>Ga0102832_1000576_pt1 | contig 51288 bp, 45 predicted proteins | sample EBPBio282013_DNA_FD_88942 | JGI IMG/M metagenome (GOLD analysis project Ga0102832, IMG submission 88942) | Wastewater treatment Type I Accumulibacter community from EBPR Bioreactor in Madison, WI, USA - Reactor 2_5/28/2013_ DNA (Illumina Assembly) | ecosystem: Engineered > Bioreactor > EBPR >...
CCCGCAACTACCGCGCAGGCATCGTCCTGGCCGGCATCATCCTCCACCTTCGCGACCAGTTATGCGACACGCCCTAGTCCGCGAGGAGCTTCGAGAGGCTCTCCGCAATGAGCTGATCGCGTCCCTTGGCGGTGTGTTGGTAGAGCAGGGCGGCGTTGGCGGTCGAGTGCCCGAGGCGAGCCTGGAGATCCGCGAGGGTCGCTCCCTGCTGGGCGGCCATCACGGCCCCGGTGTGGCGGAGGTCGTGGAAGCGCAGGTCGGAGCGGCCAGCGACAGTCGCGGCCTTCTTGAAGTAGCTCGTGATCGTGGAGGGCCATTGCTGGCGTCCGTTGGCGGCGGGGAAGAGCAGGCCTTCCTGGCCGGGCGCAGCGTAGGTCTCGAGGTGCTCCTTGATCATCGGGATCAGGTGTGGCGGGATGGCCACGTCGCGGATGCCGGCCTCCGACTTCGGCGGCTCGACCTGAATCTTGCGGTTCACCCAGACCACACCGCGGCGCACCTGGATCACGCCGGTCCACCGTCCGTTGGCGTGGCGCAGCTTGATGTCCTTGCGGCGCAGCTCCGCGATCTCGCCGTAGCGCAGCGCGCACCAGGAGGCGAGCAGCACCATCAGCTTCCACTTCTCCGGCATGTTCTCGACGATGACGTCGAGTTCCTCGATCGAGGCGGGCTCGAGCCGGCGTCGCTTCGGCTGGTAGCCGGCACCGCGGATGTGTACCGGGCTCGCCTCGATCAGGTCCTCATCGACGGCACTGTTCATGATCGCCCGCAGCAGGCCGTACGCCTTCGAGTTCGCGCGTGGTGTGTCGCCGTTGCCCTCCATCGTGTCCTCGTACCAGCGGCGCACGGCGCCCTTGGTGATGTCGCGCATCCGCATTCGGCCGAAAGTCGGCACCAGGTGGTGCTCCAGCGTCGCCTCGTAATTCGCCCTGGTGGACGCCCGCAGCGGCTCGCCCTTGTCGGTGCGGCGCTTGGCGATCCACTTCTTCGCGTACGTCTCGAAGTCGGGCGTCGTCGCCACCGCCCGCGCCTTTTCGGCTCGGTGCTTGGGGGGAGACCACTCGTTGGCCTCGATCAGCTTGCGCTCCTCGTGGAGCCAGCCCTCGGCGTCGATCTTCGCCTGGAAGGTGGTCGGTGCCACGTGTCGCAGCAGGTCCGGGCCGGTGTAGACGGCCTGGTGACGACCCGAAGCGAGCTTGCGGATCGACCCGAACTCACGGCGTTCGCGGCCCATCGGAGCCTCCGATCCTTATTGCACGACGTACGCCTATCGTGCAATAAGAGGGGTCTGAAGTGCAACCTTCTGGCCTGTTGCGGCTGGGTCGCGCGAAGGTAAGATGCCTAGTGAACAAGCAGTAATCTGCTGGTGGGGCGGGCGGGGCTCGAACCCGCGACCCAGGGATTATGAGTCCCCTGCTCTGACCGGCTGAGCTACCGCCCCGGAGCGTTCGCAGCCAAGCTATCGGTGGCTCGGGGAAGTGTCCAAGCCGGGCGGTACGGTGCTTCCGACGCGGTCGTTGCGGAGGGGGAAGGGATGGACGCTGCCCGAGCGCAGTGGGAGCAGCCGGTGTTCGAGGCCGGCCTGGAAGTGGTCGCCGTCGACCTGATCACGAGGGTGGTTCAGGACGTCTTCGTCGGGCTCGACCCGGTGGCGCTCGTCCACTCGCTCGATGATGTGGACCTCACCCCGGACGAAAGGCTGCGCGTCGCATCGCTGATCGACCGTGCGGTGGTCGAACTGGACGTGAGCTTCCGCGCAGAGGACGGTGGGCCTGTGTTGGCGGAGGGCTGACGGGCTCGGCGGCCCTTCGTGACGCGTTCGCTCGTTCCTCGCGAACGCTCCTCAGGGACCGTTCGAGGTAGCGGCGCGCAGCTCCTTACGCCGGGCGGACCACCATCGCGAGGCCGCCGAAGGCGGGGAGTTCGACGGTGAAGCCGCCGAGGGCGTCCACGTCGTCCACCTTGCGGCGGGTGGCCAGGTCGGTCACCCGGCCCTGGGGGAGGTGCTCGCTCTGTACGCGTCCGGTGATCTTCTCCGGGCCGAAGTTGAGCGCTGTGATCTGCACCACGTCCGACTCGAGGCGGTTGACCAGCACGAGCATGCTCTTCCACGGCACGTCGGGCACGTCCAGCAACGTCCCGGTCGCGATGCCGCTGCGCTTGCGGATCTTCAGGATCTCCGCGAGCCGGCTCGCGAACGAGTTCGGGTTCGTGAGCTGGTCGGTCAGGTTCCCGTACAGCGCCGTCGCCAACGGCAGCCCGGACGCCGACTTCTTCGCCTCCGGTGCACTCCCGGTCAGGTCGTACGCCCCCCGCTCGATCCAGCGGGTGTCGCCGGTCCCGATCAGGCCCCTCACCTTGCCGCGGTCCAGCGGCAGCGCGCCCACCAGGTCCCACCCGGACAGCGCGAACACCCCCGGCTGCCACGCGTTGTACATGCACAGCAGCAGGTGCGCGTTCATGATGCGGCGCACGTCCGCGTCCGTGATCTCGTCCAGGTCGGTGATCCCCAGGGACGCGGTGATGATCGACGCCGTCGTGCACGCGATCCCGTTCTGCACGAACAACGCGTTGTACGGCGCCGCGTCACCGGTCAGCTTCAGCCGCATCGTCTCCCGCACGTACTCGGCCAGCTCGGCGCCGGTGGTCTCCCCACCGTCCAGCTCGTACGCCTCGTCGCGGTGCGGCCCCGCCCAGTGCACGAGCTCGTAGGTGAGCTCGTCGTGGTTCTGGAGCGCGTGCACCAGCGCCGCCGGGTCCACCCCGATCCGCAACGCCTCCCGCAGCGACAGCCGGAGGAACTCGGTGTCGCCGGTCGCCATCGCGAACTGGTAGGCCGGCCGTGTCACGAAGTCGTACGACAGGTCCGGCCCGACCGCGCTCGTGCTGCGGATGTCGTCCATCCCCAGGTTCAGCTCCTGGAACGTGAAGCCGCCCACCTTGCGCACCATCGAGCCGATCAGCTGGTTCGCCGCCTGGCTCAACGGGTGGCCCTCCGACCAGCCGGGGGAGTCCACCGACTTCTCCACCCCGAGGAACCCGTTCGCGTCCAGCCGCAGCCCGCCCGAGCCCAGGTCGAGCAGCGAGTGCAGCGCGTCGCCCATCACCATCCGCATGCCCGCGAATGTCGGGTCCAGCCAGTTGATCGTCGGCTGGCCCTCCTTGAAGTAGTGCAGGTACACCCAGCGGCGCAGCCGTCCCTTGTAGTCCCACACCGGCCGGGTCACCGACCAGTTGGTCTCCTTCACCCCGGGCTCGTAGAAGATCACCCGCTGGAGCTCGCCGATGATGTAGCCGGCCTCGGCCAGCTTGCGCTCCACCTCGGCGCTCAGGTTCACCGAGTCCGCGCCCTCGGGGACGTCGGGCAGCAGGTCCCACGCCTCCTCGGGGATGTCGATCATGTGGTAGATCCCCGGGTAGTCCAGGTAGTTCAGCTCGGCCAGCCGGAAGTCCGCGCCCTTGCCGGTGTGGCCGGGCACGATGTCGTCGATGATCGTGCCGTGCCGCCGGGCGGCGGTCGCGCACATCGCGCGGAACTCCTCCTCGGTGCCGAACGCCGGGTCGATCTGCATGCTGATGCGGTCGAAGTGCCCGTCCACGCTCGGCGTCGGTTCCCAGCCGCTGATGCCGCCGGCCAGCTTCAGCGGCCCGGTGTGGATCGCTTCGATGCCGATCTTCGCGAACGCCGTCCACAGCTCGTCGTCGCCGAGCGCCCCGATGAACGACTGCCCGGGCCCGGTGATCTGCGACAGCGGGTACGCCGTGAACCAGACGGACGCCTGGCGTACCGCCGCCCGCGGATCCGGGTGCGCGTACGGCGCCGCCCACATCGCGTGGTGCCCGGCCAGCTGACGTCCGAGCAGGGTGGCGTCGTGCAGCATCGACTGCTCCTCCAGCCACGCCACGTACGCGGGGTTGCGACCGTCCGGCTCGAAGGGCGGGGGCAGCGGGCCCACCTCCGTCTCGCGACGCTTCGCCTTCGGGCGGAGCCGCTCGGGGCGGGCGGCGTAGGGGGCCGGCTCGGGTCCGTCGAAGACCGGGTCGGGCTCGGCGGGGCTGAGTTCATCGACGCTCATTCGAGAAACCTAGCGCCGAATCGCCCCGCTGGCCCGTCCCCGGGCCACGCGTTTCAGCTCGGGCTGAACCGCAGCGCGCGCACGATCTGGACGACGCCCAGGATCACCAGCGAGAACCCCAGCAGCAGCGCCAGCACGGCGACGCCCCACAGCGGCGAGATGAGCAACATGATGCCGGCCACGATGCTGATGATCGCGTACAGGATCGCCCATACCCGGGACGCGGCGCCGCCCAGCATGGTGAGGCCGGCGATGCCCTCCATGATCCAGGAGATGCCGATGAAGATGCCCAGCAGGATGCCCAGGCCGGCGGCGGTCGCGCCCAGGTTGGCGAACGCCACGATGGACGAGATCAGGAAGACCACGCCGAGTACCAGGTAGCCGACCCGCGCCCAGCCGCCCAGCTTGCGGGAGAAGATGCCGATGGCGAGGTTCACGATGCCGGCGATCAGGGCGTAGGCGGCGACGATGCCGGCCACCACGACCGCCGTCTTGCCGGGCCACACCAGGATCACGATGCCGACGATCAGCGACACCAGGCCGCTGACGCCGAGCGCAGCCCGGATGCCGTTGGTGACAGATTCCTCGACGGTCCTGTCTTGTTGCTCGAACTGGTTGGCGGTCATTCGAATCTCCTCACGTGCCGTTCGGTCGTGCCTGCGGACACCTCCATTCATAGAGCATCGACCGGGTCCGTGGGCGGTTTCCGGCCGCGCGTGCCGTGAATCCGGTCGACTACCGGCTGCCCAGCCAGTAGCCGAGCGCGGCGAAGGCCACGCTCAGCACGAGCATGCCGGCGGCGTGGGCGAGCACCGACCAGGCCCGTCCGGCGCGGAGGAGCCGGGCCGCCTCGACCGAAGCCGTGCTGAACGTGGTGTAGCCGCCCATGAACCCGGTGCCGAGCACCTGTTTGACGCCCGGATCGCCGGTGTGGAACGTCCACCAGCCCGTGATCACGCCGAGCAGGAACGAGCCGGTCACGTTGATCGCCAGCGTGCCCAGCGGCATGACCGCGTTCGCCGTGCGGCGTCCCACCTGGGCGTCGACCACGAACCGGGTCACCGCGCCGAGCCCGCCGGCGAGGGCGATGAGGAATGGGATCATCGGACGGCTCCGCGCCGGCGCCGGGAGCCGCGCAGGAGCACGCGCACCGCGCGGGCGCCGGCGAAGGCGGCCGCCAGACCGAGGACCACGCTCGCGACGGCGTAGCCGAGGCCGGTCAGCCACGCCCCGGCACCGAGCAGGTTGAGCGTCTCCACCGAGAACGTGCTGTACGTGGTGTAACCGCCGAGCACCCCGGTGCCGACGCCGAGCCGCAGCCCGCGCCGCCACCCGTGGTCGGGTCCGGTCTCGGCGAGCAGTTCGAGCAGGATCCCCAGGGCGAGCGCGCCGGACACGTTGATCCAGAACGTGGTCCACGGCCAGCCGCCCGGCGGCGCGGGCTGGAGCGACTCGAGCGCCGAGCGCACCCCCGTCCCCAGCATCCCGCCGACCAGGATGACCCCCAGCCAGGCGGGTCGCACCGGGAGGCGCAGCATCCGGAAGCCGGGGATCGCGTGGCCCTCCGGCGGGGCTACCACGGAGCCGGGGCCTTCCAGTCGACGACAGAGAGTGGGACGACGAGGACCGGCCGGTGCTGGTGGCGGGCCAGCTGCAACCCGACCGACCCGGCCATGAACTCGCGCAGGCGCTCGGTCGAGGAGACCCGCTTGGCGCCGACGATGATGGCGGACGCCTCGACGGCCCGGGCCAGGTGGGTGAGGGCGCGGTCGGCGCGTCCGGCGAGGTAGCGGAACTCCCACGGGCCGGTGTGGTCGGCGAGGACCCCGCCGAGGAACGCGCGGATGTCCTGGTCGCGCTGCATCCAGCTGTCGTCGGCCTGGTCGGGGTCGAGGTCGGAGTGGCGGACGGTGCCGTCCGGGTACTCCTCGTCGACGACGCGGGCCTGGTCGGCGTAGCCGAAGTAGAGGGGGACGCCGCCGAGGGCCTCCGACCACGCCACGGCGGTCAACGCGACGAGCTCCGGCTGGCCGGGGACGACCCCGACCACCAGGGGCCGCCCGGGGACCGGCACCATGCGCTCCGGTGTCGGCTGTGGCACGTGATGGAACAACACGGCACCTCCAGGTCAACGGCGCAGGCTGAGTCCGCGCCACGGTATGCGCAGGAACCATCAGCCGGCCGGCGGTTCGGGACGAGCCCGGGCGGGATCCATCACCCGGCCTTCAGCCTAGCCACGCCCGCCCCCCTCGTGAACCGCCTCCCACCGGACCGGATTGGGGACGGTTCCTATCTCGGTCCGGGTCCGAGTTGAGAACCGTCCCCGTTTCCCGCCGGATTCTGGCGGATCGAAGAACCGTCCCCGTTTCCCGCCGGATTCTGGCGGATCTGAGAACCGTCCCCGACCCGGTCGGCTACCGGTCCAGGCCGTAGGGCAGCCCGGGGTCCTGGACCTCGATCTGGACGAGCCGGTTGTACTTCGCAACCCGCTCGCCGCGGGCGGGGGCGCCGGTCTTGATCTGGCCGCAGCCGGTGGCCACCGCGAGGTCGGCGATGAAGGTGTCCGGGGTCTCACCCGAACGGTGCGACACCATCTGGCCGTAGCCGGCATCGTGGCAGATCCGCATCGCCTCGAGCGTCTCGGTGACGGTGCCGATCTGGTTGACCTTGATCAGGGCCGCGTTGGCGATCCCGTCGGCGATCGCCGCGGTGATGATCGCGGGGTTGGTGCAGAAGTTGTCGTCGCCGACCAGCTGGACGCGGTCGCCGAGCTCGGCGGTGAGCTGGTTCCAGCCTTCGGGATCCTGCTCGCCGAGGCCGTCCTCGATGCTCCAGATCGGGAAACGGTCGAGCATCTCGGCGTAGCGGGCGATCATCTCGCCGCTGGACAGGTGGCTGCCGTTCACCCGGTAGCCGCCGTCGCGGTAGAACTCGGAGGCCGCCGGGTCCAGGGCGATGCCGACGCCCTCGCGTCCGGTGGGGTAGCCGGCGTCGGAGATCGCGGCGACGATCAGTTCCAGCACCTCCTCGGGCTCGGCGAGGTTGGGGGCGAAGCCGCCTTCGTCACCCAGCCCGGTCGCATGCCCGCCGGCGGCGAGACGCGCACGCAGCGCCTGGTACACCTCCGCGCCGGCGCGGACGGCCTCGCGCATCGAGGACGCACCGAGCGGGCACACCATGAACTCCTGGAAGTCCAGCGGGTTCGGGGCGTGCGCGCCGCCGTTGAGCACGTTGAAGCAGGGCACCGGCAGCCGCCGGGCCTGGCCGACACCGGGTAGCCAGTCGTACAACCGCCGACCGGCGGACGCGGCGAGCGCGCGGGCCAGGGCCATCGAGGTGCCGATGATCGCGTTGGCGCCGAGCCTGGCCTTGTTCGGGGTGCCGTCGAGGTCCCGCATCGCCTGGTCGACCTCGGCCAGGTCGGACCACTGCCGTCCGGACAGGGCGCCGTTGAGTTCCCCGTTCACGTTCGCCACGGCCCTCGACACCCCGGCGCCGCCGAACCGGGCCGGGTCACCGTCCCTGAGTTCGACCGCTTCCCGGGTGCCGGTGGACGCGCCGGACGGCACCCCGGCATCGGCCACCGTGCCGTCGCCCAGACCCACCGTGACCGACAGGGTCGGCCGTCCGCGCGAGTCCAGGACCTCGATCGCCTGCACGCCACTGATCTCGAAAGCCATTTCGGCCACCTTTCACGCCACCGGCTCCACCGTGGAGTCCGGGAACGTGCACCGCCCGGCCGACGCGGGGGATCGGGGCGAGACCACAGGAAAGCCCCACCTCCGTGTTCAGCCCAGCTGTACACGAGGTAGGGACCGTTGGTCACCGTGGTGACGGTTTGTTGAGGGCGAGCCCCACCGCCCGAGTCGACTCTAGCCGACCCGGGATCCGGTGGCATGGCAGAGGTCGGCCCTTCGTGACGCCGGCCGAGCCAGCGCGTCACGAAGGGCCGCTGGAACGCCACTCCTTACCGGGTTTCTCGGCTTATCACGGCCGTCGGCGACCGGCGCGAAGGTGCTTGCTGAGTTTCTCGGGTTGTCAGGCCGGATTCCTGCCCCGTAAGCCGAGTTTCTCGGGAACCGCCGTAGAGGCAGGCGCGAACCGCCCTGATAAGCCGAGGAACGCGGGAACCACTCGCCGGGGACGTGACCAAGGCAGGATCCACGGTGGTACAGATCGGGGATGGCGTCGGTGGAGAACTCAGGAGCGGGAGTGGGCACCGCAGCTGCGACCATCGGCGCCGTCGACGTCCACTACGACGCCGACTGGCCGGCGCGGGCGGCACTCGCGGTCTGCCACGACCTCACCCTTTCGAGGGTGGTCGCCGAGCACACGGCCGACATCGCGCACCCGGCCCCTTACGAACCCGGCGCGCTCTACAAGCGGGAACTGCCGTGCATCCGGGCGGTGCTGGCACTTGGTCCCCGCCTCGACCTCTTGATCGTCGATGGCTACGCCACGCTCGATCCCCAGGGACGCCCGGGGCTCGGTGCCCACGCGGCGGACGCCCTCGGGATCCCCGTCATCGGAGTCGCGAAGACGCCGTTCCGCGGCGCCACCCACGCCGCCGAGGTGATCCGTGGCACGTCGACGCGACCGCTCTATGTCACGACCGCCGGCGGGCTCGCGATCGCCGATGCCGCAAGGATCGTGGTCGACCTGGCCGGCGCGAACCGCATTCCCACGGCGCTGGCGCGGGTCGACAACCTCGCTCGTGGTCGTGTGCTTCCGTCCAACGACCTGCTCACGACCTGACGTGGGTAGCCGAACAAGCGTCACGACGGCATCGTGAAAGGCCTAGTCGGAGCGAGAGGAATAGGGGCTCCCCCGCCTGGACTCGAACCAGGAACCTGCGGATTAACAGTCCGACGCTCTGCCAATTGAGCTACAGGGGATCGCGCTGGGCGCGGGTCGTTACGTTACCAGAACTTCTACCCGAGGTCGTACTCGGCGCGGAGCCGCTCCAGCTCCAGCGCGACCACCGGATCCGCCTCCACGGCGGAGGCCTGAACCCCCTTGCCGGGGCTGACTCGCCAGATCAGTTCGGTACTGGTCCGGCCGAGGTCGCGGCGGGCCGTGATCACCGCTGTGCCGGACGTGGCGAGGTCCACGGTGCGCACACAGGCGATGCTGGCGGTGACCCGCTCGTTGAACAGGTCGGGAAGCATCCCCGGCTCGTCCAGGCTGAGCGCGGACGCGTCCCCGTCCACGGTCGTCCAGCGCAGGGTGCGGGACGGCTGGTCCCACCCGCCGCGTTCGATCTCGTGCCAGGGCAGCTTCGTCCAGCCGTCCGCGCGCGGGAACACGAGGCAGTCGGCCAGGCCCAGGACGTCGCCGCGGGCGGACTTCGCGGACGCCAGCACGCGGCGGCGTCCGACCAGCTGCTTCAGGGCGGGGTCGTCGATCGTGGTGCGTCCGAAGAGGGCCATGCCTCCAGAGGCTACAGCGCGAACGCGAGGCGTCGGACGGCCGGCAGGTCGGGGGCGGCCCAGCCCAGCCAGACCAGCCGGTCGCGCCGGAACCAGCCGAGCTGGTCGTGGTCCGAGCTGTGCGTGGGCGCCTCACCGAGCGGACGCACGAAGTAGCACGACAGGGTGATCTCGGCGCCGGCGACCATGGTGGTGCTCCGGTCGAGCAGCTCGCCGACCTCGATCTCCACCCCGAGTTCCTCGGCGATCTCCCGCTCCAGGGCCGCCGCCGGCTCCTCGCCCGGTTCGAGCTTGCCACCGGGGAACTCCCAGCACCCACCGGCCGCCAGCCCGGACCGGCGACGACAGGCCAGCACCCGCTCACCATCGGTGAAGACCGCTGCGACCACGTCCATCCCCGCCCCCTCAGGCTGCCGCGCGCTGCAAGGCCTCCAAGGTGGCGCGGACGTCGGCGTCCGTGGTCGACCAGTTGCACAGGGCGACCCGCAGTACGGCCCGATCATGCCACCGTGAGCCCGTGGTCCACGCCGTCCCATCCGCAAGCATCCGCTCCACCACCTGCCGGGTGCGCTCGTCGCTGCCGAACGACGCGCAGACCTGGGTGAACACCACGTCGTTCAGCACCTCCACGCCCGGGATCCGCGCCAGGCCCCCGGCGAACATGCCGGCGTGCCGGCAGAACCGCTCGACGAGCTCGGCCACCCCGCTGCGCCCCAGGGACGCCAGCGCCGCCCACACCGTGGTGCCGCGGGCGCGTCGCGACATCTCCGGCACCCGGTCGAACGGCTCGCCGGCCTCGTCCTGGATCAGGTAATCGCCGTGCATGCCCATCGAACCGCGCAGCGCTGCCACGTCCCGCACGATCGCGATGCCGCAGTCGTAGGGCACGTTCAGCGTCTTGTGCGCGTCGGTGGCCCAGGAGTCGGCCGCCTCGTACCCCGCGGTGAGGTGCCGCAAACGAGGGGACGCGGCCGCGAACAGCCCGAACGCGCCGTCGATGTGCACCCACGCGCCGGCCGCGTGCGCCACCGGGATCGCGGCGGCGAAGTCGTCGAAGCAGCCCGAGTGGACGTTGCCGGCCTGGAGCACCACCACGGTCGGCGTGCCGGTGCCGTGCGCGAGCGCGTCGGCCAGGGCGTCCACGCGGATGCGTCCCTGCTCGTCGGCGGCCACCGCCTCGGGCGCGCCGAGCCCCATCAGCCGCAGCACCTTGTCGACCGAGTCGTGCCGCTCCGCCCCCACCAGCACCCGGACGCCCGGCGAGTCGGTCAACCCGCGCTCCCGCACGTCCCAGCCGGCCGCGCGCAGCACCGCGTCCCGCGCGGTGACCAGGCAGGTGAAGTTCGCCATCGTGCCGCCGGTCGGCATGCCCACGCCGCACTGCGGCGGCAGCCCGAGCAGGTCGAGCAGCCAGCGGTCGGCGAGGTCCTCCAGCGCGACCGTCGCCGGCGTGACCGCCCGCAGGGCGCTGTTCTGGTCCCACGCGCTGACCAGCCAGTCCGCGGCCAGAGCCGCCGGCACCGTTCCGCCCATCACCATGCCGTACCAGCGTCCGCCGGGGATCGCGGTGAGTCCCGGCCCGGCGGCCGTCCCCAGCAGTTGGACGACCTCGCTCGCCGGACGCGGGCCGTCGGGCAGCTCACCGAGGGCCGCCATCACCTCGGACGCGGACGCCTGCGGCGGCACGTCCCGCTCCGGGAGTGAGTCCAGCCACTCGACCGCCAGGCGGTGCGCGGTGTCCAGTGCGTCGTGCAGTTCGCTCATCGGAACCCCCCCTCGGGCAACCCCTCATTGTGGTCGGGAACCCCGCTCGGGCGCGCTCCCAGTTCTTACGTAGGCGTCTCCCAGGCCACGTCGTCGGGACGCTGGTCGCGCCGCCAGCCCTTCCACACCGGGTGCCGCAGCCGGTGCGTGCCAGTGAGCTCGGTGTAGAAGACCTCGCCGACCAGGTCCGGCTCGACCCAGTGCGTGTCCTTCGCGTCCTCGGCGGGGACGCCGGTGAGCGGGGACGTTCGCCTCGCCAGCGGCGTCATCAGCCGCAGGCTCTCGGCGAGGCCGGCATCGGTGAAGCCGGAGCCGACCCGTCCGACGTAGCGCAGGTCGTCGCCGTCGGGGATGCCGAGCAGCAGCGCACCGATGGTGCCGGCCCGGTTCCCGGTGCCCGTCCGCCAGCCACCGACCACGACGGATTGGCTGCGGCGGTGCTTGATCTTCAGCCAGGTGCGGCCGCGCGTCCCCGGCTGGTAGACCGAGCCGCGGCGCTTGGCCACCACCCCCTCCAGGCGGAACGCGAGGCTCGCGTCGAGCGCGGCGACCAGGTCGCCCTCGAACACCGGCGGCACCTGCACCCGGGAGCCGGCCGTCGGCTGGAGGCCTTCGAGCAGGGCGCGGCGCTCCTCGTACGGACGCCGCTCCAGCGACTCGTCGTCCAGCCGCAGCAGGTCGAACAGCAGCAGGTGCGCGGGTGCCCGGCTCGCCACGGCTGAGATGTCGGTGGCCCGGGTGAGGTTGATGCGTGGCTGGAGCAGGCCGAAGTTGGGCGCCCCGCCGTCGTCGAGCACCACGATCTCGCCGTCCAGGACCGCGTTGCGGACCGGCAGCGCAGCCAGGGCCGGCACCAGGTCGGGGTAGCGCGCGGTCTCGTCGCGGCCACGGCGGCTGAACAGTGTCACGACGCCCTCGTCGACATGGGCGACGACCCGGACACCGTCCCACTTCATCTCGAAGTGCCAGTCGTCGGGGTCGCCGATCGCGTCCGGCGTGGCGAGGGTGGCGAGCATCGGCTCGATGTCCTGCGACGTTGGAGCGGAGGGCGGGGGTGGGGTTCGCTCGTCTGGGGACGGGGGCGTGATCACCATGCGGTGCATCAGCCAGTCCTTGCCGGTCCGGATCAGGGCGAACTTGGCGGGTTCGCCGCCGAGCCCGCCGTCCGGGCGTCCGTGGAGGGTGACGATGACCTCCTTGTCGCGCCACTTCTCCAGCTCGTAGGTTCCGGCGTCCCAGATCGTCACCGTGCCGCCGCCGTACTCGCCGGCCGGAATCGTGCCCTCGAAGCGTCCGTAGTCGAGCGGGTGGTCCTCGGTCTGCACGGCCAGGTGGTTCGTCCGCGGATCGGTCGGCGGCCCCTTCGGCACCGCCCAGCTCACCAGCACTCCGTCGTGCTCGAGCCGAAAGTCGTAGTGCAGCCGCCGCGCATGGTGCTCCTGCACCACGAACGAGCGTCCGTCGGACGGGGCGGGCGGCTCGGCCGGCACCGGCTCCGGTGTCTTCGCCGGGTCGCGCATGCTGCGGTAGGTGGCCAGCTTGTCGGGCCGCGCCCCGGGACGGTTTTCGGATCTGTCCCCATTCGGTCCGGGACCGAGATAGGAACCGTCCCCGGCTTGGGGAAGGCTCATGTCTCGGTCTCCCCCGGGGTCGAGGGCGGCGATCAGGTCGCCGCGCTCGCGGACGCGGTCCAGCACCTCGGCCAGTTCGAGCTGCCGCAGTCCGGGATCGGCGAGTTCCTCCCAGGTGCGGGGAGCGGCCACCGTCGGCCGCGTCCGTCCCCGCAACGAGTAGGGCGTGATCGTGGTCTTGTTGCCGTTGTTCTGGCTCCAGTCGATGAACACCTTGCCGCCGCGGTCGGACCGCCGCATCACCGCCGTGACCCTGTCGGGGTGCTCGGTGGCCAGCGACTGCGCGAGCTCCCGGGCCAGCTCGGACGCGCCCTGGGTGTCCATCGTGCCGTCGAGGTGGGTGTAGAGGTGGATGCCCTTGCTGCCCGACGTCACCGGGTAGGCGGTCAGGCCGGCCCCCTCCAGCACCTCGCGCACCCAGCCGGCGACCTCCGCGCACTCGGCGAGCGTCACGCCCTCGCCCGGGTCGAGGTCGAGGACGAGCCGGTCCGGCGGCAGGGGAGTGCCGTCCTCGGCGAACCGCCACTGCGGCACGTGCAGCTCCAGCGCCGCCAGCTGCGCGAGCCAGACCAACGTGGCCAGGTCGTTCGCCACCGGGTAGTCGTTCACGCCGTCGGAGTGCGCGATCGGGTACCGCTTCACCCACTCCGGCGTGCCCCGCGGCAGGTTCTTGGCGAAGAACACGTTGACGTGGTCGCCGTCGGCACCGACGCCGTCCGGCCACCGCTTGCGGGTCATCGGACGCTGCGCGACGTGCGGCACCAGCACCGGGCCGATCTCCGCGTAGTAGGCGATCACCTCGCCCTTCGTGGTGCCGGTGGCAGGGTAGAGCACCTTGTCGAGGTTGGTCAGCGCCAGCGTGCGGCCGTCGACGGTCACCTGCTGGCTGCCCGCGGCGGCCATGCCGTCATCCTGACACACCGGGACGACAGCGCCCCTGGCGCGACGCGACCGGCTCAGACCAGCCCGGCGGTGGCCGCGGCCAGGGTCGCGCCGATCAGCCCGGGCACCACCAGGGTCGCGAACCGGTCGTAGTCGGTGGGGGTCTTGTTGATCAGCACCAGCCGGTCGCCGGTGAACAGCCGCACCAGACCCGCCGCCGGATACACCACCAGCGACGTGCCGCCGACGACCAGGGTGTCGGCGGACGCCAGGTGCTCAGCGGCCCGCTCCAGCACCGCCTCGTCCAGCGGCTCCTCGTACAGCGCCACGTCGGGGCGGATCTGGCCGCCGCACCCGCAGCGGGGGACACCCGTGCCCGCCAGCATCGTGTCCAGGCCGTGGCGGGCGCCGCAGCGCAGGCAGCTGTTGCGGTGCACGCTGCCGTGCAGCTCGACCACCGTGCGCGACCCCGCCGCCTGGTGCAGCCCGTCGATGTTCTGGGTGATCACCGCGTCCAACCGGCCGGACGCCTCCAGCCGGGCCAGCGCGTCGTGTGCGGCGTTCGGACGGGCGTCCGGGTACAGCAGGTGGCTGCGGTAGTAGTCGTAGAACTCGGCCGGGTGCCGGGTGAAGAAGCTGTGGCTGAGCACCTCTTCGGGGGCGTGGCGGGTGCCGGTGTCGCGGCTGTACAGCCCGTCGCCGGAACGGAAGTCGGGGATGCCGCTCTCGGTGGAGACCCCGGCGCCGCCGAAGAACACGATCCGGCGACTGCTCGCCAGGATCTCGCGCAGCGTCTCGCCCACGCGGTGAGCCTATGCCGTCACCACCGCCCGCGACCGGCTCAGGCCTTGGACGCCTTCCGGGCCAGCACGGTCGCCGCCGTCCGGGCCAGCACCGGGTCGACCTCGAGGGCGGACGCGGACCGTGCACCGTCCGCGGGCAGCGCGGCCACGGCCGTCCGGATCTGTGCGATCGCCTCGGCGTCGGAGGACGCCTCCGAGTCGATCACCAGGTCGAAGCCCGACTCGTCGGCCCAGCCGGCGTTGTAGAACAACCGGACGAACCGCGCGCGCAGCTCGTCGTCGGCCTTGATCAGTTCGGCGGCCTCGCCCGGTGCGATGCTGTTGCGCTTGGCGATGCGCCGCGCGCGGACCGCGTCCGGTGCCTTGATGAACACGTTGACCACGTCCGCCATGTCCTGGAGGACGCGGAAGCCGCCGCGTCCGAGGATCACCACGTTGCCGCGCGCCGCGAAGGCCGCGATGGTCTGGTTCATCATCTCGATGGTGGTGGCGCTGTCGGCGTTGAACAGCTCCCAGATCTTGGGCTTGTGGTCGTGGAGGACGTCGAGCCGGGTGACGCCGTACTGCCGGATCACCTTGTTGATCGTGGACTTGTCGACGAAGTCGAAGCCGAGTTCGGCGGCGAGTTGCCGGGCGATCCGGGCGCCATGGCTGCCGAGCTGCCGGGAAACGGTGATGACGGGCATGACTTCCTCCTCGTGCGGGCGGACCACGATGTCGGCCTATGTATTGACAATAATCCATTTGCGCACGATCCGGGAGGGGGCGGCGCAGATCGGACAGCCAGGTCGGACGCTGGGGGCGCGGGCGTCCTGCGGTTCGGACTCAGCCGAGCAGGTCCAACACCGTGCGGCCGACCCCGTCCGCGTCGTTGCCCGGAACCACGGGGAAGCCGGCCGAAAGCAGCGACGGGTGGCCGTTCGCCACCACGAACCCGCGGCCGGCCCACGTCAGCATCGCCAGGTCGTTGGGCATGTCGCCGAACGCCACCACGTCGGACGCCGCGACGCCGAGCGCCGCGCACAACCGGGCGAGCGTCGAGGCCTTGCTGACCCCCGGGGCGGTCAGCTCGAGCATGCCGTAGCTGCTGGAGACCATCGCGAACGTGAGCGTGAGCCGGTCGGCCACCACGCGTGCCGCGCGGTCGCACAGGGCGTCGGAGTCGAGGCCGGAGTGAAAACCGAGCACCTTGATCACCGGGCCGAGCCGGTCGAGCAGCTCGGGGACCGCGCCCAGGACCACGCCCGGCTCGCCGCGTTGGCGGGTGGGGCAGTCGGGTTCGCACCCGAAGCCTTCGGGGGTCTCGAAGCCGAAGCTGATGCCGGGGATCGCGTCCCGAAGGTCGGCGGTGACGGCGCGCGCGACCGCGGCGTCCAGCGGGAAGCTCTGCACGATGCTGCGCGCGGCGAGGTCGAACACGGCGGCGCCGTTGCTGACGATGACCTCGGGGTGCGCGCCGGCCAGGTCGTCGAGCACGTCCAGCCAGCGCACCGGACGCCCGGTGGCGACCACGAACGGGATGCCCAGCGCGGACGCCCGGCGGGCGGCGTCCAGGTTCATCCCGGAGACCCGGTGGTCCGACCCGAGGAACGTGCCGTCGAGATCGGTGACGATCAGCCGTGGACGCCGGGCGACGGCGTCCGCCACCGCGGTCACAGCCGGGAGTTCGGGGTGGGCGAGCCGCGCCCGGACGGGGAGGCCGTGCCCGGCGACGGGGAACCCGACGACGGCGAGCCGGACGGGGACGGCGACGCCGACCCGGGCGACGGCGACCCGGGCGACGGCGACGCCGAGGACGGCGACGGCGAGCCCGACTCCGGAGACGGCGACCCGGACTGCGGCGAGCCGGACGCACTGGTCGGCACCGGCGGCGGCGGGGAGACCGGCGGCGCCTGCTGGAAGATCAGGATCGAGATCAGCACGGCGAGCGCGGCCAGCAGCAGCATCAGCAGCCAGGAGGCGAGGATCGACAGCCAGCCGGCGCGGTCGTGGCGTCCGGGCCAGGGCAGCGGCCACAGCTTGGCGATGCCGGGACGCACCCGGTCGATCCAGTGCAGCTGGTAGTCGGGCCCGGCGGGCGTGCCCTGCAGCGGGACGTCGGACAGGTCGACCTCGGCCAGGATCCGGACGGCCTCGGCCATCGAGGCCGGCGACGCGTCGTAGGCCAGCGCCACCCAGGGCGTGGCCGGGGTCTCCTCGCCGATCCGGGGGTCGTCGTCCAGGTCGTCGGTGTAGCGCAGGCCCAGCCGGCCGTCCTTCTGGCCGTGCCCGCCGCGGGCCAGGACGGTGTCGATGTGCATCCGGTCGACGGTGCCGGCGAACCGGTCGCGCGCACCCGCGTCCGCGGCCGCGCCTTCGGAGAGCAGCACCAGCATGGTGGGGGTGTTGGCCTGGTCGTGGCCGATGTAGGCCACGCCGGACGGGGCGGCGACCAGCCGCGCGTCCAGCCAGTAGGCGCCGACCTTCGGCGGATCGGACGGGAGCAGCGGAGACAGCAGCGGCGGCCGGGCGTCGTCCGGCTGCTGCGGTGTGCTCATCTCGTCCCATTCGTCGCACGCGGGCACCTCCCCGCGGTGCCCCCATTGTGCCGTACCCGCCGAACGCCTCCGTTCCGGTCAAACGCTCCAGCCCCTGAGGTGGCGTTTGACCGCAACGGAGGCGTTCGGCGGATGGGGGGGACGGGCCCGGTACGGTCACAGGGGGTGCACAGGGCCAGCCGGTATCGTTGGCGCACCTGTGCACATCGACTCAGACCAGCAGGAGAGACTCGCGTGACCGATCCGACCCAGCCTGTGGCTGCGCCCGCCCCGTCCCCGCAGCACGCCGCCGCCGCCCCGAAGTCAGACCCGCAGCAGGCGGCCAAGATCCTCGGGGACGCGATCGCACAGGTCCAGCGCGTGATCGTCGGCCAGGAACACATGGTCGAACAGCTGATGGTGGCGCTGCTCGCGAAGGGCCACTGCCTCCTCGAGGGCGTCCCCGGCGTGGCGAAGACCCTTGCCGTACGCAGTTTCGCCACCGTCGTCGGTGGCCAATTCGCGCGCATCCAGTTCACGCCCGACCTGGTGCCCTCCGACATCGTCGGTACCCGCATCTACTCGGCACGGCAGGAGAAGTTCGACATCGCGCTGGGCCCGGTGTTCGTGAACTTCGTGCTCGCCGACGAGATCAACCGCGCGCCCGCCAAGGTGCAGTCGGCGATGCTGGAGCTGATGGCCGAGCAGCAGGTGTCGATCGGCGGCACCACCTACCCGGTGCCGCAGCCGTTCATCGTGATCGCCACCGAGAACCCGATCGAGTCCGAGGGCGTCTACCCGCTGCCCGAGGCGCAGCGTGACCGCTTCCTGCTGAAGGTGGACGTGCCGTACCCGCGCGGCAACGAGGAGTTCGAGATCCTGCGCCGGATGAGCGTCCGGCCGCCGACCGCCAACCCGGTGCTGAACCCCGATCTGGTCAAGGACCTGCAGGAGCAGGCGTCCAACATCTTCGTGCACAACCTGGTGGCCGAGTACATCGTCCGCCTCGTGCTGGCCACCCGGACGCCCGAGGAGTTCGGCATGCCGGACCTCACCGCGGTGATCCAGGTCGGCTGCAGCCCGCGCGCCACGCTGGGCCTGGTGGCCGCGGCGCGTGCGCTGGCCCTGATCCACGGACGTGACTACGTGCTGCCGACCGACGTGCAGGCTGTCGCCAAGGACGTGATGAGCCATCGCCTGGTGCTCGGCTTCGACGCGGTCGCTGACAACGTCACGCCGGCGCAGGTGATCGAGCGCATCCTGGCGATGGTGCCGCCCCCCACCCCGGTGTGGAACAGCCAGCAGCGCCAGACCGCGCACACCCAGCACAGCTACGTGCCGGAAGCACGTAACTGACGCAGATGAGCGTGCAGCCCGGATTCGCCCCACCGCCCGAGGAGTTCGGCGCGGTGGAGTCGGTGCTGCACGAACCGCGCGCGGCCACCATTCCGCTGCACAAGCTCGCGCCGGAGGCGGCGCTGCGACGGCTGGAGCTGACCGTCGTCCGGCGCCTGGAGGGCTTCCTGCACGGCGACCACCAGGGCCTGCTGCCCGGCCCCGGGTCGGAGGCCAACGACGCCCGCATGTACGTGCCGGGCCAGGACGACGTCCGCAAGATCGACTGGGCGGTCACCGCGCGCACCACCGTCCCGTACGTCCGGGACACCATCGCCGATCGCGAGCTCGAGATCTGGGCGCTGCTCGACGTCACCCCGTCGATGAACTGGGGCACCGAGGGCGTCACCAAGCGCGACCTCGGCATCGCCGCGATCGCAACCATCGGGTTCCTCAGCCAGCGGATGGGCGACCGGTTTGGCGGCCTGGTGATGCGTCCCGACCAGATCAAGCGCTACCCGGCCCAGTCCGGACGCACCGCCCTGTACGGGCTGCTGCGCCGGCTGCTGACCGAGCCGATCGTGTCCGACCACACCACCGGCCCGTACTCGTTGGCCGCGGGCATCCAGCGGATGGCGCGCACCGAGCGCCGTCGCGGCATGCGGCTGGTCGTCTCCGACTTCCTCACCCCCGGCGACTTCGAGCTGGACCCGAACGTCGAGCCGGAGTGGGAGCGTCCGATGCGCCAGCTGGCGGTGCGCAACCAGGTGCTGGCCGTCGAGGTGGTCGACCGCCACGAGATCGAGTTCGCGGACGTCGGCGACCTGCTGATCCGCGACCCGGAGACCAACTTCGAGCGGTACGTGAACACGTCCGACGACGCGGCCCGCGAACGCATGGACGCGGCCACCGCGGCCCAGCGCGAACGCATCCGGATCGCGCTGCGGCGAGCCGGGGCCGCGCACATCCAGTTGCGTACCGACAGAGACTGGGTGCATGACATCGCACGCTTCGTGCTGGCCTACCGCCGGACGGCCAGCATGCTGCACCAGCCGCCGGCGGGGGTGACGAAGTGAACTTCGACTGGTTCCCGACGTTCATCGCCCCCGAGCGGCTGTGGGTGCTGCTGGTGGTGCCGCTGATGATCGCCGCCTACATCTACCTGGTGCTGCGCAAGAAGAAGACCGGGATGCGGTTCACCAACACCGCGATCCTGTCCCGGGTGGTGCCCAAGCAGTCGCAGTGGCGTCGGCACCTCGCGGTCGCGCTGTCGCTGGCGGCGCTGGTCGCGCTCAGTTTCGCGTGGGCGCGTCCCAACGGCATCGAGATGGTGCCCCGGGAGCGAGCTACCGTGGTTCTGGTGATCGACATCTCGCAGTCGATGCAGGCCACCGACGTGAAGCCGACCCGGCTGGACGCCGCCAAGGAGGCGGCGCTGGCCTTCGTGAAGGCGCTGCCCGCGCAGTACAACGTCTCGATCGTCAGCCTGTCGGGCAACCCGAACGTGCGGCTGCCACCCACCGTCGACCGCGTGCAGGCCCAGCAGGCGATCAACGGGTTGAAGCTGCAGGACTCGACCGCGGTCGGCGAATCGATCTACGTGGCGCTGAACTCGCTGCTGCTCGCCCCGAAGGGCACCGACTCGACCCCCGCGCCCGGCGCGATCGTGCTGCTGTCGGACGGCCAGAACACGGCCGGACGCGCGCCGTCGCAGGCGGCCGCGGAGGCCAAGAAGCAGAACGTGCCCGTCTACACGATCGCCTACGGCACCGACAACGGCCACGTCGACCTCGACGGCAAGCGTGAGCCGGTGCCGCCGGACCGCACCCTGCTGACCAACATCGCCCAGGCGACCGGCGGGCAGGCGTTCTCGGCGGAGAGCCTCGACCAGCTCAACAAGGTCTACAACAACATCCGCAGCGAGGTCGGTCAGACCCCGACGAAGAAGGAGACCACCGCCCTGTGGGCCGGCTACGGGCTGGCCTTCGCGGTGGTGGCGGCCCTGGCCGCCGTCTCCCTGGGAACGAGGTGGCCGTAGTCATGTGGTTGGAGTTCATGAGGCCCGAGCGCCTGTGGTGGCTGCTGATGATCCCGCTGCTGGTGGGCCTGTACCTGTTCCTGTTGTGGCGGCGGCGTCGCAAGACCCGTCCGCACGCGATCACGAACCTCGAGCGCGTGCTGCCCAAGCAGCAGGCGTGGAAGCGGCACGTGGCCGTGGGTGCGGCCGTGATCGCGCTGGCCGCGTTGAACGTGGCGTTCGCGCAGCCGAAGGGCGAGGTGGAGGTGCCTCGTGAGCGCGCGACGATCGTGGTGACGATCGACGTGTCCCGCTCAATGCTCGCCGAGGACGTCGCACCGAACCGGCTGGCCGCGGAGAAGAGCGCTGCGCAGTCGTTCCTGCAGATGCTGCCCACCGGGTTCAACGTGGCGCTGGTGAGTTTCTCCGGCTACGCCACGATCCTGGTGCCGCCGACCACCGACCGCGGTGTGGTGGCGGCGGCCATCGACGGGCTCCAGGTGGCCCCGTCCACGGCGATCGGTGAGGGCATCTACTCCTCGCTGGACGCGATGGACCAGGCGCCCCCCGATCCCAACGACCCGGACAGCACTGCGCCCGGTGCGATCGTGCTGCTCAGCGACGGCTACACGAACGTGCCGCGTCCCTCCGGCCCGGCGGCGGTCGAGGCCGGCAAGCGGCACATCCCGATCTACACCATCGCCTACGGCACCCCGAACGGCTACGTGGAGAACGACGGACGCCGCGAGCCGGTACCGGTCGACACCGCCGAACTGGCCAACATCGCGCGGCTCTCCGGCGGCAAGGCGTTCACCGCCGCCTCCTCCAGCGAGTTGAAGGAGGTGTACTCCTCCGTGGCGCGCCAGGTCGGCTACATGAAGGTCGACCAAGAGGTCACCGAGCAGTACGCCGGCTACGCGGTGCTGTTCTCGATCCTCGCCGCCTTCGCGGTGATCTCCCTGGGCGCCCGCTGGCCCTGACCCCGGGGACGGTTCTTCGATCCGCCAAATTCTGGCGGGTATCGGGGACGGTTCTTTGATCCGCCGGATTCTGGCGGGTATCGGGGACGGTTCTTTGATCCGCCAGATTCTGGCGGGAAATGGGGACGGATCTCCTCACCCGCGCGCGCCGAAGATGGCGGTGCCGATCCGCACCACGGTGGCCCCGTGGGCGATGGCTGCCTCAAAGTCACCCGACATGCCCATCGACAGCTCGTCCCAGCTCTGGCCGGGCGTCCCCGCGTCCCGTAGTTGTTGCTGCACGGTGACCACCCGCTCGAAGCAGGCGCTGACCAGCGCGGGGTCGGGAGAGGGCAGCGCGATCGTCATGAGCCCCCGGACGCGTAGCGCGTCGAAGGCCACCAGCGCCCTCGCGAAGGCCGGGACGGCGTCCGGCCGGAGCCCGAACTTGGAGTCCTCCCCGGAGGAGTTCACCTGCACCAGCACGTCGAGCTGCCGTCCCGCCGCGTGGAGGCGCCGGTCGAGCTCGGCGGCCAGGGGGAGTGAGTCGAGCGCCTGGAACTCGGACGCGAACCCGGCCACGAGCCGTGCCTTGTTCGACTGGAGGTGTCCGATCATCACCCATTCCAAACCCGGCACCCCCGCGAGCTCGGACGCCTTGCCGGCCGCCTCCTGCACCCGGTTCTCCCCGAACCGGGTGCAGCCCGCCGCGTGCGCGGCCAGGACGTCCGCCGCCGGACGGGTCTTGCTCACCGGCAGGAGCCGCACCGCGTCCGGTGGACGCTCGGCAGCGAGGCAGGCATCGTCGATGCGTGCCCGGACGGCGGCCAGGTTCGCCGCGATCTGCTGCATGCGCCCAAGCTAACCACGCGCGGGCGACCACGATGGGCTGGTACGCGAGGGACTCGTGGGGCAGAATGGTGCCGTTCCCTTCAGGGGTCGAGGTGGCTGGGGAAGGCACATCTCGGAAGAAGGGGACCCGATGTCCAGCACGCGTGGGATCGTCCAGATCCACTCCGCGCCGGTAGCGCTGCGCCCGCACCTTGAGTGGGCCGCAGGCGCTGTGTTCGGCGCGCCCGTCGAGTTCGACTGGTCGGGACAGCCCGCCGAGACCCGCAGCCTCCGCGCCGAGTACGCGTGGCACGGCGCGCCCGGCACCGGCGCCCAACTCGCCAGCGCACTGCGCGGCTGCCAGCGCGCCCGCTTCGAGGTGACCGAGGAGCCGTCCGCCGGTCACGAGGGCATGCGCTGGGCGTTCACTCCGCGCCTGGGGATCTTCGCCGCTGCGATCAACGCCCACGGCGACATCATGATCCACGAGGAGCGGCTCAAGCGCGCGATCCTCGCCGACGCCCTGGGACGCCAGCCGCTCGCCGAGGGTGTCGCCGAACTGCTCGGTGCCCGCTGGGACGCCGAACTCGAGGCGTTCCGTCAAGCCGGGGACGGGGCTCCCGTCCGCTGGCTGCACCAGGTGGGCTGAAAGGACCGCTCCCTTACCGCCCCGTCCGGCCGCGTCCGCGCGCTGTGTCGGGATCCGGCCGCGAACCGCGTCCCAGATGTCCCGGCGGTCCCAGCCGGCGAGTTGGGTGGACGGATGGCGTCACCGTTCTGCTGCGTCGGGCGGCCCCGCTGCGGGCCCGTGGGTGACGCGCTCCGGACGGCCGTCGCCATTCGGCCGTCCAAGGGCCTGGGTGTGACGGCTGGGACGTCTGTGATCGCGAGAGCGGTCAGATCGCGTCAGTGGGCGTGACAGGGGCGGTTGATCTCCAGTCCAGGCACCGGGGTCAGAGGGGGATGTTGCCGTGGAGGCCGCGGACGCCGGTGTCGGCGGCGCGCACGGCGGCGGCGAGGGCCGAGCGGGTGGTGTCGGGGGCGATGATCTCGTCGACGACGCCGATCTCGACGGCCTTCTCCACGCCGCCGGCGATCTTCTCGTGCTCGGCGGCGAGCTCGGCCTCCACCTGGGCCAGCATGTCGCGGGGCACCTCGGCCAGCTTGCGGCGGTGCAGGATCCGGATCGCCGCCACCGGCCCCATCACCGCGATCTCGGCGCCGGGCCAGGCGAACACCCGGGTCGCGCCGAGCGAGCGTGAGTTCATCGCAATGTAGGCGCCGCCGTACGCCTTGCGGGTCACCAGCGTCACCCGCGGCACGGACGCCTCCGCGAACGCGTGCAACAGCTTCGCCCCGCGCCGCACGACGCCGTCCCACTCCTGGCCCACACCGGGCAGGTAGCCGGGCACGTCCACCAGCACCACCAGCGGGACGCCGAACGCGTCGCACAGCCGGACGAACCGGGCCGCCTTCTCGGCGCTGAGGGAGTCCAGGCAGCCGCCCAGGCGCAGCGGGTTGTTCGCCACCACACCGACGGTGCGGCCGGCCAGCCGGCCGAACGCCACCGTCACGTTGGGCGCCCAGCGCGCGTGCAGCTCGAACACCGAGCCCTCGTCGAGCAGCCCGCCGATCAGCGGGTGCACGTCGTAGGCGCGTTTCGCCGACTCCGGCAGCAGCGCGGCCAGGTCGGCGTCCGCCACCTGCGCCGCCACCCCGCCCTGCGCGGCCAGCAGCGTCGTCACCGCACGGGCGCGCGCGACCGCGTCCGCTTCGTCGTCGGCCACCACGTGCACCACGCCCGACTTGCGTTCGTGGGTGTCCGGGCCGCCGAGCCGCAGCATGTCCACGTCCTCGCCGGTCACCGAACGGACGACGTCCGGCCCGGTCACGAAGATGCGCCCCTGCGGCGCGAGGATCACGATGTCGGTCAGCGCCGGCCCGTACGCGGCACCGCCGGCCGCCGCGCCGAGCACGACCGAGATCTGCGGGATCTTGCCGGACGCCTGCGTCATCGCGTGGAAGATGCGTCCGACGGCGTGCAGGCTCAGGACGCCCTCGGCGAGGCGGGCCCCGCCGGAGTGCCAGATGCCGATGATCGGGACGCGGTCGACCATCGCCCGCCGGTACGCCTGCACGACGACCTCGCAGCCGGCCACGCCCATCGCGCCGCCCATCACGGTGGCGTCGGAGCAGAACGCGACCGCCGGCGAGCCGTTCACGGTGCCGGTGGCCGCCAGCATTCCCGAGTCGTCGTCGGCGCTGATCAGCGCCAGCGTCCCCTCGTCGAACAGCGCGGCGAGCCGGCGGTTCGGGTTGCGCGGGTCCTCCTCGCGCGGCACCCGCGCGGGCTTGGGGCTGCTCACCTGGGTCATCTCACTCCTCACCTCGGGGGATGGTCACCTCACCGGACGCCCGGCCCCTGCAGGGGAAGGGTTCAGACGGTGGCGTTCGCGTTCGTGAGCGCGATCGCGACGTTGTGGCCGCCGAAGCCGAACGAGTTGTTGATCGCGGCCAGGTCGCCCTCGGGCAGCGGACGCTTGACGTTCGCGGCGATGTCGATGCCGAGGTCGGGCTCGGGATCCTCCAGGTTGATCGTCGGCGGCACCATCCGGTCCCGCAGCGCGAGCAGCGAGGCGATCGTCTCCAGCGCCCCGGCGCCACCGAGCAGGTGCCCGGTCATCGACTTGGTGGAGGTGACCACGACGTGGTCGGTGTCGTCGCCGAGCGCGGTGCGGATCGACCCGGCCTCGGTGAGGTCGCCCTGCGGCGTCGACGTGCCGTGCGCGTTCACGTGCTGGATGTCGGACGGGGTGAGCCCCGAGTCCTCGAGCGCCTTGATCATGGCGCCGGACTGGCCCTCGCCGGTGGGGTCGGGCTGGACGATGTCGTGGCTGTCGGCGGTGATGCCGGCCCCGGCGATCGTGCCGTAGATCTTCGCGCCGCGCGCCTTGGCGTGCTCGAGGGTCTCGAGCACCATGATCGCCGAGCCCTCGCCCATGACGAAGCCGTCACGGCCGCGGTCCCACGGACGCGAAGCGCCCTCGGGGTCGTCGTTGCGGCGGCTCAGCGCCTGCATCTGCCCGAACGCGGCGATCGGCAGCGGGTGGATGGTGGCCTCGGTACCGCCGACGACGGCGATGTCGGCCCGGCCCAGGCGCAGCTGGTCGAGCGCGAGCGAGATGGCCTCGTTGGACGACGCGCACGCCGACACCGGCGTGTGGACGCCGGCCTTGGCGTGGACGGCGAGGCCGACGTTCGCGGCGGGCGCGTTGGCCATCAGCATCGGGATCGTGAACGGGCTGACGCGGCGGTAGCCCTTGTCGCGCTGGGTGTCCCAGTTGTTCAGCAGGGAGTGCAGGCCGCCGATGCCGCTGGCGAGCGAGACGCTGAGCCGCTGCGGGTCGACCTCGTCCTCGGCCTCCCAGGTGAAGCCGGCGTCGGTCCAGGCCTCCTGGGCGGCGATCAGCGCGAGCTGGGTGGACCGGTCGAGGCGGCGCGCCTTGACCCGGTCGATCACCTCGGAGGGGTCGACGGCGACGTAGGCCGCGATCTTCACCGGCAGGTCCGCCGCCCACTCCTCGGTGATGGCCCGGACGCCGGACTTGCCGGCGAGCAGGCCGGCCCAGGTGGAGGCAAGGTCGCCGCCGAGCGGGGTGGTGGCGCCGAGGCCGGTGATCACGATCTCAGTCATGGTTCCTCGAGGTGGTGGGTGGTGAGTGGGCCCTTCGTGACGCTTCGCTCGTACCTCGCGAAGCTCCTCAGGGCGCGGTGGGTGCGGAACCGGACCTGCCGGGACCGGTGAGGGTCCCGACAGGCCGGATCAGCGGTGACGCTGGGTCAGCTGTGCGCCTCGATGTAGGCGACGGCGTCGCCGACGGTCTTGAGGTTCTTCGACTCCTCGTCGGGGATGGTGACGCCGAACTTCTCCTCGCAACCGACGAGGATCTCGACCATCGCGAGGCTGTCCACGTCGAGGTCGTCGACGAAGGACTTGTCGAGCTGGACGTCCTCGACCGGCACACCGGCGACGTCGTTGACGAGCTCGGCGAGCTGTGCCCGGATCTCTTCGGTAGTGGCCATGTTGTTCTCCTTCAACTATGCGGTGGGCTTGCTTTCCCGGACGGGTCCGGGCGACTCAGGGGAGGGTGATGACCTGCCCGGCGTACACCAGGCCGGCGCCGAACCCGATCACCAGCGCGGTCTGGCCGCTCTTGGCCTCGCCGCTGGACAGCAGCGCGTCCATGGCCATCGGGATGGTCGCGGCCGAGTTGTTGCCGTACTGGCGGATCGTGCGGGCGACCACGACGTTCTCGGGCAGCTTCAGGTAGCGCAGCAGGGTGTCGGTGATGCGGTCGTTCGCCTGGTGCGGGATGAACACGTCCAGCTGCTCGGGGGTGAGGCCCGCGCCGTCCAGGCAGTTCTTGGTGGCCTGCGCGATGAAGCTGGTGGCCCACTTGAACACCGCGCGCCCGTCCATGCCGAGCTTGGGCCAGGTGCCGTTCTCGACGGCCGAGTGCCAGTCCGCGGTCTGCCAGATCGCGCCGGCCTGGCCGCCGTCCGACCCCCACACGACCGGGCCGATGCCGTTGGTCTCGCTCGGCCCGACGATGACCGCGCCGGCCCCGTCACCGAACAGGAAGGCGGTGCCGCGGTCGTTGAGGTCGGTCATCTCGCTGATCGTCTCGCCGGCGATCAGCAGGACGTAGGTCGCCTGGCCGGAGCGGACGATCGACTCGGCCTGCGCGAGCCCGTAGCAGAACCCCGCGCACGCGGCCGAGATGTCGTAGGCGGCGGCGTCCGGGATGCCGAGCCGGGTCGCCAGCTGCGGCGCCAGCGCCGGGGTCTGGTGGTAGTGGGAGATCGTGGAGAGGATCACTGCGCCGATCTGCGTCCGGTCGATGCCGGCCCGCTCGATGGCCTGCTCGGACGCGGCCAGCGACAGCGTCTCGATGTTCTCGCCCTCACCGATCCAGCGGCGCTCCTTGATGCCGGTGCGCTGGGTGATCCACTCGTCGGAGGAGTCGATGAACTGCAGCAGGTACTCGTTCGGGACCACCCGGGACGGGGCGGCGGAGCCGACGCTGAGGATCCGCGCGAAGGGCGCGCCGGTACTGGCCTTGATCTCGGTCATGTTCCCTTTCAGTCCTGGGCCGGGTAGAGGCGGAGCAGCGGCTGCCCGGGGGAGACCGGGTCTCCGTCCTCGACGAGCCACTCCGTCACGGTGCCCGCATGGGTGCTGGTGACCTGGATGGTGTCACGGATGTTGGCCACGGTGCCGATCACCGCGCCGCCGGTCACCGCGGAATCCGCGTCCACGCCGCTGGCGCGGGTGAACTCACCCTTGCCGGGGGAGACCACGAGCATCCAGGACGGGGTGGTCGCCATCGGCGACTCGAAGCCGGTGTCGCCGTGCTTCTCGACGAACTCGCGGGCGGCGGGCAGCTGGTCGGGCGTGTTCAGGCTGAACAGCTCCACGCCCTTGAGGTTGCGCTTGGCGATGCCGGTGAGGGTGCCGGCCGGCGGCAGCTCGAGCAGGCCGGTGATGCCGAGGTCGGCCATCGCCTGGAGGCACAGGTCCCAGCGCACCGGGTTCGCGACCTGCCGCACGAGCCGGGCCAGGTACTCCCGGCCGGACTGCACGACCTGGCCGTCGGCGTTGGACAGCAGCCGGGTGCGCGGGTCGTGGGTGGAGATCGCCCGGGCGAGGCGCTCGAGGTGCGCGACGGCCGGCTCCATGTGGACGGTGTGGAAGGCGCCGGCCACGCTCAGCTGGATCAGCCGCGCCTTGGCCGGCGGGTTGGCCTGGAGGTCGGCGAGCTGCTCGACGGTGCCGGCGGCCACGATCTGGCCGGAGCCGTTGTTGTTGGCCGGCGTGAGCCCGGCGGCCTCGATCGCGGCGAGCACCTCGGCCTGGTCGCCGCCGACGACGGCCATCATCGAGGTCGGACGCGCGGCGCTGGCGAGCGCCATCTGCTGGCCGCGCTCACGCACGAACACCATCGCCTGCTCGGCCGACAGGACGCCGGTCGCGGCGGCGGCGGTGATCTCGCCCACGCTGTGGCCGGCGGCGACCGCGGTGCGGCGGAAGCCGTCCGCCGGGCTGGGGAACAGCTGGAGCGCGGTGACCAGGCCGGCGGCGACCAGCAGCGGCTGCGCGATCGCGGTGTCACGGATGGTCTCGGCGTCGGCGTTCGTGCCGTAGTGGGCGAGGTCGATGCCGGCGACCGTGCCCAGCCAGTTCAGCCGGTCGGCGAACGCGGGCTCAGCCAGCCAGGGGGTGAGGAAGCCGGGGGTCTGGGCGCCCTGTCCGGGCGCGACGATTGCGAGCACGTCTCTACTCTGTCGAACCTCGTGCGCGGAGCCGGAGCGCTCCGCAACGAATTTATAACGGCCGACTTTGTAGGATTCCTACAAGATTGACCTGTGCTGCCCGCGTGGTAGGTGGGGTTGCGGTTGTGGGATCCGTCTCCGGACGCCTCAAGCGCCGGTGTCAGTCGAGCAGCCGGCCCAGGGTGAGGGCGAGGTGCAGGGCGTAGCCGCCGCGCGGGTCGAGCGGAGAGAAGCCGGTGAGTTCGTGGACGCGGCGCAGGCGGTAGCGGACGGTGTTGGGGTGCACGTACTGGGCCCTGGCGGTGGCCTCGATCGAGCCGCCGGTGTCGAAGAAGGCGGCCAGGGTGTCGGCGAGGTCGCGTCCGGCCTCGACCACGGGCCGGTACAGCTCGTTGGCCAGGGTGCGGCGCGCGTGGCCGTCGCCGGCGAGGGCGCGTTCGGGCAGCAGGTCCTCGGCGGCCACCGGACGCGGCGCCTCCGGCCACGCCCGGGCGGCACGCATCCCCGACAGGGCCGCCCGCGCGCTGCGGGCCGCCTCGACCAGGTCGGCGACGATCGGGCCGACCACCACCTGCCCGGCGCCGAAGTGGCCGACGAAGTCGCCGACCTGGCGGACGAGTTCGGCGCTGGTCCCCAGCTCGCCGCCGATCACCAGCACCAACCGGTCGCCCTGCGGCGCGGCCAGCAGGTCGAGGGAGTGCCGGGCGGCGACCTGGCGGATGGCCTCCACCGCGCGTCCCGGGTCGGACGGCGCCGCCCCGATCACCACCGCGATCGCCGGCGGGGACGCCCAGCCGAGCGTGGAGGCCCGGGACACCACCGACTCGTCGGCCTCGCCGCGGACGACCGCGTCCACCACCAGGGCCTCGAGGCGGGCGTCCCAGGCGCCGCGCACCTCGGCGGCACGGGCGTAGACCTGGGCGGCGGCGAACGCGATCTCGCGGGAGTACCGCAAGATGCCGATGCGCAGCGGCGCCTGCTCGTCCTCCGGCAGGCTGGCGATGCGGTCCTCGACGGTGTCGATCGTGGTGCGCACCAGGTCGACGGTCTGGTTGAGCGTGATCCGGCGGGCCAGCGCCCGCGGGGCGGCGTCGAACACCGAGCCCGGCGCCTGGTCGCGTCCGCCGGCGGCGAACCACTCCAGGAAGCCGTCGATGCCCGACCGGGCCACCACCGTGATCCACGAGCGGTGCTCGGCGTCCAGCTCGCCGAACCAGCGGTGCTCCTCGGCGATCCGGGCCAGCGCCGCGGTGGTCATCTCGGCGGCGGACGCCCCCAGGCGCCGCGCGATGGCCAGCCGTGCCTTCGGCGGGGGCCAGCCGGCCTCGGTGGCCGTGGTCACCCGGCGCGCTCGATCTCGGCCAGGCGCAGGGCGACAATGCGGGCCAGGGTGGCCTCCGGGATCGGCTGCCCGGCACTGAACCGGATCGTGCCCTTCGACAGCGAGAAGCCGGTCAGTTCGGGCGCCACCTCCGCGACCACCGTCGAGCTGTACGGGAACAGCGACAGGCCGGCGGCCCTCACCTGCACCCCGACCAGCGGGCGTCCGCGGTACTTCAGCGCCGGGACCCCGTAGCTGAGGTCCTCGACCGCGTCCGGTGCGGCGGCGAGCGCCCGGTCCCGGATCTGGAGCAGGGCCTCGCGGGTCGCGCCGTCGGTGCTGTCGATGAGGTCGGTGAACACACCCATGACCGAATCCTAGGCACTCACCGGCGTTCCCGGGTGCTGCCCGCGGGACGGCGCCGCGCCTAGTCTGGTGCGGTGACGACCCCGCCCGACCCGGTCCGTGCGCTGCGCGAGATCGCGTACCTGATGGAGCGCGTGCTCGCCGAGCCGTACAAGGTGCGCGCGTTCCGCGGAGCGGCGGACGTGGTGGCCGCCCTCAGCCCTGAGGAGTTCGCACAGCACGCGGCCGCCGGAAGCTGGCGGAAACTGCCGGGGCTGGGGGAGTCGACCGCGACCGTGGTCGCCCAGGCGCTCGCCGGACGCGTCCCCGACCGCCTCGCGAAACTGCGTGCCGAGGCCGGCCCGTTGGCCACCGGGGGCGAGGGGTTGCTGGCCCTGCTGCGGGGCGACCTGCACAGCCACACCGAGGCCTCGGACGGCAGCGCCTCGCTGGAGGTCGTCCGCGAGACGGCGACGCTGCTCGGCCGGGAGTACCTCGCGATCACCGACCACTCGCCGCGGCTCACCGTGGCCAACGGACTCAGCGTCGAGCGGCTGCGGGCCCAGATCGACGACCTGGCCCGGGTGAACGAGCAGGGTGAGGGCTGCCGACTGCTGCCCGGCATCGAGGTGGACATCCTCACCGACGGCGCGCTCGACCAGACCCCGGCGATGCTCGCCGAACTGGAGGTGGTGGTGGCCAGCGTCCACTCCGAGCTGCGGATGGACTCCGAGGCGATGACCCGGCGGATGGTCGCCGCGATCTCCAACCGGTTCACGAACGTGCTCGGTCACTGCACCGGACGGATGATCGCGGGCGGCCGCGGCACCCGTCCGCAGAGCACCTTCGACGCCGAGGTCGTGTTCGAGGCGTGCCGCGCCTTCGACGTGGCCGTCGAGATCAACTCCCGCCCCGAACGGACCGACCCGCCCGACGACCTGATCGCGCTAGCGAGCGAGACCGGGTGCCTGTTCTCGATCGACTCCGACGCCCACGCCCCGGGCCAGTTGGAGTTCCCGGCCTACGGGGCGGCCCGGGCGGCAGCGCTCGGCATCCCGGCCGAACGGATCGTGAACACCTGGCCGTTGCCCGACCTGCTGGCCTGGACCCACGCCGGACGCTGATTGTGGGCACCGGCTGGCGCTGCCTCCCACCGCGCCGGGTAAGGTCAGGTTGCGCAACGATCTTGTGCTCGAAATCCCTCTGAAAGGCTCCGCTGTGGCTAGTCGCGATTCCGTCGGCCCGATCCTGAACGGTTTGCCGACCAACCTTCCCGACATCGACTCCGACGAGACGGCCGAGTGGCTCGAGTCGCTGGACATGATGATCGACTCCGATGGTCGCAACCGTGCCCGCTACATCATGCTGCGTCTGCTCGAACGGGCCCGTGACCAGCACCTGGGGCTGCCGTCGCTGACCGCGACCGACTACGTCAACACGATCCCGGCCGAGCGTGAGCCGTGGTACCCCGGCGACGTCGATCTGGAACGCAAGTTCCGCCGGCTCGCCCGCTGGAACGCCGCCATGATGGTGCACCGCGCGCAGCGTCCCGGTGTCGGCGTCGGCGGCCACATCTCGTCCTACGCCTCCTCGGCCACCCTCTACGAGGTGGGCTTCAACCACTTCTTCCGCGGCCAGGACCACCCCGGCGGCGGCGACCAGGTGTTCTTCCAGGGCCACGCCAGCCCCGGCATGTACGCCCGTGCGTTCCTCGAGGGCCGACTCACCGAGGACGACCTCGACGGCTTCCGCCAGGAGAAGAGCCACATCGTCGACGGCCGCGTCCGCGCCCTGCCGTCCTACCCGCACCCGCGCCAGATGCCGGACTTCTGGCAGTTCCCGACCGTGTCGATGGGCCTGGGCCCGATCGCCGCGATCTACCAGGCGCAGTTCAACAAGTACCTCGGCAACCGCGGCCTGAAGGACACCTCCGACCAGCGCGTCTGGGCGTTCCTCGGCGACGGCGAGATGGACGAGGTCGAGAGCCGCGGCGCGCTGCAGCTCGCGTCCTACGACGGCCTGGACAACCTGACCTTCGTCGTGAACTGCAACCTGCAGCGCCTCGACGGCCCGGTGCGCGGCAACGGCAAGATCATGCAGGAGTTGGAGAGCTTCTTCCGCGGCGCCGGCTGGAACGTCATCAAGGTCGTGTGGGGACGCGGGTGGGACCCGCTGCTCGCCGCCGACCGCGACGGCGCCCTGCTCAACGTGATGAACTCCACCCCCGACGGCGACTACCAGACCTTCAAGGCCAACGACGGCGCCTACGTCCGCAAGAACTTCTTCGGACGCGACGCCCGCACCGCCAAGATGGTCGAGGACTGGTCGGACGACCGCATCTGGAAGCTCACCCGCGGCGGGCACGACTACCACAAGGTCTATTCGGCCTACAAGGCGGCCACCGAGTTCCAGGGGGCGCCGACGGTGATCCTCGCGCACACCATCAAGGGCTACTTCCTGGGCAGCCACTTCGCGGGCCGCAACGCGACCCACCAGATGAAGAAGATGGCGCTGGACGACCTCAAGCAGTTCCGCGACCGGCTCGACATCCCGATCACCGACGCGGTGCTGGAGGAGAACCCCTACCAGCCGCCGTACATCAACCCGGGCCCGAGCGACGAGCGCATCCAGTACGTGCTCGACCGTCGCCGTGCGCTCGGCGGTCCCGTCCCCGAGCGTCGCGACAACCCAAAGGCGCTGAAGCTGCCCGAGGTGTCGGCCTACAGCGGCGTGAAGAAGGGGTCGGGCAACCAGCCGGTCGCCACCACGATGGCCTTCGTCCGGCTGCTCAAGGACCTCATGCGGGACAAGGAGTTCGCACCCCACGTGGTGCCGATCATCCCCGACGAGGCCCGCACGTTCGGCATGGACTCGTTCTTCCCGACGATCAAGATCTACTCCCCGCACGGCCAGAACTACACCCCGGTCGACCACGAGCTGATGCTCGCCTACCGGGAGTCGCCGCAGGGCCAGATCATCCACACCGGCATCAACGAGGCCGGATCGGCCGCGGCGTTCCAGGCGGTCGGGTCGTCCTACTCCACGCACGGCGTGCCGATGGTGCCGATCTACGTCTTCTACTCGATGTTCGGGTTCCAGCGCACGGCGGACGCGTTCTGGGCGGCCGGCGACCAGCTGGCCCGTGGCTTCCTGATCGGCGCCACCGCCGGACGCACCACGCTGACCGGCGAGGGCACCCAGCACATGGACGGGCACAGCCCGATGATCGCCGCCACCAACCCGGCGGTGGTCTCCTACGATCCGGCGTACGGCTACGAGATCGCGCACATCGTCGAGGACGGCCTGCGCCGCATGTACGGCGAGAGCCCGGAGGACATCTTCTACTACCTGACCGTCTACAACGAGCCGATGCCGCAGCCGGCGGAGCCCGAGAACGTGGACGCCGAGGGCATCGTCCGCGGCATGTACCTGCTGAAGGAGGGCAGCCTCGAGGGCGTGGGCGAGGACGCACGCCGTGCGCAGCTGCTCGCCTCGGGCGTGGGCGTGGCCTGGGCGCTGGAGGCGCAGGAGCTGCTCAAGAACGACTTCGGCATCGTGGCGGACGTGTGGAGCGTGACCAGCTGGACGGAGCTTCGCCGCGACGGCCTGCGGTGCGACGAGCAGAAGTTCCTGCACCCCGGCCAGGACAACCCGGTGCCGTGGGTCACGCAGAAGCTCCAGGGCCGTCCCGGCCCGGTGGTCGCGGTGAGCGACTACATGCGCCAGGTGCAGGACCAGATCCTGAACTGGGTACCGCAGAGCTTCGCCTCGCTCGGCGCGGACGGCTTCGGCTTCTCCGACACCCGGGCGGCCGCGCGGCGGTTCTTCCACATCGACGGACCCTCCATCGTGGTGCGGACGCTGCAGCAGCTCGCCGCGGACGGGGAGATCGACCCGTCCTGGCCGGCCCAGGCGGCGGAGAAGTACCGGATCCTCGACGTGACGGCCGGGGCCTCGGGCGTGGTGGGCGGCGACTCCTGACCCGTTGCCTTTCAGCGCGGTAGCCTTTCTGGCAGGCTGATTGCCTGACGTTGGAGCATCTGCGAGAGAGAGGGTGAGGAGCGCGTGACTACCGCGCCCAGGTCGACGGCGGAATCGTCGATCGCGACCGCGCTGGGGATCACCCCCGGCCTGGCGGTCCAGGAACTCGGTTGGGACACCGATGTCGATGAGGGCGTGCGGACCGCGGTCCTCGACGTGCTCGGCGACGACTTCGTGTACGAGGCCCTCGAGGCCGTCGACGTCGTGCTGCTGTGGTGGCGTGAGGAGGACGGTGATCTCGGCGACGGTCTCGTCGACGCGCTCACCGACCTGACCGGACGCGGGCACATCTGGCTGTTCACGCCGCGGATCGGGCGCGACGGACACGTCGACCCGGCCGACCTGGCCGAGGCCGCACTGACCGCCGGGCTCGCGCTGGCCAACACCGCGTCCGTCTCGAAGGCCTGGGAGGCGCACAAGCTGGTGCGTCCCAAGGGCGGCCGCCGTTAACCGGCCCCCGGCGCGCACCGCCTCCGGGCTTCTTGCCACGCTCGTTGCGGGGGCCGTGCTCGGCGGTTGCACGCCGCAACCGTTCCCGTCCGCCCCGGTGACGGTGGGCGCCACGGCGACGGCCGTGCCGTCCAGCCCGACGCCCAGCCCGTCCGGCAGCACCGCGACGGCCACGCCGACCGCGGCCCCGCTGGAACTCTCCTCGGTGGTCAACTTCCGCGACGTGGCCGGTGAGGGCGTGAGCCTGGCCGGCGGCGGCCGGGCCGCGACCGGGGTGGTGTACCGCTCGGCGAAGCTGTCCACCGCGTCCGCGGCCGACGTGGCCCGACTCCGGCGCGCGGGCGTGAGCCTGGTGATCGACCTGCGCACCGCGAAGGTCGTCCGTTCCCAGCCCGACCCCACGATCAAGGGCGCGCACCAGGTGCACGTCGACCTGTTCGGGCCGGACGGCGGACGCTCCGGTGACAACGCCACCGTGGCCCGGGCCCGGGCGGCGATGCGCCAGATGAACGTCGAGTTCGTGTCCAGCGCGTACGAGCGGGCACGGACCGCCGACGTCCTCGACCTCGTCGCCGCAGCGGAGGGGCCGGTGGTGGTGCACTGCCAGGCCGGCAAGGACCGCACCGGCTGGATCTCGGCGGTCCTGCTGCTGGTCGCCGGCGCCGACCGTGACATCGTGATCACCGAGTACCTGAAGTCGAACACCTACCGGGCGGCGGCGATCGTCGCGTCCTATCGCCGGACACTGAAGGCGGAGGGACTGACCGCCGCTCGCATCGACCGTGCCTACGAGCGGGTCGAGGCGAGCTACCTCACCGCGGGCCTGGACGAACTGGACCAGAGGTACGGAAGCGTCGAGGGCTACCTGCGGGACGGGCTGGGCCTGTCGGACGCCACGGTCGCCGCGCTGCGGGATCGACTCACCGCCTGAGCCTCACTCGAGCCGACCGACCTGGACGTCGGCGCCCGTGGGGTGCCCGCTGATCTGGGCCAGTGCCCGCAGTTCGACCTGGGTGAAGAGCGCGTCCCGCCGGGCGATCGTGGGCGACTCCACCGAGAAGCTGAAGTGGGCGTCCAGCCAGAACCCGGACAGGGAGTAGACCCCCCGCACCTTCTTGTCGAGGGTGTAGATGACGCCGACGTCGGTGCCGTCGAGGATCATCCGGGTGACCTTCGCCTTGGCGTAGCGGGCCAGGTAGTGCGCGGTGGCCGCGTCCGAGTCGTCCCAGTAGCGGTAGCGGATCAGGCCGAGCTTCTCGTCCACGCACTCGTAGGTCTCGGTGCCGGCGCGGGCGGCGTCGTTGTACGCGCAGTCGTCCCACTTCGCGTCGAGCGAGGGGTACAGGTAGCGCAGGGCCTCGCGCCCGGCCGGGGCCGTGCAGTCCGCGAGCGCCGGCACCTCGTCGCCGTTCCAGCACTGGTACGTCAGTGCCGTGGCGGTCGGGGTGCCCGGAGTGGTGGGCACGGGGCTCGGGACCGCGCCCGGACGGGGGAGCGCGCCGGACAGGTTCAGCGCAGTGACGGTGACCGCCACCGCCACGACCAGGGCGGCCCCGGCGAGGATCCAGCGGGTGGACCGGCGTCCCCGGGTCGGAGTGGGTACGACGGGGCCGACCGGGGCGGTCGGGATGCTCGCCCGCCGGAAGATCCCGGAGTCGGGCTTGGAGACCGACAGCGGCGAGACGCCCTCGGCCGGCGCGAGGGCGCCGCGGGTGAGCGCGAGCACCTCGGCGGCGGTGTCGGGACGGTCGTCCGGGTCCTTGGCGAGGCAGGCCCACAGGAGGCGGTTGAGGGCGACGATGAGCGGGTCGGAACCGGGCAACTGCGGCACCGGTGACTGGACGTGCGCCATCGCCACCTGGACGTCGGTGCCGCTGTAGGGGTTGCGTCCGGTGAGCATCGCCCAGAGCACGCACGCGGCCGAGTAGAGGTCGCTGCGCGGGGTCGCGGGTGAGCCGGTGTGGGTCTCGGGGCTCATGAACGCCCAGGTGCCGGCCACGGTGCCCGTCCGGGTCAGGCCACTCTCCTCGGTGCGGGCGATGCCGAAGTCGCACAGGTACGCGAACGGCTCGGACGCGTCCGCGCGCAGCAGGACGTTGCTGGGTTTCACGTCGCGGTGCACGATGCCGTGCGTGTGGGCGTCGCCCAGGGCCTCGACGACCTGGGTGAAGATCTGCAGCGCGGCCAGCGGCGGCAGCGGCCCGTCCTGCTCGATCAGCCGGCTGAGGTCGCCGCCGCCGACGTACTGCATGGCGAGGTACAGGCGTCCGTCCGCCTCGCCGTGGTCATGGATCTGCACGATGTGCGGGGAGTCGAGCCCGGCCAGGATGGACGCCTCGCGCGTGAACCGGGCGACGAAGCTCGGATCGGCCGACAGCAGGGGATCGAGGATCTTCAGTGCGACCGGCCGGTCGAGCGCCAACTGGGTGGCGCGGTAGACGATGCCCATGCCGCCCCGACCGATCTCGGCGTCGACGCGGTACGCGCCGATCCGATCTCCGATCGCCGGGAAGCCAACCATTCTCTCTCCATCGCCTGGGGTGCTTTCAGACTAGGGGACGGACGTCGGCCCAAGCGTATCGCCGGGGCGCCGGGTGTCGCTCCGGACGTCCCGCGGCGGCGCGGGCGCGCAGGCACCCTAAGATGTGCCACTGCGGGCGCATAGCTCAGTTGGTTAGAGCACCTCCCTTACAAGGAGGGGGTCGGGGGTTCGAGTCCCTCTGCGCCCACCGCGTTCGCCCTTCAGATCCCTCCTCGCCACCGAATTGTCCCTTCGCCACCGGAATTCCGGTGGCGAAGGGACAATTCGGTGGCCAACTCGGTGGGACGCCGTCCCGTCGTGGCTCGGCCCGAGCCGGGCAGGGCCGTCCGTCACTCCCGTCGTGTGCGTCTCACGAGGAGGACCGCTCTTGATCCTCGATAAATCATACAATAATATTGTCCGAATCGTGGGTCGTTCGGCCCCGGATGTCGCACAGAGCGAGGGAGTTCACATGAGACTGACCAGGATCCTTGGCCTGGCCGCGTTGGGCGCGAGCCTGGCGCTCGCAGGATGCACCACGGCAACGACGACGCCGAGCGGAAGCGCAGGCGGGCCGATCACCTTGACCAAGCCGGCATCGGCACCTGAGGTGGGGAAGCGACCGACCGTGACCACCGAGAAGGCCCAGAAGCAGTACAAGATCGCGATCATCGCCATCGAGAACAACCCGTTCTTCGCCCAGGTCAAGGTGGGCTACGAGGCTGCGAAGAAGGATCTCGAGGCAGCGGGTGCGACGGTTGACTGGATCAACGCCGGCACCGAGGTCAACGTCGAGAGCGTCGGCAACGCGATGAACGCGGCGGTCGTCGACCAGTACGACGCGATCGCCGCCCTGATGCCGGGTGACGGCATCTGCAGCTACGTCAAGCAGGCCGTCGCGCAAGGCGTCCTCGTCGCCGCCTACAACGGGAACGCCACTTGCGCCCAGGAGTCCGGTGTCGCGTTCTTCCACGGTCAGGACCTGAAGGCAGCTGGAGTCACGGCGGGCAAGCTCATGTGCGAGGCCACCGCCGGCCTCGCGTCCCAGGACAAGCCCGGAGCGGTTGGTGTCGAGACCGAGGCCTTCGCCTTCCAGGCGCTCGAGGAGCGTCGACTGGGATTCCTGGAGGGCCTCAAGGCGGACTGTCCGTACGTGACCTCCGTGGGTGATGGGGTCGAGTACCAGGGCTCGACCGACCGCATCGCCTCCGCCACCCGCGACTTCATGACCTCGACCCCCAACCTGGTGGGCATCTACCTCACCGGCGGGAACCCGCAGGTTGCGGCCCAGACCGTCGGCGCTGCCAAGAAGTCGGACGCGGTGAAGGTGATCGGCTTCGACTTCACCACCGAGAACGTCGCCGAGATCAAGAAGGGCAACCTGTACGCGGCCATCGGCCAGGATCCGTACGGGCAGTCCTACGACACGCTCGTGTGGCTGTACAACGGCCTGGTCACCAAGACCGCACCCTCGCCGGACTACTTCATTCCGACAGAGGCCGTTGTGGGAACCAAGGCCAACATCGACCAGGTCACGACTGCGGGCTGACCGGAGGAGTTGACCATGCCAGCACCTGTTGCGCTCCGAGCCGAGGGCCTCGGCAAGCGGTACGGAACGATGTGGGCGCTCCACGACGTCACGCTGGAGCTCCACGCCGGCACCGTTCTCGGACTGCTCGGGGAGAACGGTGCTGGCAAGTCGACGTTCATCAACCTCGTCTCGGGGGCACAGCCCCCGAGCGAGGGACGGATCGTGCTCGACGGAAATGCCGTCGAACTCAACGACCCTCGCGAGGCCAGCCGGCTGGGCATCGTGGTGGTCCACCAGGAGCCCAAGCTCGCCAACGAGGCGTCCATCGCCGAGAACATCTACCTGCCCGAGCTGTCCGAACAGCGGGCACTCAGCCTGATCCAGCCGCAGCGACTGGTGCAGCGTGCCGCCAAGCACCTCGAGGAGCTGGGGTTGGCGGACGATCTGCCTGCGGTCACCACACCGGCCTATCGCCTGAGCGCGGCGCAGCGGCAACTCGTGACGATCGCGCGGGCGATGGTCTCCGACGTGAAGATCCTCTTCCTTGACGAGCCGAACTCGAGCCTCACTCCCAAGGACACCGCAACCCTGTGGGGTCTGGTGCGCCAGATGCGCGACCGCGGTGTGGCCGTGGTCGTCGTCAGCCACCGGCTGGTCGAACTGTACGAGGTCATCGACACGGTCGCCGTCCTCCGGGACGGACGCCTGGTCGGCGAGGCGAGCGCCGCCGAGCTGCCGATCTCGCAGGCGGTGAACCTGATGGCCGGTCGCGAAGTGAGCCAGAGCGGGGTCCGCTCCCGTCGGCGGGAGCAGGCCGGCGAGGTTGTGCTGCGGCTCGACCACGTCTACACCCGGGCGGTCAAGGACATCACCCTCGCGATCCGATCGGGTGAGGTCCTCGGCCTGGCGGGGCTCGTCGGCGCGGGCCGAACGGAGATCGGCCGGGCGATCGCCGGGGGTGACCCGGTGCTCGCCGGCACAATCACGCTCGACGGACGCGTCGAGGTCTTCCGTTCTCCGCAACAGGCGTTGGCGGCCGGGGTCGCCATGACCGGCGAGGAGCGCCGGCTCGCGGTGTTCCCGAGCCATGACGTCGTCTTCAACACTGCTGCCAGTTCGTGGGGGACCCTCGTTCGATTCGGCCTGGTCAACCGGGCGCGACAGTCTGCCCTGGCCAGGAAGTGGATCGATCGGCTCGCGCTGAAGGGGGCCCCCGACACGCCGATCATGTCGCTGTCGGGCGGCAACCAGCAGAAGGCCCTCATCTCCCGGTCGCTGGCGGCCCGCCCCCGCGTCGTCGTCTTCGATGAGCCCACCCACGGCATCGACGTCGCGACGAAGGCCGAGATCGCCCGACTCATCCGGTCCCTGGCCGACGACGAGGGTCTCGCCGTCGTCCTGATCTCCAGTGAAGTGGAGGAACTCGTTCAGATCGCAGACCGCGTGGCCGTTGTCCGTGACGGACGCATCGTCATTGAGTCCGAGGGGGCGGACGGGCTGAGTCTCGTCGCCGCAGCCCTCGGGGAACCCACGCCGGATTCACCGGCCGACCCGAAGGATCTCCCATGAATCTCGCCGAGAAGTTCCGGGGCGCATTCCGGCACGTCGAGGTGGCGCTCATTGTCGTCATCGCAGTGGTCGCGCTCCTGGTGAGCCTGCGGGCGCCCAACTTCCTGAGCCCCGTCAACCTGATCAACCTGCTCCTCGCGATGGTGACGATCGGCATCGTCGCCCTCGGACAGGGCTTCGTCATCATGTCGGGCGAACTCGACCTCTCGGTGGCGGCATCGATCGCGTTCTCGGCGGCAGCCGCCGCCAGTGTGATGCGATCCGGGGCGCCGGTCTGGCTCGGCGTCATCATCGCCATCGGTATCGGCGCGACGATCGGGCTCCTGAACGCGGTGATCGTGCTCGCCACCGGGGTCAACTCGTTCATCGTCACCCTGGGCACCCTGTCGGTGGTCCAGGGTCTCACGCTGGCGGTGACCGGCGGCCTGCCGATCGCCGTGCCCGACGCCCTCGGGCTCCTCGGATCGACGACCCGGATCGCGGGGATCCCGTTCCCGGTGATCGTCTTCGTCGCCCTGATGATCCTCGCGCAGTTGGTCCTCGTGTACACCGTCTTCGGGCGGCGGGTGCTGGCTGTCGGCGACAACGTCGACGCCGCCCGCCTGGCCGGCATACCGGTCGTCCTCACCAAGGCGGCGGTCTTCGCCATCGCGGGCGCCCTCGCGGGGGTCGCCGGGATCCTGAGGGCCGCGTCCCTCGGCACGGCCGAGTCGAGTGCGGGGACGTCCGACCTGCTGCCGATCATCGCAGCCGTGGTCGTCGGCGGTGCCAGCCTGGTTGGTGGACGCGGCTCGATGACCGGCGTGTTCCTCGGCGCCGTGCTGCTCGGCATGGTGCAGAACGCGTACGTGATCCTGAAGCTCTCCAGCTGGCTGCAGCTGGCGACGTTCGGCCTCGTCGTCGTGGCGGCAGGCGTCTTCGACCAGGCCCGGCAGGGACGTATCGGCTGGGTCAACACGCTGCGCGAACGTCGCTCGGTGAGAGCATCGCTGGCCACTGCTCACGGTGACGCCACTGCCGAATCCACACCACATCAGTCGAAGGAGTCCTGAGATGTCCGAAACCATGAAGGCGATCGTCATGCACGGTCCGCGCGATTACCGGCTCCAGACCGTTCCGAAGCCGGTGCCGGGCCCGGGGGAGATCCTGATCAGAACCGGTGCGGTGGGCCTGTGCGGCAGCGACATCAAGTGCTACACCGGGGCAGCGCTCTTCTGGGGCGAGGACGGCAGGCCCGGCTACGTCGAGGGGACGCCGATCGCCGGCCACGAGTTCGCCGGTGTCGTCGTGGAACTGGGGGAGGGATCGGCCGAGAAGTACGGCGTCGCCGTGGGGGATCAGGTGATCGCGGAGCAGATCCTGCCGTGTGGCACGTGCCGCTTCTGCCGGGAGGGCTCCTACTGGATGTGCGAGCCGAACGAGATCTTCGGCTTCAAGCAGGGACGGGCAGAAGGCGGGATGGCCGAGTACGCGATTCTTCCGGCGAACGCGATCGTCCACCTCGTCGACCCCCGCCTGTCGGCCGTCGAGGCGGCGTACCTCGAGCCCCTGTCATGCGCGATCCATGCGGTGGACCGGGCGCAGATCAAGGAAGGGGACGTGGTCGTCGTCGCCGGCGTGGGCAGCATCGGCCTGTGCATGATGCAGTGGGCCCGGGAGTTCCGGCCGAAGATGGTCATCGCCATCGGTACGCGTCCGTCCCGCCTCGAACTGGCGCGTCGGCTGGGCGCCGACGTGGTGCTGAACGTGCGTGCGGACGACGTGGTCCAGGCCGTCCGCGACCTCACCGGCGGGTACGGGGCCGATGTGGTCATCGAGGCCACCGGTGGACTCGACGGCCCCCAGCAGGCGCTGGAGATGGTCCGCAAGATGGGCACCATCGTCGCCTTCAGCTCGATCAAGGAGAAGGTGCTGGTCAACTGGAACCTGGTCGGTGACCAGAAGGAACTCGTCGTCCGGGGAGCCCATCTGGGCCCGGGCTGCTACCCCAAGGCGATCGAGGCCGTGGCGGAGGGTCGTATCGACGTCGCATCGCTGGTCTCCTCGCAGTTCCCGATGGAGGACTTCGACGCGGCCATCGACGCCGCGATGACGGCCGACGGTGTCAAGGTCATGGTGAGGCCGAGCGGGCTCGACGCCTGACCGTGGCGACGGGCGGCCGTCCGTGACCCACCCGTCCGCGGACGCCTCCTCGCCACCGAATTGTCCCTTCGCCACCGGAATTCCGGTGGCGAAGGGACAATTCGGTGGTCAAGTGGCCGGAGTCAGTCGGAGCCGCCGGTGACGCTGCCCAGGGCGGCGCCAAAGCTGTCCGAGCCCGCGGACGGGATGCCGGGGTCACCGACCACCCAGGCGCGGGGGGTGCCGCCGCCGAACGGGATCACGTTCACCATCCCGCCGGGGTTGGCGGCGTCCGCCGGGACGCCGACCAGCAGGACGCGTTCGGCGGCGCCGGCCACCATGCCCAGGCTGTCGCCGAGCATGTCACCGGCGTCGGCCCCGCCCGGGACGCCGGCGCTGGCCTGCGTCCAGGTCGTCTCCGCACCCAGGTTGTTGGTCGGGAACACCTGCACCAGGCCGACGTTCGCCCCGGACGCGGTGTCCTCCTTGGGTGCGCTGACCGCGAGCCGCGTCCGGACATCGCCCAGACCGGGTGCGATCCACGCGACCTCGTCGCCGAAGATGTCGCCGGCCTGGGTCGAGTCGGCCACGCCAGGGGTGTCCTGGGTGAGGGCGGTGCCGATCGTCAGGTCCTCGGTGTCGGAGCTGAACAGCTGCACCATGCCGGCGTTGGCGTCGGAGCCGACGTCCTCACCGGGCGCCCCGACCGCGAGCCGTGCCGTGCCGCCCACCTGGACGGTGTCGAGGCTGCGTCCGTAGAAGTCACCGGCCTCGGCGGCGCCGGGAACCCCCGGTGCGTCCTGGCCGAGCCCGATCCCGAGCAGCTCGTCGTCGTAGTAGATGTCCTGCACGAGCAACACCGACCCCGCATCCACCTTGGAACCGACATCCTCGTTCGGGATCCCGATCGCGCAGTCGATCGTGTCGGCCCACCCGACCAGGTAGGCGCAGGAGACCGCGGCACCGAAGCGGTCACCGTCCTCCGCCGCGCCGGGGATGCCCACGTGGTCCTCGGTGATCCAGTGGTTCTCGTGACCGCCGTCGTAGGCCGCCCGCACCGCCACCGCCCCGGCGTTGGCGTGCCCGGAGACCGTGGCCCCCGGCACGCCGATCGCGAGCGCGTAGGCGTCCGGGTTCGGCGTGCCGCCCTGACCGACGTCCTCGACCGCGTCCACGGCGAACCCGAACTGGTCGCCGGCCGCCACGGGCTGGCTGAAGCTCGCCTGGCTGTAGGCGGTACTGCTGCGCGAGATCGACAACCCGGACGCCCCGCCCCACAACACCTGTACGTACCCGGAGTCGACGGCACCACCGATGTCCTCCAGCGGCGTGCCCACCACGACGTCGGTGTAGTCGTCGCAGTCGAGGTCGGCGACCGCGAGCGCGCTGCCGAACCCGTCGCCCGCCTCCGCGATCCCGTTGACGGCCTCCTCGCCCTGCCACAGGACGTCGCGGCCCCCGTCCCCGACGCGACCGTCGCCGTCGCCGTAGAGGATGATGATCCGGCCCGCCCCGGCCAGCCCGTTGACGGTCGCCGTCGGGTCGCCGACCACGGCGTCGGACCGGCCGTCGCCGTTGAAGTCGGACAAGACGCCTTCCGCGCACCCGTCCGCATCGGCGGACGCGGTGACCGCGGGACCGGCCAAGGGGATGGCGAGGGCCATCACGATGCCGGTGAGTAGAGCCGAAGTGCGCATGAGCGGGTCCTTCCTCGTGGTTGGAAGTGAGAGGACGACGCCGTCCCGGTGATACCCGGACGCGGCACCGCCCGATGCTGCTGCTGTCGGAGGCAGCGCCTACCCTGCTGGACGTGAGCGACGACGACCTGGCCACCGAGGCCCTGACCGTCCTGCGCCGGCTGGTCGGCCGCGAGGACGCCGTGTTCCACGACGGCCAGCTCGAGGCGATCACCGCGCTGGTCCGTGACCGGCACCGGGCGCTGGTGGTGCAACGCACTGGTTGGGGGAAGTCCGCGGTGTACTTCGTGGCCACCGTCCTGCTGCGCGCGCAGGGGGCCGGCCCGACCGTGATCGTGTCGCCGCTGCTGGCGCTGATGCGCGACCAGATCGCCGCGGCCCGCCGCGCCGGCGTCCGTGCGGTCACGATCAACACGGCCAACGCCACCGAGTGGGGCCAGGTGTACGACGCGCTCGAGCGCGGCGAGGTCGACCTGCTGCTGGTGAGCCCGGAGCGGCTCAACAACCCCACCTTCCGCGAGCGGCAGCTGCCCGACCTGGCCGCCCGCTGCGGCCTGCTCGTGGTCGACGAGGCGCACTGCATCAGCGACTGGGGGCACGATTTCCGTCCCGACTACCGGCGCATCCGTGACCTGCTCACCACCCTGCCGGACGCGGTGCCGGTGCTGGCCACCACGGCCACGGCCAACGCCCGCGTGGTCGCCGACGTCACCGATCAGCTGGGCGCCGGCGGGCACGACGTCCTGACCATCCGTGGCACGCTCGCCCGCGACTCGCTGCGCCTCGGCGTCCTGAAGCTGCCCCACGAGGAGACCAGGGTCGCGTGGCTGGTGTCCCACCTGGCCGACTTCACCGGCAGCGGCATCATCTACACGCTGACCGTCGCGCAGGCCGAGGACCTCGCCGCGCTCCTGGGCCGCCACGGCCACCGGGTCGCCGCGTACACCGGACGCACGGAGCCGGCCGAGCGGGAGGAGCTGGAGGCCCGCCTCCGCGACAACGAGGTGAAGGCGCTGGTCGCCACCTCCGCGCTCGGCATGGGGTTCGACAAGCCCGACCTGGGCTTCGTGATCCACCTCGGCGCGCCCAGCTCGCCGGTCGCCTACTACCAGCAGGTCGGACGCGCCGGCCGCGCGGTCGACACCGCCGACGTCCTGCTGCTGCCCACGCCGGCCGACCGGGAGATCTGGCACTACTTCGCCACCGCGTCGATGCCCGAGGAGCGGTCGGCCATGGCCGTGATCGACGCGCTCGCCGGTGCCGACGGGCCGCTGTCGACCGCGGCGCTGGAGACCATCGTCGACGTCCGCCGCACCCGGTTGGAACTGCTGTTGAAGGTGCTCGACGTCGAGGGCGCGGTCAGCCACGTCCGGGGCGGCTGGGTGGCGACGGGGGAGCCGTGGGCCTACGACGCCGACCGGTACCGGCGGGTGGCCGAGGCCCGCAGGCGCGAGCAGGGCCTGATGCTGGACTTCATCAACGGCGGCGGGTGCCGGATGGCGTTCCTGCAGCGCACCCTCGATGATCCGGCGCCGAAGGACTGCGGCCGCTGCGACGCCTGCGCGGGCGCGTGGTACGCCTCCGGGGTGGCGGCGGAGTCGGTCGCCACGACCCGCACCGAGCTCGACCGCGTCGGGGTGGAGCTCCCGGCCCGCACCCTGTGGCCGACCGGCATGGCGCGCCTCGGGGTCCAGGTGAGTGGACGCATCGGCGAGGTCGAGCGGGCCGAGACCGGACGCGTGCTCGCCCGGTTCACCGATCTCGGCCTGGGCCAGCGCCTCCGCGAACTGGTGACCGGCCCCGACCAGCCGGTGCCGGACTGGGTCCCGCCCTACTGCTTCCAGGTGCTGCGCGACTGGGACTGGGCGGCCCGGCCCGTCGCGGTGGTGGCGGTGCCGTCGCGCTCCCACCCCGAGCTCGTGGGCTCGCTGGCCGCCGAGATCGCCCGCCGCGGACGCCTCACCGACCTGGGCACGCTGACGATGGACACCTCCGCGGCCCCGGTCGAGCCCGCCGCGAACAGCGCCTACCGGCTCGCGCAGGTGTCGGGCCGGTTCGGCCTGACCCCCGCGCAGCGCGACTGGGCCGCGGCCAACGACGGGCCGCTGCTGCTGGTCGACGACCGTGTCGATTCCCGCTGGACCATGACGGTCGCGTCCGGCCTGCTCCGTGCGGCGGGGGTGGGCGCGGTTTTGCCGTTCGCCCTGTCCTCGGTGGGCTGACTATTTCATTGCTGCCGCCGGTGCCGCGGGGTGCATTAGCGGGGGAGGGCGTCTGCATTCTTCGGCGGCCGCCGCCCGGCCCGTCCCGGCGGGCCGCGGGGGGAGGCCCCCAGATTTCATCATCGGGTGAGGGTGGGGTGGGGGAAGGGCCGGCCGCGGCGGGCGTCTCCCCTTGTCGTGCCCCAGAAAAGTAAGGGGCCCGCCACGAACCGGAGTTCTGCGGGCACTGCCGGGGGGCAGCCGGTCCAGGCTCGGGGGGAACCTCTGACCGTTGGGGCGGGGTTCGGGGGGAACCGTTCGCCTCGATGAGAACTTTACCGCAGGGGGTACCCGCAATTGCAAGTCGTTTCTTGAGATTTCTGGCGACTTTCTTTGGGTCATTTCCGGGTCCCCCGAATAGGGGACAAAGGCCAGTCCCCCCAATAGGGGACAAAGGCCGGTCACCCGTGAAGGGGACATTTATGGCAATAAAGTTTCGCATTCGCGCCGAAAGTCCCCCGGGCAGGTGACACCGCCATGGGTGCACCCGGGGGCTGCGCGGTAGAGTGTCTCCCCGTGACTGCCGCTGACCTTCAGGCCGATCTGGCCGTCCTGGACCGAACCCTGAGCTCCATCGAGGCCGTGCTCGATCCCGCCGCCAAGCGCGCGCAGATCGCCGAGCTGCAGGAACAGGCGGCCGCCCCCGACCTGTGGGAGAACCAGGAGAACGCGCAGCAGGTCACCTCGAAGCTCTCCCGCCTCCAGGCCGAGGTCGACCGGATCTCGGCGATGCGCGGACGGGTCGACGACCTCGGCGTCCTGATCGAACTCGCGGTCGAGGAGGACGACGCCGCCACCCTCGCCGAGGCGCAGAAGGAACTGAAGTCGCTGTCGGCCGACATCGAGGCGCTCGAGATCCGCACCCTGCTCTCCGGCGACTACGACCAGCGCGACGCCCTGGTGACGATCCGCTCCGAGGCCGGCGGCGTGGACGCGGCCGACTTCGCGGCGATGCTGCTGCGCATGTACCTGCGCTGGGCCGAACGGCACGGCTACTCCACCGAGGTCTACGACACCTCCTACGCCGAGGAGGCGGGCATCAAGTCCGCGACGTTCACGGTGAAGGAGCCGTTCGCCTACGGCATGCTCTCGGTCGAACAGGGCACCCACCGGTTGGTCCGGATCAGTCCGTTCGACAACCAGGGCCGGCGCCAGACGTCCTTCGCCGGCGTGGACGTGCTGCCGGTCACCGAGGAGACCGACCACATCGACATCCCCGAGGCCGACATCCGGGTGGACGTGTTCCGCTCGTCCGGTCCGGGTGGGCAGAGCGTGAACACGACCGACTCCGCCGTCCGCATCACCCACCTGCCGACCGGCCTGGTGGTGTCGTGCCAGAACGAGAAGTCGCAGCTGCAGAACAAGGCCGCCGCGCTCCGCGTCCTGCAGTCGCGGCTCCTGGAACGCGCCCGCGCCGAGAAGGAGGCAGAGATGCGGGAGCTGAAGGGCGAGGGCGGTAACTCCTGGGGCTCGCAGATGCGCTCCTACGTGCTGCACCCCTACCAGATGGTCAAGGACCTCCGCACCGACCACGAGGTCGGCAACCCTGACGCCGTGTTCGACGGCGACATCGACGGTTTCATCGACGCCGGGGTGCGCTGGCGCCGGCAACAGGGCGAGCGCTGAACACGCGGGAGATGAGCGCGATGGGTTCGGAGTCGTCACATAAGGTGTCCGGAGGCCGGCCTCGGCGGACGTCGAGGAACCTTCCCCATCGCCTACCCGGTCGGACATCACTGTGATCAGATTCGAAGACGTCTCCAAGACCTACGACGGTCAGACGCGTCCCGCGCTGAACAACGTCAGCGTGGAGATCGGCAAGGGTGAGTTCACGTTCCTCGTCGGGCAGTCCGGTTCGGGCAAGTCGACGTTCCTGCGGCTGATCCTGCGCGAGTACCTGCCCACGTCCGGCCACATCCACGTCGCCGGCAAGGACCTGAACCGCCTGCACGCCTGGAAGGTGCCCGCGCTGCGCCGCCAGATCGGCACCGTGTTCCAGGACTTCCGGCTGCTGCCGGGCAAGACCGTGACCGAGAACGTCGGATTCGCCATGCAGGTGATCGGCAAGCCGGCGTCCCTGATCCGCAAGGTCGTGCCCGAGACCCTCGAACTCGTGGGCCTGGAGGGCAAGGGCGACCGGCTGCCGGAGGAACTCTCCGGCGGCGAGCAGCAGCGGGTGGCGATCGCCCGCGCGTTCGTCAACCGTCCGGCGATCCTGATCGCGGACGAGCCGACCGGCAACCTGGATCCCAACACGAGCATCGGGATCATGAAGCTCCTCGACCGGATCAACCGGTCGGACACCACCGTGATCATGGCCACCCACGACGCCACGATCGTCGACCAGATGCGCAAGCGGGTGATCGAACTGGCCAACGGCGAGGTGGTGCGTGACCAGAGCAAGGGTGTGTATGGCTACCAGTGATCCGCGATCCCGGCGAGGGGTGGTCCGATGAGGCACACATTCTCTGAAACCTGGTCGGGTCTGCGACGCAACTTGTCGATGACCCTGGCCGTGGTGGTCACCATGTGGGTGTCGCTGACCCTGTTCGGGGCCGGCCTGCTGGTCGCCCAGCAGGTGGAGCGGCTGAAGGACGACTGGTACGACAAGGTCGAGATCAGCGTGTTCATGTGCGTCCCCGACTCCCGCGGCGGCAACTGCGTGGCCGGCGAGGCCGCCACCGACGTCCAGCGGGACGTGGTTCGCCAGACGCTCGAGAGCAACCCCGAGGTCGACCAGGTCTTCTACGAGACCCGTGACCAGGCGTACCAGCAGTTCCGGGAGTACTACGCCGACAACGACCCGATCCTGAAGTCGACCACGGTCGACATGATGCAGGACTCGTTCCGGGTGAAGCTGAAGAATCCGCAGGAGTACCAGGGCGTCGTCTCGGCGGTCAGCGGCCTTCCCGGCGTCCAGCAGGTGCAGGACCTGCGCAAATTCCTCGATCCGTTGTTCGCGTGGCTGAACCTGGCGCGGTGGGCGACGGTGGGGCTCAGTGCGCTGCTGCTGCTCGCGGCCGCGCTGCAGATCGGCAACACCATTCGCATGGCCGCCTATTCGCGCCGCCGCGAAATCGGCATCATGCGCCTGGTGGGTGCGTCGAACTGGTACATCATGCTGCCGTTTCTGCTCGAATCGCTGCTCGCGGCGGTCGGCGGCGCCGCGCTGGCCTGCCTGACGCTGGCCGCGGTGGAGAAGTTCGTGATCATCGACCGGGCAGCCGTAGAAATACGCACAATCCGCTGGATCGACTGGTCGAATGTCGGGTGGTCCATGGCGAGCCTCGCCGTGGTCGCCGTGGTTCTTTCTATTATTCCGACATTGATTGCGACCCGGAGGTTCCTCCGGGTATGAACGAGAAACAACCGATTGGGGCAACTCGTGCTGGTGACTTCCCCCACCGCACGCGGAGCCCGGGGTAGCCGCCTCGGCCCGCTGCTGACCGCTGTACGCGCAATTCTGATAGCCGGGCTCGTGTTCGGGCTGGTGGGTTCGTCGAGCCCGTCCGCCAGGGCCGAGAACCTGAAGGACGCCCGGGCGCGGGTGAAGAAGGCCATGGTCCAGGCCAAGAAGGACGTGTCCTCGGACAAGAAGGCGGTGTCCAAGGCCACCGACCGGCTCGAGGCCTCGCAGTCGCAGCTGGACAAGGCCCGGTCCGAACTGGCGTACGTGCGCAAGAAGCTCGCCGCGGCCAAGGCCCGGGACGCCGCGGTCGCCGCGGACCTGGCCGCCGCCCAGGACGCCTTCGACATCGCCGCGGCGTCCGTCCTCAAGGCCCAGGAGGACGTGGACGCGCAGCGGGCGCTGGTCGGGCTGGTCGTCCGCTCGGCGTACCAGCAGCACACCGACCTGACGAAGCTGAGCATCGTGGTGGGCGCCGAGTCGACGTCCGACCTGGCGCAGCGCGTGCAGTGGACCACCACGCTGTTCGACAGCTCGACGAGCCAGCTCGACCGCCTCACCGAACTGCAGGCCGGTCTGGAGACCGCGCGGACGGCACGGGCCACGGCCGAGGCGAAGCTGACCGACCAGCGCCGGGCGAGCGCCGCCCACGTCGCGGAGGTGAAGAAGCTGACCGCGCAGGCCGCGTCCCGCAAGGCGGCGCTGAAGAAGCTGGTCGCGACGAACGCGAAGCTGAAGGCCAAGGCGCAGGACGAGCTGGAGACCAGCCGCAAGCAGTACCGGGCCCTGGAGAAGCAGGAGGCCAGGATCGCGGCCAAGCTCCGCGGCGACGGCTACAACATCGTCAACCGCGGCGGTTTCATCAAGCCGGTGGACGCGCCCGCGGGCTCGCCGTTCGGCCTGCGCTACCACCCGATCCTCCACTACTGGCGGATGCACTGGGGCACCGACTTCGGTGCCGCCTGCGGGGCGCCGATCCGGGCGATGGCCAACGGCAAGGTGATCTCGGCCGGCTGGACGACCTACGGCTTCGGCAATTACACGATCATCAGCTACGGGCGCATGTTCGGTGCGCAGCTGGCGAGCGGCTACGCCCACCAGTCGAAGGTGCTGGTGCACGCCGGCCAGCGGGTGAAGCAGGGCCAGATCGTGGGGTACGTCGGCACCACCGGCCTGAGCACCGGCTGCCACCTGCACCTCCAGATCTACCGCAACGGCGTCCGCGTCAACCCGATGCGCTACCTCTGACCCCCGGGGACGGTTCTTCGATCCGCCAGATTTTGGCGGGTATCGGGGACGGTTCTCCAAATCCGCCAGATTCCGGCGGGTTTCGGGGACGGTTCTTCGATCCGCCAGATTCCGGCGGATAAGGGGCTCTTCACAATCCAGGGTGTAGTTGGGGTCTGAATCCGCCGGTCTCGAGCAGCGATCTCGCTATGTAGTTGGTGA
>Ga0102832_1000578_pt1 | contig 51166 bp, 51 predicted proteins | sample EBPBio282013_DNA_FD_88942 | JGI IMG/M metagenome (GOLD analysis project Ga0102832, IMG submission 88942) | Wastewater treatment Type I Accumulibacter community from EBPR Bioreactor in Madison, WI, USA - Reactor 2_5/28/2013_ DNA (Illumina Assembly) | ecosystem: Engineered > Bioreactor > EBPR >...
CATCTTCTCGCGCATCGTCGAGCGGATACCCTTCTCAACGGGCGCACCGCTGAAATCCTCGGTCCAGGCCACGCGCAGGCTGCCAAGATCGACCGGCCAGGGTTCGGCGAACGCCGCCCCATCGATTGGGAACGAGAGGGGGTCCTGGTCGTGCTGGCCGATCTGCGTGGCGTAAAGCAGGCAGGTATCGGCCACGGTGCGGCCCATCGGGCCCAGCACCGAGATCGGCGTCCAGCCCATGGAACGACGTTCGACGGCGACCATGCCCGGCGAGGGGCGGAAGCCTACGATGCCGCAATAGGCAGCGGGATTGCGCAGCGAGCCGCCGGTGTCGGAGCCGGTGCAGACCGGCAGGAGGTCGGTCGCCAGCGCCGCCGCCGAGCCGCCCGACGAGCCGCCGGCGTTCAGGGTCGTGTTGAAGGGGTTGCCCGTGGCGCCCCACACCGGATTGCGGCTGTTCGAGCCCGCGCCGAATTCCGGCACGTTGGTCTTGCCCACGACGATCGCACCGTTGGTGCGTACGCGGCTCACCATCACGTTGTCGTAGTTCGGCACATAGTCGCGATAGAGCGGCGACCCATAGGTGGTGAGGAGGTCCTTCGTCTCTTCGAGGTCCTTGATGCCGGTCGGGAGGCCGTGGAGCAGCGGCAGCTCTTCGCCACGGCGCACCGCGGTCTCGGCGGCCTTCGCCTCCTTGCGCGCGCGGGACACGCACATTGCCGTCACGGCATTGACTGCCGGGTTCACCTCCTCGATGTGATCGAGGCAGGCCTCGAGCAATTCGACCGGCGAAATCTCCTTGGTGCCGATACGGCGACGCATCTCGACTGCGGACAGCGAAACCAGCTCTTGCTTTGACATTCTTCCCCCTTCGCTCGGAACGGAGCTTAGGGCACGATGCGCGCCGGAGGAAATCAAACATGGTGCATCCGCTTCGGGAGAAGGCGGCCGTGAGCGGCATCGGCGAAACCGCGTATACGCGCGGCACGCACAAGAGTGCGTTGGCCCTGCAACTCGAGGCGAGCCTCGCGGCCATCGCCGACGCCGGTCTCAGCCCGCGCGATATCGACGGCGTCATCCCCTATTTTCCAGGCGGTGGTATCGCCGAGGATTTCATCGCCAACCTCGGGCTGCCCGACCTCAAACTGTCGCTGTTCGTGCCGATGGGTGGCGCCACCTGCGTGGCGGCCATCCAGAGCGCCGCCATGGCGGTGGCGTCGGGCGTCTGCAACAACGTGCTGATCGCCGTCGGCCGTACCGGCTACTCGGGCGCCCGGGTCAGCACCCGTCTGCAGCAGTTCCCGCAATTCGCGCTGGCGGCCGAGTTCGAGGCGCCGATCGGCATCTTTGCCCCGGCGCAGCTCTATGCCCCGGGCGCACGCCGCCACATGGAGCTCTACGGCACTACCGAGCGGCACTTCGCCGAGGTTGCCGTCGTCACGCGCCAGCACGCCATCCTCAACGGCAACGTCGTGATGAACAAACCGCTCACGGTCGAGGAGCATCATGCCTCGCGCATGATCTCCGATCCGTTCCGGCTGTTCGATTGCAGCCTGGAGAGCGACGGCGGTGCGGCCATCGTCGTGAGCCGAAGCGACCGGGCGCGTGACCTGAAGAAGCCGCTGGTCACCATCATGGGCGTGGCCGAGGGGCATCCCGAATCGCCGGCCTCGATTGCGCAGCGACCGGACCTGCTGGAGTTCGGCCTCGCCAAGTCCGCCCCGCGTGCCTACGAGATGGCTGGCGTCGGTCCGAAGGACATCGACGTTGCCGAGATCTACGACTGCTTCACCTTCACGGTGATCAACCAGCTCGAGCTCCTGGGCTTCTGCAAGAAGGGCGAGGGCGGGCCGTTCATCATGGATGGCCGCATTGCGCTCGGCGGTGAACTACCGATCAACACGCATGGCGGGCTCCTGAGCCAGGGCCACGTCGTGGGCCTCAACCACGTGATCGAGCTGACGCGTCAGCTCCGCCGCGAGGCGGGCAAGGCGCAGGTCAAGGATGCCGAAGTGGGTCTGGTCACGGGCTATGGCGACATGGGCGATGGTTCAATCGCGATCTTGAGGAGAGCGGCATGAGCACCGCAGCAACACCGCCGGCCCCGGAACGTCCGCTGCCGACGCCGACGCGTGAGAGCCAGCCGCATTGGGACGGAATGCGCGAGGGCCGCTTTCTGCTGCAGCACTGCTCGGCCTGCGGCAAGGTCCGGCACTATCCGCGGCCGGTCTGCCCGCACTGCTTCTCGATGGAGAGCGAGTTTAAGGAAGCGCCGACGGGCGGCACGATCCACACCTGGACGGTGTGTCACCATCCGTTCAACTTCTTCTTCAAGGCGGCCGTCCCTTATGTCGTGGCGCTGGTCGACATGGACGCCGGTGTGCGGGTCAACGCACCGCTCCGGGGCGTCGCCGAAGCCGACATCAAGATCGGCCAACGGGTGAAGCTCGGCTTCGAGCCGGTTAACAAAGAAGTGACGCTACCGTTCTTCGTGGCGGAGTAGCGTCGCCAAATAAGGATCTGGGAGGAAGAAGATGAAGCGTTCCACTTTCGTCGCGGCGGGCCTCGCCGCGCTCGCGCTGCCGTTCGCCGTCATGGCGCCGGCGGTTGCTCAAACCGATTGGCCGCAGAAGCCGATCTCCATGGTGGTGCCCTATCCACCGGGCGGCGTGAACGACGCAGTCGCCCGCGTCTACGCCGAGAAGCTTTCGGCCGAACTGGGCAAGCCGGTGATCGTCGACAACCGCGCCGGTGCTGCCACCACGGTCGCCTCCAACTTCGTCGCCAAGGCGCCCCCCGACGGCTACACGATCTATGCCGGTGGCACGTCGCTGGTGATCAATCCGACGCTCACGGGCCAAGTGCAGTACGACCCGCACAAGAGCTTCGAACTCGTGTCGCTGATGTCCTTCACGCCGTTCATCCTGCACGTCAATTCCGAGTTCCCTGCCAAGAACATGGCCGAGCTGATTGCTGTGGTGAAAGCCAATCCCGGCAAGTTCAACATCGCGAGCTCGGGCATCGGCGCGACCAATCATCTCGCGGCGGAGCTTCTGAAGGCACAGGCCGGTCTCAACATCACCCACGTGCCCTACAAGGGTGGCGCACAGGCGGGCCAGGATGTGGCCTCCGGTCAGGCGCAGATGATGTTCTCGGCGGCGCTCGAGGCGAAGCCGGTGCTGGCGACGGGTCGCACGCGCGCCATCGCGATCTCGAGCACCAAGCGCTCGCCCGCTTTCCCGGATGTCCCGACCGTGGTCGAAGCGGCAGGCCTCAAGGATTTCGAGGCCGTATTCTGGCAGGGCATGGTGGTTCCCACCGGCACGCCGCAGCCGATTGTCGACAAGCTGCAGAAGGCGATTGCCAAGATCGCGGCCGATCCGGAAGTGATCGAGCGCTTCAAGGTCCAGGGCGTGGAAATTCGCTCTTCTACCCAGGCCGAGTTCAAAGACTTCCTGAACAAGGAAGAGAAGCGCTGGGTGACGCTGATCAAGGAACAGAACATCAAGCCGGAGTGAGACCGGCTACAGAGCCTTCCTCATCGTGAGGTTGAACCGGCGGCGGCCGGTCGACGGGTGCTCGCCGTCCTTGAGCGTGAGCACGCCGTGATGGAAGAGGCGCGCCGCGCCGCCCCAGACCACGACATCGCCATGCCGCAGCGCCACCTTCTTCACGGGATCGCTGCGCTTCGGGCCGCCGAACTGGAAGGTCGCCGGCAGGCCGAGCGACACTGATACGATCGGATGGCCGTAATCGGCCTCGTCGCGGTCCTGATGGAGCGAGAGCCGCGCGCCGGGCTCGTAGCGATTGACCAGACAGGCGTCGGGTACGAAGCCCGGAAACCCTGCTTCGGTTGCAGCGGCCTCTGCCAGCTCCAGAAACTCCGCCGGCAGGCGCGGCCATGGCTTGCCGCTGTCGGGATCGTGTGTCGTGTAGCGATAGCCCTTTCGATCCGTGACCCAGCCGGCGGTGCCGCAGTTGGTCATGGCGACCGACATCTCGAAGCCGCCCGGCGTGATCATGCGGCGGAACGGAGCCGCGACAGCAATGTTGTCGATGGCCGCGAGGAGCGTTGCGCTTCGTGCCGCCGCGAAGCCGCGCAACAACACGGCGCCCTCGCCCAGTGGTTCGTGGAGGACTTCCTGATCGCCCGAAGATTCGAACAAATCCCGCATGTCCGAGAATTCCAATCCGTTGCCGGAGCGTAACGGCAAACGGCTCGCCCTATCTTCCCGCTATCGATCCCCAAGAGGGACTATGAGGAGAGAAACATGGCAACGACCCTGCGTTATGCAAAGGCCGAAAGCTCGCTCGGGACCTTCGTCGTAGCGACATCGGACAAGGGCCTGGTCATGGTCGAGTTCGGCGACATGAACGAGGCTCTGCGCGTCAGGCTCGCAGGGCGCTTCCCGGGAACGACGTTGATGGAAGACGGTGCCGGACTTCGCGGCCTGCTCGATCGGTTGGCCAGGCTGATCGACCAGCCCGACACCGGAGGCGATTTTGCGCTCGACCTGCAAGGCTCTGGCTTCGAGCTGAACGTCTGGGAGGTGCTGCGGCAGATTCCCGCTGGCCGAACCCTGACCTACGGCGAAATCGCGGCGAAGCTCGGCGTTCCGCGCCAGGCGCGCGAAGTGGGCGAAGCCTGCGCGGCCAACATGTTGGCAGTGGTTGTGCCTTGTCATAGGGTCGTGAAGAAGGACGGCTCCATTTCGGGTTATCGCTGGGGAGTGCGGCGCAAGCGGGCGCTGATCGAACGTGAGGCAAGGGCACAGCCCTTGCCTGGACTCTTCGGTAACCTACGTGAGGCGGCATCTACCTGAAAACACAGGAGAGAAGAATGAAGAGCTGGATGGGCACGGTCGTTGCGATTCTTCTGGGTTTGGCGGCGCTGCCGGCATGGGCGCAGTCAGGTGAAGCCAGTCGCGGTCAGCGCGTGTTCAACCAGCAGTGCCGTGCTTGCCATACGCTCGACAAGGGCGGTGCGCAGACCACGGGCCCTAATCTGCACGGCGTGTTCGGCCGCAAGGCCGGTACGGCGGAAGGCTATGCCTTTTCGGATGCCATGAAGAATTCGGATATCGTTTGGGACGAGGCGACCTTGACCGAGTACGGTCGCGATCCCAAAGGTAAGGTGCCCGGCACCAAGATGATATTCAACGGCGTGAAGCAAGCCGGCCAGCTCGCCGATCTCGTCGCCTATCTCAAGGAGGCGGCCAAGTAGTCAGCGCCTGATCCCGCTGATCAACGGCTGCAGGGAGCCAGCGACAGCCGCGCGATTGTTGGCTCATGGTCTGGCTGCAGTCGACGCCTTGCTGCAGTCGACTGGGGGCCGCCGGTCGTGCGGCGGCGCGTCCGACAACGCCCCAACAACGATGGCCATTTAGCCGTGCGCCGTCGCACTATCGCGAGAGCGCAGATAGACGACAGCGCCCAGCACGAGGCCGAATCCAAGTGCGGCGAACGCGATGCGATAGGCCGTATCGTTGGCACCGAAGGCTTCGACGACATAGCCCATGCCGGCCGGCAGCACGGCCAGCCCCAGGCACTGCGCCATGTTGACGGTCGTGACGCCGCGTCCGGCCAGCCGGTCGGGAAAGAGGGCGCGGCCCTGCGCCACGATCACCGTGCCGAAGGCGCAGAAGAAGCAGACCGCGCAGAGCAGTACGACCGCGAGCCCGAGCGACGGCCGCGGCAGGACGGCCAGCAGCCCGAGCAGCGCGACCGAGATCGCCGCACCCCCCAGCACCACCTTCTTGCGCGAGCCCAGGAGGCGGTCCATCGGCCCGTAGGCCAGGATGCCGGCGATCTGCGCCACGCCCATGACCAGCAGGACGTTGCCGCGCTGCACCGCGTCGAGGCCGTGCACCGCGTAGAGGTAGGGCCCGCCCCACACGCCCAACACGGTCAGCATGGTGGCGTAGGCGAAGAAGTGCATGCACAGCACCGGGACCAGCCCCGGCGTCTTCCAGACCTCGAGCAGGCCGCGGCCGATCTCGATCAGGCTCTCGGGGCGGGCGGCGGCGGCCGGGTGGCCGGGCGGGCGGTCGCGCACGATCGCCCAGAAGGCGATCGCCACGCCCACGGTCACGGCGGCCAGGCCGACGAAGCCGGCTCGCCAGCCGACCGTGGCGGCGACCCAGGCGAGCGGCGTTGCCGCGGCCAGTGTGCCGATATTCGACGCGGCGAACACCCACGACAGCGCCGTCGCCAGCTCGCGCGGCGCGAACCAGCGGGCGCACAGGAAGACCACCGACATGAAGGAGGCGGCGCAGCCGACGCCGACGATGGCGCGGCCGATCACCAGCCCGGTGGCGTCGGTGGCACCGGCGATCACCAGCGCGCCGGCCACCGCCAGCAGCGACAGCGCCGCCACGGTGCGGCGCGCGCCGAAGCGGTCGAACCACAGCCCGACCGGGACCTGCGCGGCGAACAGCGCGAAGAAGAAGGCGCTGCCGGCCCAGCCGAGCTCGCGCGGGCTCAGGCCGAGGTCGCGCGTCAGCTCCGGCGCGATGACGCCGTTGGAGACCCGGTAGAACTGGCTGAGGCAGGTGACCGCCACCAGGAGGAGGAGCAGTGGCAATTTCGATGCCATCGCCCGATGCCTAACATGCTTTTCGCGGCGCTGTCCTTCGGCGTGGACCGAAGCTTTTTCCTGCGCCACAGTGCCGAAAATGCCCGTCGCTTCTCGACCTTCGCCGATCGCCTGGCTGCTGGCGCCCGCGCTGCTGCTGTTCGTGCTGTTCTTCGTCATGCCGTTCGGCGTCATGACGGCGATGTCGTTCTACTCGGGCAACCCGGTCACCAATCCCAACGCCTTCCTGACGACGCGCCACTACGAGCGCTTCATCTTCGACAATGCCGGCATCTACCACGACTCGCTGCTGGCGACGCTCCGGATCGGGCTGATCACCACCGTCGTGGCGCTGCTGATCGGCTACCCGCTGGCCCACTGGATGGCGCGCATGCAGTCGCGGCTGGGCCACGCGCTGGTGCTGATGGCGGTGATCGCGCCGATGCTGACCGGCATCGTGGTCCGCACCTTCGCCTGGATGACGATCCTGCAGGACAAGGGCGTGATCAACACGCTGCTGATGCAGTGGGGCGTCATCGGCAAGCCGCTGCCGCTGATGTACAACGAGTTCGGCACGGTAGTGGCGCTGGTCCACATCTACGTGCCCTTCATGGTGCTGACGCTGACCGGCGTGATCGGCCGCATCGACGAGCGGCTGGAGCAGGCGGCGCGCAGCCTCGGCGCCGGCCGGATGCGCGCCTTCGTCGAGGTCACCCTGCCGCTCAGCCTGCCCGGGATCCTCGCCGGTTCGCTGCTGGTCTTCGCGCTGTCGATCAGCGCCTACGTGACGCCCTCGCTGATGGGCGGCACCGACGTGCTGACCCTGCCGATGCTGATCGCCCAGCAGGTCGGCACCAGCTTCAACCCCAACCTCGCCGCCGCGCTGGGCATGATCCTGCTGCTGGTGTCGCTGGCCATCGTGATCGCCTACAACCGCATCCTCGCGCGGCTGTCGGGCGAGCAGGGGCTGGCATGACCCCGGCCGCGCCCAACCGCCGGCCGTTCGACGCCGGCCGCGCCGCCTACCTGGCGCTGAACTTCCTGCTGCTGTTCTTCCTGCTGGCGCCGATCGCCATCGTGCTGGTGTTCGCGCTCAACCCGACGCCGTACATCTCGTTCCCGCCGGTCGGCATCAGCCTGCGCTGGTTCCAGAAGTTCTTCGCCGGCGCCGACTTCATGAACGCCCTGTGGCTGTCGCTGTGGGTGGCGGGCTGCGTGCTGGTCCTGTCGATCGTGATCGGCGGCGCCTGCGCGCTGGCGCTGGCCCGCGGCAACCTGCCGGGCCGCGGCTTCCTGACGGCGTTTTTCATGTCGCCGCTGATGCTGCCGGCCATCCTGACCGGCCTCGCGCTGTTCCAGTCCTACTTGCTGGCCGGCATCGGCAGGCCGGTGTGGGGCCTCGTGATGGCGCACACGCTGGTCGCGGTGCCCTACGTCATCCGCACCACGCTGGCGGTACTGCACAACTTCGACCGGCGCATCGAGGAGGCGGCGGCGGTGCTGGGCGCCGGCCCGGTCCGCGTCTTCTTCGAGGTCACCCTGCCGCTGATCCGGCCCGGCGTATTCGCCGGCGGCGTGTTCGCCTTCATCGTCTCGTTCGACCAGTTCCCGGTGTCGCTGTTCCTGGTGGTTCCGAAGGGCGAGACCCTGCCGGTGGTGCTGTTCAACTACATGAAATTCGACCTCGACGGCGCCATCGCGGCGGCCTCGATGGTCTCGATCTTGCTGGCCCTGTCGGTCGTTCTCGTGCTGGAACGGCTGATCGGGCTCAAGGCCTACGTTAAGCTGTGAGAACGCGAACCGAAGAGGGGTCCTCCATGATCACACGTCGTACTGCCCTGAAGGCCGGCGCCGGCCTCGCCGCGGCCGGCACGCTCGCCGCGCCCGCCATCCTCCATGCCCAGGCCGCCACGCTGAAGATCACCACGTGGGGCGGCAAGTGGGGCGACATCATGAAGTCCACGGCGCTGCCGGCCTTCGAGAAGGAGTTCAAGTGCACGGTGCAGGCCGACCAGGCCTTCCCGTTCGTGCCGAAGCTGCAGGCCAGCCCGAAGAACGACCCGATCTACGACGTCCTGCACACCAACTCGAACGAGCAGTGGAACTGCTTCACCGAGGGCCTGGTGCTGGACAAGATCACGCCGAAGCAGGCGCCCAACGTCGCCGACGTCTACCCGTGGGCGACGAGCGACAAGATCGTCGGCGTGGCGATCTTCACCTCGGCGATCGGGCTCGGCTACCGCACCGACAAGGGGCTCGCCAAGCCGACCTCGTGGAAGGACCTCGCGGATCCCAAGCTGGCCGGCGCGCGCGGCAGCTACATCATCCCGGTCAACAGCCTCGGCCAGTGCCACCTGATGATGCTGGGCAAGCTCTACGGCAAGGGCCTGCAGGACCTCGACGCCGCCTACAAGGCGCTCGAGCAGCTGAAGCCGATCAAGCTGGTCGACTTCACCGGCCAGATGGAAAAGATGCTGCTGTCGGCCGAGGTCTCGATGGGCGTGATCCACGACTCCGGCGTCTACCGCTACGAGGGCGATAACAAGCAGCCGGTCGATTTCGCCTCCCCGTCGGAAGGCGTGATGGCGCTGGAGCAGGTGCTGAACGTGACGCCGGGCTCCAAGGTCAAGGAACTGGCCTTCGCCTATTGCGACTACATGCTGCGCCCGGCGACCCAGCAGCTGCTGGCCGAGGCCGTGTGGTACTCGCCGGCCAACAAGAAGGTGAAGCTGGCGCCGAAGTACGACGAGAAGCTGCTGACCACCGAGGCCAAAGTGGCGACGCTGATCCAGCCCGACTGGAAGTGGTACAACGCGCGCAAGGAAGACATCGACGCGCGGGTGACCAAGATCCTGAAGGGTTGATGTCCTCCGCGACCATCACCCTCGAGCAGGTGACCAAGACCTTCGACGGCCGCGTCCGGGCCGTCGACGGGGTCACGCTGGAGATCGCCGCCGGCGAGTTCTTCTCGCTGCTCGGGCCGTCGGGCTGCGGCAAGACGACGTCGCTGCGCATGATCGCCGGCTTCGAGCGGCCGGATTCCGGCCGCGTCCACGTCGCCGGCCGCGACATCACCGACCTGCCGGTGCACAAGCGCGACATGGGCATGGTGTTCCAGTCCTATGCCCTGTTCCCGCACCGCACGGTGGCCGAGAACGTCGCCTTCGGGCTGCGCATGCGCGACGTGCCCAAGCCCGAGATCGCCCGCCGCGTCGCCGCCGCGCTGGCCCAGGTCGCGCTGACCGGCCTGGAGGAGCGCAAGCCCGCGCAACTGTCGGGCGGCCAGCAGCAGCGCGTGGCGCTGGCCCGCGCGCTGGTGATCGAGCCGCCGGTGCTGCTGTGCGACGAGCCGCTGGGCGCGCTCGACCGCAAGCTGCGCCAGCAGATGCAATTCGAGCTGAAGGAGCTGCAGCGCCGGCTGGGCGTCACGCTGGTGTTCGTGACCCACGACCAGGAAGAGGCGCTGGCGATGTCCGACCGCATCGCGGTGATGAACCAGGGCAAGGTCGAGCAGGTCGGCGCGCCGACCGAGATCTACGAGCGGCCGCGCACCCGCTTCGTCGCCGACTTCATCGGCGAGATCAACCTGCTGGAGGAGGGCGGCCGCGCCCGCGCGCTGCGACCGGAGAAGATCCGGCTGGTGGCCGAGGGCGCGCGCGTTTCCGGAACGGTCGAGACCGCGAACTTCCTCGGCGGCTCGACGCTCTTGCGGGTCGCCGCCCGGGACGGCCGCTCGCTGCTGGTGCGCGAGACGCACGGCGGCGAACGGGCGTCGCGCCGGCCGGGTGACGCGGTCGGCCTGGCGTGGAACGATCAGGACACGGTTGTGCTGGAGGGATAGGTCATGGCCAACAAGGGGGCCAAGCTGGGCATCGTCACCATCGGCCAGGCGCCGCGGGACGATATCGCGGCCCTGTTCGCCGCGCAGGCGCCGGCCGGCACCGAGGTCGTGCTGCGCGGCGCGCTCGATGGGCTGAGCGACGCCGAGGTCGACACGCTGAAGCCGGAGAGCGGCGCCGACACGCTGTACACGCGGCTGCGCGGCGGCCGCGACGTCAAGATCTCCAAGAAGGCGGTGATCGCCCGTTCGCCGGCGGCGCTGGCCAGGCTGCGCGCCGACGGCTGCGACGTGCTGGTCTATGCCTGCACCGGCGAGTTCCCGCCGATGCCGGGCGACGAGAACGTGCTGTTTCCCTCGCGGGTGCTGAACGGCCTGGCGACCGGGCTGCTGCCGCGCGGCCGGCTGGGGCTCTTGATCCCGCTGGCCGAGCAGGGCGAGAAGCTGGCCTCGAAGTGGGCGCGGCCCGGCCTCGAGGTCGTGGCCGAGGCGCTGGCGCCCAGCGCCGGGCCGGACGAGGCGGCGGCTGCCGCCGGCCGCCTGGCGGCGAAGCGGCCCGACCTCGTGGCGATGGACTGCATGAGTTACACCCCGGCCACCAAGGACTGGATCAAGGGACCGCTCGGCGTGCCGGCGCTGCTGGCGATCACCGCCACCGGGCGGGTGCTGCGCGAGATGATGGAGTGATCGGGTTGTCCTGGATCAAGGCCCGGCCGCACGCCCGGGCGGAAGCTTGCCCTGTCTGACGGAGGAACCATGAACGCCGCGAGACTCTTTGCCCCGTTGGCCATCCTGGTCGCCCTGCCGCTCGCCCCGGCCGGTGCGCAGGACATGGCGCGCGGCCAGGCGCTGGCCGAGCGCTGGTGCGCCAACTGCCACGTCGTCAACGCCGCGGCCGGGACCGGGCAGTCCAACGGGCTGCCGACCTTCCCGGCGATCGCGGCGCGTCCCGACATGAACGCCGCGATCCTCAAGGGGGCGATGAGCGCCACCCACAGCCGGATGCCCGACTTCGAGCTGGGCGCCCGCGACCAGGACGACCTGGCCGCCTACATCCTCAGCCTGCGCAAGCGCTGACCGTCACTTCACCGTCGCCGCGGCGCGGGCGTGGCGGACGTGCAGGACCAGCGCGTGCGCGAGGTCCGACACCAGCTTGCCCGTCGCCTCGTCGGCCAGCTTGCCGTCGACGAAGCGCGTCGCGGCCTGGCCGATCATGACTTCCGGCTTGTTGATCGGGCGGCCGTCGAGGAACACCAGCGTCTGGCGCAGCTGGTACTGGGCGCGCGCGGTGCCGAGGATGCCGGTGGCGGCGCCCAGCACGGCGGTCGGCTTGCCGGCGAACGGCTGCGGCGCCATGCGCGACAGCCAGTCGATGGCGTTCTTCAGAACGCCCGAGATGCCGTAGTTGTATTCCGGCGTGACGATGACCACGCCCTCGGCGCCCAGCATGGTCTTGTGCGCGGCCTCGACCTTGGCCGGGAAGCCCTTGGCCTGGATGTCGGCGTCGTAGAGTGGCCAATCGCCGATCGCGATCTCGTCGACCTGGGTGCCGGCCGGCAGGCGCTCGATGAAGGCCCGCAGCGCCATGCGGTTGTACGACTCCTTGCGCAGGCTGCCGCAGAACGCGACCAGCTTGATTGGCTCGGACATTGCTCGGTATCTCCCTCGTTACCGCTTTGTCAGCAAAGCAGCAGGCCGCTACATAGAAGCGGCAAGGGGACTTGGCAAACGCAATGCCGCTACGCGACATCACACTGGACGACATCGAATCGCTGGCCGTGGGCGCCTGGGTGCTGGGCACCGGCGGCGGCGGCAGCCCGTACCTCGGCCTGCTGAACATGCGGGCCCTCTACAAGGAGGGCTACCGGGTGCAGCTGATGCAGCCGGGCGACCTGGCCGACGACGACTGGGTGGCGGCAGTGTCCAACATGGGCGCGCCGCTGGTCGGGCAGGAGCGCCTGACCGACAGCCGCACCATCGCCCGCGCCGTGTCCCTGATGGAGGAACACACGCGGCACCGCTTCCGCGGGATCATGGCGCTGGAGATCGGCGGCGGGAACTCGATCCAGCCGCTGATGGCCGCCGCCCACCTCAAGCGGCCGGTGATCGACGCCGACATGATGGGCCGCGCCTATCCCGAGGCGCAGATGACCTCGGTCGCGGTCGGCGACCTCCAGCCCTGCCCGCTGACCACGGTCGACGTGCGCGGCCTCGAATCGGTGGTCGAGTCGGTGCCGACCTGGAAGTGGATGGAGCGGGTGAGCCGCAAGATCTGCGTCGAGTACGGCTCGATCGCCTCGACCTGCAAGGCGCCGCGGACCGGCGCCGAGGTCAAGAAGTGGGGCATCCCCGGGACCACGACCAAGGCGATCGCGATCGGCGCGGCGGTGCGCGAGGCGCAACGCAAGCACGAGGACCCGATCGCGGCGATCCTGTCGGTCGAGCCCGGCAAGGTGCTGTACAGCGGCAAGGTGGTCGACGTCGAACGGCGCGCCACCGAGGGCTTCCTGCGCGGCCGCACCCGGTTCGACGGCGTCGACGCGTGGCGCGGCGCGTCGATGGAGATCAACTTCCAGAACGAGTGGATCGTGGCGTGGCTGGACGGCCAGCCGATCGCCATGTCGCCCGACCTGATCTGCGTCCTCGACTCGGTGTCGGGCGAGGCGGTTGGCACCGAGACGATCCGCTACGGCCAGCGCGTCACGGTGATCGCCCTGCCGCCGCCCGAGGTCTTCCTGTCGCCCAAGGGCCTGCAGCATGTCGGCCCGCGCGCCTTCGGCTACGACATCGAATTCAAGAGCGTGTTCGCATGAGCCAGCGGGAACTCTCGCTGGACGATATCGAGGCGCTGGCGGTCGGCGCCTGGGTGCTGGGCACCGGCGGCGGCGGCAATCCCTACCTGCCGCTGCTCAACATGCGCGCCCTCTACCGCGACGGCCACCGCGTCCGGCTGATGGACGCCGCCGACCTCGCCGACGACGACTGGGTCGGCACGGTGGCCAACATGGGCGCGCCGCTGGTCGGGCAGGAGCGGCTGACCGACAGCCTGACGCTGGCCCGCGCCGTCAAGCTGATGGAGCGCCACATCGGCCACCGCTTCGCGGCGCTGATGAGCATGGAGATCGGCGGTGCCAACGGCGTGCGGCCGTTCATGGCGGCGGCGCATCTCGACCTCCCGGTGCTCGACAGCGACACGATGGGCCGGGCCTATCCCGAGGCGCAGATGACCTCGGTCTCGGTCGGCGGGCTGGCGCCGTACCCGCTGACCGCGGTCGACGTGCGCGGCTTCGAATCGATCGTGCACAAGGTGCCGACCTGGAAGTGGACCGAGCGCGTGGCGCGCAAGATCTGCGTCGAGTACGGCTCGGTCGCCGCGACTTGCCAGCCGCCGCGCACCGCGGCGGAGGTCAAGCAGTGGGGCATCCACGGCACCACGACCAAGGCGATCGCGATCGGCCAGGCGGTGCGCGAGGCGCAGCGCCGCCACGAGGACCCGGTCGCGGCGATCCTGTCGGTCGAGCCGGGCAAGCTGTTGTTCCGCGGCAAGGTGGTCGACGTCGCCCGGCGGGCGACCGAGGGCTTCCTGCGCGGCATCCTGAAGCTCGACGGGCTCGACGACTGCCGCGGCTCGGCGATGACCATCAACTTCCAGAACGAGTGGATCGTATCGTTCCGCGACGGCCAGCCGCTGGCCATGACGCCCGACCTGATCTGCGTCCTCGACTCGGTTTCGGGCGAGGCGGTCGGCAGCGAGACCATCCGCTACGGCCAGCGCGTCACGGTGATCGCCCTGCCGCCGCCCGCCGTCTTCCTTTCGCCGCGCGGCCTCGACACGGTCGGCCCGCGCGCCTTCGGCTACGACATCGATTTCAGGAGCGTGTTCGACTCATGAGACGCATCGGCATTGACGTGGGCGGCACCAACACCGACGCCGTCCTGATCGAGGAGGGCAAGGTCGTGCGCGCCGTGAAGGCGCCGACCAGCGAGGACGTCACCACCGGCATCCTCGACGCGCTGAAGAGCCTCGGCTCGACCGGCGTGCTTGGTGGCAAGCGGATCGACGGCGTGATGATCGGCACCACTCACTTCATCAATGCCGTGGTCCAGCGCCGCCACCTGACGCGGGTCGCCGCGTTGCGGCTCGGCATGCCGGCCTCGGCCTCGCTGCCGCCGTTCTGCGACTGGCCGGAGGACCTCGCCGAGCTGGTGCGCGGCGGCGTCTGGATGGTCGAGGGCGGCCACGAGTACGACGGCCGGCCGTTCATGCCGCTCGACGAGGCGGCGGTGACCAAGGCGGCACAGGAGATGAAGGCCAAGGGCCTGAAGTCGGTGGCGATCTCGTCGATCTTCTCACCGCTCGACAACAGCCACGAGAAGCGCGCCGCCGAGCTGGTCGCCGCGGTGATCCCGGACGCGATCATCACCTGCTCGTCCGACCTCGGCCGCATCGGCCTGCTCGAGCGCGAGAATGCCGGCCTGCTGAACGCCGCGCTGGCCGACCTGTCGCGCGACACCATCGCGGCGTTCGAGAAGTCGATCGCCGACTCCGGCATCGCCGCGCCACTGTTCATCACCCAGAACGACGGCACCGTGGCCGAGGCGCACCAGGCGCGCCGGCTGCCGGTCTATTCCTTCGCCTCGGGCGCCACCAACTCGATGCGCGGCGCGGCCTACCTGTCGGGTCTCGCCGACGCCATGGTGGTCGATGTCGGCGGCACGACGACCGATGTCGGCCAGCTCAAGCTCGGCTTCCCGCGCGAGGCCAACTCGGTGGTCAAGGTCGGTGGCGTGCGCACCCTGTTCCGCATGCCCGACCTCTTGTCGATCGGGCTGGGCGGCGGCAGCCACGTCTCGCTCGACCCGCTGAAGGTCGGGCCGGTGTCGGTCGGCTACCGGCTGCTGAAGGACGCCGTGGCGTTCGGCGGCAAGCAGCTCACCACGACCGACGTGGCGATCGCCAGCGGCCGCCTGCCGATCGGCGACAAGGCGAAGGTCGCCCACCTCGATGCCGCGACCTGCCAGAAGGTCTTCGCCGAGGCGGCGCGTCTGGCCGAGGAGGCGATCGATCGCATGAAGACCGAGGCCGGCGACGTGCCGCTGATCGCAGTCGGCGGCGGCGCCTTCCTGATCCCCGACAAGCTGCCGGGCGTGTCCAAGGTCATCCACGTCGAGCATGGCGACTGCGCCAACGCGGTCGGCGCGGCGATCGCCCAGGTGTCGGGCGAGTGCGACCAGATCTTCCGCGACATGACGCGCACCGAGGCGCTGGCCGCGGCGCAGGGCATCGCCAACGACCGCGCGGTGGCGGCCGGTGCCGACCGCGCCACCCTGTCGACCATCGAGAGCGAGGACATGCCGCTCGCCTACCTGCCGGGCAACTCGGTGCGGGTGCGCGTGCGCGTGGTGGGCGACGTCGCCGCAACCTGATACGGTCGGCACGACCAACGAGACGGGAACCATGACTCGATCCACCCTCTTCGCCGCCGTCGCCGCCCTCGCTCTCGCCGGGACGGCCGGACCGTCCGCGTCGCAGCCGATGGGGCAGAACCAGCCGCCCAACACCTGGGTGATGAACTGCAACTACGAGCGCGGCAAGGACTGCACGGTGTCGGCGATGATCGACGGCGGGCCGAACAACCTGCTCGGCACCTTCCTGATTGTCAGCTACTCGGTCGCCTACACCACGCTGGCTGTGGTGGTCGACGGCATGGGCCAGAACGCCAGCATGCAGGTCGACAACTGGCCGTTCGTCAGCACCGGCATCTGCACCGGCGGCATCTGCTCCTACACCCAGGAGAAGTCGGCCGAACTGCTGCAGACCATGCTGAAGGGCTCGTCGATCACGGTGCAGGCCTCGACCCAGGACGACGGCATGGCCGGTCCCCTGACCAACACGCTCAACGGCTTCGCCCAGGCCTACCAGCGCGCGGTGGCGGCCCAGCGCGGCCGCTAGGCCCTCGGTACGAGCGCGGTCCCGGCTATCCCTTGCGCCGGTAGAGGTAGCAGTTGTCGGCCTTGGGCATCTGGATGCCCTCGTAGAAGGTCACCGCGCCGGGCGCCGACAGCAGCAGCGTCGTGGCCTGGTCGCCGCCGGCCTGGCGGCGGGTTTCCTCGATCAGGCGCTTGCCGATGCCCTGGCCCTGGCAGGCCTTGTCGACCGCGAGGTCGGCCAGGTAGCAGCACAGGCTGAAATCGCTCAGCGAGCGCGCCAGCCCGACCAGCTTGCCGTCCTGCCGCGCGGTCACGATCAGGTTGGCATGGGCCAGCATGCGCTCGATGCGGCCGCGGTCGTCGACCGGGCGGACGAGGCCCGACTTCACGACGACGTCGATGTACTCGTCGGCGCCGAGCCAATCCTCGCGGGCATAGACCGTGTTCATCGCTTCAACCAGCTCCCCAGGGCCGCCGTCACCTCGGCGGGCTTCTCCAGCAGGCTCATGTGCCCGCACTCCTCGATCACCGCGAGCTGCGAGGTCGCGATGTCGGCGGCGATTTCCTCGGACCGCGGCAGCGGCGTCACCTGGTCCTGGCGGCCGACGATCACCACGGTGGGGACGTCGATCCGGACCAGCAGCGGCCGGCTGTCGGCCCGCGCCATGATCGCCTTCTGCTCGCGCCGGAAGCCCTCGACGCCGACCTCGGCGGCCATCGCCATCATCGGCTCGACGATCGACGGATCGTTGATGTGGCGGCGGTGCAGCAGCTGCGGCAGCAGCGAGCGCTGGATGCCGTGGAAGCGGCCGAGGTTGGTCTGCTCGAGCAGGGCCTGGCGGCGGGCGGTCGATTCCGGCGCATCGGGCGTTGCCTGCGTGTCGATCAGCGCCAGCCGTTCGATCCGCCCCGGCGCGCGGCGCAGCATCTCGAACGCGACGTAGCCGCCCATCGAGAAGCCGGCCAGCGCGAAGCGGGGCGGCGCCATCGCGAGCGCCGCGTCGGCCATCGCGCCGATCGAGTCATGGTGCCACGGCTCGGGGTGGAAGCAGTCGGCGACATCGGCCAGCGCCGCGACCTGGTGGGCGAACACGCGGCCGGTGTTCAGCAGGCCGGGGACCAGGACGAGGGGGACGCGGGCCATCGTGCGCCCGGGCCGTCAGATCTGGATCTGGTTGCCCAGCTCGATCGCTCGATTGGGCGGGATGCGGAAGAAGATCTTGGTCGCCGACGCCGAGTGCGACAGCGAGATGAACCAGTCGCGGCGCAGGCGGCCGAGCTTGGAATGCTGGGTCGGCACCAGCGTCTCGCGGCCGAGGAAGAAGCTGGTCTCCATCTCGTCGTAGGCGATGCCGTGCGGCCGGCAGGCGCGCAGCGCCTCGGGCACGTCGGGCTGCTCGGTGAAGCCGTAGTGGGCGATCACCGTGTAGAAGCCCTTGCCCAGCCGCTCGACCTCGACGCGGTTGGCCGGCGAAACGCGCGGCACGTCGCGGGTGTCGACCTGCAGGATGATGATGCGCTCGTGCAGCACCTTGTTGTGCTTCAGGTTGTGCAGGAAGGCGGCCGGCGTGCGGGTGGCGTCGGCGGTCAGGAACACCGCGGTGCCGGCGACGCGGTCGGGCGCGCGCTCCATGCGGTCGAGGAACTGGCGCAGCGGCAGGCTGCCCTCGTTCATCTCGGCGGCGACCAGCCGGCGGCCCATGCGCCAGGTGGTGATGGTGAAGTAGATCAGCGCGGCGACGATCAGCGGCAGCCAGCCGCCGTCGGGGATCTTGAGCGCGTTGGCGATGAAGAAGGCGATGTCCGGCACCGCCAGCAGGCCGAACACCAGGGCGGCGACCGGCCACTTCCACTTCCACACCAGGATCGCCACCGCCGAGGCCAGCGCGGCGTCGACCAGCATCGCGCCGGTCACGGCGAGGCCGTAGGCGCCGGCCAGCGCGCCCGACGAGCCGAAGCCGACCACCAGCGCCACGACGCCGGCCATCAGCAGCCAGTTGACGCGGCTGATGTAGATCTGGCCGATCGCGACCTCGGAGGTGTGCTTGATCTCCATGCGCGGCAGGTAGCCCAGCTGGATGGCCTGGCGGGTCAGCGAGAACACGCCGGTGATCACCGCCTGCGAGGCGATCACCGTGGCCAGCGTCGAGATCGCCACCAAGAAGATCACGTAGTCGCGCGGCACCAGCTCGAAGAACACCTGCGGGATGCGGCCGGGATCCTCGATGATCAGCGCGCCCTGGCCGAAGTAGTTGAGCAGCAGGCCGGGCATCACCAGCGACAGCCACGCGGTGCGGATCGGCCGGCGGCCGAAGTGGCCCATGTCGGCGTACAGCGCCTCTGCGCCGGTCACCGCCAGCACGATCGAGCCGAACGCCCAGAAGATGCCGAAGCCCTGGTCGGCGATCAGGTGGACCGCGTAGATCGGGTTGATGGCGTAGAGCACGGCCGGGTTCTTGGCGATCTGCCACAGGCCCAGCACGCCCAGCAGCGTGAACCACACCAGCATGACCGGCCCGAACAGGCGGCCGACGTCGGCGGTGCCGCGCGACTGCAGGAGGAACAGGGCGACCAGGACGACCAGCGCCAGCGGCACCACGAACGGCGCGAAGGCCGGGGTCGCGGCCGACAGGCCCTCGACGGCGCTCATCACCGAGATCGCCGGGGTGATGATGGCGTCGCCGTAGAACAGCGCCAGCCCGACCACCGCCAGCAGGGTGATGGCGCGGCGGATGGCCCGGCTCTTGCCGTTGAGACCGTGCGTGCCGAGCGTCGCGAGCGCGAGCACGCCGCCCTCGCCCTTGTTGTCGGCCCGCATGATCAGGGTGACGTACTTGATGGTCACGGTCAGGGTGACCGCCCAGAACAGCGTCGACAGCACCCCCAGCACGTGCTCCGGCGTCGGCGCCAGACTTGAGTCGTGCATGAAGGTTTCCCGCAAGGCGTAGAGCGGGCTGGTGCCGATGTCGCCGAACACCACGCCCAGCGCGCCCACGAACAGCGCCTTGGCCGAGCCGTGGGCGTGTTCCGGGGGAGGGGCAGGGGTAGCGGTCGGGGGGCTGGTGCTGTCTGGGGCCATGCAATCGGACCCCGCCCTGGGAGGCGGCGGCGCGACGGTTTGCTCCCGCGCCCCGAGCCTGTCAACGCGCCATTCGCGGGGGGGCCACGCCGAAACCGCTTGACTTGCACGCTGCCCGCAAGTGGCGTGGGCGGCATGGATGTCAGCGACCCGCAGCTCTACCGCGACGACGCCTGGCGCGAGCCGTTTGCCCGCCTGCGCCGCGACGATCCGGTGCATTTCCACCCCGACAGCCCGTACGGCCCGTACTGGTCGGTGACCCGCCACGCCGACATCATGAAGGTCGAGCTCGACCATGCGACCTACTCGTCGGCCTCCGAGCGGGGCGGCATCCAGATCGCCGACCAGCCCAAGGGCTCGGAGCTGCCCAACTTCATCCGCATGGACCCGCCGCGGCACACCGCCCAGCGCAAGACGGTGGCGCCGATCGTGGCGCCGTCCAACCTCGCCAACATGGAAGGGCTGATCCGCGAGCGCACCGCGGCGGTGCTCGACGCCCTGCCGCGCGGCGAGACCTTCGACTGGGTCGACCGGGTCTCGACCGAGCTGACGGCGCTGATGCTGGCGACGCTGTTCGACTTCCCGCAGGCCGACCGGCGCAAGCTGACCTGGTGGTCGGACGTGGCGATCGCCAACGTCGCCGACGCCGACGCGGTGGTGAAGAGCGAGGCCGAGCGCATGGCCGAGCTCACGACCATGGCGCAGACCATGGCCGCGCTGTGGCAGGAGCGGGCGGCCCAGCCGCCGAAGTTCGACCTGATCTCGATGATGGCGCACAGCGAGGCGACGCGCGACATGCCGACCCGCGAGTTCATCGGCAACTTCGGCCTGCTGATCGTCGGCGGCAACGACACGACGCGCAACTCGATGACCGGCGGCCTGATGGCAGTGCAGGCGCACCCGGAGGAGCTGGCCAAGGTGAAGGCCGACCGCAAGCTGCTGCCAGCCTTCGTGTCCGAGGTGATCCGCTGGCAGACGCCGGTGATCCACATGCGCCGGACCGCGACGCGCGACACCGAGCTTGGCGGCAAGGCGATCCGGGCCGGCGACAAGGTGGTGATGTGGTACGTCTCGGGCAACCGCGACGAGACCGCGATCGACGATCCCGAGAGCTTCCGGGTCGGCCGACCGAGGGCGCGCCAGCACCTCGCCTTCGGCGCCGGCATCCACCGCTGCGTCGGCGACCGGCTGGCCGAGATGCAGCTGCGCATCCTGTGGGAGGAGATCCTCGACCGCGAGCTGGCGATCGAGATCGTCGGCCCGCCGGTGCGGCTCTACTCCAACTTCATCCGCGGCATCCGCTCGCTGCCGGTCAGGATCAGGGCCTGACCGTCGCGAGGCCGGCGGCGAACGCCTGCTGCAGCAGCCAGACGTCGCCGGCGATCGCCACGAAGTCGTAGCCCATCTCCGCGAAGCGGCGGCCTTCGGCGGCGTCGACCGACAGGCGGCCGACCGACTTGCCGTGCTTCTTCGCCGCCGCGATGGTCGCCTTCTCGTGCTTCGCGAAGTCGGGATCGGTGAAGGCGCCCGGCTTGTTCATCGCCACCGACAGGTCGTTGTGGCCGAGCCACAGCATGTCGACGCCGGGCAGGGCAGCGATCTCGTCGGCGGCCAGCGCGCCGGCCGGATCCTCGACCTGCAGGATGATGGCGGTGCGCGCGTTCTGCTCGGCCAGCCGCTCGACCAGGGGCTCGCTGCGCCGCGCGTAGCGCTCGTGCGCGAGGCCCAGCGCGACGCCGCGCGTGCCGTTGGGCCAGTACTTGGCGGCGTCGAGCACCGCCTTCGCCTGCGCCACCGACGACACGATCGGCACCATGATGCCGTCGGCGCCGGTGTCGAGCGCCCGGCTGATGTGGTGGCGCTGCTGGCTCGGCACGCGCACTACCAGCGGCAGGCCGGCGGCCTGGCAGTAGCGGACGACCTGGCGGACGGTTTCGAAGCCGAAACCGGTATGCTCCATGTCGAGCACGGCGTAATCGGCGCCGGCCGCCTTGAGAATCTGGCCGATTCCCGGCGTCGCGAACTCGAACAGGAACGTGCCGACCTTGGTGCGCGCCGTCCCGATGTCGCCTCGCAGCGTGTTGATCGTCATTTGGTCTCCCCCCGCTTTCGTCCGGATGCTAGCGTCCCCCGTCCACGACAACCACCCGTACCCAAGGGAGATCGCCATGAAGCTCTATTACATGCCCGGCGCCTGCTCGATCGGCATCCACGTCCTGCTCGAGGAAATCGGCAAGCCGTACGATGCGCACAAGGTCGACGGCGCCAAGCAGGAACAGTACGGCCCCGACTTCGTGAAGATGAACCCGAAGTCCAAGGTGCCGACGCTGCAGAAGGACGACGGCTCGGTGCTGACCGAGTTCCCGGCGATCGCGCTGTGGCTGGCCCGCAAGAACCCCGAGAAGGGCCTGCTGCCGAGCGACCCCGACGAGGAGGCGCGCGTGCTGGAGGCGCTGGACTACGTCGTCGCGACCATGCACATGCAGGGCTTCTCGCGCATGTTCCGCCCCGGCAACTTTGCCTACACCGAGGCCGACCACGACAAGGTCAAGGCGCGCGGCAAGGAGATCCTCGAGAAGGGCCTGGCCATCATGGACAAGGCGCTCGAGGGCAAGGAGTACGTCGCCGGCAAGTTCTCGATCGCCGACGCCGCGCTGTTCTACGTCGAGTTCTGGTGCGCCGCGCGCATGAACATGACGCTGCCCAAGAACTGCGCCGCCCACTATGCGCGCATGAAGGCCCGCCCGGCCGTCAAGCGCACGATGGAGCAGGAAGGCCTCGCCGCCGCGCTGTAAGGCAGCGATCCTCCGGGCGGCCCCGCCGCCCGGAGGTTTCCTTCCGACATGCCTCTTCCTCCGTCCCTGCAGGCCCGCCTGCGCCTGCCGCTGATCGCGGCGCCGATGTTCCTGGTTTCCGGGCCGGCGCTGGTGACCGCGGCCTGCCGGTCCGGCGTGATCGGCGCCTTCCCGACCGCCAACTGCCGCACCGTCGAGGAACTCGACGGCTGGCTGGCCGTCATGGCGGACGACGCCCGGCGCGCCGCCGACGAGACCGGCTCGGCGCCGGCGCCGTTCTGTCCCAACCTGATCGTCCACCGCTCGAACCCGCGCGTTGCGGACGACCTCGCCGCCGTGCTGCGTCACCGCGCCGAGATCGTGATCACGTCGGTCGGCTCGCCCGAGCCGGTGCTGAAGCCGCTGAAGGACGCGGGCTGCCTGGTGCTGGCCGACGTCGCCTCGGTGCGCCACGCCGAGAAGGCAGCCGCGGCCGGCGTCGACGGGCTGGTGCTGCTGACCGCCGGCGCCGGCGGCCAGACCGGCTGGGCCAATCCCTTCGCCTTCGTCCGCGCCGTGCGCGCCTTCTGGCCAGGCCTCGTGGTGATGGCCGGCGGCATGGCCGACGGCCATGCCATCGCCGCCGCCGAGACGCTGGGCTGCGACCTCGCCTACATGGGCACCAAGTTCATCGCGACGCGCGAGAGCCTCGCCAAGGACGGCTACAAGGACATGCTGGTGCGCAGCCGGCTCGACGACGTGCTGCTGACCCGCGCCTTCACCGGGCTCGAGACCAACATGCTGCGGCCGTCGATCGTCGCCGCCGGGCTCGATCCCGACAACCTGCCGGTGCGTGGCGCCATCGACATCGCCAAGGACATCAATGCCGCCGAGCGCGACAGGCCCGACGCGAAGCGGTGGAAGGACATCTGGAGCGCGGGCCACGCCGTGTCCGGCGTGGCCGACGTGCCGTCGGTGGCGGACCTGGTGGCCCGCACCGAGGCGGAGTATCGCGCGGCCCGTGGCCGCTGACGCCTAGGCGCCGATGTGGCCGATCTTCGCCTTGGCCAGCTGGGTGTTCAGCGGGCCGATATCGGCCTTCACGATGGCGTCGAACCGGGCGACCTGCTGGTCGATCTTCTCCATGATCTCGCGCGACACCGCCTTGGTCTGGCTGGTCGGCGCCGCGTCGGCGGTGGTCGTCATGGCGATCAGGTCGAGCAGCGTGTCGTTGAGGCCGGCCGGGTGGCGCAGCACGTCGCGCGACGACTGGCGCTTGGGATCGACCAGGATGCCCTCGATCTCCGACAGCCGGTCGGCCAGCCGCCGCGCCCGGGTCTTGATCGCCGCCTGGCCCTTGCCGGCGCGGGCGGCGATTTCGCCCAGCTGGCGCTTCATCAGGCGCAGCCGGTTGACCGCCGCCTTGAGGCGCGACAGCGCGTCGACCAGCGCGCGGTGCAGCGCGAACTGCGCGGCATAGGCCTCGGGCGTGGTACCGAGGCGCGGGTCCTTGATGACCTCGAACTCGGCCGCCTGCGCCTTGTCGCCGACGGTCAGCTCGACGCCGTAGCGGCCCGGCACCACGGTCGGACCCGGCGGGTTCTCGATGTCGGGCACCAGCGGCGTCGGCCGCGGCGGCGCAAGGGCCGGGTCGAGCCGGGTCGGTCCCGGGTACTTGAGGTTCCACAGGAAGCGGTTGAGCCCCTGCGCGGTGCCCGGCCGCGCGGCCGGCGGCAGCGCCTTGTCGTCGGAGCGGTAGGTCGCGATCTTGCGGCCCGCCGAGTCGCGGAAGGTCAGCACGACCGGCTCGGACGCCGCCTCGGCCAGCCAGTAGTAGACCAGCGCGCCGTTGGGCGGGTTCTCGCCGACGTCGAGGAACTCGCGGCCCTTCGAACCGTCCGGCTTCTCGATCACCAGCTGGCTGCCGTCGATGCCGAAGGCCGGGCCGTAGGCGATGCCGCTCCTGACGTTCGAGCCGGCGCTCCAGTGCAGCTTGGTGCGGATGGTCGGGCGCGGCCCGAACAGGCGCGTGCCCTTGCGGCCGTCGGCGAGCGCGCGCAGCGGCGTCACGTCGTCGAGGATCCAGAACGAGCGGCCGTGCGTGGCCGCCACCAGGTCGTTGTCCTTGAGCTTGAGGTCGTAGACCGGGACCACCGGCAGCGTGCCCTGCATGCGCATCCAGTGCGCGCCGTCGTCGAGGCTGAAGAACACGCCGGTCTCGGTGCCGATGTAGAGCAGGCCCCTGGCCACCGGGTCGGCGCGCACGACGCGGCTGATCTCGTCGCGCGGCAGGTCGCCGGTGATCGAGGTCCAGCTCCGGCCGCCGTTGGTGCTGCGGAACAGGTACGGCTTGTAGTCGGCCAGCTTGTAGCGCGTCGCCGCGACGTAGATCGTGTCGGGATCGCGCGCCGAGATCTCGACGCAGCCGACATAGGCCAGCTCGGGCATGCCGCGCGGCGTCACGTTGGTCCAGGTCTTGCCGGCGTCGCGCGTGACGTGGACCAGGCCGTCGTCGGTCGACGCCCAGATCTCGCCGGCGCGGTGCGGCGATTCGACGACGCAGGCGCAGGTCGCGTGGACCTCGGCGCCGGCGCTCTCGCGGGTGATGTCGCCGCCCGAGTGGCCCTGGCGCGAGCGGTCGTTGAGGCTGAGGTCGGGCGAGATCTTCTCCCAGTCCATGCCCTCGTTGCGGGTGCGGAACACGCAGTTGCCGCCGACGTAGATCGTGTCGGGATCGTGCGGCGAGAACACGATCGGGTAGGTCCAGGCGAAGCGGTACTTGAGGTCCTTGGGCGAGATGCCGGTCGATTCCTCGGGCCACACGTTGACCAGCTGGATCTGCCGGGTGCGATGGTCGTAGCGCTGCAGCGCGCCGGCGCCGCCGGGGCTCGAGCCGACCGCGCCGACATAGACGATGTTGTGGTCGCGCGGGTTGACCGCGATGAAGCCGCTCTCGCCGGTGCCGGGATAGGTGCAGTCGGCCAGCGTGATGACGCCCCATTCCGATGCCGAGGGCACCGAGATCGAGGTGTTGTCCTGCTGCGTGCCGTAGACGCGGTAGGGATACTGGTTGTCGACGTCGAGGCGATAGAACTGCGCGGTCTTCTGGTTGTAGATCGTCGACCACGACTCGCCGCCGTTGAACGAGATGTTGGCGCCGCCGTCGTTGCCCTCGATCATGCGCCGCGGGTCGTTGGGGTCGATCCAGAGATCGTGGTTGTCGCCGTGGCGCGTCGTGATCTCGTTGAAGGTCGCGCCGCCGTCGGTCGACTTCCACATCTGCAGGTTGGTCACGAACACCGTGTCGGCATGGCCGGTGTCGGCGAAGACGTGGGTGTAGTACCAGGGCCGGTGCATCAGGTCGCGGTAGTTGGACACCCGCACCCAGCGCTCGCCGTAGTCATCCGAGCGGTACAGGCCGGTCCGGTCGTCGATCGCCTCGACCAGCGCCCACACGCGGCCGGCCTTCACCGGCGACACCGCGACGCCGATCTTGCCGAGCGGCAGGGCGGCGAAGCCGGGCTTCTGCGAGACCTCTTCCCAGGTGTCGCCGCCGTCGCGCGAGCGGAACAGGCCGCTGCCCGGGCCGCCGCTCGAGATGTTCCAGAAATTGCGCCGCGCCTCCCAGAAGGCGGCGAACAGGATGCGCGGGTTGTTGCGGTCCATCGAGATGTCGACGCACCCCGCGACGTCGCTGCGCGACAGCACCTTCTCCCAGGTCGCGCCGCCGTCCTTCGAGCGGTAGACGCCGCGCTCAGGGTTGGCGCCGAACACGTCGCCCAGCGCGGCGACGTAGAGCAGGTCGGGGTTGGTCGGGTGGACGGCGATCTTGCCGATGAACCGGGTGTCCTTGAGCCCGATGTGGGTCCACGTCCGGCCGGCGTCGGTCGAGCGGTACATGCCGTCGCCGTACGACACGTCGAGCCGGATCGCGGTCTCGCCGGTGCCGACGTAGATCACGTTGGCATCCGACGGCGCGACGGTGATGGCGCCGACCGCCGAGGAGGTCATGAAGCCGTCGGTGACGTTGCGCCAGAACACGCCGCCGTCGACCGTCTTCCAGACGCCGCCGGCGCAGGCGCCGAAGTAGAACGTCATGCGGTCCTGCGGGTCGCCCGAGACCGCGACGACGCGACCGCCGCGCGACGGGCCGATGCAGCGCCACTTGAGCGCGTCGAGTCCCGGCAGCGCGGGCAGGGCGGCGGCCTTCGCCGCCCGGGGGGTCGTCTTCCTCGCCATCGTCGCCGGTCTCCTCGTTCAAGTCCGGCGACGACGGTAGGACGGCTCAGTGCACGTGGTACAGGCCGTTGGCGAAGGTGAATTCCGCTGGCTTGATCAGGGCGGTGTTGGCGACGCGCACCCGGTGGAGCTTGCCGTCGAGGTTGCGATCCCAGAAATCGAGGAACTTCTGCAGGGCGGGAAATCGGGGGGCCAGGTCCAGGTTCTGCCAGACGAAGCTCTGCAGAACGTGTTTGTGGTCGGGCATCCAGTAGAGGATTTCAGCGGTCGTCAGGCGATAATCGTTGAGCTGCGCAATAAAACCACGGTCCATCGAGCACTCCTTGACAAAGTACCACCGAGGGAATACTCCCACGGCCGCTCCAAAAATCAATAAAAAATCATTTTAAAACAAAGACTTAGCAGCACTCACCCGAGAATGCTGCTAGTGCGAAGCGACTTGTCCGCCGCGCCTTGACTCCTTCCGGTCCGGACCCTAAATCGCAGGCGCGTTGGCACTCACTGATCGAGAGTGCTGACAGCAGTCGATTTCTCGCGGCGACCTCGCCGCGGCAGGCTCAACCGGATTTGGAGGCAAAACATGAAGTTCCGTCCGCTTCACGACCGCGTCGTGGTCAAGCGCGTCGCGGAGGAAGAGAAGACCAAGGGCGGCATCATCATCCCCGACACGGCGAAGGAAAAGCCGATGGAGGGCGAGGTGGTCGCTGTCGGTCCGGGCGCCCGTGACGAGAAGGGCGCGCTGGTCGCTCTCGACGTCAAGGCCGGCGACCGCATCCTGTTCGGCAAGTGGTCCGGCACCGAGGTCAAGCTCGACGGCGTCGAGTACCTGATCATGAAGGAAAGCGACATCATGGGAATCCTCGAGGTTTCCGCCGCGGCCACCAAGAAGGCCGCCTGAGCGCTTCCGACAGACCCATCCAGACATCCAACGTAAGAGGAACGAGAAATGGCAGCCAAAGAAGTCCGCTTTAGCGGCGACGCCCGCCAGCGCATGCTGCGCGGCGTCGACATCCTGGCCGACGCGGTCAAGGTGACCCTGGGCCCGAAGGGCCGCAACGTCGTGCTCGACAAGAGCTTCGGCGCCCCGCGCATCACCAAGGACGGCGTCACCGTCGCCAAGGAGATCGAGCTCGCGGACAAGTTCGAGAACATGGGCGCCCAGATGGTGCGCGAAGTGGCCTCGAAGACCAACGACATTGCCGGTGACGGCACGACGACGGCGACCGTTCTCGCCCAGGCGATCGTGCGCGAGGGTGTGAAGTCGGTCGCGGCCGGCATGAACCCGATGGACCTGAAGCGCGGCATCGACCTGGCGGTCGAGGCGGCGGTCAACGACATCAAGGCGCGCGCCAAGAAGATCACGGGCACCGACGAGGTCGCCCAGGTCGGCACCATCTCGGCGAACGGCGACAAGTCGATCGGCAAGATGATCGCCGAGGCGATGAAGAAGGTCGGCAACGAGGGCGTGATCACGGTGGAAGAGGCCAAGAGCCTCGACACCGAGCTCGACGTCGTCGAGGGCATGCAGTTCGATCGCGGCTACCTGTCGCCGTACTTCATCACCAACGCCGACAAGATGATCGCGGAGCTCGACAGCCCGTACATCCTGCTGTTCGAGAAGAAGCTCTCGGGCCTGCAGGCGATGCTGCCGGTTCTCGAGGCGGTCGTGCAGTCGGGCAAGCCGCTGCTGATCGTGGCCGAGGACGTCGAGGGCGAGGCGCTGGCCACCCTGGTCGTCAACAAGCTGCGCGGCGGCCTCAAGATCGCTGCCGTCAAGGCGCCGGGCTTCGGCGATCGCCGGAAGGCGATGCTCGAGGACATGGCGGTCCTGACCGGCGGTCAGCTGATCTCCGAGGACCTCGGCATCAAGCTCGAGAACGTGACGCTCGACATGCTCGGCAAGGCCAAGAAGGTCATCGTCGAGAAGGAGAACACCACGATCGTCGACGGTTCGGGCAAGAAGGCGGACCTCGAGGCCCGCATCGCCCAGATCAAGGCGCAGATCGAGGAGACCACCTCGGACTACGACCGCGAGAAGCTCCAGGAGCGCCTGGCCAAGCTCGCCGGCGGTGTCGCGATCATCAAGGTCGGCGGCGCCACCGAGATCGAGGTCAAGGAGAAGAAGGACCGCGTTGACGACGCCATGCACGCCACCAAGGCGGCCGTGGAAGAGGGCGTGGTCGCGGGCGGTGGTACGGCCCTGCTGTACGCCAGCCGCGCGCTCGACAAGCTGCGCTCGTCGAACGACGACCAGAAGGTCGGCATCGAGATCGTGCGCCGCGCGCTGCAGGCGCCGGTCCGCCAGATCGCCGAGAACGCCGGCTTCGACGGCGCGGTGGTCTCGGGCAAGCTGCTCGACCAGAAGGACACCAGCTTCGGCTTCGACGCCCAGAAGGGCGAGTATGTCGACCTGGTGAAGGCCGGCATCATCGACCCGGTCAAGGTCGTGCGCACCGCGCTGCAGGACGCCGCTTCGGTGGCCGGCCTGCTGGTGACCACCGAGGCGATGGTCGCCGAGAAGCCGGAGAAGAAGGCTCCGCCGATGCCGCCGGGCGGTGGCATGGGCGGCGACATGGACTTCTAAGTCCAGTCGTCCATTGGACTACGGGAAGGGCCGGGGAGAAATCCCCGGCCCTTTTCCGTTGCGCTACACTCGACGGATGTCCGCGCTCCCCGTCTCCGTCAAAGGCGTCCTCGTGCACGAGGGCCGCGTGCTGTTGCTGCTGAACGAGCGCGACGAGTGGGACCTGCCGGGCGGCCGGCCGGATCCCGGCGAGACCTTCCCGCAGGCGCTGGAGCGCGAGGTCCGCGAGGAGACCGGTCTGGCGGCCACGGTCGGCGCGGCGCTCGACGAGCACCTGTTCGAGGTGCTGCCCGGCCGCTTCGTGCGCATCGTGCCGTTCGAATGCCGGCTGCTGGGCGAGGGCGCCGTGACGCTGAGCCACGAGCATCTCGAGATGCGCTGGCTGCCGCTCGCCGAGGTCGTGGCCGACGGTGGCGGCGCGACCGGCGAGAGCGTCGCCGGCCACCGCCTGCCGGGCTGCTACCGGGCGGCGATCCGCCAGGCCACGCGCCAGCCCTGATCGTCCAGCGCGCGCGTCGTCGCGACGGCGAGGAAGCGATCGTGCGCCGCCGCGGCGCCCAGCCACAACTCGTTCCAGGCATCGAAGGCGGCCAGCGGGTCGTCGAGTGCCAGGTCGCGCACCGCCCGCCAGCCGCGCTGGCGCACCGTGACGCCGTCGTCGTCCTCGACCGTGTCGACATCCTCGCCGCCGGCGGCCAGCACGCGGGACAGCCAGCGCGCGAAGTCGCGGGCGCTCTCGCGGTCGCCGCGCTCGACGTCGGTCGGCAGGTCCATGTCGCGGGCTGTCTCTTCGTGGAACTGCAGGCCGACCAGCCGCGCGACGCGGCCGAGCTCGGTCCGCGCCTCCGCGGCGCCGAGCAGGCCCTGCAGGGTCGGCAGCATGGTGCGCAGGTACTCGAGCGCGTAGGCGCGGAAGGTGCGCTGCCGCCGCTCCTCGGGCCAATTCGCGGTCTCGAGCTTCGGCTGCGCTGCCCAGTCGATCCGCGGCATCTGCTCGGTGCCGTAGGCGAAGCGCACGCGCTCGTGCTCGGCGAGCGGCCGGCCGTGGTCGATGTAGTAACCCTCGAGGCCCGGCGAGCCGTCGACCGTCATGCCGGTGCAGACGAAGCCGAGGCCGGGATTGCCGAGCGACACGCCGTTGTGGCCGTGCCAGCCGTGCAGCATCGCCGCCGAGACGGCATGCGGCACCGCGGCGATCGCCGTGCCGCGCCAGATCCAGCGCGGCGGCGGGTAGCGGACCCACGCCTTGCTGTCGCTCTCGCGCAGGTAGCCGGTCTTCACGCCGCCCAGCGCGTTCGAGTGGTAGTGGTAGAGCGCGCAGGCCGGCGCGTCGGGCTGGTCGGCCAGGCCGAGCTTCTGCAGGCCGGGCAGGAACTTCTCGAGATGCTGCCGACGGAAGTGGCGGAAGACGTATTCGCGCGCGGTGTCGCTGCCGCGCCGCGACACGAGACTGATGATCAAGCCGGTCATCAGCGCGTTGTAGAGCGTGCCGACCGCCCGATAGGCGGCCTCAGCCATTGTGGCCGTCGACCAGGATCGCCTTGGAATGGCCGGCCTTGAGGCGCATCGCGAGGACGGGCTTGTATTCCTCGGAGTGATAGAAGCGCTCGGCCTTGGCGCGGTCGGGGAACTCCAGCACGACGACGCGCGCCGGCGTCCAGCCGCCTTCGAGGCTGGTGCAGGTGCCGCCGCGCACGATGAACTTGCCGCCGAACTTGGCGATCGCACCGGGCGTGTGCTTGCGATACTCGGCCATCAGGGCCTCGTCGATCGTTTCGACCTCGACGATCAGGTAAGCTGACATCGTGTTTCCTCCTCAACCGGTTTCCATCGGCAGCGACGGGTCGTTCGACCACTCCTGCATCGAGTTGTCATACACCGCCACGTCGCGATGGCCGAGCAGCGCGGTGAGCACGAAGGCGTCGAGCGTGGCCGCGATGCCGCCGCCGCAATAGACCAGGATGCGGCGGTCGGGCGCGGCGCCGACGCCCTCGAAGGCGGCGCGCAGCTCGGCGATCGGCTTCAGCGTCTTGTCCGGGCCGAACAGGCTGGCCGCGGGCACGCAGGACGAGCCGGCGATTCGGCCGGCGCGGCCGTAGACCACGCCGCCCGCGCCCTTGTGCTGCTCGTGGCTGAGCGCGTTGAGGGTCAGCGTGTCGGCCTTGCCGATGGCGGCCAGCATCTCCTCCTTGCCGACGAAGACCTCGGGCCGGGCGCGCAGGGTCAGCGTGGCCGGCGGGTGGACGGTCGGCTCGGTCGACAGCGGCCGCTTCTCGGCGACCCACTTGTCGAGCCCGCCGTCGAGGATCGCCACGTCGTCGAAGCCTATGGCGCGCAGCATCCACCAGATGCGCGTCGCCCAGTTCGGCGTCGCGTGGCTGTACAGCACGACGAAGGTGCCGTGGCCGATGCCCTGGGCAGCGAAGGCGCGGGTCAGCGCGTCGAGCGGCGGCAGGGTGAAGCGCAGCTTGTGATCGGCGACCGACAGGTCGCGCGGCAGGTCGAGGAAGGCGGCGCCGGGTAGGTGGCCCTTGTCGTAGTTGGCGCGACCGCTCTCGACCGCGTAGCCGCCCTCGGGGCGTGGCCGCAGGTAGGTCGTGCAGTCGAAGACGCGCACGCCCGGCGCGCCGAGGCGGCGGGCGAGGTCGTCGGTCGAAATCAGGGCAGCGGAGTGGGCCGGCATGTCGCTCTCCCGGGCAGAAGGGAGAGCGACTTTATCCGCGCCGGCCGGCGGCGCGAAGCGAGCTTAGATGGTCTTCTGCGGCAGCGGCGGGATCGCCACCGAACCGCCGGCCGGGGCCGCCGCGGTCGGGGCCGGCACGTTCAGCTGGCCGACGTCGGGCTGCTTCGGCTCGACCGAGGCCGGGGTCTTGGTCTTCTTGGTCTTCTTCGCGGTCGTGGTGCCCGGCGCCTTGGTCGACTTGGCGCTCAGCTTCTTGAGGCACGAGCTGCGCGAGCTCGAGGTCTTGAGGCTCTGGCAGTAGGCGGCGGTGCCGGGCTTCGGCTTGGCGGTCGGAACCGGGGCCGGCGCCGCGGCAGGATCCTGGTCCTGGGCGAACGACGGGGCGGCAAAGGCAACCGCGGCAAGGGCGGCCACGCTGGCGATCAAAAGACGCATGTGTCTACTTCTCCCGGGCCGCTGGCGGAGGGGGACGGGTGCGGCCTCGTTATGGCACCAAAATACTATTGTATTTGTGTCATTTATGTCAATTTCTTAATAGATTAGGACAACGTCACGAGGCACTTCCGGCTTGCAAGCCATTCTCAACGTCGCCGCGCCGATCTTCGGCGTCATCCTCGCGGGTTACCTGGCCGGGCGCTGGCGCATCCTCGGGGCGGACTCGACGGCGGCGCTCAATGCCTTCGTGAGCTACTTCGCGCTGCCGGTGCTGTTCTTCGGCACGCTGGCCCGCACCCCCGTCGCGGCGGTGCTCGACCCGGCGCTGATGGCCGGCTTCACCCTCGCCGTGGTCGCCACCTTCGGGCTGGGCATGATCGCCACCCGGCTGCTGTCAGGCGGCGGGCTGGCGGCGATGAGCCTGCAGGGCATTGCCGCGTCGTGGGGCAACGTCGGCTACATGGGCGTGCCGCTGTGCCTCGCCGCGTTCGGCGAGGCCGGCCTGCCGCCGGCCATGCTGACGGTGATCGTCACGGCGATCGTCTCGATGGTGTTCGGCGTGATGCTGATCGAGCTGGAAGTCGCGGCCGGCCACGGTCCGGTGCGCACCTTCCTGAAGGCCGCCTTCAACGTTGCCCGCAACCCGCTGCCGGTGTCGATCGGGCTCGGCATCCTCGCCTCGGCGGTCGGCCTGCCGATCCCGACTCCGGTCGAGAAGTGGCTCGACCTGCTGGGCGCCGCCGCCGCACCCTGCGCCCTGTTCGCGATCGGCCTGTTCCTGTCCGACAAGTCGATCCGCAGCGGTCTCGCCGAGGCCAGCGCCGCGACGGTGATCAAGTTGCTGCTGCAGCCGGCGCTGGCACTGGTGATCCTGCCCTTCTTCGTCGACGTCGGCAGCGTGCCGGGCAAGGTCGCGTTGCTGATGGCGGCCCTGCCGACCGCCGCCAACGCCTTCGTTCTGGCCAAGCAGTTCGACCTGCAGGTCGAGCAGAATTCCGCTGCAGTGCTGCTGTCGACCGCCTTCTCGGTGGTGACGCTGTCTGGCCTGCTGGTCTACCTGCGGGTATCCTGAGCGACGAGCCCCGCCGGAGGAGGATGAAGATGCTGCAAGAGTTCAAGAAATTCGCGATGCGCGGCAGCGTCGTCGATCTCGCCATCGGCGTCATCATCGGCGCCGCGTTCAGCAAGATCATCGATTCCATGGTCGGCGACATCATGATGCCGATCATCGGCCGCATCTTCGGCGGCCTCGACTTCAGCAACTACTTCATCGGCCTGACCAAGGCGGCGAGCGACCAGACCAACTACGAGGCCGCCAAGAAGGCCGGCGCGACGCTGGGCTACGGCCAGTTCCTCACGGTGACGGTGAACTTCGTCATCATCGCCTGGATCCTGTTCCTGGTGATCAAGGCGATGAACCGGCTGTTCAAGCAGGAAGAGGCCGCGCCCGCGCCGCCGGCGCCGCCGACGAAGGAAGAAGAGCTGCTGACCGAGATCCGCGATCTCCTGAAGGCGCGGCAATGATCTTCCTCCCTGCGCGTGAGCGCGGGGAGGTGTCGGCGTCTTCGCCGACGGAGGGGTCATGGGCTGCGTCGGGTCTTCATGACCCCTCCGTCCGCTGCGCGGACACCTCCCCGCGCTGCGCGCAGGGAGGAAACGATCCTCAGAGCGCTCCAATCGCGGCGTCGAGGCGCCGCGCCAGCCCGTCCGAGACCCGCGTGAGCGGCAGCCGGCACTCGGGCGACGCGATCAGTCCCTGCCGCCACAGCAGGTGCTTGAGCGGCATCGGGTTGGCCTCGGCGAACAGCAGCGGCACCAGCGGCGCGAGCGGCGCCCAGGCGGCGCGCGCGCCGGCCAGGTCGTTGACCGCGAAGTGCCTTCCGACCGCGACGAAGCGCCCGGTCTCGACGTGGCTCGCGGCCAGGATGCCGCCGTCGGCGCCGTTGGCCATCATCGTGAAGTACAGCGCGTCCTCGCCGGTCAGGACGGAGAAGCCGGCCGGCCGCCGCGCCAGAAGGTCGAGCGACTGGGCGAGGCTGCCCGAGCTGTCCTTGACGCCGACGATGGTCGGCACGGTCGCCAACTCGAGCAGCGAGTCGTTCGAGAGGTTGACCGCCGTGCGGTAAGGAATGTTGTAGATCAGCACCGGCCGGTCGGTCGCCGCCGCGACGGCGCGGAAGTGGGCGACCAGCCCATCCTGGCCCGGCCGGTTGTAGTACGGGCACACCGAGACGATACCGTCGATCGGCAACCGCGCCATCCGCTTCAGCGCCTTCTCGACCTTGGCCGTGGCGTTGCCGCCGACCCCCACGAACACCGGCACGCGGCCGTCCACCACCGCCAGCGTGCGCTCGACCAGCGCCGCGCTCTCGTCGTCGTCGAGGGTCGGCGCCTCGCCGGTCGTGCCGAGCGGGAACAGCCCGTCGATGCCCAATGCCAGGTAGTGGCGCAGCAGGCGCTCGTAGCTCTCGAGGTCGACGGCGCCGTCGCGGAACGGCGTCACGATGGGCAGCCACAGGCCGCGGATCGGGGAGGGCGTTGTCATGGGCCGACGCTAGGCCACTGAAAGACATTACAAAAACGAATGTTTTGGATATGATCGTTCATATCTTCTTATGAGACGCGACCTCGACATTTCCCTGATCCGCGCCTTCCTGGCGGTGATCGACGCCGACGGCGTCACCGCCGCCGCGTCGGTGCTGGGCGTCAGCCAGGCGGCGGCCAGCCAGCAGATCAAGCGGCTGGAAGCGGTGCTGGAGTGCCGGCTGTTCGAGCGCCAGGGCCGCAAGCTGGTGCTGGCGCCGGCCGGCGAGCGGTTGCTCGCGCAGGCCCGTCGGCTCGTCGCGCTGAACGACGAGGTCTGGTCGGCGATGCGCGCGCCGGCCTTCGAGGGCGAGGTCCGGCTCGGCGTGCCCTACGACATCATCGGCAGCGTGGTGCCGCCGATCCTGCGCCGCTTCGCGCGCGCCCAGCCGCGTGTCCGCGTCAGCCTGGTGTGCGAGGACTCGCGGATCGTGCGCCGCCAGCTGCGCTCGGGCGGCGTCGACCTTGCGCTCACCACCGAGACCGATGTCGGCGGCGGCGGCGAGACGCTGCGCACCGACCGGCTGGTCTGGGTCGGCATCCCCGGCGGCGATGCGCACCTGCGCGACCCGCTACCGGTGTCGCTCGGCGCGCCGAGCTGCGCCTTTCGCCCGGTGGCGATCGAGGCGCTGGGACGGGCGCGGCGCGACTGGCGCGCCGTGCTGGAAGAGAGCCGTCTCGAGCCGGTGCATGCCGCGATCGAGGCCGGGCTCGCGGTCGCGCCGCTGTTGCGCTCGTCGGTGCCGGCGCGCTTCGAGGTGCTCGACGGTCGCGCCGCGCGTGCGGCGCGGCTGCCGCCGCTGCCCGAGTTTCGCATCAATCTCTACGCGCCGTCGGGCCTGTCGCCGGCGGCGCGCGACCTTGCCGACCACGTGCGCGCGAGCTTCGCCCTGCAGTAGAGCAAACATTTGATACGATGGATTCCTGTCCTGACGGAGGGGATGAAAGTACTATCCGGGGCATGAAATTTCTCCTCGGTTGGGCCCTCAAGCTCTCCTTCTTCGCCGCCATCGCGCTCGTGATGACCGGCCAGATCAAGGTCCACCTGCCCGAAAAGATCATGGGCTTCGAGGTGCCGGCCCAGGCCCGCGCCTTCACCGAGCGCGGCTCGCAGATCACCGATCTCGCGTCGAAGACCCAGAGCGGCTTCAAGCAGATCACCGACAGTTTCCGCTAACTCTCCACGCCGATCAGAGGGGGCGTCGGGCCCGGGTGCACGGTCGCGAGACCGTGTCCCGGGCCCACTTTTTTTGATCTGGCGCAAGGTCGCGGCCAGCGGTCGGCGGCACCGTCGGGGCATGACGCCCACCGCCTCGCTGCACGACATCGCCCACCTGGGATCGGTGGAACTGCTGACCCCGGCCTTCGACCGCAGCCTGTGGTACTTCCACGACCTGCTGGGCATGGAGGTCGTGCAGCGCACCGCGACGGCGGCCTACCTGCGCGGCTATGGCGACCACGCCGCGACGACGCTCAAGCTCACCGCCGCGCCGGGGCCGGGCGTCGGCTGCGTGGCGTGGCGCGCGACCTCGCCGGAGGCGCTCGAGCGCCGCGCGGTCGCGCTGCAGGAGGCGGGGCTGGGCATCGGCTGGACCAACGGCGATTTCGGGCGCGGTCGATCCTTCCGCTTCCACGATCCCGATGGCCACGTCATGGAGGTCTACTGGGAGGAGCAGCGCTACGTGGCGCCGCCGGCCCAGCGCTCGACGCTCAAGAACCTGCCGCAGAAGTACAGCGGCCGTGGCGTCGGCGTGCGCCGCGCCGACCACCTCGCGTTGCTGGCGGCCGACGTGCCGGCCAACCGGGGCTTCGCGCAGAACCTGCTCGGCTTCCAGCTGCGCGAGCAGGTGCTGTACCAGAACGGCACGCGCGAGATCGGGTCGTGGATGAGCCCCAACGCGATCCACCACCAGCTGGCCTACGTCGCCGACCTAAAGGGCGGCCACGGCCGGCTGCACCATTTCTCGCTGTGGGTCGACAACCGCGACGACGTGCTGCGGGCCGCCGACATCCTGAGCGAGAACGGCGTGTTCATCGAGGCCGGGCCGGCCAAGCACAACAACTCGCAGGGCTTCTATCTCTATTCGTATGAACCCGGCGGCAACCGCGTCGAGATCTACTCCGGCAGCTTCCTGGTGATGGCGCCCGACTGGCAGCCGGTGACCTGGAACGAGCACGAGCGCGGCACCGGCGTCTACTGGGGTGGCGCGTTGCCCGAGAGCTTCATCCGCTACGCCACCCCGGACATCGAGGGCGACGCGGACGCGCCGAAACTGCCGGTGTTCTTCTGACGTCCCGCCGCGAAACCAAATTCCCTGTCATCCCGAGCGCAGCGAGGGACCCTTCATCGGCATTGGCTCAGGGAAAGGTCCCTCGCTTCGCTCGGGATGACAATCAGCGCGCTGATGAGCGGGCCGGAGGCCCTCGCTCCGAAGGGGCGTGCTCTTCATCTTCCTCCCTGCGCGTAAGCGCGGGGAGGTGTCCGCGCAGCGGACGGAGGGGTCATGGGCTGACGTCACGGTGCCCATGACCCCTCCGTCGCCGAAGACGGCGACACCTCCCCATGCCTTCGCATGGGGAGGAAACGCGATCAGCGCGGTGGCGGCAGCAGCTTCTTGGCCTGCATCTCGGCGAAGGCCTTGCGGAACATGTCCTCGGTGTCGATCACGTCGTGGAAGCCGGCCTGCATCAGCTTGATGGTCGAGACCAGCGCCGGCGGCCCGGGCTCGGTGCGGCCGTAGCCCATCGTGTAGTCGGCGTACTCGAACGACAGGCCGACGAAGTCGCGCAGCGTGCCGGAGGCGAGGCCATGGGCGGCGCGGATCTCGGCCCACGCGGCCTCCTGCGGGCGGATCTCGGTGTCGAGGCTGAGCGGCACGTGCGCGCCGGCTTCGAAGCCCAGCGCGTCGGCGATCGCCGGCCAGACGTTCGGCCAGACGAAGACGTCGCCGTTGGTGACGTTGAAGATCTCGTTGCGCGCCTTGTCCGACTCGCCGGACCACGCGATGGCGCGGGCCAGCAGGTCGGTATCGACCGCCTGCGCGACTCGGCCGACGCCGCCGGGATAGTCGAGCCGGGTCTTGCCGGCGCGCCGCATCATCGCGGCGTAGACGCCCAGCGCCGGGATGACGTTCATGGCGCTGCCGACCGAATCGCCGACGATCAGCACCGGCCGCAGGATCGACCAGCTCCAGCCCTTGCCCTGCTGCAGCCCGCGCACGTAGCGCTCCTGGTTCCAGTAGAAGTTGGGCTGCTCGTGCATCTCCGAGCGGTTCTCGCGGGCCGGCACCAGCAGCGGCCGGACGTGCACGCCGTAGGCCTTGGTGCCCTGCAGCAGCGCGACGTGGCGCAGGCCCGTCGCCGCCTGCTCGAGCGGCCCCAGCAGGTTGCGCAGCATCAGGTCGTTGGTGCGGATCTGCTCGTCCTCGCGCCAGCCCGCGACCAGCCCCGGCCGCTCGTAGAGCGCGGCATAGACGAGGTGGGTGGTGTCGCCGTGCGCCGCCGCGAAGGCCGCGCAGGCCGCCGCGTCGGTGACGTCGAGGGCGACCCAGCGGGCGCCGAAGGTCTCGTCGGGGCGGCGGCGCGACAGGGCCACGACCTCGACGCCGGGCTGGCGGCCGAAGTGCTTGAGCGCGGCGTAGCCGACCAGGCCGGTGGCGCCGGCCACCACGACTTTCTTCTTCATGGCGCGGCGATCAACCGGTCTGCTTCTTCACGACGTCGAGGATCTTCGTCCAGGTCGAGACGCCGAACTCGTTGGCGATGACCTTGCCGTCGCGGACCACGAGGAAGCGCGGCGTGCCGCTCTTCTTCGGCAGCGAGTCGAGCACCGGCTTGAGGTCCTCGGGCCAGTAGCGCGGCTGGTAGGCTTCCTTGAGCTTGGGCGATTCGACCTCGATCCAGGTCACCTTGCGGTAGTCCGGCGAGGCCAGCCAGTCGGCCTTGTAGCGCTTCTTCCAGAGGGTGCAGGGCTCGCAGTCCCAGCCGCCGACATAGACGACCTGGAGCGGGGCGGCGGCGCGGACCGGCAGGGCCGCCGCCGAACCCGCGAGGCCGGCGGCGGTGACGAGAAGGGAGCGGCGGGACAGCATGGTCCCGCGAGCCTACTCCACTTTGGCGCCCGATGCGCGGATCACCGGGGCGAGGCGCTTCTCCTCCGAGAGGCGGAACGCGGCGGTGTCGGCGGGGTTCATCCAGATGGCGGTCGCGCCCTGCTGGTCGAACGCCTTCTTCACGGCGTCCGCCTCCAGCGCCCTGCGCGACAGGTCCGACAGCTTCTCGACCATCGCCGGCGGCAGGCCGGCCGGCCCGCAGATGCCGCCCCACGAGGTGATGTCGAAGCCGGGCAGCAACTCGCCGAGCGCCGGCAGTTCCGGCACCGAGGGATGGCGCTTGGCCGAGGTCACGCCGAGGCCGCGCACCTTGCCGGCGCGCATCAGGGCGAGCGGGCCGGGGATGTTGTCGAACATCATGTCGACCTGGCCGGCGAGGATGTCCTGGTGGGCCGGCGCGCTGCCCTTGTACGGCACGTGCAGGATGTTGACCTTGGCCAGCTGCTTGAACAGCTCGCCGGAGAGATGCGGGCTGGTGCCGGCACCGGACGAGGCGAACGACAGCTTGCCGGGATTGTCGCGGGCCAGCGCGATCAGCTCGGGCACCGTCTTCACCGGCAGGTCGAGGCGCGTCATCAGGAGGTTCGGCACCGACCACAGCATGGCGAGGCCAGTGAAGTCCTTCGCCGGGTCGAACGGCAGCTTGGCGTAGAGCGTCGGCGCGATGGCCTGGCTGGCGATCGTGTAGAGGCCGATCGTGTAGCCGTCGGGCGGCGCCTTGGCGATCGCGTCGGTCCCGACATTGCCGCCCGAACCGGCCTTGTTCTCGATGATGAACTGCTGGCCCGTCATCTCCGACAGCTGCTGGCAGACGATCCGGGACAGCGTGTCGGTCGGCCCGCCGGCCGGAAAGACCACGATGTATTTCACCGGCCGGTTGGGCCAGTCGGTGTTGGCGCGCGCGACGCCGGCGGCAACCATCGGTGCCGCGAGGGCCGAACTCGCAAGGGCAAGCGCCCGCCGGCGCGGCAGGGTCCACGTTTTCATCTTGGGTGAGCCTCCCAGCTCGTTTCTTATGGCGAAAGTGTAGCCGGAAAGGCCGACCGCCCAAAACCGGACGTACGGGAACGTTCGTTCGGCGGGCGGCGTTCGGCCCCCCCTGTGCCGCCACCAGCGGCCGGACCTCGGCCGGGCGCCGATCGACCTGTCGCGCGCCTGGCGGGGAATCGGCTACGGTCGTCCGGCTCAACGACCGGAGACGACCTTTGACCAACCGCGCGCATGTCCTGCTGTGGACCGACCGAACCGAGGCCTACACGGACGCGATCCGCGACGGCGGGCTGGCCGACCGGGTGACGGTCGAGACGCTGGCGCGCAAGGACACGCCCTCGGCCGAGCAGCTGGCGCGCACCGACGCGATGCTGGCGATGGCCGCGCCGGCCGGGCTGCTGCCGAAGTTCGGGAAGCTGCGCTGGGTGCAGGCGATGACCGCCGGCGTCGACGGCTGGCTGGCGATGCCCGACCTGCCGAAGGCGCTCGACCTCACCTGCGCGCGCGGCACCCACACCGAATCGATGCCCGAGAACATCGTCGGCGCGCTGTTCCACGTCGCCAAGCCGTACCGCGCGGTGGCCGAGCACCAGAAGCAGTCGAAGTGGGTGCACACGGTGGCCCAGCCGTTGACCGGCAAGACGCTGGGCATCCTCGGGCTGGGCGTGATCGGCGCCGAGGTCGCGCGCATCGCCAAGGCGCTGGGGCTGAAGGTCATCGGCACCAAGCGCCGCGTCGCCGCGGTGCCGAACGTCGACGAGGTACTGCCCGCGTCGAAGGGCGAGGAGGTGCTGGCGCGCGCCGACTTCGTGCTGCTGCTGCTGCCTGCCACTCCCGAGACCGAGAACTACATCGACGCGCGGCGGCTCAAGCTGATGAAGCCCTCGGCCTGGCTCCTGAACTTCGGGCGCGGCCAGCTGGTGAACGACGACGACCTCGTGGCGGCGGTGAAGGCCGGGACCATCGCCGGCGCGCTGCTCGACGTGTTCCGCCAGGAGCCGCTGCCGTCGTCGCACCCGTTCTGGACCACCGACAACGTCGTCGTGCTGCCGCACATCGGCGGCCCCCATCCGCAGCGCGACCGCTTCGTGGCGCGGCTGTTCGCCGACAACCTCGGCCGCTTCCTCGACGGCAAGCCGTTGCGCGAGCTGGTCGACCGGGTCGCCGGCTACTAGTTCCGGTTGACGTTTCCGCGCCGGGGCGACAGTGTCCGCCGGCATGATCGGGAACCGGAACCTCTTCGACCGACGCCGACGTCGCTGCCCTGCGGCGGCTGCGGCTGCGCGTCGATCGGCGTCCGTTCGCGGGATGACCTCGTAAGGTCACCCCCGCCGCAGCGGCCCCGGCCCGCGCTCCCGAACCCCCGCAGCCCCCGGCTCCGGGGGTTTTCTTTTGTCCCGATCCTGGAAGGAGACGTCATCATGAGCATTCGCGTCGGCATCGTCGGCATCAGCGGCTTCGGCGGCGGCGAGGCGATGCGCCTCGTCGCGGGCCATCCCGCGTTCGACCTGGTCTACGCCGCGGGCGAGGGCAGCGCGGGCAGCCGCCTCGGCGACCGTTTCCCCGGCGCGCCGGCGAAGCTCGCCGACCTGGTGATCGAGAAGTGGGACCCGGCCGCGCTGCCGAAGCTCGACGTGCTGTTCGCGTCGCTGCCGACCGGCGCCTCGGCGGCGCCGCTGGCGCGCGTGCCGAAGGACGTGAGGATCGTCGATATCGGCGGCGACCACCGCTACGTCGACGGCTGGACCTACGGCCTCGCCGACGCGTGGCCGGCCGAGATCGCCGGCAAGACGCGCATCGCCAATCCCGGTTGCTTCCCGGCGGCGACCCTGACCGCGCTGGCGCCGCTGCTGGCCGAGCGCCTGGTCGAGCCGGGCAACATCGTGATCGACGCCAAGACCGGCATCTCCGGCGCCGGGCGCGGCGGTGGCGACAGCACCTTCGGCTTCGCCGAGAGCAACGAGAACCTGGTGCCCTACGGCCTGCTGAAGCACACCCACATGCCCGAGATGGCGAAGACGATCGAGCGGCTGAGCGGCGGCAGCGCGGCCGGGCTGGTGTTCACGCCGCACCTCGTGCCGATGACGCGCGGCATCCTCGCCACGATCTACTGCCGCGGCGCCGCCACCACGCAGCAGTGCCTCGACGCCGCCAGGCGCTTCTACGCCGGGCGCGCCTTCGTGCGCGTGACCGAGCGGCCGCCGCAGACCAAGTGGGCGACCGGCTCGAACCTGGCGTTCGTGAGCTACGCCGCCGACCCGGCGCGCAACCTGGTGATCGCGATGGGCGTGGTCGACAACCTCGGCAAGGGCGCCGCGGGACAGGCGCTGCAGAACGCCAACCTCGCCTGCGGCCTGCCCGAGACCACGGGCCTCGAGGGCGCGCCCGTGTGGCCGTGACGCCTAGTCGGACGGGCCGAGGAACTCGCGTACCGCGACGATCGCCTCGGCCAGCCCGACGCGGTCGACCTGCACGCCCGGCGGGAAGGCGCCGAGCAGCCGGCTGGGCAGGCGCGAGTCGAGCATGACGAAGACGCCGCGATCGTCGGCGCGGCGGACCAGCCGTCCGTAGGCCTGCTTCAGCCGGAAGCGGGCCAGCATGTCGTCGTAGCCGTTGGCGCCGGCGCCGGCCTGCTTCCACGCGGCCTTGCGGGCGCGGTGCAGGATGTCGGGCCGCGGCCACGGCACGCGGTCGAACACGATCAGGCGCAGCGAACGGCCCGGCACGTCGACGCCGTCGCGCACCGCGTCGGTGCCGAGCAGGCACGAGTGCTCCTCGGCGCGGAAGATGTCGACCAGCGTCGCCGCGTCCATGCCGCCGACATGCTGGGCGTGCAGCGGCAGGCCGGCCTCTTCCAGCGCCGGCGCGATGCGCTGGTGCACGGCGCGCAGCCGGCCGATCGCGGTGAACAGGCCGAGCGCGCCGCCGCCCGCGGCGAGGAACAGCTCGCGGTAGGCCGACGCCACCTGGTCGGAATCGTCGCGCTTCACGTCCTTGACCACCAGCACGCGGGTGTGGCCGGCATAGTCGAACGGCGAGGCCATCGCCGCGCGCATCGCCGGGGCGGGCAGGTGCTTGGTGCCGGTGCGCGCCTCGGCCACCGTCCAGTCGGCCAGCGCCTCGGGCGTCTCGTCGTTGGCCGCCACCGGCACGCCCAGCGCGTCGCGCAGCGTCGCCGAGGTGATGACGGCACCGTGCGACGGCACGATCACCGCGTTCACGAACGGCTCGGTCGGATCGAGGTAATGGCGGTACATGCCGACGTCGATCTCGCGGTTCTGGCTGCGCTCGACGGCGAACCAGTCGACGAAGGCCGGGTCGGGATCGTTGTGCAGGCCGCGCAGCATGGCGCGCCACGCCTCCAGCGTCAGTTCGCAGCGGTTGGCGAGCGAGCGCGCCACGCCCTCGATGCGCGAGCGCTGGCCGGAGTCGAGCTTTTCGGCCTCGGTCTCCAGCTTGGCGCGCAGCGCCTGCCGCAGGCGGCGCACCGGCGCCAGCATCTGCTCCAGCGCCTCGCCCAGCCGGTCGGCCGCCTCGACCAGCCCGGGATTGAGCGGCCGCACGTCGCACTCGAGGCCGAAGCCCTGGTCGGCGTCGGCCGAGCGGGCGCGCACCTGCTGGCGCACCAGCGCGAGGAATTCCTCGGCCGGACCCAGCACCGTGCCGTCCTGCAGCCGGGTCTGCCAGTTGGGCGAGGGCAATTGCTGCGCGAGGTCGAGCAGCCGGCGCAGCGCCTTCTGCGCCTCCTCGTCCTCGCCCAGCAGGTCGCTCACCCGGCGCTCGAGCCCGCGGGCGCGGCTGCCGCGGCGTCCCTCGGCGCCCAGCAGCCAGCGCCGCAGGTCGGAGGCCTCGACGCCCGACAGGTGCGCGCCGAACGCGCCGTCGGCGGCATCGAACAGGTGGTGGCCCTCGTCGAACACGTAGCGCAGCGGCCGCGTCGCGTCGTCGAGGCCGCCCATCGCCGCCTGCACCATGACCAGCGCGTGGTTGGCGATCACGATGTCGGCCTGGCGGGCGCGCCGGATGGTGCGTTCGACGAAGCACTTCCTGTAGTGCTCGCAGGCCGAGTAGATGCACTCGCCGCGGCGGTCGGCCAGGCGGCCGATGCGGCCGCGGCCCAAGAGGTCGAGCAGCCACGCCGGCAGGTCGCCGCCCACCATGTCGCCGTCGCGGCTGGCCAGCGCCCAGCGCGCCAGCAGGCCGAGCCCGACGGCGTTCTCCGGCGCGAGGCCGGTGCGCAGCACGGCTTCCTGGAAGTTCAGCAGGCAGAGGTAGTTCTCGCGGCCCTTGCGGATCACCACGCGGCGCCGCTTCTCGGCCGGGTCGCGGTGCAGGCGGTCGAGCTCGGTGTCGATCTGGCGCTGCAGGTTGCGTGTGTAGGTGGCGATCCAGACCGGCGCGCCGTTCTTCTCGGCCCACAGCGAGGCCGGCGCGACGTAGCCCAGCGTCTTGCCGACGCCGGTGCCGGCCTCGACCAGCACGACGTGCGGCTGGCCCTCCACCTCGCGCGGCGCGAAGGCCTCGCTGGCGGCCGACGCGTAGTCGCTCTGGGTCGGCCGCGCCTCGGCCATGTTGGCGCCGGCGGCGATCATCTGGGCGAGCCGCAGCCGGGCCTCGCGCGGCTCGACCGGCAGGCTCGAGGGCGGTGGCGCCGGCGGCGGTTCTTCCCATTGCGGCAGGCTGCGCCAGACATCGAGGCCGGTGCCGGGGCGCACCTTCACCGGCGCGCCGAGGCCGAGCGCCGACAGGACCTCCTCGCCCCACGGCCAGCGTCCGTGGGCCATGGTCTGCGCCACGTCGGCCAGCTCGCGCGAGGCGAGCGCGGCCATGTCGTCGAGTTCCTCGAGCAGCGCGGCGGCGACGCGCGGCATCGCCGCCAGTTCCTCCTCGGGCGTGGTCGGCGCCGGCAGTTCCAGCGCCTCGCACAGGCCGCGGGTCGTCGGCAGGCAGAAGCGCGCCGGGCGCACGAAGGCGAAGAGTTCCAGCAGGTCGCGCGCCGGCAGGTCCTCGAGGCCGAGTCGCGCCGCGACCGCCGGGGCATGGCAGACCAGCGGCCGCTCGGCGGCGGCGCGCAGCGCCGCGTCGCCGGCTGTCAGCCGTTCGACCGTGCCGTCGGGCCGGCGCCACAGCGCGCCGCGCACGGTCGCGACGAGGGACGGCCAGGAGGACGCGGGAGACACCATCAACAGCCCGATAGCATACAATGGCGGTGAAATGCGGATCGCCCGACGTCCCTTCCTGATCGCTGCAGCGGCTTCGACGGTCGCGTCGGCCGCGCGGCCGGCGCGGGCCGCCGATCCCGAGGTGCTGGTGATCGGCGCCGGCGTCGCGGGCCTCGCGGCGGCCCGCACCCTGATGGCCGCCCGGGTCAACGTGCAGGTGATCGAGGCCCGCGACCGGATCGGCGGCCGGGTCGTCACCGATGCCACCACGTTCGGCTTCCCGGTCGACTTCGGGGCGCAGTGGCTGGACGCGGCGCGCACCAACCCGGCGGTGGCGATCCTGCGCGAGCTCAACCTCCGGCCGATCGCCGATCGCGACCGCCAGGCGCTGTACGTCGGCGGCCGGGAAGCGCCGCCCGAGGAATACGCGCGCTACGAGAAGATCGCGGGCGAGGCGTCGCAGAAGCTGGGGGAGGCGCTGAAGAAGGCGCCCGACGTCGCGGTCGGCCGCGTGCTGGTGCCGCAGGACCTGCTGGAACGGCTGGCCTACGCGATGGTCGGCCCGCTCGAATCGGGGGTCGAGCTCGACACCCTGTCGGCGCGCGACTTCTTCCGCCAGCCCGAGCCCAACCCGGAGATCACGGTGGCCGAGGGGCTGGGCACGGCGGTGGCGCGCTGGGGCGCCAAGGTGCCGGTCACGCTCGGCAGCCGCGTCGTGCGCATCGACTCGACGGGCCCGCAGGTCCTGGTCGTGACCACCACCGGCCAGTTCATGGCGCGCACCGCGATCGTGACGGTGCCGACCGGCGTGCTGGCGACCGGGCAGTTCGGCTTCGCGCCGCAGCTTTCGCCGGCGCGGCGCGAGGCGATCGCGCAGCTGCCGATGGCGGCCTACAACAAGATCGTGGTGTCGTTCGGCCAGAGGGTGCTCGACGCGCCGGCCAACCGCGCCGTGCTGGGCATGACCCGGCGCGAGCAGGTGTTCGACGCGGTGGTGCGGCCGCAGAACCGCGACGCGGCGATGGTGTTCGTGGGCGGCACGGTGGCGCGGCAGATCGAGGAGGAGGGCGGTGGTGCCGCCGCGTCTTTCGCGCTGTCGGCCCTGGCCGAGATCTACGGCGACAAGATCCGCAGCCAGGTCGTGCGCTCGCACGCCACGCGCTGGATCCGCGATCCCTTCGCGCGCGGCGCCTGGTCGATGGCGACGCCGGGCAACGTCGACAAGCGCACGGTGCTGGCCCAGCCGCACCACGACCGCGTGTTCTTCGCCGGCGAGGCGACCGACCTGGTAGGCGGCGGCCGCGTCGGCGGCGCCTTCGCTTCCGGCGTGCGCGCGGCGCAAGAGGCGATGGCGGTGCTGGGCGTCAAGCGGCCGGGCGGCGGACCGCCAGCAGGGCCAGCGCCGCGGCGATGACCAGGCCGGAAGCGGCGGCGACCGAGGGACCGACCAGGCTGCCGGTCGCGTCGTAGACCACGCCCGCCACGACCGGGCCGATGATCTGGCCCAGCCCGAAGGCCGCGGTCATCAGCGCGATGCGGCCGCGCGGGTCGCCGTCGCCGGCCTCGCGGGCGGCGACCAGCCCCAGCGCCGTCAGGCCCATGAAGGTGCCGCCGAGGCAGAGCGCCGCCAGCACGACGCCCGCGGTGGTGAGCCACAGCACGCTCGCCAGCACGCCCAGCGCCTCGACGACGCAGGCGACGGCGAACGCCTGCAGGAGGCCGATGCGCCGGCCGATCGCGGTCCACAGCAGGACCGACGGCGCCGCGCCGAGGCCGACCAGCACCCAGGCATAGGGCTCGAAGTGCCGGATCGCCGGCGTGCCGCGCACGATGTCGATCAGGAAGGTCGCGGTGATGACGTAGCCCAGCCCGAACAGGAAGTAGGCGACGGCGAGGACGAGGAAGCCGCCCGACGGCCGGCTGCGCGTCGCGCGTGTCGCGATCGCGGCCGGCGCCGCCTCGGGCGGGACGATCGCGACCACGGCGAGGCCCGCGACGGTGGCCAGCGCGGCGGCCGCCAGCCACATCGCCTGCCAGTCGCGCAGCAGGGCCACCGTCGCGGCCGACACCGCGATGCCGACGCCGACGCCCGCGAAGTGCAGCGCGGACAGCCCGCCGCGCCCGGCGGCGGCCAGCCGGTCGAGCACCAGCGCCGAGGCGAAGATCAGGCAGAACGCGCTGGCCATGCCGGCGAGGAGCCGCAGCGCGAGGAACGGCAGGAGCGTGCTCGCCGCCGCCATCGCTGCGAGGCAAAGCGCGTTGACCGCGAGCGCGCCCAGCAGCCACGCCCGCCGCGACCCGGGCAGGCGCACCGCCGCCAGCAGCGCGCCCAACAGGTAGCCGAGGAAGTTGGCCGAGGCGACGAGCCCCGCGGCCGACTTGGTCAGGCCGAGCGCCTCGACCATCGGCGGCAGGATCGGGGTGTAGACGAAGCGGCCCACGCCGATGCCGGCCGCCATCGCCAGGAGGCCTCCGAACGCCAGCAGGACGGGGTTTCTGGTCATTTGAGGGGCGGCACTTTGGGCCGCCCGCTGGATTGACGCAAATCGCCTCGGCCCATAGGTTGCCCGCTCCATGTCACAGATCGATCGTTCCCTCGCCGAGGCCGCGCGCGCGTGGCCGTTTGAAGAAGCCCGCAAGCTCGTCGCCCGCACCGGCGGCAAGGTGCCGGAGAAAGGGTACGTGCTGTTCGAGACCGGCTACGGCCCCTCGGGCCTGCCGCACATCGGCACCTTCGGCGAGGTCGTGCGCACCACCATGGTGCGCCAGGCGTTCCGCCGGCTGTCCGACGTGCCGAGCCGGCTGTTCTGCTTCTCCGACGACATGGACGGGCTGCGCAAGGTGCCCGACAACGTGCCCAACAAGGAGATGCTGGCGGCCCATCTCGGCAAGCCGCTGACCGCGGTGCCCGACCCGTTCAGCAACGAGCACCCGAGCTTCGGCGCCGCCAACAACGCGCGCCTGCGCGCCTTCCTCGATTCGTTCGGCTTCGAGTACGAGTTCCAGTCGGCGACCGAGTGGTACAAGTCGGGCCGCTTCGACACGATGCTGCTGGCCATGCTGCGTCACTACGACGAGGTCCAGGCCGTCATGCTGCCGACGCTGGGCGAGGAGCGCCGCGCCACCTACTCGATCTTCCTGCCGATCTCGCCCAAGACCGGCCGCGTGCTGCAGGTGCCGGTGATCAAGACCGACGCCGACGCCGGCACCATCGTCTACCGCGACGAGGACGGCTCGATGGTCGAGACGCCGGTGACCGGCGGCAACGTCAAGCTGCAGTGGAAGGCCGACTGGGCCGGCCGCTGGTTCGCGCTCGACGTCGACTACGAGATGTACGGCAAGGATCTGATCCCGTCGGCCGAACTCTCCGCGAAGATCGTGCGCATCCTGGGCGGCAAGCCGCCGGAAGGCTTCAACTACGAGCTCTTCCTCGACGAGGAAGGCAAGAAGATCTCCAAGTCGAAGGGCAACGGCCTCTCGGTCGAGGAATGGCTGCGCTACGCCTCGCCCGAATCTCTGGCACTCTACATGCACCAGCAGCCGCGGCGCGCGAAGCGCCTGCATTTCGACGTGATCCCGCGCGCCATCGACGACTACCTCTCGCTGGTCGAGAAGCTGCCGAAGGAAGAGCCGGCGCGCGCGCTGGAGAATCCGGCCTGGCACATCCACGACGGCACGGCGCCCGCCAACTCGGCGGCAGGCGTCACGTTTGGTATGCTGCTGAACCTGGCCGGCGTCGCCAACACCGAGGACAAGGACGTCCTCTGGCAATACCTGCGCCGCTACGTGCCCGGTGCGACGCCGGAGAACGCGCCCTATCTCGACCGGCTGCTGGCCGGCGCGGTCGCCTACTACCAGGACTTCGTGAAGTCCTCGAAGAAGTTCCGCCTGCCCTCCGACCGCGAGCGGCCGGCGCTGCAGGACCTGCTCGACACGCTGCGCGGCATGTCCGAGGACGCCACCGCCGAGGCCATCCAGGAGGAGGTCTACGAAGCCGGCAAGCGTCACTTCGCCAAGGAAGAACTGCGCCAGTGGTTCAAGACGCTCTACGAGGTACTGCTCGGCAGCGAGCAGGGGCCGCGCATGGGCGCCTTCATCAAGCTCTACGGTCGCGACAATGTCGTGAAGCTGATCGAACGCGCGCTGGCCGGCGAGGATCTGGGCAAGGCAGCGTAGGGTTGGCGTTATGAGCGACGGCGTTGTCTTCGACTACCTCAATCCCGATATCCCGGCCGGACTGCGGCTGCTCGACGTCCCGCTGATCCGCGCCAACCGCGACACGATCAAAGGCTACGGCGAGGTCGTGCGCGACCCGAAGAAGCAGAAGATCGAGATCGTGCCGTGGCCGCTCAACGGCTCGCGCAAGCTCGATGCCGGCACCGGCATCGAGGGCGGCACGACCGAGGGCATCTTCACCTGCGAATGGCGGGGCAACGAGCTGATCGGCCGCAACGAGGCGGTCGGCGGCCACTATGTCATCGGCTTCCGCGACCTGCCCGAGAAGGCCCAGCCTGGCGTGAAGCTCAGCAGGGGCCGCGTGCTGCTGTGGCATTGCAACTATCATCCCGACGGCGGCCAGCTCTTCTGGCCGCTCGACGGCAAGCCGTTCGTCGTGCCGGTGGCGCTGCCGGGCGACGATCTGAAACCCGAGACCTTCAAGGCCTTCTGGTCCGACGGCAGCGTCGGCATCTACATCCATCCGGGCATCTGGCACGAGGGCGTGTTCCCGGTGCACGAGTCGGGGCGCTTCTTCGACAAGCAGGGCAAGGTTCATGCGCGCGTGAGCTGCGACCTCGCGCGCGAGTTCGGCGTGCTGCTCAACGTCCCGCTGCCGCTGGGTTGAAGCCTGCGGCGGCCTTGAACACGCTCGACAGCGACGCAATCGCCTCGGGTCGCTCGATCGCGGCATTGTCCTGCTCGATCATCTCCCACACGGCGCCTTCCACGGCGGCGAGCGCCACGGCAAGCCGCATGGGTTCGGCGATCCCCGCGCCCGCCGCCGCGAGCTTGGCCTGAAGGGCCGGAACGAACCGGCGCGCTTCCTCGATGATCGTCTGGCGACCCTGCACTTCCGGCAGCGCGTCGCGCAGCGCCAGCGAGACGTCGAGCCCCTTGCGCTTTTCGATCACGAAGGCGGCGATCGCGCGATCGACGGCCTCACCGGGCGTTGAGGCGTCCGTCAGGTCGGCGGCGAGGACTGCAGCCAGGTAGGTGCGGGTGCGCTGGCGGATGATCTCGACGGCGATGGCGTTGCGGTTGGGGAAGTACTGGTAGAGCGACCCGACCGAGACGCCGGCCAGCGCCGCGATCCGCGTCGTCGTGCACGCCGCCCACCCGTCCTGCCGCAGAATGCGAATGGTCGCCTCGACGATGGCGTCGACCGTCACGGTCGAGCGCGTCTGGATGGGCTTCTTGCGCGGTTTCAGGGCTGTCGGCACGGCGCGGCTCCGATGCGAATGGACGGTCGGCAGGCTGGTTTCCATTTTCAATGGACGTCAGCCGGAGTCAAAGAAATGACCGCCATCCATCTCGTCACCGGAGCCACATCGGGGATCGGCCTCGAACTCGTGCGCTTGCTGCTCGCCGAACCGGCGAACCATGTCATCGTGGGTGCCCGCCGGCCCGCGGAAGCGTCGGCGCTGCGCGGCGTCGCTGATGAAGGTCGCCTGCAGATTCTGCCGCTCGATCTCTCCTCGCTCGCCTCGACGGCCGCGTTCGCTGACGCGGTAGCGGTGCGCCTTGCGGGCAGGCGTCTCGCGTCCGTCGCCGCCAATGCCGGTATCCAGAACGTGGGTGCCCTGAGAATGACGGTCGACGGCTACGAGGACACCCTGCAGGCCAACTGGCTGGGGCACGCGGTGCTGATCGACCGGCTGCTGCCGTTCCTCGAACCGGGCGCGCCGGTCGCCTTCACCGCGAGCGGTACGCACGATCCCACCGATACCGGCGCCCGCCGGTTCGGTTTTCGGGGCGGTCTCTATCCCGGCATCGGTCGAGTGGTCCGCGGCGACCTCGACGACAGCGTGTCCGCCAAGCAGCAGGGCATGGACCGCTATGCCACGTCGAAACTCGTCGCCATCCTGCATGTCTATGCGCTTGCACGTGGCACGCTGGCCGGAGGCCCGCGCTGGTTCGCCTTCGATCCCGGCCTGATGCCGGGCACGGGTCTGGCGCGCGACCGT
>Ga0102832_1000580_pt1 | contig 51034 bp, 53 predicted proteins | sample EBPBio282013_DNA_FD_88942 | JGI IMG/M metagenome (GOLD analysis project Ga0102832, IMG submission 88942) | Wastewater treatment Type I Accumulibacter community from EBPR Bioreactor in Madison, WI, USA - Reactor 2_5/28/2013_ DNA (Illumina Assembly) | ecosystem: Engineered > Bioreactor > EBPR >...
CTTGCCATGGTCGATGTGACCGATGGTGCCGATGTTGACGTGCGGCTTGGTCCGCTCGAACTTTGCCTTCGCCACTTGCTTGTCCTCCTCAGGACTTCTCTGGGATACCGCTTGCGACCAGGAAGGACGGGCGGTGCTTAGGGGGTATGACTAGAGGGTCAGCCGGTAAGTCTACCGGTCACTCGCCTCGGGTCTTCTTGATGATTTCTTCCGCGACGCTCTTGGGCACCTCGGAGTAGGAATCGAACTCCATGGAGTAGTTCGCGCGACCCTGGGTCTTGGACCGCAGGTCACCGACATACCCGAACATCTCCGACAGCGGGACGAGGCCGCGAACGACCTTGGCACCACTGATGTCCTCCATGGCCTGGATGTGGCCACGGCGGGAGTTGATGTCGCCGATGACGTCGCCCATGTACTCCTCGGGCGTGCGGACCTCGACGGCCATCATCGGCTCGAGCAGCACCGGGTCACACTTCTTGACGGCCTCCTTGAAGGCCATCGACCCGGCGATCTTGAACGCCATTTCGGAGGAGTCGACGTCGTGGTAGCCACCATCGAGCAGGGTCGCCTTGACGCCGACGAGGGGGTAGCCGGCCAGGGTGCCGTACTGCATGGCGTCCTGGATGCCGGCGTCGACCGACGGGATGTACTCGCGCGGCACGCGACCACCGGTGACCTTGTTGGAGAACTCGTAGAGCTCGCCCTCGGAGGTGTCCAGCGGCTCCAGCGCGATCTGCACCTTCGCGAACTGACCGGAACCACCGGTCTGCTTCTTGTGGGTGTAGTCGTACTTCTCGACCGCGCGACGGATGGTCTCGCGGTAGGCGACCTGCGGCTTGCCGACATTGGCCTCCACCTTGAATTCGCGACGCATGCGGTCCACGAGGATGTCGAGGTGGAGCTCGCCCATGCCGGCGATGATCGTCTGACCGGTCTCTTCGTCGAGGTTGACCTTGAAGGTCGGGTCCTCTTCGGCGAGCTTTTGGATCGCGACGCCGAGCTTCTCCTGGTCGCCCTTGGTCTTGGGCTCGATGGCGACCTGGATAACCGGCTCGGGGAAGGTCATCGACTCCAGGACGACGGGCTTCTCGATGTCGGAGAGGGTGTCACCGGTGGTGGTGGTCTTCAGGCCGATCGCGGCGTAGATGTGCCCGGCCAGCGCCTCGTCAACAGGGTTTTCCTTGTTGGCGTGCATCTGGAAGAGCTTGCCAATGCGCTCCTTCTTGACCTTCGTCGAGTTGAGCACCTGAGTGCCTGCGGCGATCCGGCCGGAGTAGACACGGATGAAGGTCAAGGTCCCGAAGAACGGGTGCGAGGCAACCTTGAACGCCAGCGCCGAGAAGGGCTCGTCGGCCGCCGGGTTGCGGACGATGACTTCGTCCTCATTGCCGACGGCGTGGCCGTTCATGGCCGGAACGTCGAGCGGGCTGGGCAGGAAGTCGATAACGGCATCGAGCATCGGCTGCACGCCACGGTTCTTGAAGGCCGAGCCACACAGGATCGGGTAGAGCGTCGACGAAACGGTCAGGGCGCGGATGCCGGCCTTAAGCTCGGCGACGCTGAGATCGCCCTCCTCGAGGTACTTCTCCATCAGCTCGTCGCTGGACTCAGCGACCCGCTCGACCAGGGCCATGCGGTACTCGTCCGCCTGATCCTTCAGCTCGGCGGGGATCTCCTGGACTTCATACTTCGCGCCCATGGTGACATCGCCCTTGGCATCGCCCGGCCACACCAGGGCGCGCATCTCGACCAGGTCGACGACGCCAACGAAGTCGTTCTCCGCACCGATGGGCAACTGGATGACCAGCGGCTCGGCGCCGAGGCGGTCCTTGATGGTCTGAACGGTGAAGTAGAAGTCCGCGCCGAGCTTGTCCATCTTGTTGACGAACGCGATGCGCGGGACGTCGTACTTGTCGGCCTGACGCCACACGGTCTCGGACTGGGGCTCGACACCCTCCTTGCCGTCGAAGACGGCGACGGCGCCGTCGAGGACGCGCAATGAGCGCTCCACCTCAACGGTGAAGTCGACGTGGCCGGGGGTGTCGATGATGTTGACCTGGTTGCCATTCCAGAAGGAGGTCACCGCGGCGGAGGTGATGGTGATGCCGCGTTCCTTCTCCTGCTCCATCCAGTCGGTGGTGGAGGCGCCGTCGTGGGTCTCACCGATCTTGTGGTTGCGACCGGTGTAGAAGAGGATGCGCTCGGTCGTCGTGGTCTTGCCAGCGTCGATGTGCGCCATGATGCCGATATTCCGGACCTTGGTGAGGTCGGTCAGGACGTCCTGTGCCACTTTGGGTTATCTCATCTCGTTCGTTGCGAACTGCGTTACGTGTCAGGGTCCGGCGCGGCTGCGCCGGGGGCCGTATGCCGCGCGCTCGGGTGAGCACGCGGCATACGACCTGCTGGGGTCACCAGCGGTAGTGCGCGAAGGCCTTGTTGGACTCGGCCATCTTGTGGGTGTCCTCGCGACGCTTCACAGCGGCGCCGAGGCCGTTGGAGGCGTCGAGGATCTCGTTCATCAGGCGCTCGGTCATGGTCTTCTCACGGCGCTGCCGGGAGTAGCCGACGAGCCAGCGCAGCGACAAGGTCGTGGCGCGGCCCGGCTTGACCTCGACGGGGACCTGGTAGGTCGCGCCACCGACGCGGCGGGACTTGACCTCCAGGGTCGGGCGGACATTGTCCAGCGCCCGCTTCAGGGTGGGCACGGGGTCGGTGCCGGTCTTGGTGCGGACCCCTTCGAGGGCGCCATAGACGATGTTCTCGGCGATCGACTTCTTGCCATCGAGCAGGATCTTGTTGACCAGCTGGGTCACCAGGACGCTGTTGTAGACGGGGTCGACGACGAGCGGCCGCTTGGGTGCGGGACCTTTACGAGGCATTACTTCTTCACCTTCTTGGCGCCATAGCGGCTGCGGGCCTGCTGGCGGTTCTTGACACCCTGGGTGTCGAGCGCGCCGCGGATGATCTTGTAGCGAACGCCGGGGAGGTCCTTCACACGACCGCCACGCACGAGCACCATCGAGTGCTCCTGCAGGTTGTGGCCGACGCCGGGGATATAGGCGGTGACCTCGATGCCGCTGGTCAGGCGCACACGGGCGACCTTGCGCAGGGCCGAGTTCGGCTTCTTGGGGGTGGTGGTGTACACGCGGGTGCACACACCGCGGCGCTGGGGAGAGCCCTTCAGGGCAGGAGTCTTGACCTTGGTGGCCTTGTCCTGCCGGCCCTTGCGCACCAGCTGGTTGATGGTAGGCAAACTGCGTCCTTCGATTCGTCGTGGCGCTCGTCCGGGTGGACGGGCGCTCCTAGTCATGTCTGGGCTCGACCCCCGATCTCGGGTGTGTCGCCCAGGCTCTCCCCTGCACTCCCCGCTTCCACACACGGATGGAGTGTGAAATGGTTTGCCCGGCGAGAGGGTGTGGCATATCAGTCACCAAGGACTGCTGCCCGGCGGCTCGCGCGCAGCGCAGCGCTGCGAGACACGGTGCTCCAGTCTAGTCGGGCGCACCGGCGCAGCAAAATCGTCTGGCCCGACCCGCTGACCAGCAAGTATGCGGCGGCCCGGGCCCACATCCTCCTCGCCGTGGACTAGTGTCCCTAGGGTGCCCGACCCGGGCGCACACGGTCCACCCGCCTGATCTAGGCCGCGGGGGACGCGCGATGCGAGGTTCCCGTGCGGTGGCCCGTGCCACGACAGAGAACAAGGACGTTCCCGTGCGCAGAAGCAGAATCCGGATGTTGACCGGGGCTACCGCCCTGGCTCTGTTGGCCGCCCTGGCTCCAGCAACCATCGCCCAATCCGCCCCCGCGGCCGAGGGGGCGCCAAGTGCCGGCGCGGCAGCCGGCGACGATCGGCCCGATGCGGCCAGCGACGCCCGCCGCGACGCCAAGGCCAACCCGATGGGCAGCGTCAAGGTCGCGGGCGTCGGCGTGACGATCAAGGTCGTCCAGTCCAACTCGACCGGCAAAATGACGGTGCGGGTGAACTGACCCCACCTGCCTCGGGTTGGGGTCGGCACTCGCGCGGCTGCCTGCCCCCGCGCTAACGCTCGAGCTACCGCCTGGTTTTGGTCGTGATCACGACCAGAACCAGGCGGTAGCTGCGTTGGTAGCGGGACGCGCGCGGGTATGCCGCCTGGGCCAGCACGGGTCAGCGGGTGCGGGGGCGGACCAGCAGCGCCTGGGCGGAGGCGCCGATGATGCCGCGCTCGTCATACAACGTGGCCCGGGCCAGGCCGGCCCCGGTGCCGGCGAGCAGGGTGGAGGCGGCGAGCGCCACCCACTCCCCCGCGGGCGGCCGCACAATGTGCACCGTCAGGTCGGTATTGCGAAAGTCCCAGGCGCGCAGGTCGAGTTCGGCGCCGATCCCGGAGGCCGAGTCAACGCAGGCAAGCACCCGCTGCAGCGGCGAGAGCGCCTCACCGTCGATGAGCGGCACGCGCGGACGCATCCACACCGTCGCCGGCCCAGCCTGCGCGACGCTGCCCTCCACCCAGCGCCAGTCGATGCTGTCGGCATACCCGCGCACCCAGCCCGGTGGCATGGGGTGATGTATGCCGTCCGCCGGCGTCCCGGGCGGGCTCGCCGCCCCCGCTTCGGGCCCGCCGTCCAGGATCGGCACGCACCAGGCGCTCGCCTGGGCGACGGTGCGCCCGGTCGCCGGATCGGCCAACTCGGCCCGCACTAAGGCCACCGCCCGACCGTCGCGCAGCACCTCGGCGCGAACGACCACCTCGGCGACCGGGATCGGCCCGAGCAAGTCCATCGTGAACCGCGACACCCGCTTCCCCGCGGGCACCACGCGCCGTTCCAGTTCGCGCGCCAGCAGTGCCGCCGGGGGTGAGCCGTGCTGGGAGTCCTCGGTCCAGGGCCCGGCCGTATGCCAGGTCGCTCGGAAGGTCGCGGCCGCACCGGTGTCCTCGACGGCTTCGAAGTATGCCGTCGCTTCAGTGTTCATCGGCGGTGTCCTCCAGCGAATCGAAGGCGGATGCATAACGGAAGGGCCCGCCATCGCGCGACGGGTCGAGGTGCGTCAAGGGCCGGGCTTGGAAGTATTCGCCCCACGGGCCGGGGCTCTGGATGCCGAGCTGAGCGGCCGGGAGGAAACCGAACCGGGCGTAATACGCCGGATCTCCGAGCAGGGCAATTTCGCGCTCGCCGGCGACCTGCGCGGCGTCAATGACGGCCGCCATCAGCGCCGAGCCGATGCCCTGGCGTTGGTGCGACGGCAGGACGGCGATCGGGCCCAGCCCGACGGACGGGCGCTCCCCGATCCGGCCGCGACTGCATACGACACTGCCGACGACCTCGCCGTCGCGCACGGCGACGAAGGTGAGGGCCGAGAGCACCGCGCCATCGGCTCGCAGGCGATCGAGCAGCGGCGCCTCGATCGGCTCCGCGGCGCCCGGCGGCGTGGCGAAGGACTCGGCGTGCACCCGACGCACGGCGAGGATGTCCTCGGGAGATTCGGCCCGCACGTCGATGTCCACCGCCGAATGCTATGCGTCACAGAGTGCCCCTTTCGGACACATCGGGTGAGCGCGAGTCACGGGATGTCGGTGTCCGGCAATAGCCTTGGGTTTGTGAAGGCCGTGCCGTGGCGACCGGACCCGGCCGGCGGCTGGGCCGAACTTGTGGAGTTCGGCATCCGGCTCGGGGTCATGGTCTGCTTCCTGGTCAATATCGGCGTGACGCTCGCCATTGGTCGCCGGTCACTGGACCTTGCGGACGGGCGCACTCAGTGGGGCGTCGCTCTCATGGGGGTGGCCGCCGTCGTCATGCTGACGGCCACGATCACCTGGCGCCGCCTCGCTGAGCTGTCCGTGCTCGCCGCCGCGCTTTTCAGCGCCGGCTTGTTACTGGCCGGGCCACAGACACGGCAGTCCATCGACCTTGCCGATTCTTGGTGGCCCACTCAGGGCTTGATCGCGACCACAGCCTTCCTGGCGGTCGCCACGCGCTATGGCTGGGCCCTCGGTCTCGGCGTCCTCGCCGTGAACTTCCAGGTTCGTTGGAACACCTGGCTCGCCGATCCAGACATTCCAAGCCTGCACCGATCCGTCGAGGCGGTAGCGTCGACCGGTCAACTCGTCGCTCTCGCCGGCGCCCCGGCCTTGACCGCGATGCTCGTGCGCCGCGCGGCGCAGAAAGTCGACGACGCGGCCGCCCTGCGCGCCGCGGAGCGAGCAGACGCCGCGGCGCGGGAGGCGAAGGCGCGGCGCGAGAAGGAAGCAGATCTCTTCGTGCACGACGAGATCCTGCGGACCCTGCAAATGATCGCGATGGGCGGCGCCGGTGTCTCGCCCACGGCACCCCAAGAGGCGGCTCACGCCTTGGTAGCCGCGCCGCTCGGCGCAGCGGAGGAGGACCCCGAGCGCGAGCAGACCCAGGAGTCTCTGCTCGGGCCGGTTCTGCGGGCTTCGCGGGTCGAGGTGCGTTACCGCGGGCCAGATGTGCTCCTGGTGCCGGGACCGGTGCAGGAAGCCTTCCGGCGTGCGAGTGCCGAGGCTCTTCGCAATGTGGCGCAGCATTCGGGCGTGAAGTCGGCGGACGTGACGGTCGGCATGCGTGGGCTCGTGGTCGGGGTGCAAATCCGTGATCGGGGGGTGGGCTTCGAACCCGGAGTGACGCATCGCCGCGGCCTCAGCGCCTCGATCCAGGCTCGCATGACCGATGTCGGCGGTTCTGCCAGCGTGACGTCGGCGCCGGGCGAGGGAACCGTCGTGGATCTGACCTGGTCCCCTTGGCCGCGGCGGGCGGCATGGACCGAGGGGAAGGCCGGCATCCTGCCGGATCTTTTCCCCTATCTCGTCGTCATGGCCGCCCCGCTACTGCTCCTCGGGCTGTGGTTCCCTCCGCTCCTAGATCGCCACTTGGCCCGATCGGGGCCGACCGCGTTCGGATCGGTCCTCGTCGGCCTGGTCGGCATCGCGTATCTCCTGCGTGGTCTGCGACACCGAACATCCGGGATGTTCACCGCTGCGCTGGTCGTGCTGTCCTGGACCGCCGTGGGCATCAACGCGTGGGCGCTGCCTGGCGGGAGCGCCCACGCCCGCCTGTTCTGGATGCCCGGCGTGGTCAGCGGGGCCGTCGCCTTGGTCACCATCTACCGGCGCTCGATCGAGGGCGCCATCATGGCTCTCGGAGTGGTCGTGATCGCCTGGATTGGGAGTTCCGCCCGGGTTCCCGATGGCGCGGACTGGCTGCCCTATCTCGCACCGACGGCGACGCCGATCCTGTGCCTCCTCGTGACCCTCGTGGTGCGATGGGTCGGTGAACGCCTCGGCTGGGAAGTGCTGCGCTTGAGCGAGGAGTCAGAAGCTGACACGAACGCTCCCCCGCTGGAAGCGACGCTCGCGCAGCGACTGTCCGGCGCGCGTGCGGCTAGATCGGCTGCTCAGACAGGCAGCAGCGGCTCCGGTCGACGATCCCCGGATCCGCGCGACCGCGACCGAATTGGAAGCGGAGATCCGGGAGCGGCTGATGCTGGGCGCCGATCATCGCCTTATCGGCGCAATCGCCAGGGTTCGAGAGGCCGGCTGGACCGTGCGCCTGCGGGTCGCCGTCGGACTGCCGCCTCAGGGTGCGCAGTTGCTCACCTCCTCGTTAGAAGCCCTGGGCCGCAAGGCGATCGCTCGACCGAGTCCGGATGAATCAGCTGCACCCTCTCGGCGGCTGCTGGGCACTCTGGATATCACCGGACTGCCGGCCTCGTCTGGCTGGCGGCTGAGTCTGCTCATGAGTCCCGGGCCGCCGCCGGAGGTCATGGCGGCCATGATCGCGACCGGCGAGTGGGGCGTCACCGGCGACTGGGGTGACGTGCAATTGCGTGTCACCCTGCCCGCTGCGCCCCCGTCCGGCATTGGTGCGACTTTTAGCCAGCCGACACTCACGAAAGGATTGCCGGTATGACAGTTCGCGTCGTCGCAGTGGACGACCACCCGATCGTGGTCGAGGGGATCATGTCCCTCATCCGATCGCAGACGAATGACGTCGAGCTCGTGGGCAGTGCCCCCACGTGGAGTGGTCTCAAGGCAGTCATCGCCGCGCTGCCGGCCCCGCCCGATATCGCCTTGGTGGATCTGCACCTTGCCGAGGAGGACGCCTATGACGCCATCTCGGTCTTGAGTTCCTCCGGGATCAGGGTGCTGCTTTTGACCTCGGAACTGCGGGCAATCCCCATCCGGCGTGCCATGGCTGCCGGTGCCTCCGGCCTGGCGCTGAAGTCCGATCCGGTCACCGACATCCTCGATGTCTTGCAGCAGGTCGCGGCTGGCCAGGAGGCGGTCTCCAGTGATCTGGCCTTCGCGCTGGTGAGCGACGAATCTCTCGTGGCCCACCTCGCGCCGCGCGAGGTGGAAGTGCTGAGCCTGCTCGCCGATGGCGTTCCCCGCAAGAGCGTCGGCTCGCGGCTCGATCCCCCGGTGGCGCTGTCAACGGTCAACACCTATATCAATCGCGCGTGCGTGCGGTATCGCGAACTCGGTCGGCAGATCTCCAGCCCGCGCGATGTCATCCGGGCGGCCACCGAAGACGGCCACCTCGACGGATTCACCCTCCAGTGACGCGTGGGCGCTCGGGCGCCGTCTCCAGGCCTTGGACCGTCTCCTAACCTCTGCTAGCACGAGTTAGGTGACTGTGAGCAGGTTGCAACCTGTACACAGTCACCTAACTCGTGCTACGCCGTGTTGCGAAAGTCGTGGACGGGGTCCCCGCGAAGTATCGGAGCTGGGTCCCACGCTCTGCGTGGGCGGGACGAGCGTGGGTCCCACGCACTGCGTGGGCGAACTTCGTGGGGTGTCCTTGCAGAGGTTACAAATGCGCGAACAGCGCGCTGTGATCGGTCAGGCCGGCTAGGCGCGGCGTGTGGTCGATGGCGAAGTCGCCGACCGAAGGCACACCGGGCCCGGCGAGGAGGTAGTCGTAGCGACACCCCACGCCGCTGTGATCGACCCAGGTCGGCTCGCCCGCGAGCCCGCTGCGGGCGTGGGCGGCGGCATACGCGTCCACGAAGCCGAGCGGGCCGGTGATCAGGTCGTATGCCGTGCGCTCCTGATCGAGGACACAGGCCAGCTTGTCGGGGTGGCCGGGGGCGACGATATTGAGGTCGCCGACGATGACGGTCGGCGCGGGTGGGAGTTGGCTCAGCCAGGTGCAGAAAGCGAGCAACCAGTCCCTTTTGCGTTGTCGCTGAACGGAACTGGAATAGCGCACCGGGTCGCTCGCCGCGCCATAGACCGCGATCAGACGCAGCGAGTCAGGGCCGGCGCCGACGCGCAGGGTGAGGACGCGCTCCGGCAACACGGCCACTTCTGGGACGCCCTCGTCCCGGACGAGTGCGCCGGCTCGCGCCACGACCAGCACGCCGAGTGCGGCTGGGTCGAGGCCGCGGCGGCGGCGGCCGGTCGGGGCCGAGAGCGAGGATTGGACGGAGAAGCCGGCGGATCGGCATACGGACTCCACCAGCGCGGAGCCGCCCCCGAGGCCCGTCTCGGTCAGCACGAGGAGGTCCTCGTCGCGGTGCCAGAGGTATTCGAGGAGCCCGCGGGCGCGGGCGTCCGGCGGGCGGGAGAGGTTCAGCGTCAGCAGGGACGGGAGTGCGGTCACGGTGGGGTGCGTGCGGGTCAGAGGCGTTGGCTGGCGGTGCGATAGGCGAGCCACGCCAGGCCGCCGACGACGACGATGAGCACCGCGGTCAGGCGTTTGGGGTCGGTGCGGTTGAGATAGAAGGCGCCGAGGGCGAGGAAGACGATCGAGAACAGCCGCGCCGGGCCGACGAAGCGCAACAGCATGATCCCGGCGACGGCCACCAGCGCGCCGCCGATGACGGCATTGCCGGTGCTGCTGCTCTCGCGCTCGCTCATCGGGCGGCCGCCGCGCGGGCCAGGATGCGGCGGGCCTGGGCGATGATAGGCCCGTCGACCATCCCGCCGTCGAGCGCGAAGACACCCTCCCCATGCTCCGCGACGCCGGCCAGGATGCGGTGGGCGCGCGCGAGCGCGGCCTCGTCGGGAGCGAAAGCGGCGCGGACGATCGGGATGTGACCGGGATGGATCGACGCCTTGGCGTCGAAGCCGATCGCGACGCTGTCCCGGCTTTCGCGGGCCAGCCCGTCGTGGTCGGGGATGTCGAGGTGGACCGTGTCGATGGCGAGCTTGCCGGCGGCCTTGGATGCCAGGAGCACGCTGTTTTGCGCATGCAGGGCGACCGGGCGGTAGCGACCGTCGGCATCGCGGCTCGCGGTGCCGCCGAGCCCGGCGATCAGGTCCTCGGCCCCCCACATCGCGCCCACGACATGGGGTCGTTCAATGATCTCGCGGGCGTGAACCACGCCGGCCGGCGTTTCGAGAATGACGACGACTTCGTGAGCGCCCAGGCCGTCGAGATCCGTGGGGGCCTCGGCCTTGGCGAGCATGACGCGGGTCGGGCCGCGCCCGGCGGCCGCGAACTCAGCTAGCAGGTCGAGGTCGAGGGCATGCTCTGCTGTGCTCGCCGGATTGAGCCGGACCAGCGTTCGCTCGGGCTCCGGCCAGTCATATGCCGCGAGCGCCGCCCGGGCTTGGGCCTTGCGGTCCGCGGCGACGGCATCCTCGAGGTCGATGACCGCGATATCGCTGCGCTCCAGCGCCTTGGCGAAGCGGTCCGGCCGGTCCGCGGGCACGAACAGCCACGCGGGACCGGGCTGCCAGGTCGTCATACCGGCTCCTGCTCGGGGGCGAGGCGCACGAGGGTGTCGCGCGTTGCGGTGGCGACGACGACCCCATCCTGGTTGCGAGCCGTATGCCGCAAGGTCACGATCCCCTCCCCCGGCCGGGAGGAGGAGACGCGCTTGGCGAGGACGAGGGTCTCGGCATACAACGTGTCGCCGTGGAAAACCGGTGCGGGAAAGGCGATTTCGCGAAAGCCCAGGTTAGCGACGATGGTGCCGAGCGTGAGCTGCGCGACCGAGAGCCCGACAAGGGTGGACAGGGTGAACATCGAGTTGACCAGGCGCGCGTGGAAGGGGCCGCGGGCGGCGCTATCGGCTTCGTCGAGGTGCAACGGCTGGGTGTTCATCGTCAGCGTCGTGAACAGCACATTGTCGGCCTCGGTGACGGTTCGGCCGGGGCGGTGGCGGTAGATCGCGCCGACCGCGAACTCCTCGAACCACAGCCCGCGCTGCTCGATAACGACGCCGTGATCGTCCGGTCCGCTGGCCTCGGTGTCCATCGCACTCCTTCGTGGGGTTGGCCCGCTCACGCTATCGGGCGGCGTGGGGTGTCTCAGGGTCCCGTGGAGAGGGTGCTGAAGATGCTCGGCACATTGGTCCACGGCCACCACACGGGGACGTCGGTGCCGAGCAGCGCCCACGCGGCAAGGCCGACAGCCGCGGCGAGCAGCAGGCCCGTGACGATCTGGTTAGCGGCCGGCCCGGGGGCGAGGCCGCGGGCCAGGCTGCGCGTGCCGCGGCGCAGGCCCGCCCCTCCGGGGCCCCACCACGCCATCATCAGCGTCAGGGCCATCCCGATGGCGAGGGCGGCGGAGTAGTTCGTGCTGCCAGGCAGGGCGAGATTGGCGAGGTTTAGGCCGAGCAGGGTGGCGAAGACGCCTGCCAGGCCGACGGCGGCCGGAATCAGGGCGGCCGCGAGCGTGGCGATGGTGCCGGTGAGCAGGTGCAGGGGGCTGGCGAGGATGGCCAGGGCCAGGTCGCTGGATCGTTGTCCCTTGGTATGCCGCCGCAGCACCAGCGAGGTCACGCTGCGGTCGGCGGTTCGGGCGAGGATCGAGACCAGCAGGCCGGCGCCGAGGGCCGCCGCGGGGTGGCTGGCCGCGCCGGTGATCAGCGCCGCGGCCAGGGCCGCGAGCAGGCCACCTCGCGTGGCGCGGCCGATCCGCGGGTCGCCGGCCATGGCCGGGCGGGGCGGGAGCGGGCGCTGCGGTTGGCCGGGTTCGGCGCCCTGGCTCTCCGTTGCGTCCCAGGCACCGTGGCTGCCCTCATATGCCGGAGCCTGGGCCTGAACGCGCTGGTCCCAGGACGGCGGGGTAGCGGGCACCGCGGGAGTGGGCCCGGCCGACTGAGCGGCGTAGGGGTTCCGGTCGGGGGCGGCATACCCGGCGGGGGCGGGGGCTCCGGCGGACGGGGTGACGTAGGGGGTGCGGGCGGGGGCGGCATACCCGGGGGCTGCTGCGGGACGACCGGGGGGCGGGGCGACGGGGCGGCGAGCGGCATACTCGGCGTCGATGTCGTCGGGGATGGAATAGGGCAAGGAGGACCCGGCGGGGCGGGGCGCGGGGGCGACGGGGCGCGAGGGTGCGGCGGCGACGGGCGGCAGGACGGCGGTTGCGGCCGGGGCGATGACCTGGGTGGCGGGCACATCTCGGCGTGGCGCGCGCAGCACCTCGGTCACATCGCGGCCCTGGGTGTATCGCTCCAGCGCGCGCAGCACCTCGGCGTCGGTCGGGCGGTCCTCTGGCTCGACGGACAGGGCTGCCTCCAGCAGCGGGACGAGCGCCGGATCGACGCCGGCGAGGTCGGCATCGCCGCGGACGACGCGCGAGAGAATCGTCTCCATGCTGCCGCGCCCGAACGGCGGACGACCCTGCGCCGCAAAGCCGAGCGTCGCGGCCCAGCCCCACCAGTCGGTCGACTCGGTGACTTCGGCGCCCTCGACGATCTCCGGCGAGAGGTAGCCCGGCGTGCCCATGACCAGGCCGGTGCGGGTCAGCCGGACGTCGTCGGCGACATGCGCGATGCCGAAGTCGATGAGGATGGGCTCACCGTCGAGCAGCAGGATGTTGGCCGGCTTGACGTCGCGGTGCACGACCCCGGCCTCATGGATCGCGTGCAGCGCGGCGGCCAGGCCTCGGCCGAATTGCAGTAGCGCCGGACCCCGCAGCGGACCGTCGGCCTCGATGACCTGATCCAGACCGGGGCCGGCGATATAGCGGGTGACGACATAGGGCAGGTCGCCGGTGACATCGTGGTCGACGATCGGGGCGACATTGGGGTGGCGGATGCGGCTGAGGGTCTCGACCTCGCGGGCCAGTCGGGTGCGCGAGGCGGGATCGGCGGCGATATGGGGGCGCAGCACCTTGATCGCTACGGCCTTGCCCGCCGGGTCGAGGGCGAGGTGCACGACCCCCATGCCGCCTTCGCCGAGTTGCTGCAGCAGGCGGTACGGGCCGACCCGGGCGAAACCTGCCGCGCCCGGCTGCTCCCCCAGCGCCTGCGTTTCCATAGGGCTAACCGTAAATCACCCGCCCCGCCCCATGGCCCCCACCAGACCCACCGGACGACTCTCCGGTCGCCGCTCGGCCGGTCGAGGGTGGCTCACGGCTGGGTCGAGTTCGGGAAACACGCCGACCTCGGGACCTCCCACTCGGCGTGTTTCCCGAACTCGACGGGGTAGCCGGGCGGCGAGCGCTGAGGAGACGACTCCAGGATCAGGAACTGATGTAGGCCTCGAGCTGGTCGCGCTCGGCCTGCAGGCTGCTGATGCGGTTCTTGACCACATCGCCGATGCTCACGATGGCGGCGAGTTGGCCGTCGACCACGATCGGGACGTGCCGGATCCGGTGCTCGGTCATCGTGGACTCGAGCTCGTCGAGGTCGGAATCCATCCCGGCAGTGCGGACCTCGGAGGTCATGATCGCCGAGACCGGGCCGCCGATGATGTCGGCGCCGGTGGAGTGCAGGTGCCGGACGATATCGCGCTCGGAGACGATGCCATGGACGGAGGCGCCGTCACCGCTGACCACGACCGCACCGATGCGGTGCTCGGCGAGCAGGGTCAGGAGTTCCCCGACGCTCGCATCGGGGGCGATCGTCACGACGCCGCCCTTGCCACGAACCACTTCAGAGATCTTCATGGCTTGACGCTAGTGGGCGGCGGCGCGACCCGCCAGAGCCGAGGCCGGAAATCCCGCAGATCGGGCAGTATGCCGCGGCCTCAGCGGACCGCGGTGACTCCGTGCAGGTGCTTGCTCGGCACGCGGGCCGTCGAGCCGCGCACCACGAGTTCGGATTGGAAGACCAGTTGCGGCGGCGGGTCGGTGTTCCCGCGTATGCCGTCCATCAGCGCCTGCACGATGGCCTCGGACATCTCGGTGACCGACTGGCGCAGGGTGGTCAGCGGAGGGTCGGTGAACGCCATGAGGGGCGAGTCGTCATATCCGACGATCGACAGATCGCGGGGCACACACAGCCCCATCCGGCGGGCCTGGCGCATGCCCCCGAGCGCCATGATGTCGGAGGCGTAAATGATCGCCGTCGCCCCGCGCTCGATCAGCGTGGTCGTCGAGTGCGCGCCGCCTTCGACGGTGAACTGGCCGACCGCGATGAGCGGCGGCCCGTCAGCCCCCGCACCCGTCCCGGCGCCCATGGCCGCCTCGAAGCCAGCGATCTTTTCCAGGACCGGCACGTACTGCCGCGGCCCGACCGCGAGCCCGATCCGCGTATGCCCGAGTTCCCGCAAGTGGGTGACCGCGAGCTGCATGGCACTCGCGTCATCGCTCGCGACAAAGGCCGCCTCGACGCCTTCTCGGTAGCCATTGACAAGCACCAGCGGGACGCCCTGCTGCTGCAGCGTGACATAGCGGGCCACGCTCTCGCCGGTATCGGCGTGCTGCCCCGAGATGCAGATGATGCCGGCGACGCCGCGGTCGAGGAGCATCTGCACGTAGACGTCTTCGTGCACCCCGCCGGGCGTCTGGGTGCAGAGCACGGAGGTGAAACCCCGTGCCGCGAGCCCGGATTCGATGGTTTGGGCGAAGGCGGGGAAGATCGGGTTGGTCAACTCCGGCGTGATCAGACCCACGAGCGCGCCCGCCCGGGGCCGCAGTCGTTCGGGGACCTCGAAGCCGAGCACGCCGATGGCGGTCAGCACCGTCGCGCGGGTCGCCTCGGAGACGCCGGGCTTGTCGTTGAGCACACGGCTGACCGTCGCCTCGCTGACCTCGGCCTGCGCAGCAACCTCGGCCAAGCGCAATTTCACTCGGCGGGGACCCATGTCCACACCCCGACGTGCGGCCCGTCGGCGCGCAGCAGCAGGTCCGAACCCTCGATCTCCGGGGCCGGGCCGTAGGCCGCCCGCCCGCCCTCAATGCCTGGCAGACCCGTCGCTGGGAGGCGGACCGGGTCATGTCCGAGGCGGGCGATGTGCACCAGCGCGGTCTGCTGCGGGTGCTCGCGCAGGAAGATCAGGGTGTCATCGTCGGCATACACCCAGCGCAGGCCACCGGCCCGCAGTGCGACCGAATCGCGGCGGGCCGCGATCAACGCGCGATAGACCTCGTGGATGCGCTCATCCCACAGCGGCGCCTCGCGCGGCGCATCCCACGGCATTGGGCGGCGGCCGTCTTCGCCGAACTCGCCGAGCATCCCGATTTCGTCGCCATAGGTGATCATCGGGATGCCGGGCATGGTCAGTAGCAACCCGGCCGCGACATCCACTTGGCCGGCGTCATCCCCGACGAGGCTGCGTACCCGGGTGGTGTCGTGGGAGCCGACCAAATTGAAGCTGTGCGTCAGCGTCGACCACGGGATGATCGCGGCGAACTCGCGCATCGTCTCCATGACCGCCCGGCCACCCAGGCGCGGCACGATGACCGGCAGGCCGAGGAAGTCGGGCGCATGCCCGGGGTGACGCAGCCAGGTCCACAGCGGCCGGGTGAAGCCGGCGTAGTTCATGACGCCGTGCCAGCCGTCGCCCATCGCATCCAGCGAGAAGTCGTGGCAATGCTCGCCGACGACGAGGGTGTCGGGATTGACCTGCGCCATGGCCGTCCGCATACGCCGGGCGATCTCGGCGTTGCGGTCCTGAACCCCATGTCGCCCAGTCATATTCGCGACGTCGACACGCCAACCGTCGAGGCCGTTCGGGCCGGTCAGCCACTTCTTGACGACGCCATCGGGGTCGTCGAAGACGCGCCGCGCGAGCGCCTCACTGTCGTAGTTGAGCTTCGGCAGGGATTTGACGCCCAGCCACGCGGCATACTCCTGCCCGTCGAAGAAGTAGTAGCCACGTTCTTCGGACTCGGGGTCGCTCTGGGCGCGGACGAACCAGTCGTGACCGACGCCGGTGTGATTGGTCGTGAAGTCGCCGAGGATGCGCAGCCCGCGGGCATGGACTGCCTCGACGAGATCCGCGAGCGCCTCATCACCCCCAAGGACGGGGTCGACGGCATCGAAGGTGGACGCGTCATACCGATGATTGGACCGGCCGGGGAAGACGGGGGTCAGGTAGACGACATTGACCCCGAGGTCGGCGATGTGGTCGAGGTGCTCCGCGATGCCGGCGAGGTCACCGCCATACAACTGCCGCCCGGTGAGCGGCCCGCGGCCGGTGACGGGCTCGTCCCAGGAGACGGCGACCGCCCAGTCGGGTGTCGCGCGATCGTCCGCCGCCGCGGAGCGGGCGAACCGGTCAGGGAAGATCTGATAGACGATCGCGTCATCGCTCCAGGCTGGCGGCGCGTCGTATGCCGTGAGCCGGAAGTCGGCAGCGTCCGGCACGTCCCGGTCGTGCAGACCGGTGCCATTGAGCCACTGGTAGCCCAGCGGTCCGCCCTGGAGCAGGAAGCGATAGTTCGTGACGGGATTGTGGATGAGCACCGGAACCCGCCACCAGGTATCGGTGGCGGTGCTCCGGTCGATGCTCGCGGCGGTGAACTTTGGCTCGGCGTCGGGGGTCGTGCGCAGGTGAACGCTGCTGACATCGGCCGCATGCGGGACGCGGACCAGGAGGTCGACGGTCTCTCCCAACTGCGGGTGCAGCGAGGAGACGTACCGACTGGAGCCGTCGTGATGCGGGGTATGCAGCAGGTGAGCCGGGCGGCTCACTTCACCGAACCCTGCGTCATACCGCCGATCAGGAAACGCTGGAAGCCGAGGTAGAGCAGCACCACCGGCAGCGACGCGAGGAGCGCGCCCGAGGCGAACTGGCCGAAAAGCCGGTTCTTCTCGTTGCCGATCGACATGCTGTAGAGCCCAACGCCGAGGGTCTGGCTGTTGACGTCCTGCAAGAAGATGCTGGCCAGCAGGAACTCGGAGAAGAGGCCGACGAAACTGAGCATGAAGACGGTCACGAGGATCGGCATCACCAGCCGCAGCGTCATCGTGAAGAAGATCCGCGCGTGGCTCGCGCCATCGACCTTGGCGGCCTCGTCGAGTTCCTTCGGGACGGTGTCGAAATAGCCCTTGAGCAGCCAAACATTGGCCCCCATCGCACCGCCGAGGTAACACAGAATCAGTGCCCAGATCGAGTTCAGGCCCAGCGCCGGCACGATGTCACCCACCTTGGCGAAGGTGAGGTACAGCGCTGGGAAGGTCAGCATCGCCGGGAACATCTGCAGCAGCAAGAGGGCCAGCAGGCCGGGGCGGCGGCCGGCGAAGCGCATCCGGGAGAAGGCGTATGCCGCGCAGGCCCCGATGAAGACCGACCCCAGTGACCCGACGGTCGCGATGATCATCGAGTTCTTGTACCAATCCACATACGGCCGGGAACTGTCACCGAAGAGGGTGCGGAAGTTCGCGAGCGACGAGCCCGACGGGATGAGCGAACTGGTCTGCAGCGATCCGGCCGGGTTGAGGGCCGCCGAGACGAGGAAGACGATCGGGAAGAGCGCCCAGAGCAGGGCAATTACGCCCAGCGCGTGGCGCCACCACTGCCCGGAGCCGGCCGCGCGCGGTGACTTGGCGGTGGCCGTGCGGCCTTCCGGGATGGCGATGGCCGCGGCGTCGGTGACATTCGACATCAGTTGACCTCTTCCAGGGACTTGGTGCGGCGGAAACCGGAGTAGGACATGGCGGCGACGATGAAGAAGATGAAAATACAGACCGCCGAGGCCAGGCCGATATTGGGGCTGGCTCCGGAGAAGGCGAGCCGGAAGGCGTAGGTGATCAGCAAGTCGGTGGAGCCGATGCTCGTGTTGTCCGTGGCGAACGGACCGCCTTGCGTCAGCAGATAAATCAAGCTGAAGTTGTTGAAGTTGAAGGCGAACGAGGCGATCAGCAGCGGACCGACCGCGACGAGCAAGAGCGGCATGATGATCGAGCGCAGTGTGCGGAAGGCGTTGGCGCCGTCGATCTTGGCGGCCTCTTTGACATCACCGGGGATGGACTGCAAGGCGCCGGTGCAGACGAGGAACATATAGGGGAAGCCGAGCCACAGGTTGGCGATGAGAATGGCTGCCTTCGCCGCCCACGCATTGCCGAGCCAGTCGATATTGAGGTGGGTCAGACTGTTGACTAGCCCGAATTCCTGGTTGAACATCGAGGCCCAGACCAGCGCCGTGACGAAGCCGGGAATGGCGTACGGCAAGATCAGCAGAGAGCGATACAGGCCCTTGCCCTTCATCTTCTCGTCATTGAAGAGCAATGCGAGCAGCATGCCGAGCAGGAAGGTCGAGGCGACCGAGAGCGCCGCGAAGGCGACATTCCACAGGAAGATCTTGAAGAAGCCGGCGCGAATCGTCGGGTTGGTCAGCAAGTCGCTGAAGTTGCGGCTCCCGACATTCTCTTTCCACCCCGTCGGCAGTCGCTTGCCATCGGCGGTAGCCCAGTACGCATTCTGCGGCGAGTAGACCTCCTTGGAAACCGTGTCCGTGAGGGTGTCCGCCGCCTTGTCGTAGGTCAGTGTCGGTGCGCCTTGGAAGGCTCCCGACAGGCCGACTGCTTTGATGCCGGCGCTGGTGCTGACCGGCACCGCGAAAGCCTCGAGGTCGGCGCTGCGACTGTTCGCCTCTTTGGCGTTGAGGATGGTGTAGCCGGGCGCCTTGGTGATCTTGCCGGTGTCGGTTTTCTCGACCCCGTCGGCCGACAGTTCCGTCAGGCCGTCCTTGGTGCCGACCTGCATCTTCCCGTCGGCACCGGTGAGAAGGAAGACCAGGTCCCCGGTGGCCACATCCGAGCCCTCCGGAACGGCGATGGAGAGTTTGTAGCGCTCGCTGCCCTCGACCTCCTTGACCGACTGGGCGATCGACTGGGCCGTGGCGTCTTCCTTGCTGAGCACATGGCCCTGGCCGTAGTTGGTGAAGGCCGTGGCGACCGTATAGACGATCGGCCAGATCTGCAGAGTGACCAGCAGGACCAGCCCCGGCAGGAGGTACTTCATCGGCACGGCGCGCCGGGTGGAATAGACCGCGAGAACGCAGGTGAGGATGAAGGCGGTGATGACCACGCCGAACCAGGAGCCGTTGGCGACGAGCTTTTGCACCACGAAGAGGCCAGCCGCGAGCACGAGGGCGAGCAACCCCCATTTGATCGCGTGCGCCCACCAGGGGGTGTTGTATCCCGAGCCGAGCTTGACGGGTTCGAGGGATGAGGGGACTGCAGCCATAGGTTCAACTCCCAGCGGACGTGCGCCGCGCGGTGTGCGCGGCATACGGGGCCAACGACGATGGTGGCGCCGGCGACGCGGCGCGGGTACTACATACGAACACCGACGAGGAGCGGCAGCGCACCAGAGCAAGCTCGGGGCGCTGCCGGCTCATCAGCGGCAATGGATCAGGAGCTGGCCTTGATGGCCTTCTCGATTTCCTTCTGCGCGGCGTCGAAACGAGCCTTTGGCTCGGCCTTGCCGGCGATGACATCGGCCGCCGCCTGACCCAGCGGGCCCCAGACGGAGTTCATCGCGGGGATGTTGGGCATCGGCTTGCCGTCCTTGCCAGCCTCGTACCACGCCTTGACGTCGGGGTTCGCCGCGGCGACCTCGTCGTAGGCCTCGGTCAGGGCCGGCGGACGGCCACCGGCGGCGAAGATCGCCAGCTGGAAGTCCTTGGTCGGGACGTAGTTGGTCACGAACTCCTGGGCCAGGGCGGCGTTCTTGGCCTTGGCGGAGACGTAGAACAACTGGACACCGAGGAAGGGCTTCATGGCGTCGCCGCCGGGCAGGCTCGGCAGGCTGGAGATGGCGTAGTTGATCCCGGCCTTCTTGATGTTGGGGATCGACCACGGGCCGGTGATGAAGAACGGAGCCTTGCCACCGGTGAAGATGCCCTCGGCGTTGTCGTCGCCGACGTTGGTGGACAGCACCTTCTCCTTGCCCATCATCGCGAGCTGCTCGGCACCCTTGAGGGATTCGGCCGAGTTGACGATCACCTTGTCGGCGTCGTAGTCGCCATTGTCCTTGAGGGCGAAGATGCCGCCGCCGTAGGCCGAGAGCCACGGGTAGGTGTAGTAGGCGTTGCCCGTCTTGCCGACCGCCTGGTCGAGCAGGACCGAGACCTTGGAGTCCTTGGCCTTGGCGGCCTTGGCAGCCTTGAGCAGGTCATCCATGGTGGCCGGGGCGTCGGGGGCCAGGTCGGTGTTGCGAACCAGGGCGATGTTCTCGACGGAGAAGGGCACGCCATAGTTCTGGCCGTTGAACTTGCTCGCGGTCATCGCGGCGGGCGCGAACTTGGCAGCGGTGGCCTCGTCGAGCTGGATCGGGGCGACGGTGCCGTTCTGGACGAGCTCGCCCAGCCAGTCGTGCGCGCCGACGACGATGTCCGGGCCCTTGCCGACCTTGGTGGCGTCGCCGAACTGCTTGCGGGTCTCGGTCGCGATCTGGACGGCGACGGTGATGCCATTCTCCTGCGCGAACTGGTCGGCATACTTGGTCAGGATCGGCGCGCGGTCGGCGTCGGCCCAGATGACCAGGTCCGCGTCCGCACGGGACGGGTCCTTGGTGTCGACCTCGGCCGGGGCCGCGGCGCTGGTGGAGGAGCTGGACGAGGTCTCGGTGGACGCGCTCGTGGTGCTCGAGGCGCTGGTGGACGACGAGGTGGTGCTGGACCCGCCGCCGCAGCCGGCGAGGACGAGAGCGGCGGCACCGGTCAGGGCGGCCGCGCCGAGTGCACGCTTGTGCATGGGGTTTGTCTCCTACGAAGAGCGCAGGGCGCCACAGTGCGTCCCTGACGTGGTGGGAGAAAGTTAGCGCATGCTTGCAAGAATCCGCCAGAGGTCTGCAAGAAATTTCAGAGTTTACGCAAGAAGTCTCAGAACGGTAACGGAGGTCTCGACGCGCCAGTTGTAATTGAACGGGCAAATGGTGGCGCGGAGGGTGTGTCCTCGGGCAGACTAGTGGAATCCGAGACACCAATGTCTCGTGACGCACCACCTTTACAACGGATCGTCCGGCACGTTCCTGCCGGTGAAGGAGTCACTCCACCATGGCAACCGTCAAGTTCGACAACGCCACCCGGGTCTACCCCGGCGCCACCCGCCCCTCCGTCGACAAGCTCAACATCGACATCGCTGACGGTGAGTTCCTCGTCCTCGTCGGCCCCTCGGGCTGTGGCAAGTCCACCTCGCTGCGCATGCTCGCTGGCCTCGAAGAGGTCAACGGCGGCAAGATCTGGATCGGTGACCGCGATGTCACCAACCTCTCCCCCAAAGACCGCGATGTCGCGATGGTCTTCCAGAACTACGCGCTATACCCGCACATGACGGTCGCCGACAACATGGGCTTCGCCCTGAAGATCGCCGGCGTCAACAAGTCGGAGATCGACACTCGCGTCAAGGAAGCGGCCAAGATCCTCGACCTGACGCAGTACCTCGAGCGCAAGCCGAAGGCCCTCTCCGGTGGCCAGCGTCAGCGTGTCGCCATGGGTCGCGCGATCGTGCGTTCGCCCCAGGTCTTCCTCATGGACGAGCCACTGTCGAACCTCGACGCCAAGCTTCGTGTCCAGACCCGCACCCAGATCGCCTCGCTGCAGCGCCGCCTCGGCGTCACCACCGTCTATGTCACCCACGACCAGGTCGAGGCCATGACGATGGGCGACCGGATCGCGCTGCTCAAGGACGGCCTGCTGCAGCAGTGCGCCACCCCGCGCGAGATGTATGACCGTCCGGCCAACCTCTTCGTCGCCGGCTTCATCGGCTCCCCGGCCATGAACCTCGTCGGCGTCCCGGTCACCGGTGACGGCGAAGTCAAGTTCGGCAGCCACCGCCTCCCCGTCGACCGCGCCGCGCTGGCGTCGGCCGGCAAGGATGTCGTGGTCGGTGTCCGTCCTGAGGACGTCGAGGTCACCTCGAACAACGACGGCATGGCCCTAACGGTCGAGCTCGTCGAGGAACTCGGCGCGGACGCCTATGTCCACGCCGTGCCGAAGGAGAGCGGGATGAAGATGTATGGCGAGGAAGAGGGCATCTCCAAGCCCTTCGTCGCCCGCGTCGACGGCCGCCGGGTCCCGCAGAAGGGCGAGACGATCTACGTCTACCCCAGCTCGGAGCACCTGCACGTCTTCAACGCCGAGACCGGCGTCCGCCTGGGCTGACCCCCACGGCATACCCGATGCCCCGGCCGCTTCCCGCGGCCGGGGCATCCGTGCGTCTGGGCCCGCGCGGCGGGCGGGGGTTCACTAACCTCTGCTGAGTTCGACTGTGTGACAGCGGATTTCAAGTTATCCACAGGGATGGATTTCCGGGGCTCGCCGGATCGGCACATCGGCGGCAGCCTTGACTTCATGGAACTCCACGAGCTCGCTGAGCAGTATGTCGTCCCCACCGCCGTCGCCGATAGCCTCGGCATCGGTCCATACGAGTTGCAGCGGCTGTGCCGCGCCCAGCGGATCAAGCATCTGATCCGGGGTGGTATGCCGTGTGGCCGCCCGGCGACCCGCGTCCGCCGTGGGAGGCACCACGCCTTGGGAGACGGCCCTGAACAGGCACCGGCTTTTGACCACGGCTTTGGTGCGCTCCTTCGACGACCGGGTCGCGGCGAGCCACCAGTCCTCCTTGGTCCTTGCTGGCGGCCGGCTGTATGGAGTGGACCTCCAGACGGCCCATCTGGCCCGGGTTGGCGACACGCACTCACGTCATCGACGTTTCGCCGTGATCCACCCCCGGGCCGACGGGCCGATCCTGCGCACGACCGACGGACTTCTCATGGTCTCGCCCGCGGTGGCAGCCGTCCAAGTGGGCTTGGTCGCCCACGGCGAACAGCCCGCCAACCCGCTGCCTTTCCTCGTCGCCGCCGACGGCTTGCTGCACGACAAGACTGCCACCCTCGCCGAGGTGCGCGACGCCGTCGGTCTGTTTCGATGGCACCCGCACGGCTTTGCCATCCGCCAGGCGCTGAGCGGGTCCGCGCGGCGCTGGCATACCAGAAGAAGCGGGAGGACGACCTGCGCCTGGAGCGCGGTGACCGGGCCAGGTGACTCCCATACATCCTGCTCGCCGCGGGGCCGGGACAACTCAGCGCAGGTTGGCCGAATCTGCACAGCTTGCACGACGCAGCCGCGATGGCGTACGGCGGGGCGGCGGTTGGTGCGGGAGACTGGGGGCGTGGCCCTCGACATCACCGCCAAGCGCGCCGATCCCGCCCTGCTCGACCTGCCCTGGAGTACGCCGCTCGAGGAGTGGCCAGAGGACCGGCTCGCCGCCCTCCCCCGAGGCATCTCGCGGCATGTGGTGCGCTTCGTCAAGCTCTCGGGCCGCGTGCTCGCGGTCAAGGAGATCAAGGCCGAGCTCGCGCTGCGCGAGTTCTACATGCTGCGCAATCTCAATCGACTCGGGCTGCCGTGCGTCGAGCCGTTTGCCGTGGTGCAGGGGCGGGTCGACGACGCCGGAAAGCCCTTGGACGCCGCGCTCATCACCCGCCACCTGCAATTTTCCCTGCCCTATCGCGCGCTCTACAGCCAGGCCCTGCGGCCGGACACGGCGGCTCGGCTCATCGACGCCCTCGCCGTGCTTCTCGTCAAATTGCACCTCTCGGGCTTCTGGTGGGGCGATGTCTCGTTGTCCAACACCCTCTTCGTGCGCGATGCGGGGGCCTTCGCGGCATACCTCGTGGATGCGGAGACCGGCGAACTGCGCGAGCGGCTCTCGGACGGCCAACGCGAGCACGACCTAGACATCGCGCGCGTCAATATCGCGGGCGAACTCTTCGACCTCGAAGCCGGGGATCTCCTGCACGGCGAGGACCCGATCGAGACCTCGGAACGCATCGTCACCCGTTATCGCGAGTTGTGGGCGGAACTGACCGATATCGAGGAGTTCACGCTGAACGAGCGCTGGCGGGTCGAGGACCGAATCCGCCGTCTGAACGAGATCGGCTTCGACGTCGACGAACTCGCCATCACCACGGACTTCACCGGCACGACCATCTCGATCCAGCCGAAGGTCGTCGACGCCGGCCACCATTCGCGGCGGCTGCTGCGCCTGACCGGCCTGGATGTCGAGGAGGGGCAAGCCCGACGGCTGCTCAACGATCTCGACGCCTACCGCGCCGCCACCGACCGGCAAAATGATGACGAGGAGCTGGTCGCCCACGATTGGCTGGCGGGCATCTACGAGCCGGTCACGCGCTCGGTCCCAGCTCCCCTGCGCGGGAAGCTCGAGCCCGCCGAATTCTTCCATGAGGTCCTCGAACACCGTTGGTATATGGCGGAACTCGCCGGCCACGACATACGCATCGAGGACGCGGTCGTCGACTATGTCGCCAATGTCCTGCCGAGCAAACCGGACGAGAAGGCGGTCCTCGGCACCGACACTGGGGCGATCCCCATACTCGCCTCCGACACCGCGCCCCTGCCGATCGTCACGCGTCAGAATGACGACGGCGCCGCCACCTCCGAGAGGTGACGGCGCCGGCCGTGCGGATGTTGTCGCGGCCGATCAGGCCTTGACGGCGAGGACTCGGCAGGGCGCGTCGAGGATGACCTCTTGCGCCGTCGAGCCCATGACGAGCTTGCCGAGCGGGCTGCGCTTGCGAACGCCGATGACGAGGATGTCGGCATTCTCGGCTTCGGCCGTGGTCAGCAATTCCTCACTGGCAGAACGACCTTCGGTGGACTGACGCACCTCGTGTTCAATGCCGGCCGCGGAGAGCTGGGCGTCCAATGCGTCCAGATCCTGCGGCGCGGCGAAGACGGGGTCGTTGTAATTCCCGTGGTTGCCGGTGTTGACGACGACGAGCCGGGAGTTGCGCAAGCGCGCCTCCTCGACCGCCGCGTCGACAGCGGCCATCCCCTCGGGGCTGGGGATATAGCCGACGACGATGGTCATGCATTCGTCCCTTCACGTGTGGGTATGCGGAGCACACCGGGGGCCGTGCGGCTGGTGCAACGGCCCCCGGTGGCGTGGGCCGCTCAGGCGGGAGCGTCCTGAGCGAGCTTCTTGGCCCCGGTCATGATCGCGACGCCCTCGCCCATGTCATGCGACGCGGGAGTGATGACGCCGGCGCAACCGCCGAGCCGCTGGATGTGGATGCGGTCGGCCGCCTCCCACACGTGGGGCATGTTGTGACTGATCAAGATCACGCCGAGACCATTGTCTCGAAGCTGCTTGATCATGTTCAGCACCATGCCGGACTCCTTGACGCCCAGGGCCGCGGTCGGCTCGTCGAGGACGACGACCTTGGACCCAAAGGCTGCGGCCCGGGCCACGGCAACCGCCTGGCGCTGACCACCGGAGAGATTCTCGACCGCCAGATTCATGTTCTGGATCGTCTGGATGCCGAGATCGCGCACCGAGTCGCCGGCCCGCTTGGCCATGCCCTTCTTGTCGAGCATGCGCAGGACCGACCCGAGCGGGCCGGGCCGGCGCTCCTCGCGAGCGAGATAGAGATTGCTCGCGATATCGAGCGCCGGGATGACAGCCAGTTGCTGATAGACGGTTTCGATGCCGGCCTCGCGGGCGTCCTGTGGACGCTTGAAGTCGACCTCCTTGCCGTCCAGGTAGATCTGGCCGGCGGTGGGCTGGTAAGCACCGGTGAGGCACTTGATCAGCGTGGACTTGCCGGCGCCGTTGTCACCGATGACCGCGAGGACCTCGCCCTTGTAGAGGTCGATGTTGACCCCATCGAGACCGACGACGTGACCCCATTGGATCCGCAGGTCGCGGCCTGAGAGGATCGGCTCGGCGGCATACACATCGTGCTTGTCGGCGGGGATGTGGTCCACCGAGAGCGGCAGCTTCGTGGGTGCCATCACTTCACCTTCCGAATCCACTGGTCGATACCGACGGCGACGATGACCAGGATGCCGGTCGCGAGGACGCGGTATTGCTGGTTGACCCCGGCGAGGGAGAGCCCGAAGGCGAAGGACTGGACGATCAGCGCCCCGATCAGGGTGCCGACCAGCCGGCCACGACCACCGAAGAGGCTGGTGCCGCCGATGACGACAGCGGTGATGCTGTCGAGATTCGCCTGCGGATAGGCGTTCGGCGTTGCCGCCCCGGAGCGTCCGATCAGGGCCCACGCCGCCAGGCCATAGAGCAGACCAGCGACGGTGTAGACCTGCAGCAGGACCCGCTTGGACGGCACACCGGAAAGGCGAGCCGACTCGGGGTCGTCACCCACGGCATACACATAACGACCCCAGGCCGTCTGGCTCAGGATGAAGCCGACCACGGCATACATCGCGATCACCAGAAGGACGCCCCAGGTCAGACGCAGGCCGCCGATCGAGAAGCCATTGCCGAGGACATTGAGGAAGTCCGGCAGGTGGCTGGCCTGGATGCTCGAGCCGCCCGAGTAGAGCAGCGCGATCGCCGTGAAGATCGAGAGCGTGCCCAAGGTGACGATGAAGGGCGGCAGGTTGATCTTGGTGACGAGCAGACCGTTGAGCAAGCCAGCGCCCGTAGCGAGCGCCAGACCGATGAGCATGGCCAGCGGGCCCGGCATACCGCCGTCCTTGGCGAGCGCCGCCATGACCATCATCGACAAGACCATGACGGCGCCAACGGACAGGTCGATCCCGGCCGTGAGGATGACCAGCGTCTGGCCGATCGCGAGCGCCGCGACGATGGCGGTCTGCTGGAAGAGCAGGCCCATCGACCCGGCGGTCGCGAACCGGGGGTTGAGGATCGTGAAGACGATGAACGACACGATCAAGATGACCAGTGGGCTAACCCACGGGTAGCTGTGTAGCAGCCCCTGCAATCGTTGCAGCGGGGACTGTTGCCGGCCGGAGAACCGGCTGGCAGCGTCGGAGGTTGAGGTCGTCATATCCGGCCTCAGTTGCCCCAGCAGATCTTGGCACCCTCGTCAGCGGTGATGCTCTTGACTCCGTCGACCGGGGTGTCGGTGACCAGGGCAACGCCGGTGTTGAAGAAGTCGAGACCCTCAGAGACGGCGGGCTTTTCGCCACCATTGGCGATCTTGGCGATCGCCTCCATGCCGAGAGTGGCCATCTTCAGGGGGTACTGCTGGGCGGTGGCGCCGATGACGCCGCTCTTGACCGAGCCGACGCCGGCGCAGCCACCATCGATGGAGACGATGAGGGCCTTCTTGCCCTCAGCCTGCAGGGCGGCATTGGCGCCAACTGCTGCGGGCTCATTGATCGTGTAGACGACGTTGATATTGCTGTTCTTGGCGAGGCACTTCTCCATCGCCGTGCGGCCGCCGTCCTCGGCGCCATTGCTCGGCTCGTTGCAGACGATTTCGTAGTCGCCGCCGGAGTACTTGCCGGTCTTGGCCTCGTCGCCATTCTTCTTGCCGTCGGCGACATCGATGCCCATGCCCTCGAGGAAGCCCTGGTCACGGTTGTAGTCGACGGAGACGATCTTGTCGTTGAAGAGGTCGAGGAGGGCGATGGTGGCCTTCTCACCCTTGAGCGAGCCGGCGGCCCACTGACCGATGAGCTTTCCGGCCTCGCGGTTGTCGGTGGCGAAGGTGATGTCGACGGTGTCGGCCGGGTCCGGAGGCGTGTCGAGGGCGATGACGTAGAGACCGGCATCGCGGGCCTTCTTGATGGCGGCATTGACGCCATCGGACATCGGGGTGATCAGGATGCCCTTGTCGCCGCGGGCGATTGCCTGCTCGATGGCGTCGATCTGGCCCTGGTCGTCGCCCTCTTGCTTGCCAGACGCGACGGTGAGGTTGACATTGTTCTTGGCAGCGTCACCCTGTGCGCCCTTCTGCATCGCGACGAAGAAGGGGTTGGTGGAGTCCTTGGTGATCAGCGTGACGCCGACCTTCTTGCCGCTGGCTCCGTCGCCGCCGTCGTCGCCACCGCAGGCGGCGAGGCTGAACGCGAGGACGGTGACGCCGGCAGCGGCGACGATGCGACGAGCCGCCGCGGACGAACGAACGATCTGCATTGATGCATTCCTCCCAGTCGAGCGCCAGGTGGCGCTGAGGTCCGAGAGCTCCGATGCCCTCGGTGACAACGTTGTCAGGGGAGTTTCTATCGCGTCTCTTGCATCACGTCAACACATCGGCTACAAATCGAGACATGATCGCGACAACGTTGTCAGATGCGGCGGGATCGGCAGATGGCCGCCGCGGGGGGCGAGGCGCCCCTCGATCGACCATGCGCGATGTCGCCGAAGCAGCCGGCGTGAGCTTGAAAACGGTGTCACGGGTCGTCAACGACGAGCCGGGCGTGAAGGGGGACTTGCGCGACCGCGTGCTCTCAGCCGTCGAAAAGTTGGACTACCGACACAACCTCGTGGCGAGCAATTTGCGCAGGTCAGACGCCCGTACTGGGGTCATCGGTGTGCTCGTCCAGGATCTAGCCAATAGCTTCTCGTCCTCGCTGCTGCGCGCGCTGGAGGACGCTATGCGACCGCACAAGGTGATGATTGTCGCGGCCAGCCTGGACGAGACGACGCTGCGCGAGCAGCATATGGTCGAGAACCTGATCTCCCGACGGGTCGACGGCCTGGTGCTGGTGCCCGCCAGCGCGCGCCAGGACTATCTCGCGCCGGAAGTCCGCAGTGGCTTCCCCGTGGTTTTCGCGGACCGGGCGCCCCGGGGCATTGAGACCGATTCGGTCGTGATCGACCATGCGCTGGGCGGGTTTATGGCGGTCGATCACCTGCTGGCCAACGGCCACCGGCGAATCGCGATCATCGCGGACAGCTCGACGATCACAACAGCGAGTGAGCGGGTGCGGGGGGTGCGGGCGGCCTTCACCAAATACGGCCTGGAGGTCCCCGAGGATCTCGTGCGAGTGGGGGAACGCACCGAAGAAGGCGCGCGGGCGGCGGTGCACGAGCTGCGCTCCCTGCCGGATCCGCCGACGGCGATCTTTGCCGGGCGAAATACCATCGCGCAGGGAGCGGTACGCGCCTTGTCGCAGCGCGGGGAGCGCGAGCGAGTGGCGCTTGTGGGGTTCGATGATTTCCCGATGTCCGACCTGCTCGGGCTGACCGTCATCCGCCAGGATGTGTCACGCCTCGGAGCCCTGGTCGGCGAGCGGCTGCTCGCCCGGATCCAGGGCGACACCTCCCCTCCCAGCCAGCAGGTGCTCCCGCCAGCCCTGATCGCCCGCGGCTCCGGCGAGATCCCCCCGCCCCGAGTGGCGGGATGAAAGCGGCTGCGCGCCAAGGGGTTTGACCAACTTCTGCTAGCAGACGTTAGTCAAATCCGCACACCGTGCAAGGTCTGCAGATTCGACTTACTTCTCCTAGGCCGTGGTGCGAAAGTCCTGGACGGGGTCCCCGCGAAGTACCGGAGCTGGGTCCCACGCTCTGCGTGGGCGCTTGCGAGCGAGGAAACTTCGTGGGGTGTCCTTGCAGAGGTTAGGAGACCCCGGCGATAGGAGACCCGGCCTCGCGTCAGAGGCGGGGGGCGCTCATGGCGTTGTAGTAGGCCGTCGAGTCCTTCTGCCACATGAAGTACGTCGCGCCGGCACCGATGGCGAGGCCGATCAGCCCGAGGATGCGCGCGAGGCCCGGCTGCGGCTGGGTGAAGGAGAAGGCCGCGCTGAGCAGGCTGATGCCGAAGAGCACCGAGCCGAAGATGCGCGCCCACGACTTGCCCTTGCCATTCGCCGACGCCATCCAGAACCACAACAGCGTGCCAAGCAGGCCGAAGACGACCGCGAAGCCGATGCTGATGTTGACGACCGTATCCAGGTCGACATCGGGCGTCGGATTGCGGTCCAAGCTGTCTTGAGCGGCCTCGCGGATCTGGTCCTTGAACAAGAAGACCGACAGGATGTTGAGCAGCGAGAGCAGCCCGCCCGCCTGCATAAGCTTGACGGCCAGGTCGAGAGACTTCGGGCGAGCCGGCGGCGGGACGGGGGTGTAGCCGCCCCCGCTGTAGCCGGGCATCTGACCGTACTGCGGGGCGGCTGGCATGCCCCCCGTGAAGCCACCACCGGGGTTGTTGTATGCCGGCGGGGGCGGCGGCGGCACGTCGCCATAGCTCGGCGGCGTCGGCGGGTTCGCGGGCGGGGGGTTGTTCGGGTCGTAGTTCGACATCTCACGTCCTTGTCGTGTGCTCCGGCCCCCAGCAGGTGACCGACAGGTGCATTGGCTCGATCCTAAGCGAGCCCGCCGCGCACTCGGCCGATTCAGACCCGGCGGGCGCGGGCCACTTCGTACATCGTGACCCCCACGGCCATGCCGGCGTTGAGGGACTCAACGGCACTGGACATCGGGATCGAGACGATCTGGTCGCAAGTCTCGCGAACCAGGCGCGAGAGGCCCTTGCCTTCCGAGCCGACGACGATCACAAGGGCCTGATCGGCCAACGCCAACTGCGGCAGCTCCACGTCACCGTCCATGTCGAGCCCGACGATGAAGAAGCCCTGCTTGCGATAGTCCAGCAGCGCCCGGGTCAGGTTGGTCGCCTGCGCGACCGGGATGCGGGCGGCGGCGCCGGCGCTGGTCTTCCAGGCCGAGGCCGTCATACCCACCGACCGGCGGGCGGGGACGAGCACCCCGTGACCGCCGAAGGCCGCGACCGAGCGAATGATCGCGCCGAGATTGCGCGGGTCGGTGATGCCATCGAGGGCGACGATCACGGGCACGCCGGGGCGTTCCGGGTCGAGCAGGTCGCCGGGGTGGGCATAGGAGTAGGCCGGCACCTGCAGCGCCAGCCCCTGGTGCACCGCCCCATCGGTGAGCCGGTCGAGTTCGGTTCGCGGCGCCTCGAGCATGGGTATGCCGCGCTCCCCCGCCAGCTTGATGACCTCGCGCACGCGGTCATCGGAGTCGATCCGGCTCGCGACATAGAGCGTCGAGGCGGGGATATCGGTGCGCAGCGCTTCGAGCACGGAGTTGCGGCCCGCGACCATTTCACTGCTCGCCTTGGTGCGGCGCGGCGGCGCCGACCGGGCTGGCCGGGAACCAGTGGCAGCGGTCTTGTTGGCGCTCTTGTAGGCCTTGTGGTTCGGCCGGTCGGCGGCCTTTGGCGTGGGGCCCTTGCCTTCCAGGCTCTTGCGGCGCTGGCCACCGGAGCCGACGGTCGGCCCCTTCTTGGAGCCCGGCTTGCGGATCGCGCCGCGGCGTGCGGAATTGCCGGCCATCAGTGCTCGCCCTTAGTCAAACTCCACCGCGCGCCAGTCGAGGTGTCCTCGATCGAGATCCCCACGGCGTGCAATTGGTCGCGGATCGCGTCGGCCGCGGCATAGTCGCGGGCCGCTCGGGCCGCGGCGCGGGCTGATAGTTGGGCTTGCACCAGGGCGTCGAGCGCCTCGGCTGCGTCGCTGCCGCCGGCATCCGAGCCCGTCCAGTTGGGCGCCAAGGGATTGACCCCGAGGACATCGGTCATGGCGATCACCAGGCGGGCGATGGCGGCCGCCTCCTCGCGCTCGTCCTCATCCAGCGCGATATTTCCCTTGCGGACGTGCTCGTGAATGACGGCCAGGGCACCGGACACCCCCAGATCATCGTCCAGTGCTTCGGCGAAGTCCTCCGGGAACCCCTCGTCGCCGGACGGGATCGCGGTGTGCTCGGTCGGCAGGGCGCGCCGCAGGAAGCCCTCGATCCGGTCGACGGCGGCCTCGGCCTCGGCGAGCGCGCCCTCGTGGAACTCGATCGTCGAGCGGTAGTGCGCGGCGGTGAGGTAGTAACGCACCGCGAGCGGCCGGGCCTGCTTGGTCACTTCGCCGATGAGCAGGGAGTTGCCGAGCGACTTGCTCATCTTCTCCCCACCCATGGTCACCCAGGCGTTGTGCAGCCAGTAGTTCGCGAAACCCAGTCCCGCAGCGCGTGATTGGGCCTGCTCGTTCTCATGGTGCGGGAAGCGTAGGTCGACGCCGCCGCCGTGAATGTCGAAGGTGTCGCCGAGATACTTGCGGGCCATCGCCGAGCACTCCAGGTGCCAGCCCGGACGGCCGATGCCGTATGGCGTGGGCCAGCTCGCGCTGACCGGCTCGGTCGGCTTGGTGCCCTTCCACAGCGCAAAATCGCGCGGGTCATGCTTGCCGCGCGGGTCGGCATCCTCGGCCGCGGCCATGTCCTCGACCTTCTGGCGGGTCAGCTCGCCATAAGCCGGCCAAGAGCGGACGTCGAAGTAGACGTCGCCACTTTCGTCGGGAGCCGGATAGGCGTGACCCTTCTCGATCAGGATGCGCATGAGCTCGACCATCTCGGGCACATGGCCGGTAGCACGCGGTTCGTAGGTCGCGGGCAGGATGCCGAGCAGGTCGAGGGCCTCATTGGTGAGGCGCTCGTTGCGATAGGACAGGGCGAACCAGTCCTCGCCCGCCTCCTGTGACTTGCGCAGGATCTTGTCGTCGATGTCCGTCACATTGCGGACCAGCGTCACGTGATAGCCGTGGCCGCGCACCAGCCAGCGACGCAGCACATCGAAGGCGACGGCGAATCGTACGTGCCCGATATGCGGTGGCGCCTGGGTCGTGAGCCCGCAGATGTAGATCCCGACCTGGCCCGGGGTCACGGGCACGAACTCCCGGATCTCTTTGGCGGCGGAATCGAAGAGGCGCAAACTCACCGCTCAAGGCTACCTGGGCGGACGCGTCCGACCATATTGATCCGTTCGCCCTCCGGCTCACACGACCGGAGGCGCAACCAACGAAGGGATCGTCAGAGACGACCACCACATCGTCGCCGACGCCCAGGAGGCCGCTCACGGGATCGCGGACATCCTGGTCCCAGAGCAGGCGACCGGTCGCCGGGTCCAGGGCGTCCACCCAGCCGGGCGTCGCTGATGTGGGAGAGCTGCTCCCCCGTGTTTGCGTTCAGGGCGAAGACTTCTGCACGAGATTCTCCGTAACCGCTAGCCGCCCTCCGCTCACGGCCGAGCAGAATCACCTCGCCCGCGCGATCGACGACCTCGAGGTGAGAATCGCCCGGCGGCGGCACGGACCAGGTCCAGCGCGCGTGGCCCGTCGCCGGGTCGAGGCCCCGCACCTGGCCACCATCGACCAGCACGATCGGGTCCTGCACGGGGAGTTGACGCCAGCCCAACTCCGGTGTCACCGGAACGCGCCAGACCGGGCTGCCGTCGGCGATGCGCAGCGCGACCACGCTGTCGGGCTGGCCGACATCCACCAGCTCGGCGGACGCCGAGGCGGGACCCGTCGGCGGGACGAGGCGTCCACCCGGCCTGAACTCCCAGCGGGTCGAGCCTGACTGGGCGTCCTTGAGCGTGACCGCGCTCGATGTCCAGGCCCCGACCTGCGCTTCGGCCGGTTGCAGCCGGACAAGATGGTCAGAATCCCACTGCCACAACGACTTTCCCGTCTCAGCCGAGACCGCGATGGTGTTGTCCTGGCCCGCGACGACGAGAACATCACCCACAACGATGGGCGGCGCGATTCCCTGGCGCGGCGGAATCTCGACCTGCCACCTCGGGTGCCTAGTGACGGGATCGAGCCGAGTCAGTTGCGCTCGGTAGTGGAAGTCGCCGCACCCGCCTCCCGAGCCGTCACCGATCCCGTCGAACTCCTTGCCACTCAAGAGGTCGTGCGCTGCTCGGGCGCGACCCAGGCGAGCATGCCCACTCCCGCCACGATGGCGAGTGCCGCGATCAGCCAACGCAACCGATGCATCAGGCCCTCCGTCCGGCGGGCCGCCTGCCGAGCCACCTGGCCTGGCCACCGGCCCGTTGTGGGCGATTGTGCCGCGCGCGCTCGTTCGCCCGGTCGCGGTGGCGTAACGATTCATCGCCACGTCGCCCGCTCGCTCAGCGCTCGACGGTGACCGTGACGCGGCGGTTCAGCGCCTGCCCACGGGCATCGTCATTGCTCGCCACGGGGTCCTCCTCGCCATGCCCGCGCACGGTCAGGCGCGCCCCCGTTTCGAGGGCCGCCCGCAGTCGGTCAGCGACCGCCGCGGCTCGCTGGCGGGACAGCGTCAGGTTGTATGCCGCCTCCCCCACCGAATCGGTATAGCCGTCCACCCGCACCCGGGTGGCCCCCGCCGCCCGCAGCTTGCCAATGAGTTCGCCGATCGCCGCGTCCGCCGCCGGCGTGAGATCGGCGCTATCGAAGCGGAAGAGTAGGTCCGCATCCAGCCGGAACCGGCGGCCATCGAGGTCGGTGAGCGAGCCGTCGAGGTTGGCCGTCGGGAGGATGAGCCGCTGCACCTCGCCGCGGATCTCTAGCACGGGCAGGGTGGCCGGTGCGCCCGTGACGGGTATGCGGATGCTGTCGCTCTCGACCACGGCCGAGGCTCCCGCCGTCACCGACACCGCGCCGAATGCCGCGACCGGGCTGGCGGTGGCACGCGGAAGGGCTCCGATCCCGGCGACCGCCAGCGCAAGAACGAAGACCACGATTCGCCGGCCGCCCGGCGGATGAACAAGCCGGCAGAGCTCCCATACCGCAGCGACGGACTGGCCACGGTGCTGCAGTGCGCTCACGCCCGCGTCACCGGAACCTTGGCGAAGGTCCCGACCTTCGGGATGACGACATCAACGGTGGCGGTGCTGCTCGGCGGCGCGGCGAAGACGGCTTCCAGCACCACCTCCCCACCCGGCCCGATCATGTCAGCGCCCACGTGGGAGCTGCAGACGCACTCGCCGTCCTTGTCCCGCGCGACGAGATAGCGGCGCTTCGCGGCCGGGTCCAGGACATAGACACCGTCGACATTTGGATCGAATCCTCCGAGAGCTGTGTCCACAGCCGTCCCGTTGGGGTTTCCGGCATAGAAATACGTCCCCACGAACCAGCCGTCACTCGCATCACTGCGGGCGGTGAAGGTCACGGTCATCAGTTCGCCATTGACGACCACGGAGTTGAGGCTGACCTCCATCGACTCGCCAGTGGATTGCGGAGCCCCCTTGCGGGTCGCGATGACCGGCAGCGCGGTCGGGCTCGCCGTCGCGCCGGACGCGGTCGAGGACGGGCTTTCGCCGGCACTCGCATCGGGCGCGGTCGGCGTGGCGTCAGCGGTTGCGGCGCTCTGCGTGACGGTGACGGTCGGCTGTTCGGTGCCGGTGCACCCGGTGAGCGCGGCCGCGGCGGCGAGCGCGAGCGTCATACGCATCGCCGGGCGGCGGGCAGTGAATCGGACCATGAGGAGCCCCTTCGGGAAGAGTGGGCGGGCACCCCCTGCGGGCCCGCCTCCCGGCCGACGCTAGGGCCGGTTGCCGAATCGCGCATCCGCATACCCGGGTTATCCACAGGCACATAGCGCGCGGCCCAGGATCTCGTCGTCGATCCTGGGCCGCGGGGTCTAAGGGGGGCTACTCGGCAGCGTCCAGCCCGGCCGCTTCCGCGGCGATGGTGGTCGAATCGCCGTGGCCGGTCAGGACCACGGTCTCGGCGGGGAGGGTGAGCAGGGTGGCCCGGATCGACTCCAGGATCGTGTCCTTGTCGCTAAAGGAGCGGCCGGTCGCGCCCGGCCCGCCCTGGAAGAGGGTGTCTCCCGTGAAGACCAGGCCGAGGGACGGGGCATACAAACAGACCGCGCCGGGTGCGTGTCCGGGAGTATGCAGCACCTCCAGTGCCACATCTGCGACCACCAATTCCTCGCCATCGGCGAGCTGCTCGTCGGGCTCGGTCCCGGGGTATGTCAGCCCCCACAGCACCTGGTCGGCGGGGTGCAGCGCGATCGGGGCGCCGGTCGCCTCGCGGACGGCCGGGGCGGCGGTGATGTGGTCGTTGTGGGCGTGCGTGCACAAAACCGCGAGAACATCGCGGCCCGCGACAGCGGCCAGGATCGGCTCGGCCTGGTGGGCCGCGTCGATGACATAACAAGAGGTGTCGTCGCCGACGATCCAGACGTTGTTGTCGACCTCCCACTCCCCGCCGTCGAGGGCGAAGATGCCGCTGGTGATCACGCGCTCGACGCGGACGCCGCCAGGCGAGGTCGCGATGATGTCGGTGGTCACAGCTCGACCACCGAACGCAGCACCTCACCCTTGTGCATCTTCTCGAAGGCCGCCTCGATGTCGCCCAGGCCGATGCGCTCGGAGACGAACTGCTCCAGCGGGAAGCGGCCCTGCTCGTAGAGCGCGACGAGGGTGGGGAAGTCGCGGGTGGGGAGGCAATCGCCATACCAGCTGCTCTTGAGGGAGCCGCCGCGGCCGAAGATCTCGATGAGGGGCAATTCGAGCTTCAGGTCGGGGGTCGGCACGCCGACGAGGACGACGGTGCCGGCGAGGTCGCGGGCGAAGAAGGCCTGCTGATAGGTCTCCGGCCGGCCGACGGCTTCGACGACGACATCGGCGCCAAACGAGCCGGTGAGTTCACGGATCGCCTCGACCGCATCGACCTCGCGCGAGTTGATGGTGTGGGTGGCGCCGAATTGCTTGGCCCACTCCAGCTTTCGGTCATCGACGTCGACCGCGATGATCGTCGTCGCGCCGACGACCTTGGCGCCGGCGATCGCGGCATTGCCGACCCCGCCGCAGCCGATGACGGCGATCGAGTCGCCGAGCTTGACGCCGCCGGTGTTGACCGCCGCACCGAAGCCCGCCATCACGCCGCAACCGAGCAAACCGACAACGGCCGGGTCGGAGGTGGCGACCTTGGTGCACTGGCCGGCCGCGACGAGCGTCTTCTCGGCAAAGGCGCCGATGCCGAGGGCCGGGCTGAGCTCGGTGCCATCGGTGAGCGTCATCTTCTGGCGGGCGTTGTGGGTGTTGAAGCAGTACTGCGGCTTGCCCTTGTGGCAGGCGCGGCACTCACCGCAGACGGCGCGCCAGTTCAGGATGACGAAATCGCCGGGCGCCACCTCGGTCACGCCCTCGCCGACCGCCTCCACGACGCCTGCCGCCTCGTGGCCGAGCAGGAACGGGAAGTCGTCGTTGATGCCGCCCTCGCGATAGTGCAGGTCGGTGTGGCAGACCCCGCACGCCTGGACCGCGACGACCGCCTCGCCCGGACCGGGATCGGGGATGACGATGTCGAGCAGTTCGACCGGCGCACCCTTGGCGCGCGCGACGACACCCTTGACGGTCTGGGGCATGGAAACTCCTTCGTGGGGGACGGACGGCATACCTGCCCCCCACTGTCGATCCGGCAGCCGCGGGAGCGCAAGACCCGGCCCGCCACGGCATACGAAAGCCCAGGTGGGAGGGGGTGATGCGGACTTTCCTGTGCGGAAAGTCGACATATGCTTAGGCCCGTGCCCCACGCGCTTTTCGACCCCCTGATCCACGAGCCGACACGGCTGCAGCTGTGTGGGCTGCTCGTGGATGAGGAGGAGGTCGAGTTCGCGGCGCTACGCGAGCGGCTGGAGCTGGCCGAGTCCGCGCTGAGCAAGCATCTATCGGCGCTGCGGGCGGCTGGCTATGTCACGGTCGAGCGGCGCTTCGGCGCCGGGCACGGCCGGGCGTATGCCGCCCTCACCGACCGCGGCCGGCACGCCTTTTGCGGCCACGTGGCCGAGCTGCAGCGGCTGGCGCGGGTGGCCGCGCCGCGCGGGCGACGGCATACGGCTTGACCCTCACGCGACGTCAGCCCCCACGATGGCGGATATGACACGAAGCGAGGCCGAGGGGCTGACCGTCGGGCAGATTGCCGAGCGGTTCGGCGTCACGGTGCGCACGCTGCATCACTATGACGAGGTGGGCCTGCTGCGACCCAGCGAGCGGACGTATGCCGGATACCGGCTCTATGCGCCCGCGGACCAGGAGCGGCTCGCCACGATCGTCGTCTATCGCCGGCTCGGGTTCGGGCTGGAGGAGATCGCCGACCTGCTCGGCGGGGGTGACCTGCGGGCGCATCTGGAACGGCAACGCGACGCGGTCATGTCCAAGCTGGACGAGCTCACGCAGCTCGCCAGCGCGATCGAGCACGCCTTGGAGGCAGAGATGGGCAACCGGCCCGCAACAGACGCGGAAATGAAGGAATTGTTCGGCGACGGCTTCGATGAGTCGTATGCCGCGGAGGCCGAGCAGCGGTGGGGTGACACCGACGCCTGGGCGCAGTCGCGCGCCCGGACCTCGGGCTACACCAAGACGGATTGGGAGGCGGTGAAGGCCGAGACCGATGCCGTGAATGCGGCTTTCGTCGCGGCGCTGGTCGCCGGCGAGCCCGCCGATAGCGAGGCCGCCATGGCCGCCGCCGAGGCACATCGCCGCAGCATCCATGACCGCTTCTATGACGTGTCCTATGCGATGCATCGCGGCCTGGGCGATATGTACGTCGCGGACCCGAGGTTCACCAAGACGTATGACGACCTCGCCCCCGGCCTGGCGGCCTACGTCCGCGACGCCATCCACGCCAACGCCGCCCGCCGCGAGGCCTAGCCGCCCCGTGTAGGTTTCCCGCCCGATGCCGGAAACCCTTTGTTTGTGCCGGAAAGAATCTGACACAAACAAAGGGTTTGTGGCATCGGGCGGGATACCTACACCAGCGTCACCTGGGCAGGAGGAGGGCGGTGGCGAGGGCGGCGAGGCCCTCGCCGCGGCCGGTGAGGCCGAGGCCGTCGGTGGTCGTGCCGCTGAGGGCCACCGGAGCACCGGCGGCGGCGGACATCGCCGCCTGGGCCTCCTCGCGGCGGGTGCCGATCTTGGGCCGATTGCCGATCACCTGGACGGCGATATTGCCGATCTCGAAGCCCGCCTCGCGGACCACTCGGGCCGCCTCGGCGAGCAGCGTGGCGCCGGAGGCCCCGGCATACTCCGGGCGCGCGGTGCCGAAGTGCGCGCCGAGGTCACCGATCCCCGCCGCCGAAAAGAGGGCATCGCACGCGGCGTGGCAGGCGACGTCGGCGTCCGAATGCCCATCCAGGCCGCGCTCCCCCGGCCACAACAGGCCGCCGACCCACAACTCGCGCGGCGCATCCACCGGCGCGAACGCGTGCACATCCACCCCGATCCCGACCCGCGGAATCCCGCTGCCCAGCGCTGGGTTCATCCGCCTGCTCGCCCGTCGTCTGGCCTGACCATCTCGCCTTCCGCCGGGGCCCCGGCCGCGAGCGCCTGCTCGGCCCGGAGCAAGTCGTCGGCGGTCGTCACTTTGAAGGCGCGCGCGTCACCGGGCACGACCCGCACGGGTATGCCGCATGCCTCCGCCAGCGCCGCGTCATCGCTCGCGTGCACGCCGCTCGCGTGCGCCCGCTCCAGCGCGGACCGCGCGAAACCCTGGGGTGTCTGGATGGTGCGCAGGCTCGCCCGGTCCGGGGTATGCCGCACCAAGCCCTCCTCGTCGACCACCTTGACCGTGTCGATCGCCGGCAGGCCGGGGACCGCCGCCGGGTCACCTCCGCGCACTGCCGCGATCACGCGCTCGAAGACGGCAACCGGTGTAAAACACCGGGCGGCGTCGTGGACCAACACCACCTGGATGGCCGGGTCTAGCGCCGCCAGTCCGGCACGAACCGAATCAGACCGCTCGGCGCCCCCGGCCACCACGGCCACCGCGGGCCCGCCGGCCGGCACCTCGGCATACTCACCGGCCAGCGCCTCGGCATACGCCCCGGGCGCGACGACGACCACCTGGGCGACCCCCGGCACCGCGAGCGTCCCACGAATTGCCCAATCGACGATCCGCCGGCCGCGGACCTCGACAAAAGCCTTGGGCACCGCCGCCCCCAGCCGCGTCCCAGAGCCCGCCGCAACGACGACGACGCCGACACTGCCGAGGGCAGTGCCGGCGTCGGTCACGTGGTGATGAAGCGGGAAATCAGGAGGCGAGCACGCCGTCGAGGATCGACTCGGCGTTGACCTCGTCGGTCTTCTCCGCCAGGGCGAGCTCGGAAACCAGGATCTGGCGGGCCTTGGAGAGCATGCGCTTCTCGCCGGCCGACAGGCCCCGCTCCTTGTCGCGGCGCCACAGGTCACGCACGACCTCGGCGACCTTGATGACATCGCCGGAGGCGAGCTTCTCGAGGTTGGCCTTGTAACGGCGCGACCAGTTGGTCGGCTCCTCGGTGTACGGGGCGCGCAGGACCTCGAAGACGCGGTGCAGGCCCTCTTGGCCCACGACATCGCGCACACCGACGAGATCGCAGTTCTCGGCCGGCACCTCGATCGTCAGGTCCCCTTGGGCTACCTTGAGTTTGAGGTAGAGCTTCTCTTCGCCTCGGATGACGCGGGTCTTGATCTCTTCGATGAGTGCAGCCCCATGGTGCGGGTACACGACCGTCTCGCCGACCTTGAAAACCATATTTATGTGGCCCCTTTCGCAGCACCCAGAATATCACGAGGGCGACACGCGTGATCTGGCCGACAATCGCCGGACGGTCCCCTTACGGGGCCACCCCACGCAGCACGGACCTCAGCCGCTAGGCTGACCCCGTGACCGTCCCCACCGCATCGCGCCGCCTGCGCATCGTGAAGACCACCGCGGCCTTCGTGGCCGGTTCCACCCTGCTCGCGGGGTGCCAACTGATCTCGCCGCGACAGACCGATGAGATGTATGACGCGGGCGATGGTGTCTCGGTCAATGTCGGGCCGCTGCAATTGCGCAATGTCGTCCTCGTCAGCGACAAGCTCGGCGCCGCGGGCGTCGTCAGCGCCGCCGTCGGCAACCCCACGAGCGAGGACATCGCGCTGAGCGTCACCGGCGCCGGTGAGGGCAACTCCGCCCAGGTGACGATCCCCAAGAATTCGACCGTCAACCTCTCGGTGGACGGCAGCAAAGTCACCTTGGCCAAGGTTGATGCCGAGCCCGGGAGTATGACGCAGCTGACCTTCTCCTCCGCGCAAGCCGGCAACTCCCCCGTCGGGGTCCCGGTGGTCCCCGCCACTGGTTACTACGCCGATCTGACCCCCTGATCAACGCCCTTCCCGACGCCCGCTGATCCGGCTTTTAACGGATCGGCGCGCGGCCAACCGCCCCAGCCCGGCCGCGAACCGGAGCACACGGCATACTCAGGCCTCGAATTTGTAGCCCAACCCCCGCACGGTCAGGATGTGGACCGGCTCTTTGGGGGTTTCCTCGATCTTCTTGCGCAGCCGCTTGATGTGCACATCGAGGGTCTTGGTGTCACCGACATAGTCGCTGCCCCAGATCCGGTCGATCAGCTGGCCGCGCGTGAGCACCCGCCCGTTGTTGCGGACGAGGAACTCCAGCAGCTCGAACTCCTTGAGCGGCAACGCGATCGGCTCACCGTGCACGGTCACGACATGGCGCTCCACATCGATGGTGACCGGACCGGCACCGACCGAACTGGGCACCAATTCCTCCGGCTCGGCGCCGCGCCGCAGCACGGCCTTGATCCGGGCGAGCAGTTCGCGAGAGGAATAGGGCTTGGTGACATAGTCGTCCGCGCCCAACTCGAGCCCGACGACTTTGTCGATCTCGCTGTCCTTGGCCGTGAGCATGATGACCGGGACATTCGACTTTGCCCGCAGGCCACGGCAGACGTCGATGCCGCTCATGCCGGGCAGCATGACGTCCAGGAGCACCAGATCGGCACCAGCGCGCTCAAAGGCCGCGAGACCGTCCGGTCCGGTCTCGGCGACGGTGACCTGATAACCCTCCTTGCGCAGCAGGTAGTTGAGGGGTTCGGAGTACGACGGCTCGTCCTCGACCACGAGGATGCGGGCGGCGCTCATGCGGCAGTTCCTTCGGTAAGGGGGGCGTGTTCGATGCCGGGCGGCGGGGGCGGGAGGGTGATGGTGAAGGTGGAGCCTTCCCCTTCACGACTCCATACGGTGACTTTGCCGCCGTGGTTGGCACAGATGTGTTTGACGATGGCCAGCCCGAGCCCGGTGCCGCCCGTGCTGCGCGAGCGGGCGGCGTCGACGCGATAGAAGCGCTCGAAGATCCGTTCTTGCTCGACCAGGGGTATGCCGGAGCCCCGGTCCGCGACCGTGATCTCGATCCCCTCGGGGCCGGCCGCGCCGCGCACCCCGACCTCGCTGCCCACCGGCGAATGCGCGATGGCATTGCCGATGAGATTGCGGACGGCGGTGACGAGCAGGCTCAGATCGCCATACGCGAGCAGGTCGGGATCGACGAGTTCGCGGATGCGGATCTCCTTGGCGGAGGACTCGACCGAGCTGAGGTCGACGGCCTCGCGGATGACATCCGCGACCCGGACCGAGGTGGGCCGCTGCATTCCGTCGGCGGACTGCAGGCGGGACAGGTCGACGATTTCCTTGATGAGTTTGCCGAGCCGCGCGGACTCCAATTGCATCCGGGAGGCGAACAAGTCGATGGCCTCTGGATCGTCCTTGGCGTCGGCGATCGCTTCCGCGAGCAGTGACAGGCCGCCGACCGGGGTCTTGAGCTCGTGCGAGACGTTGACGACGAAATCCCGGCGGACCTCTTCGACGCGATGCGCCGTGGTGCGGTCCTCGACCAGCAGCAGGACGTGAGCGTCCAGGAGCGGGGCGACCCGCACGTGCACCCACGCCGGCGGACGGCCGGGGACAGCGATTTCCAACTCCGATTCGCGGATTTCGCCATCGCGTTGGACCTGGCGAGCCAGGTCCAGCAAGGCCGGTTGGACGAGGCGGTCACCGGCAACCAGGCCGAGGGCCACGGCATTCGGGCTGGTGTTGAGCACATGCTCGCCGCGATCAAGGATGACCGCGCTGGAGCGCAGCACCGCCAGCACCGCCGAGGCCCCATCGGGCAACGGAGGACGCACGGCGGGCGCGCCGGCGCGGCGCTCGGAACGCTCGGAGGCGACCACCGCGAAGACCGACATCGAGCCGAGGAGGACGCCCGCAAGCCCGCCGAGCAGGGCAGCATTGGTGGGGTCCACAGACAAGAGATTACGGTCTTGCCGAGGCAGCCTCTGCCCGAGGCGGGTCGCGCCGACAACCGTCCCCGCACTCGGCTCTCGCCGTTCACCTGCGGGCCGGACGGCGTTCACCCGGCTTTGTTGCCATTCTCGTGGAACGCCCTGCCGACGTTCCGCCCGTTGACGAAGGAAGACGATGCGCACCGCATACCACGAGGATCTGCGACGGATCAGCGACCAGCTGGTCGAGATGACGCGGCTCGCCGGCTCGGCGATGTCGCGGGCGAGCACGGCGCTGCTGGACGCCGATGTCCGGCTCGCGGAGACGGTCATCACGGCCGATCACGAGATCGACGCGAACCGCGAGGCCCTCGACAACCTCGCGATCGATTTGTTGGCGCGGCAGAACCCGGTTGCCACCGATCTGCGCACGGTCGTCACCGCGATGCGGATGAGCGCGGATCTGGAGCGGATGGGTGACCTGGCCCGGCATGTCGCCAAGGTGGCCCGGCTGCGCTATCCCGACTCCGCCGTGCCTGCGGAGCTTCGCGGCACCATCGTGCAGATGAGCCAGGTCGCGAGCCGGATCGTCGCCAAGGCCGGGTCCGTGATCGCCTCCCGGGATCTCGCCGAGGCCGCCAGCCTGGAGCGCGACGACGATGCGATGGACGATCTGCACCGCGAACTTTTTGCGCGCCTGGCCGATCCGGACTTCAACCACGGCACGCAGACCGCCGTCGACCTGACCCTGGTCGGGCGCTATTACGAGCGCTTCGCCGATCACGCCGTCTCCGTCGCCCGCCGCGTGACCTTCCTGGTCACCGGCGACTACGACACGGTGGTCGACCGCGAGGACGAAGAGGACGCCGTCCTTACCTCCTGAGCCCCCTGTAGGTTTCCCGCCCGGTGCCGGAAACCCTTTGTGCCGGAAAGCTTCTGACACGAACAAAGGGTTTTGTCTCCCACACCAGGCACGCGTATGACGAGGCGCCCGGCCCGCGCGGCCGGGCGCCTCGTCATACCCGGGGCTCCTCCAAAGCCAAAGAAGAAAAGTCTGCGAGGCTCTCAACCTGCTGGCGCTCGACGGCGGCGTTGCCACCGATGCTCGTCGTCGCCGTCACCGCGCCGTATGCCGCCATGCTGATCATGACGTACATGGCGACGTTGCCGTTGCCGATCGTCTCGTCCTTGGCCGCGACGGTGGCGCCGAAGACGAGGTAGAAGAAGCTCGGCAGGACGGCGGTGAAGAACATCCCGGCCCAGTCGCGGGTGATCCGGCGCATCTCGAGCAGCGTGAAGGTGGCGTTCATCGGACGAGCTCCTCGTCGGGGGTGGTGGCCGAGCGGCCGGGGGTGGTGGCCGAGCGGCCGGGGGTCGTGGCCGAGCGGCCGGGGGTCGTGGCCGGACCGCCGGGGGCGTGGTCGTGGGTGTCGCCGGTCAGGGCCATGAAGGCCTGCTCGAGGCCGGCGGTGACGATCTCGAGGTCGGTGCCGCCGAGCTCGAGCAGGAGCAGCCGCGCGACGGCGTCGGAGTCGGCGGCCGAGACGACGACGCGCGAGCCGCGCTCCTCGACGTCGCGGACGCCCTCGACGCGGCGCAGCGCCGCCACCGACTCGCCGAAGGAGCCGGCGGGGAGCGTGGCCGAGACGGTGCGGCCGCTCGCCTGCGAGCGGATCTCGGCCGTCGTGCCGTCGGCGACGATGCGGCCGCCGGCGACGAGGACGATGCGGTCGGCGAAGGCGTCGGCCTCCTCGAGGTAGTGCGTGGCGAAGACGACGGTGCGTCCCGCGCTCGCGTCGGCGTGCATCGTGTCCCAGAAGTCGCGCCGGGCCGTGACGTCCATGCCAGCCGTCGGCTCGTCGAGGACGAGCAGGCGGGGGTCGGGGAGCAGCGCGAGCGCGAAGCGCAGCCGCTGCTGCTCGCCGCCCGAGCACTTGGACACCCGGCGGTCGGCGAGCGTCCTCAGCCCGGCGCGGTCGATGACCTCGTCGACGGGGGTGTGGGAGGCGTACGTCGAGGCGATCATCCGCACCGTCTCGCGGACGGTGAGGTCGCGCAGGAGCCCGCCGGTCTGAAGCACCGCGGAGACGGCGCCGGAGACGACGGCCTCGCGGGGACGGCGCGGCGCGGCAGCCGCAGGCGTCACGTCCTGCCCGTGACAGGTGTCACGGGCGGCGCCGACCCGACAGACTGTGGCCATGGCCGACTTCGAGGTGCATCTCGACTCCCCGCTGCCCGCCCCCGAGGCGTGGCGGCGCATCCTCGACCTCACGGCGCACACCGCCGTCATCCCGCTGACGACCGTGACCGGTCAGGCCATGACGGCCGCCGAGCTCGTCGCCGGGTCGCGGTTCGTCGCCCGCACCGGCGTGGGGCCGGTGGGCTTCGACGACGTCATGGTCGTCGACGCCATCGAGGCGCCGACCGAGGCGTCGGCCGGGAGCGCGCGGATCCACAAGGAGGGCACGGTGGTCCGTGGTCGGATCGACCTGCTCGTCACCCCCACGGCCACGGGGTCGACCGTCGCCTGGTCGCAGCGCATCGGGGTGCGCGGGGTGCCCGCCCTCCTCGACCCGGTCGTCGCCAAGGTGGCCGGGGCGGCCTACGGCTCAACCCTCCGCAAGCTCCTGGCCCGCGGCTGACGGCGCCCCAGCCCCGCCGTCAGCGCCAGCCGAGCTCGGGGGCCACGTGGGTCAGGAGGCTCTCGATGACGTGGGCGTTGTAGTCGACGCCGAGCTGGTTGGGCACGGTGAGCAGGAGCGTGTCCGCGGCGGCGATCGCCTCGTCCTCGGCGAGGTCACGGACGAGCTGGTCGGGCTCGCCGGCATACGTCTTGCCGAAGCGCGCCGTCCCGCCGTCGATGTGGCCGACCTGGTCCTGGCTGCCCGCCTCGCGCCCGAAGTACGCGCGGTCCGTGTCCGACACGATGGGGAAGACGCTGCGGCTCACCGACACCCGCGGCTCGCGCTCGTGCCCGGCGGCCTTCCACGCGTCGCGGAACCGCTGGATCTGCTCGGCCTGGAGGCGGTGGAACGGGACGCCGGTGTCCTCGGTGAGCAGCGTCGAGCTCATGAGGTTCATCCCCTGCTCGGCCGTCCACTCCGCGGTGGCGCGAGTGCCGGCACCCCACCAGATGCGGTCGCGCAGGCCGGGCGAGTGCGGCTCGATGCGCAGCAGGCCGGGCGGGTTGGGGAACATCGGGCGCGGGTTCGGCTCGGCGAAGCCGCGTCCGGTCAGGACGCTGAGGAGGACCTCGGTGTGCTGCCGGGCCATCGCGGCGTGGTCGCCGTCGGTGGGCTCGTAGCCGAAGTAGCGGTAGCCGTCGACGACCTGCTCGGGTGACCCACGGCTGATGCCGAGCTGGAGCCGGCCGCCGGAGATGAGGTCGGCGGAGCCGGCGTCCTCGGCCATGTAGAGCGGGTTCTCGTAGCGCATGTCGATGACGCCGGTCCCGATCTCGATCCGGCTCGTGCGCGCACCGACCGCGGCCAGCAGGGGGAACGGCGAGGCGAGCTGCCGGGCGAAGTGGTGGACGCGGAAGTACGCGCCGTCGGCCCCGAGCTCCTCCGCCGCGACGGCGAGGTCGATCGACTGGAGCAGGACGTCCTGCGCCGACCGCGCCTGCGAGTGCGGCGAGGGGTTCCAGTGCCCGAACGAGAGGAATCCGATCTTCTTCACGTGCGGTCAACACCGGGCGGGGCTCCGCTCTTCCCGCCGGCCGCAGTCCCTCGGACAATCCGGAAACCCTTGTGGCGCCGAACGACCCCCATGACGCGCCGACGACTTGCCCTCAGCGGGATCCTCGCCGCGATAGCCGGGATCGCCGCCGGTCACCTCGTGGCAGGCTTCCTCGCCCCTGCATCCTCGCCGGTGCTCGCCATCGGGTCGACGGTGATCGACCTGACCCCCACCCCCGTCAAGGAGTGGGGGATCGCGACCTTCGGCACCAACGACAAGCTGATCCTCCAGGGCTCGGTGCTCGTCGTGACGCTCGCGCTCGCGGCCGTCGCCGGCCTCCTCGCCCGCCGACGTATGCCGCTCGCCGTCGGGTTCATCGTGCTGCTCACCGGCCTTGCCGGTGCCGCCGCGCTGCTCCGGCCCACGGCCCGCCCGCTCGACGCCCTGCCCGCGCTCGCCGCGATGGCCGCCGGGGTGGCTACGCTCGTCTGGCTCGTCCGTCTCGCCCGCCGTGCGTCCGGCGAGGCCGTGGCCAGGAACGACGAGGCGACCGTCGACGGCCCGCGCGGCTCGAAGATGACCCCCGCCGCCGACCCCAACGACCCGACCGCCCGGCCCGGCACCGGCCGTCGCGGCTTCATCGGCGGGGCGCTCGGCGTCACAGCGCTCTCGGTGCTCGCCGCCGTCGGTGGCCAGCTGCGCAGCGGGGCCCAGACCATCAAGAAGATCGTGCTGCCGGCCGCTGCCGACAAGGCCAAGCCGCTGCCGACCGGCCTCGAGGGCACCGTGCCCGGCATCTCGCCGCTGCGGACCCCGACCGACAAGTTCTACCGCGTCGACACCAACCTCACCGTCCCCAAGGTCGACGTCGACACGTGGACGCTCGAGATCGACGGCATGGTCGAGAAGCCCTTCACGATGACCTTCGCCGAGCTCTCCGAGATGCCCCTCATCGAGCGCGACATCACCATGACGTGCGTCTCCAACGAGGTGGGCGGCGGCTACATCGGCGCCGCGCGCTGGCTCGGCGTCCGCCTGACCGACGTCCTCGACCGCGCCGGCATCACCGGCAGCCCGGACCAGGTGCTCAGCACGGCCGTCGACGGCTTCACCATCAGCACCCCGCTCGCCGTCGTCCGCGACGGGCGCGACGCGATGATCGCCATCGGCATGAACGGCGCCCAGCTCACCGACACCCACGGCTTCCCCGCGCGACTCATCACGCCCGGCCTCTACGGCTTCGTCGGCGCCACGAAGTGGCTCACCAAGCTCACCCTGACGACGTATGCCGCCGAGCAGTCCTACTGGACGAAGCGGCAGTGGGCGACGGACGCCCCGATCAAGACGAGCGCCCGCATCGACACCCCGGAGCCGCTCTCGACGATCAAGGCGGGGATGACCGCCATCGGCGGCGTCGCCTGGGCCCAGCACCGCGGCGTCGGCAAGGTCGAGGTCAAGATCGACGACGGCGACTGGCAGGAGACCAAGCTCGGCCCGGACGTCAACATCGACTACTGGCGCCAGTGGTACCTCCCGTGGGACGCCAAGCCCGGCCTGCACCGCATCGCCGTCCGCGCCGTCGACCGCCAGGGGCGCGCCCAGATCACCGAACGCGCCACGCCCTTCCCCAGCGGGTCGAGCGGCATCCAGGAGGTGGTGGTGACCGTCGCGTGATCCCGGCCGTCGAAATCTCCTCGAAAAAACTTCTCCGACAAGCAATCCGGAGCCACAGCAGCTCCGAATCCCACATGACCGTGCACCACACAGCCACAAGGAGTGACTGACATGAAGACCATGAAGACCCGCACCGGCCTCGTCGCCCTCGCGATCGCCCTGCCCCTGAGCCTCGCCGCCTGCGGCAGCTCCAGCGACAACACCACGTCGCCCGGCGCCGGCAGCACGCCCGCCGCGACGTCGTCCGACTCGATGACGAGCAGCACCCCGTCCGACACGATGACCTCCTCCGAGTCGATGGACGCCGCTGCGGCCGTCTTCGGCGAGGGTTGCGCCGCCGTGCCGAAGGACGGCGCCGGCTCGTTCAACGGCATGGCCACCGCGCCCGTCGCGACCGCCGCGAGCGCCAACCCGCTGCTCTCGACGCTCGTCACCGCCGTCAAGACCGCCGGTCTCGTCGACACCCTGAACTCGGCTCCCGAGATCACCGTCTTCGCGCCCGTCAACGACGCGTTCGCCAAGATCCCGGCCGCCGACCTCAAGAAGGTCCTCGCCGACAAGCCGACCCTGACGAAGATCCTCACCAACCACGTCGTGGCCGGCAAGCTCTCCCCGGAGCAGCTCGCGGGTGACCACAAGACCCTCGCCGGCACGACCATCACGGTCAAGGGCTCGGGCGAGAACTTCACGGTCGGCAAGGCCGACGCCAAGGTCATCTGCGGCAACGTCCCGACCGCCAACGCCACGGTGTACATCATCGACGGCGTGCTGATGCCCTGATCGTCTCCCGACCAGGCTGACGCGGAACACGACGACGGGCGACACAATGGACCCCATGTCACGGTTCTCGGTGGTCCCTTCCGGTGATGAGTCACCGGAGGGGGCCACCCGCCCAGTCCCCCTGGAGCAGCTGCTCCGCAGAGCGGCGACCGGCGACGAGACGGCGTTCGCAGAGCTCTACGACGCAGTCTCCTCCCGGCTCTTCGGTCTGGTCCGCCGCGTCGTGCGCGACCCCGCCCAGTCGGAGGAAGTGACCCAGGAGGTCTTCCTCGAGATCTGGCGGCACAGCGCACGCTTCGACCCGAGCAAGGGTGCAGCTCTCGCGTGGATGCTCACCATCGCTCACCGCAAGGCCGTCGACCGGGTCCGGTCGGCGGAGGCCTCCCGCAACCGCGACGAGGGATACGGCGCCAGCAACCAGGACGTCACCCACGACTCCACGGCCGAGGCCGTCGTCGAGCGTCTCGATGCGGAGCGGGTTCATCGGGCGTTAGAGACGCTCACACCGGTCCAACGGCAGGCCCTCGAACTGGCCTACCTCTCGGGATACACCCACACGGAGGTGGCCACGATGCTCGACCTGCCACTCGGGACCGCCAAGACACGCATCCGTGATGGACTGATCAGACTACGAGACACGTTGGGGGTGACACTGTGAGCGAGGACATCCACGCACTGTCCGGTGCCTACGCCGTGGACGCTCTCGACGACGTCGAGCGGGCCCGGTTCGAGCGACACCTCGCCGGCTGCCCGGCCTGCCGCGCCGAGGTCGACGGCCTCGTCGCCGCCGCCTCCGAGCTGTCGGTGCTCACCGAGGCCGCACCGCCGGCCTCGCTCCGCGCCAAGGTGCTCGCCGAGATCGCGACCGTCCGTCCGCTGCCGCCCCTCACGGCCCCGCAGGCGGAGTCGGGTGACGATGCCGTCACGTCGGCGCCGCCCGCCCCGTCCCAGCCCGCTGCCGAGGCCGCCCCGGCCGAGTCGCACGGCGACCAGGGCCGGCACGCCGACGAGCTCTCCGAGCGCCGCCGGTCCCGGTCGGCCCGCGGTCTCGCCCGCGGTTGGCGGGTCGTCGTCGCGGCCGCCACGGTCGCGGTGCTCGCCATGGGTGGTTTCACCGTTTGGCGCCAGATCGACAAGGACCCGTCGCGGGCCCTCGCCGACCAGGTGCTCGCCGCCCCGGACGCCACGCGCTACGGCGCACGGCTCGCCGGCGGCGCCACGGCCACCATCGTGCGCTCCACCTCGCTCCAGAAGGCCGTCATCGTCACCTCCGGCATGGCGCAGCCGCCGACGGGCAAGGTCTTCCAGCTCTGGCTGCAGGACGCGACCGGCCACATGACCTCCGCGGGGCTCATGCCCGGCGGTGGCGACCAGGTCGTCGTGCTGAGCGGCGACGCGAGCCACTCGAAGGGCGCCGGCATCACCGTCGAGCCCGCCGGTGGCTCCGACCAGCCGACCACCAACCCGATCGCCTTCGTGGCCTTCGCCTGAGGCGCAGGACCGCAACCGGTCGCCACGACGTCGGACGGTCCCGAGCTCGCTCCCGGCTTCCCCAGCTGGAGCTCGGGACCGCCCGACCTCGTGGGCGTGGAAGGGGTAGAACTTGCCGATCACGAGGCCGTGCCCGTGGCGCCCGCTCATCGCGCACCCACGGATGCCGGCTCGCGGGTCCCGGCCGCCTCCTCCGGCGCGTCGCGCATCGGCCACCACTGGCGGAGGCCGACGGCGCACAGGACGACGAAGCCGGCATACAGCACGGCGGTGAGCGTGAGCCCCTTGTGGAGGTAGAGGGGGACGTAGAGCACGTCGGCGGCGATCCACAGCACCCAGTTGCCGATCCACTTGAAGCTGAGCATGAGCTGCGCGACGAGGCTGAGGGAGGTGGTCAGCGCGTCCCACGTCGGCACGTCGGAGTCGGTGTGCCGGGTCAGCAGCGACCAGACGGCCCACGTGGCGCCGGCGACGAGGCGCCCGGCCCGCGCGGCCGGGCGCCTCGTCATACCCGGGGCTCCTCCAAAGAAGAAAAGTCTGCGAGGCTCTCAACCTGACGCGGTGTGCGCGACCTCTTAGCCTCGATCCACCGATGGGCTGATGGCGTGGGGTTGATCGTCGTCTCGGGCTGAGGAGGCGAGCAGGGGCGTGGGTGATCGCCCGACCTCGCTGTCGGGGTGTTCCACGTCGGGGTTGCTCGGGTCGCGCCGTCGTCGGCTG
>Ga0102832_1000583_pt1 | contig 50663 bp, 48 predicted proteins | sample EBPBio282013_DNA_FD_88942 | JGI IMG/M metagenome (GOLD analysis project Ga0102832, IMG submission 88942) | Wastewater treatment Type I Accumulibacter community from EBPR Bioreactor in Madison, WI, USA - Reactor 2_5/28/2013_ DNA (Illumina Assembly) | ecosystem: Engineered > Bioreactor > EBPR >...
AAATGGCGTAGACATCGTGCTTCAGGCAGAGCCCGGCAATGAAGTCGAGTTCCTCTTCGTCGAAGACCTTGGAGCAGGGATTCATCGGCGTGTTGAACAGGATGAGCTTCGTACGATCGCTGAAGGCCGCGGCCAACTCTTCCTTGGGCAGGCGCCAGCTTGGCGGTTCCAGACGAACCATCTTCGGAATCCCCCCTGCCCGACGCACCATCGGCAGGTAGGAGTCGTAGAGCGGCTCGATCAGGACCACCTCGTCGCCCGGCTCGATCAGCCCGAACAGGCAGTCGCCCAGGGCCTCCGTAGCGCCGGACGTAACAAGCACCTCGGTCTGCCAATCTACGTCGAGGCCCTGGAAGCGCTTGGCATGCTCCGCCACTGCCTGTCGCAATTCCGGGATCCCCATCATGGGGGGATACTGATTGTGGCCGTTCAGCAGGTAGTCGGCCGCCGCCGTCCGCACCTCGTCCGGTCCCTTGTCGTCAGGAAAGCCCTGGCCGAGATTGACCGAGTTATGCTCACGGGCCAGCGCCGACATGACCTCAAAGACCGTCGTGCCCAGGCTGGACATCAGTGAATTCGCAGATTTCATCGAAGATCCCGTACTGCCTTACTTTTGGGCAACAAACCGCCCTCATATTAATCAATTCGCCTACTCCGCAGACAAATCACCGGCTGCCCTTCTTCTCTTATCCTTCAGTCGAGCTGTGGAAAATTATGGCATGAAATTTGCTTCATGCCCGTTCACAACGAGCTCTCCCGACCGGGAGGCCCGGTGTCTGCGTGCGGAGTGTCTCAAGCCAATGAAGAAGATCGAAGCGATCATCAAGCCCTTCAAGCTGGACGAGGTGAAAGATGCCCTCAACCAGATCGGGTTGAAGGGTATCACCGTCCTGGAAGCGAAGGGCTTCGGCCGGCAGAAAGGCCACACCGAACTTTACCGTGGCGCCGAGTACGTCGTCGATTTCCTGCCCAAGGTGAAGATCGAGCTGATCGTCGAAGACGAGATGGTCGAGAAGGCTGTCGAGGCGATCCGCAGCTCCGCGCATACCGGCCGAATTGGCGACGGCAAGATCTTCGTGTCGAGCATCGATGACGCGATCCGAATTCGTACTGGCGAGCGTGGTGACGCCGCCGTATGAGGACCAGGCCTCAGGGGGCCGGAGACGTAACCACAAGTAGAGGGACGAACGACAAATGGATGCCAAGCAAGTTCTCGCGATGATCAAGGAAAAGGACGTCAAGTTCGTTGACTTCCGCTTCACCGATCCTCGCGGCAAGTGGCAGCATACGGCCCGCATGGCCTCTGCCACCGACGAGGGCACGTTCGTCGACGGCGTGATGTTCGACGGTTCGTCGATCGGTGGCTGGAAGGCGATCAACGATTCCGACATGATCCTGATGCCGGATCCCTCGACCGCCGTGCTCGATCCCTTCGCGGCACAGACCACGCTGGTCGTGACCTGCGACGTCGTCGAGCCTTCGACAGGCCAGCTTTACGCCCGGTGCCCGCGTTCGACCGCCAAGCGCGCCGAGGCCTACATGAAGTCGTCCGGCGTTGGCGACACCGCCGTGTTCGGCCCCGAGCTCGAGTTCTTCGTGTTCGACGACGTGCGCTACGACGTCCAGATGGGCGGCAGCTTCTATTCGATCTCCTCGAACGAATCGCCGTGGAACAGCGGCGCCGCAATCGAGGGGGGCAACCTTGCTCACCGCCCGGGCGTCAAGGGTGGCTACTTCCCGGTGCAGCCGGTCGACACGCACAACGACCTGCGCGCCGAGATGATGTCGGTCTGCGCCGACATGGGTCTGGTCATGGAGATCCACCATCACGAAGTGGCGCCGGCGCAGAACGAACTCGGCTTCAAGTTCGACACGCTGGTGAAGACCGCCGACAACGTGCAGAAGTACAAGTACACCCTGCACAACGTCGCCCACAGCTACGGCAAGACGCTGACCTTCATGCCGAAGCCGCTGTACGGCGACAACGGCTCGGGCATGCACACCCACCAGTCGATCTGGAAGGACAACAAGCCGCTGTTCGCCGGTTCGGGCTACGCCGACCTGTCGGAGACGGCGCTGTACTACATCGGCGGCATCATCAAGCACGCCAAGGCGCTGAACGCCTTCTGCAACGCCAGCACCAACTCCTACAAGCGCGTCATCCCGGGCTTCGAGGCGCCGGTGCTGCTGGCCTACTCGTCGCGCAACCGCTCGGCCTCGTGCCGCATCCCCTACTCGGCCTCGCCGAAGGGCAAGCGCGTCGAGGTCCGCTTCCCGGACCCGTCGGCCAACCCGTACCTCGCCTTCGCGGCGATGCTGATGGCCGGCATCGACGGCATCCAGAACAAGATCCACCCGGGCGACCCGATGGACAAGAACCTGTACGACCTGCCGCCGGAAGAGCTGACCAAGGTCCCGACCGTGGCCGGCTCGCTGCGCGAGGCGCTCAACGCGCTCGACGCCGACCGCTCGTTCCTCACCAAGGGCGGCGTGTTCACCGACGACCAGATCGACGCCTACATGGAGCTCAAGTGGGAAGAGGTCTACAACTGGGAACACCAGCCGGCGCCGGTCGAGTACAAGATGTACTACTCGATCTGATCGAGCCGATCTTTCGATGCGTGGAAGGGCCTGCGAAAGCAGGCCCTTCTTCTTTTTGCGCCCCCTTCTTCTTTTCGAAGCATCGTGCAAGTCTCGCCGGCCACGGAGGAACGCATGAGCTGGATGGACGAGGCGATGAAGGACCTGCAGCCCTGGATCGGGCGGGTGCGCACGGTCGAGGACGATATCGGGCTGATGGCGGTGCGCCGCGCCGCCGGCACCTTCAACCTCGATCCCGCCGCCTTCCAGCGCGGCACCGAGCTGCCGCCGCACTGGTTCGGCCTGTTCTTCGCCGAGACCGTGCGCCAGGACCAGATCGGCCCGGACGGCCACCCCAACAAGGGCGTCGTGCTGCCGCCGATCCCGATGCCGCGCCGCATGGGCGCCGGCCGCCGCGTGAAGATCATGGCCAACCTCAGGGCCGGCGAGCCGGCCGTGAAGAAGGCCGAGGTCGCCAACATCGTCCCCAAGACCGGCCGCTCCGGCGACATCTTCGTCCTGACCATGCGCCACACCATCGAGCAGCACGGCAAGACCATCGCGGTCGACGAGTTCGACGCGATCTACCGCCCCGCCGTGCCGCCGGGCCAGAAGACCACCGCGACGGTCGCCCAGCCGGCCCGCACCGACCATGCCTGGAAGGAGCGCACCGACCTCACCAACGCGCTCAACTTCCGCTACTCGGCGATCACCTGGAACGCCCACCGCATCCACTACGACGGCGACTACACGCGCAGCGAGGAAGGCTACCCTGCCCTCGTCTCCAACGGCGGCCTGTCGATGCACCTGATGGTCGACGCCGCGCTGAAGCACGCCAAGGGCAGGCTGGCCGGCTGCAGCGCGCGGCTCGTCCACCCGCTGTGGATCGGCGACTTCATCGAGGTCCGCGGCGAGGCGCAGAACGGCGGCGCCCTGAAGATCTGGGCGGCCGACAAGAACGGCGTGCTGTGCGGCGAGATGGACCTGGAGTTCGCGGCGTGAGCGGCGGGCCGCTCGACGGTGTCCGCGTCGTCGACCTGACGACGGTGGTGGTCGGCCCGATCTGCACCCGCACGCTGGCCGACTACGGCGCCGACGTGATCAAGGTCGAGGCGCCGGGCGGCGACCTCCTGCGCACCATGGCGCAGGGCAGCCGCCACCCCGGCATGTCGGGCAAGTTCCTCAACTTCAACCGCAACAAGCGCTCGATCGTGCTCGACCTCAAGAAGCCGGCCGGGCTCGACGCGATCAAGCGGCTGATCGCCCGCGCCGACGTCTTCGTCAGCAACGTCCGTCCCGAGGGGCTGGCGCGCGCCGGGCTCGACTACGAGAGCCTCAAGGCCCTCAACCCGCGCCTGATCCACTGCTCGATCCTCGCGTTCGGCCGCGGCGGCCGCTACTACAACCGCCCGGCATACGACCCGATCGTGCAGAGCCTGTCGGGCGTCGCCGGCACGCTCGCCCGCGCCACCGGCGAGCCGCGCTTCGTGCCGATGGTCATGAGCGACCACACGTCCGGCCTGATCGCCGCGCAGGCGATCGGCTTCGCCCTGTACCGCCGCGAGAAGACCGGCACGGGCGAGGCGATCGACGTGCCGATGCTCGAGAACATGGCGTCGTTCGTGTCGAGCGAGCATCTCGGCGCCATGACCTTCGATCCGCCGGTCGGACCGAGCGGCGACAACCGGCTGCTGAGCGCCGACTACCGGCCGCTGCCGACCCGCGACGGCTACATCACGGTCGGTCCCAACACCAATCCCCAGGCCTTCGCCTTCTTCGACGCGATCGGCCGGCCCGAGCTCAAGACCGATCCGCGCTTCGACAGCGCCGCGGCGCGCACCGCCAACGCCGCCGCCTACTTCGAGGTGCGCAAGAACAGCCTCGCCCAGAAGACGACCGACGAGTGGCTGGAGATCTTCGACAAGGCCGACGTGCCGGCCGCGCGCTACAACACGATCGACGACCTGCTGACCGACCCGCACCTGTCGGACGTCGGGTTCTTCACCACCGAGGAGCACCCGAGCGAGGGCCGCATCCGGCGCTCGCGGCCGGCCAACACCTTCTCGGGCGGCGGCCGCGGCGATCTCACCCACGCGCCGCTGCTCGGCGAGCACACCCGCGCGGTGCTGGCCGAGGCCGGCTACTCCGCGGCCGAGATAGACAGGATGACGGCCGAGGGCGCGGCGCGCTCGGCCTAGGGACGGCCTAGACCGGCTTCTCGCCCTCGATCAGCACGCGCTGCATGATGCGCGGCTCGCCTTCCGGGTAGTCGATGACCACCCGGTGCATGGTCGCCCGGTTGTCCCAGATCACGATGTCGCCCCTGGTCCAGACGTGGCCGAAGTGGTGGCGCGGCTGGCGCGCCTCCTCGGCCAGTTCGTCGAGCAGCGCGTCGCTCTCGGCCCGCTCGAGGCCGACGATGCGGTCGAGCCGATTGGGATTGAGGTACAGCGCCTTGCGCCCGGTCTCGGGGTGGGTGCGCACCAGCGGGTGCTCGACGTCGGGCGTCTCCGCCATCTCCTCGGGCGTGCGCGGCGACGGCCGGTTGCGGGCGCGCACCGTGTCGTAGCCATGGACGGCGCGCTTGCCGTCGATGCGCCGGCGGGTCTTCTCCGGCAGCGCCTCGTAGACCGAGTGCATGTTGCAGAACCAGGTCGCGCCGCCGTGGCTTGGGATCTCGATGGCGTGCAGCAGCGTCGCCTTGGCCGGCACCGCGAAGTACGAATCGTCGGTGTGCCAGTCCTCCGCCCGGATCGCCGTCTTGTCGGTCGTGCCGTCGGCCATCAGCGTGCTGACCATGATCGACACATCCGGCACGTCGCCGCTGCGCTTGTAGCGGAGCAGTTGCCGCTGCGGCGTCCCGAAGGCGCGCGAGAAGGCCAGGGTCTCGGCCGGCGTCATGCGCTCGCCCGGCACGACCACCAGCAGGTGCTCGGCCAGTGCGCGGTTGAGCATGGCGGCGGTCTCGGGGTCGCCGGCGCGCGAACGATCGAGGCCGTCGATGCGGGCACCGAGCGGTCCCGCGCAGGGAGTGATCTGGGGCATCGGGAAACTCTAGCGCAACGGCGCGGCCGCGCCACGCCGCCGGCTCGCCCTGCGAGGTCAGTCCGCGGCCCCTGGCTTGGTCGCGGGACGGCGGCGGCGGCGGAAGCGGTCGCCGACTACCGCGCGCATCCAGGCCCGCGCCTGCTGGACCAGCGCCCGGGCCTTCTGCCAGGCCGGCAGGGCCCGCACGAAGGCGTAGACCTGGTCGCGGAAGTCGAACACCCAGGCCTCGGCGCGCCGGTACCACGGCACCGTGACGAGGGTCGGGCGCAGCAGGCCGTAGAGCCGCGCGACCAGCGCCGTGGTCACCACCTTGCCGAACACCAGGCTGGCCAACGCCAGCCCGAAGCGCTCGTGCATGGCGAACCACACCGCTCCCAGCTTGACTGGCAGCAGCAGCACCATCGGCGCCAGGAAGGCGAACATCGCAGCCCACGGCGGCAGGGTGCGCAGCCAGCGCTCCAGCCGGGCGACCGGCGGCCACCGGCCGAGCGCCGCCATGGCGAGGCCCATGTAGTGGAGCAGCGTCTCTTCGAGGAACACCCAGGCCGCGGCCAGCGGCACCAGCACCAGGTCGAGCAGGTGTTTGAGGTGGCGTTTCACCATGGCGCTCACTAAAGCTCGAATCCTGTCAATTGAGTGACGACCATGCTGTCCCGCCGTTCCTTCGCCCGACTGCTGCCCGCCCTCGGCGCGGCGCCCCTGCTCCCGGCCCTGGCCGGCGCCCAGGCCGCGCCGCTGACCCGCATCGCGTTCGGCTCGTGCGCCGACCAGAACCAGCCGCAGCCGATCTGGGACGCCATTCTCGCCTATCGTCCGGAGCTTTTCATCTTCGCCGGCGACAACGTCTACGGTGACTTCCGGACCCCCGACGCGGCCGCCCTGAAGCGGGCCTACGACAAGGCCGCCACCATCGAGGGCTATCGCCGGCTGCGCGACAGCGTGGCCCACCTCGCGATCTGGGACGACCACGACTTCGGCCAGAACGACGGCGGTGCGTCGTTCCCGCACAAGGCCGTCTCCAAGGACCTGTTCCTCGATTTCTGGAAGGTGCCGGCCGACGATCCGCGACGCCAGCGCGAGGGGCTCTACGACTCGCACATCTACGGTCCGACCGGCATGCGCGTGCAGGTCATCCTGCTCGACACGCGGTGGTTCCGCTCGCCGCTGAAGCCGACCGACAAGCGCGATGCCCCGGGCAAGGAGCGTTACCTGCCCGATGACGATCCGGCCAGGACGATGCTGGGCGAGGCGCAGTGGACGTGGCTGGCCGGCGAGCTGCGCAAGCCGGCCGAGCTGCGGCTCGTCGTCTCGACGATCCAGGTGCTGGCCGAGGGCCACGGCTGGGAGCGCTGGGGCAACTTCCCGCTGGAACGGCAGAAGCTGTTCGACACGATCCGGCAGAGCGGCGCGCGCGGCGTCGTCCTGCTGTCGGGCGATCGCCACATCGGGGCGCTCTACAAGGAAACCGTCCCCGGCCTGTCGACGCTCTACGAACTGACCTCCAGCGGTCTCAACAAGACCTACCCGTTCTCGCGCGAGGCCGGGCCCAACCGGATCGGCCCGATCTACGGCGCCGCCAACTTCGGCGTCGTCGACATCGACTGGTGGGCCCGCACCGTCGGCCTCGCGCTGCGCGACGAGAGCGGCACGGTGCGGCGGTCGCTGACGATCGGGTTCGACGACCTGCGCCTTGCCCCGTAAATGCCCCGATTGAGCCGAGGGATGGCGCCCGGCACGCGGCCGTAACGCTGATCAAGGCCGGCGCTCGACCGGCCGATCTCAGCCCCTGGGTCGTTCATGCTCTATCGCAACGTCTTCATCGTCGCCATCCTCGCGGCCCTCGTGTTCGCCGCCGCGCCCTCGTTCTCGCAGGACAAGCCGGCCGATGCGCCGTCGGCCGACGGCACCACGCGCCCCCCGAAGGACCCGTCCCAGCGGCCGCCGCGCCCGCATGGCCCTCCGCCCGGGATGGCTGGCGGGAACGGCGGCGACGTTGATGGCGGCAAGGAGGGCGCCAAGGATGGTGGCAAGGGTGGCCCGAAGAACGGCGCCAGCGAGGGCGACAGGAAGATGGGCGCGGCGCCCGACGGAACGCGTCCGCCGCCGCATCGCCGGGCCCCGCGACCCGACGGCGATACGCAGGCGCAGCGCCGCGACGACGGAACCGCGCCGCGACAGGGGCGCCCGCCGGCACCGCCCAACACCGACGGCAAGACCACCGACTGAAACGAAAAGGGCCGCCCCTGCGGGCGGCCCTTCCCTCGTCCGGATCTCGCGATCTACTCGGGCTTCACGCCGGCCGCCTGGACCGCCGGCACCCACTTGTCGATCGACGCCTTCAGCTGGCTGCCCAACGCTTCCGGCGTCGACTCGGCGGCGCTCGGCAGGTCGACGGCCAGCTCGGTCAGGCGCACCTTGACCTTCTCGTCCGACAGCGCCGTGACCAGCGCCTGGTTGAGCTTGGCGACGATCTCCTTCGAGGTGCCCTTCGGCGCGAAGAAGCCGTTCCAGATCGTGACCTCGTAGCCCTTGAGGCCGGCCTCGTCGATCGACGGCACGTCCGGCAGCTGCGGCAGCCGCTTCTGGGTCGACACGCCGATTGCCTTGATGTTGCCGCTCTTGATCTGCGGCAGCACGTTCACGGCCTGGTCGACCATGTAGTCGAACTGGCCGGACACCAGGTCGTTCAGCGCCGGGCCGGTGCCCTTGTACGGGATCTCCAGCACGTCGACCTTCATCATGCTGTTCAGCATCAGGCCGCCGAGGTGCGAGGCCGCGCCGATGCCGGCCATGCCGTACTGGACCTTCTTCTCGTTGGCCTTCACGTAGGCCATGAACTCGGGAAAGGTCTTGGCCGGCAGGTCCTTCTTGGCGACCAGCACCATCGGGTTGGTGCCGCCCAGCCCGACCGGCTCGAAGTCCTTCACGCTATCGTAGGGCAGCGACTTGTAGAGGGCGATGTTCACCGCCAGCGTGCCCATGTGGGTGAAGGCCAGCGTGTAGCCGTCCGGGGCCGCCCGGGCGACCTTGGCCACGCCGATCGTTCCGCCGGCGCCGCCGACGTTCTCGACCACCATCTGCTGGCCGAGCGCCTCGCTCATGCGCTGGCACAGGATGCGGGCCAGCGCGTCGGTCGGGCCGCCGGCCGCGAAAGGCACCACGACGGTTATGGGCTTTGCCGGGTAGGCCTGCGCCATCGCCCCGAACGGCAGGGCGGCCAGGCCGCTGGCGGCTGTCGCGGCCAGCAGCACACGTCTCTTCATGTCTCGCTCCCTGAAACAGACAACCTGCGGGGCGAGCTACACTGTCTTCACGAGCTCCGCAATGGCCGCGCCGACGGTCTTTGTGTCGCCGTTGCCGCCGAGATCCCGGGTCCGGGGGCCGCCCTCGACCAGCGACGCGGCGATCGCCCGCTCGATCGCCTCGGCGGCCTCGGGGTAGCCGAGGTGGCGGACCATCATGGCGCCCGACCAGATCTGGCCGATCGGGTTGGCGATGCCCTTGCCGGCGATGTCCGGCGCCGAGCCGTGCACCGGCTCGAACATCGAGGGGTAGATGCGCTCGGGGTTGATGTTGCCGGACGGCGCCACGCCGATCGACCCGGTCAGGGCGGGGCCGAGATCCGACAGGATGTCGCCGAACAGGTTGGACCCGACCACCACGTCGAACCAGTCCGGGTTGCGCACGAAGTGCGCCGTCAGGATGTCGATGTGATACTGGTCCGCCTTGATGTCGGGGTACTTCTTGCACATCTCGGCGAAGCGCTCGTCCCAGAACGGCATGGTGTGGATGATGCCGTTCGACTTGGTGGCCGACGTCACGTGCTTCTTCTTGGTGCCGCGCGCGAACTCGAAGGCGAACTTCAGCACCCGGTCGACGCCCTTGCGGGTGAAGATGGCTTCCTGGATCGCGAACTCCATGTCGGTGCCCTGGAACATCCGGCCGCCGATCTGGCTGTACTCGCCCTCGGTGTTCTCGCGCACCACCCAGAAGTCGATCTCGCCGGGCTTGCGGTTGGCGAGCGGCGACGGCACGCCCTCGAACAGCCGCACCGGGCGCAGGTTCACGTACTCGTCGAAGTCGCGGCGGATCGGGATCAGCAGGCCCCACAGCGACACGTGATCGGGCACTCCTGGCCAGCCGACGGCGCCGAGAAAGATGCTCTCGAAGGCCTTGAGCTGCTCCATGCCGTCTTCCGGCATCATCCGGCCGGTCTTCAGCAGGCGGTCGCAGGACCAGTCGAAGTCGGTGAACTCCAGTTCGAAGTTGAAGCGCCGGGCGGCGGCTTCCAGGACACGCACGCCCTCGGGCAGCACCTCCTTGCCGATTCCGTCACCCGGAATGAGAGCGATCTTATGCTTGGCCATGCGTTTCCTCCTGCGGCGCCCGCCGACGTATACTGAACGAGTATTCAGGAGCAAGCCATGACCTACGACCTCAAGATCACGGGCGGCACGATCGTCGACGGCACCGGCAAGGCCGGCTTCAAGGGCGATGTCGGGATCAGCGGCGGCAAGGTGGTCGCGCTGGGCAAGGCCGAGGGGCCGGCCACGACCACGATCGACGCGACCGGAAAGGTCGTCTCGCCGGGCTTCGTCGACGTCCACACCCACTACGACGCGCAAATCCTGTGGGACCGCATGCTCAGCATTTCGCCGTGGCACGGCGTGACCACGACGGTGATCGGCAATTGCGGCTTCGGCGTCGCGCCGACCCGCGCCATCCATCGCCGGATGATCCTGCAGACGCTCGAGAAGGTCGAGGGCATGAGCCTCGAGGCGCTTCAGGCCGGCCTCGGCGACGACTGGCCGTTCGAGACCTTCCCCCAGTACCTCGACACGCTCGAGAAGAACGGCGTGGCGATCAACGTCGCCGCCCTGTTCGGCCACACGCCGCTGCGCCTGTTCGTGATGGGCGAGGAATCGACCGAGCGCGCCGCGACGGCCGACGAGATCGCCATGATGAAGAAGATGGTGCACGAGGCGATGGAGGCCGGCGCGATCGGTTTCGGCACCTCGGTCTCGGTCAGCCATAACGGCTATGCCGGCAAGCCGGTGCCGAGCCGCCAGGCCACCGTCGAGGAGATGGACGCGCTGGTCTCGGTGCTGGGCGAGATGAAGCGCGGCCTGATGCAGATCACCATCGGCCGCGACTTCTCGACCCGCCACATGGCCGAGGTCAGCCGCAAGTACAACGTGCCGGTGACCTGGACGGCCCTGCTCTCCTACCTCTACGGCCCCGGCGGCCATCGCAAGCAGCTCGACCTCGCCGCCGAGCAGCGCAAGTCGGGTGCCCTGGTGTTCCCGCAGGTCAGCTGCCGGCCGCTCAACTTCGAGTTCACCTTCGCCGAGCCGTTCATCTTCGACGTCATGAAGTTCATGAACGAGCTGGCCGCCGCCGACGCCGCCTCGCCCGGCGCGCGCCGCCGCGCCTATGCCGATCCGGCGTGGCGCGAGAAGCTGCGTTCGGAGGTCACGCCGCTGTTCCGCAACTGGTGGGACCGCGTGGTCATCGCCTGGGCGCCCTCGGCGCGCGAACTGGAGGAGCAGCCGCTGGCCGATGCCGCGCGCAAGCTCGGCAAGGACCCGGTCGACCTGGCGATGGACCTCGCGCTCGCCAACGACCTCGGGGCGCGCTTCCGCATGGCCGTCATGAACTTCGACGAGAAGGAAGTGGCCGAGCTGATCACCGATCCCAACACGATCATCGCGCTGTCCGATGCCGGCGCGCACGCCAACCAGCTGTGCGACGCCTGCTACTCGACCCACCTGCTGGCCCACTGGGTGCGCGGCAACGGCACCTTCACGCTCGAGCAGGCGATCCACAACCTGACGCAGCGCCCGGCCGAGCTGTTCGGAATCACCGACCGCGGCGTGCTGGCCGAGGGCCGGCCGGCCGACGTCGTGGTGTTCGATCCCGCGACCGTCGGCCCGGGCCCGCTGCAGCGCGTCTACGACCTGCCCGCCGGCGCCGACCGGCTGGTCGCCCAAGCGCACGGCATCGACGCCGTGATCGTCAACGGCACGCTGATCCGCCGCGACGGCAAGGATGCCGTGGCGGCCAACGACAAGCTGCCCGGCCGCCTGCTGCGGCACGGCCGCGCCGCCTGATCCCGTAAACCAAGGAGGAATCCATGATCCACGTCATCGCCATCATCACCGCCAAGCCGGGCAAGCGCGACGAGGTGCTGTCGCACTTCAAGGCCAACGTGCCGGCCGTGCACGCCGAGAAGGGCTGCATCGAGTACGGCGCCACGGTCGACACCGACGGCGGCCCGTTCGCCAAGTTCGGGCCCGACACGTTCGTGGTCATCGAGAAGTGGGAGAGCATGGACCATCTCAAGGCCCATGCCGCTTCCGACCACATGAAGGCCTACGGCGCCAAGACCAAGGACCTGCTGGCCAACCGCGCCGTCCACGTCCTGCAGAACGCATGACCGGCCGGGCCGACGACGTCGCCGCCTACCACCGCGACGGCGTCGTCTGCCTGCGCGGCGCCTTCGACCCGGCCTGGGTCGAGCGCCTGCGTGCCGCCGCCGAACGCGACCTCGCCGAGCCGGGCCCGCACGCCACCAACTTCGCCGAGGGCAGCACCGCCGGCCGCTTCTTCGGCGACATGTACATGTGGAAGCGCGACGACGACTTCCGCGCCGCCGCCCTCGACTCGCCCGCCCCGGCGATCGCCGCGGAACTGATGGGCTCGGCCACCGCCGACTTCTTCTACGACCACCTGTTCGTCAAGGAACCCGGTACGGCGCACCCGACGCCGTGGCACCAGGACCAGCCCTACTGGCCGGTCCGCGGCGACCAGGTGACCTCGGTCTGGATCGCGCTCGACGAGATCGACCGCTCGAACGGCGCGGTCGAGTTCATCGCCGGTTCGCACCGCTGGGGCGTCAGCTACCGGCCGACGCCGTTCCGCAAGGGCCACGAGATCAAGTTCACCGACAGCGCCCTCGCGACCCTTCCCGACATCGATGCCGAGCGCGACCGACACGACATCCGGTGGTGGCCGATGGCGCCGGGCGATTGCCTGGTGTTCCACGGCATGATCGTGCACGGCGCGCCGGGCAACGAGACGCCGGGCCGCCGACGGCGCGGCCTGTCGCTGCGCTACACCGGCGAAGACGCGCGCTACGACCCGCGGCCGGGCACGTTCCAGTTCCCCTATCGGCCCGACCTGTCGGCGGGCGCCCGCATGACCTGCGCGCTCTTTCCCCGGGTCTGGCCGCGCGGCTAAGCTGTCCCCGGCAAGGGGATCGCGACATGGCGCAGGGCGACGGGCTGGATCAATTCACCGAGGTCACGACCACATCGTGGCTGCAACGGCTCGGGCAGGCGGTCGGCGGCGTGCTGGTCGGGCTGGGCGCGATCGTCGTCTCGGTGATCCTGCTGTTCTGGAACGAGGGCCGCGCCATCCACACGACGCAGGGGCTGGCCGAGGGCTCGGGCATCGTGCGCAGCGTGTCGTCCACGTCGGTCGATTCGTCCAACAACGGGCGCCTGGTCCATGTCAGCGGCGACCTGACGGTCGCCGGTCCGGTCAGCGATCCCGACTTCGGCCAGCGCGCCACCGGCGTCCGCCTGCTGCGCAAGGTCGAGATGTACCAGTGGAAGGAAGAGCAGCAGACCGAGTCGCGGACCAAGCTGGGCGGCGCCGAGGAACGCACCACGACCACGCGCTACGAGCGCGGCTGGTCGGACAAGCCGATCGATTCCAACCGCTTCAAGGAACCGCGCGGGCATACCAACCCGCTGATGCCCTACCAGACGCGCGATACCGTGGCGGCCGGCGTGCGGCTCGGCGCCTTCGCCGTGCCGGAGCACCTGCTGGAGGGTTTCGGCACGCCGCGTCCGCTGGCGGCGACCGACACGCAGGCCAATGCCCTGCAGATCCGGGTCGGCAAGCCGGTCAAGGTGCTAGACGGCGTGCTCTATGTCGGCCGCGACCCGCAGCAGCCGGGGATCGGCGACATGCGGGTCTCGTTCGCCGAGGTGCCGCTGCAGCGCGCCAGCGTCGTCGCCATGCAGTCGGGCGGCGGCTTCGCGCCCTTCCGCACCAAGGCCGGCACGCAGGTCGAGTTGATTGCCGCCGGCGACGTTCCCGCCGCGGCGATGTTCCAGGAGGCCGAGCACGAGAACGCCACCTTCACGTGGATTCTGCGCGCCGCCGGCGCCTTCGTCATGCTGGTCGGGTTCGGTCTCGTGCTGCGCCCGCTCGGGGTGGCGGGCGACGTGATCCCCCTGCTCGGCGACCTCCTGCGCGCCGGCACCGGCATCGTGTCGGTGCTCTGCACCGTGGCGATCGCGCCGCTGGTGATCGCCTTCGCCTGGCTGTGGTACCGGCCCTTCGTGGCGCTCGGTGTCCTGGTGGCGGGAGGCCTGCTGACGCTCGGCATCGGCCGGCTGGCCAAGGGGCGCGCCGCGGCGCTGCGGCCCCTGGCGCCGCCCATCCGGCCGCCGATCCGCCAACCGGTCAGGCGTTCTTGAGCATGCCTCTCAGGTGGATCTCGACCATGCCGCGGATCAGCGTCTCGCGGTCTGACCACGGGAACTCGGGCTTCAGGATCAGCGCCGACACCAGGCCGTGGACGCCCATCCAGCAGAGCTCGGCGCAGGTATCCGCGGGATAGTTCAGCTTCACGCCTGACGCCTCGACCTCGAGCAGGAAGCTGACGAGGCGCTGGAACACCACGGCGCCGCCGATCCCCGGCTGCGCGGGATCGTCGATCGGCGCGCGGTGGCCGGTCCGGCGAATCGGCTCGGGGATGTTGCCGCCGAGGAAGATCAGCTTGTACTCGTCGGGATGCTCGAGGCCGAACCGGGCATAGGCCTCGCCGAACCGCTTCACCCGTTCCACCGGGTCGCTCACCGTGCGCTCGAGGTCGCTCACCGCCGCGATCAGGTGGGCGAACGTCTGGTCGCACAGCGCCAGCATCAGCGCTTCCTTGTCCTTGAAGTACAGGTAGACCGCCGGCGCGGAGATGCCGACCCGGTCGGCGATGCGGCGCATCGTGGTCTGCTCGTACCCCTGCTCGATGAACAGTTCCTTGGCGGCCTGCAGGATCTCCTCGCGGCGGGTATGGCCCTCGCCGCGGCGCTTGCGGCCGGCCGAAGTCGCTGTGGAAACGTCGCTCACGGGCGTTTGAACTCCTATTGCTCTTGACTCTTAACTGAACGTCGATAACTTATCAATGTTCAGTTAACACTGTTCACAAACGCTGCGAACAGTCTAATCCTTCAAGGGACGTCAAGCCATGCGAGTTCCGTACGCCCCGCGCCTCCGCAAGGTTCCCCTCAAGGCCGTCGCCCTCGTGGCGGGAGCGGCCGTCGCCGCCGCCGGCGGTCTTGCCGTCCTGTCGTGGAACGCCAACGCGTCCCGCGCCGTCGCCAGCGAACCCGTGATCAAGCCGGCCAAGGTAATGGAGATTGCCTATCGCCAGCGCAGCCAGCCGCTGGTGCTCGCCGGGACCGTGGTGCCTCGCATCGAGAGCAACCTCGGCTTTCGCGTCGCCGGCAAGATCGTGTCGCGCAACGTCGATGTCGGCACCATCGTCCAGCCTGGCGACCTGATCGCGCGGCTCGACCCCGCCGACTACCGCCTCGCCGTCGACAACGCCCGCGCCGCCCTGGCCTCCGCCGAGGCCGACCATGCCCGCGCCCGGGCGGACCACGAGCGCTACCTCAACCTGCGCGGCACCGCCGTCTTCACCGCCCAGACGCTGGAACAACGCCAGTCGCTGGCGGCGACGGCGCAGGCGCGCGTGGAGCAGGCCCGGAGCCAGCTCGCCTCGGCCGAGAACAACCTCGCCTATACCGACCTGCGCGCCGACACCGCCGGCGTGATCACGGCTGTCCAGGCCGAGGTCGGCCAGGTGCTGGCCCAGGGCCAGGGCGTCGTCCGTCTCGCCCGCACCGACGAACTCGAGATCGTGGTCGGCGTCCCCGAGCATCGGCTCAAGGCGGTGCGTGCGGCGGAAGCCGCCAGCTACGAGCTGTGGTCCGACCAGGGCCGACGCTTCGCCGCGCGCCTGCGCGAGCTCTCCCCCAGTGCCGACCCGGCGACCCGCACCTACCCCGCCCGCTTCACCGTGCTGGAGAAGCCCGACTTCATCGGCCTGGGCATGACCGCCACGCTGTCCTTCGAGCGGCCGGATGGCCAGCCCGTCGCCGAGGTTCCCCTCAGCGCCATCTTCCAGAAGGGCACGCAGCCGGCGGTCTGGCTGGTCGACCGCCAGAGCGGCGCCGTCTCGCTGCGGCCGGTGACGATCGCGCGCTGGCGCAACGACACCGCGGCGATCTCGGCCGGCGTGCGCGACGGCGACCTGATCGCCACCGCGGGCGTCCACAAGCTCGAGGAAGGCCAGAGGGTGAAGCCGCTGGCGGCGACGACGCAGGCGAGCCGCTAGCCGCCCCGATCCCGGAGACCGCCATGACCCCGCGCTTCAACCTCTCGGCGCTGGCGCTGAAGCACAGCACCCTGACCCTGTTCTTCATGATCGCGCTGGTGCTGGCCGGCGTGTACGCCTTCGTGAACCTCGGCCGCGCCGAGGACCCGCCCTTCACCATCAAGCAGATGGTGGTGTCGGCGGCGTGGCCGGGCGCGACCTCGCGCGAGGTCGAGCAGCAGGTCACCGAGAAGATCGAGACCAAGCTGCAGGAACTGCCCTACTTCTACAACGTCACCAGCTACACCAAGCCGGGCGAGACGGTGATCTACGTGTCGTTGCGCGACGACACCCCGCCGTCGCGCGTGCCCGACCTGTGGTACCAGGTGCGCAAGAAGATCGGCGACATCAAGGGATCGCTGCCCCAGGGCGTTCTTGGCCCCTTCTTCAACGACGAGTACGGCGACACCTACAGCCTGATCTGGGCGTTCGAGTCCGACGGCTACGCCCCGGCCGAGCTCAAGGAGATGGTCAAGGCGGTGCGCCAGCGGCTGCTGCGCGTGCCCGACGTCACCAAGGCCGACCTCCTCGGCCTGCAGGACGAGAAGATCTACATCGAGTTCAGCCACAGCCGGCTGGCCATGCTGGGCGTCCAGGTGGACCAGATCCTCGAGATCGTCCGGCGCCAGAATGCCGTCGTGGCGGCCGGCACGGTCGAGACGCAGGGCGAACGCGTCTCGGTGCGCGTCGACGGCGCCCCGGCCTCGGCCGAGGACCTCGCCAACCTTCCGTTCAACGCCGGCGGCCGCAACCTCACCCTGTCGGACGTCGCCGAGATCAAGCGCGGCTACCAGGACCCGCGGCAGCTGGCGATGCGCTTCAACGGCCAGCCGGTGATCGGGCTGGGCGTCGTGATGGCGCCGGGCGGCAACGTCCAGACCCTGGGTAAGGCGCTGGACAAGGTGATGGCCGAGGTCGACCGCACCCTGCCGGTCGGCGTCACGGTCTACCGCGTCGCCAACCAGCCCGAGGTCGTCGAGAAGTCCTTCGAGGAGTTCTCGTCGTCGCTGCTCGAGGCCCTGGCCATCGTGCTGGTCGTGTCGTTCGTCAGCCTCGGCGTGCGCACCGGCGTGATCGTGGCCCTGTCGGTGCCCCTCGTGCTGGCGATCACCTTCGTCGGCATGCTGCTGCTCGGCATCGATTTCCAGCGCATCTCGCTCGGCGCGCTGATCATCGCGCTGGGCCTGCTGGTCGACGACGCGATCATCGCCGTCGAGATGATGATGGTGAAGCTGGAACAGGGCGCCAGCCGGCTCGAGGCGGCGACCTACGCCTACACCTCGACCGCCTTCCCGATGCTGACCGGCACCCTGGTCACCGCGGCCGGCTTCATCCCGGTGGGCTTCGCGCGGTCGAGCGCCGGCGAGTACACCAACTCGATCTTCTGGGTGGTCGGCCTGTCGCTGATCATCTCGTGGTTCGTGGCGGTGCTGTTCACGCCCTACATGGGCTACCACCTGCTGCCGACCCCCAAGGTCCACCACCACGATCCCTACGGCGGGCGCCTCTACACGATGTTCCGCAAGCTGGTCGTGTGGTGCGTGACGTGGCGCAAGACCACGATCGCCGTCACCGCGCTGGCCTTCGTCGCGTCGATGGCCGCCTTCGGGCTGGTCCAGAAGCAGTTCTTCCCGACCGCCAACCGGCCCGAGCTGATCGTCGACCTGCGGCTGGCGCAGGGCGCCTCGTGGCAGGCGACCGACCAGGAAGTGCGCCGGCTCGAGACCTGGCTGGGCGAGAACAAGGATGTCGCCAGCTACACCGCCTATGTCGGCGCCGGCAGCCCGCGCTTCTACCTGCCGACCGTGCCCGAACTGGCCAACGCCAACTTTGGCCAGGTCATCGTCATGACGAAGGACCTCGAGGCGCGCGAGCGCGTCGTGGCCGACCTCGACCGCCTGTTCGCCGGCGGCTTCGAGGCCGTGCGGGCGCGCGTGCAGCGCCTGCAGAACGGCCCGCCGGTCAGCTACCCGGTGATGTTCCGCGTGCTGGGCGACGACCCGCAGCAGGTCCGCGCCGTCGCCGAGCAGGTGCGTCAGGTGTTCAAGGCCGACCCGGCCACCCGCGACATCAACTTCGACTGGAACGAGCTGGCCAAGACGGTCCGTCTCGAGGTCGACCAGAACAAGGCGCGCGCGCTGGGCGTCGACTCGCAGCTGCTCGGCAACACGCTGCAGACGCTGCTGTCGGGCGTCACGGTGACCCAGTACCGCGAGCGCACCGAGACGATCGACGTGGTCGCCCGCGCCGTGCCGGGCGAGCGGCTGAGCGTCGAGGGGCTGGAGGCGATCAACCTGCGCACCGGCAACGGCGGCGTCGTCTCGCTGGCCCAGCTCGCGACCCTGCGCTTCGAGCTGGAGGAGCCGATCCTGTGGCGGCGCAACAAGGACCTGCTGATGACCGTGCGGGCCGGCGTGATCGACGGCGTCCAGGGCCCCGACGTCGCGGCGCGCCTCGACAAGGCGCTGGCGCCGGTGCGCGCCACCCTGCCCCCGGGCTACCGCATCGAGGTCGGCGGCGACAGCGAGGAGAGCGCCAAGAGCCAGGGCTCGATCTTCAAGATGATGCCGCTGATGGCCTTCCTGATGGTGCTGTTCCTGATGCTGCAGCTGCAGAGCTTCTCCAAGCTGGCGCTGGTCATGCTGACGGCGCCGCTGGGCCTGATCGGCGTGTCGCTGTTCCTGCTGCTGTTCGGCCAGCCGTTCGGCTTCGTGTCGCTGCTCGGCGTCATCGCGCTGGCTGGCATGATCATGCGCAACTCGGTGATCCTGGTCGACCAGATCGACCAGGACATCGCGGCCGGCCAGAGCGACTGGGATGCCGTGATCGGCGCCACCGTGCGCCGCGCCCGGCCGATCCTGCTGACCGCCGGCACCGCCATCTTCGCCATGATCCCGCTGTCGCGCAGCGTCTTCTGGGGACCGATGGCGGTGGCGCTGATGGGCGGCCTGCTGGTCGCGACCGCCCTCACCCTGCTGTTCCTGCCGGCGCTCTACGCCGCGTGGTTCCGGGTGCGCCGTCCGGCCGTCGAGGCGACGCCGGTCGCGACCGCGGCCCCGCCGCCGCCACTCGCCCTCGCGGCCGAGTGAGACGTCAGGAGATCCGCCCCTCGGCGGTCCGCAGGTCGGCGGTCGTGCGGGCGCTGACCTCGAGGATGATCTCGATGCCGCGGGCGATGTCGGCGACCGCCATCGAGGGCGCGCCGCCGAGCCGCGCCGCCTGTTCCGGCACGTAGGGAATGTGCAGGAACCCGCCGCGGAAGCGCGCGGGATGGTCCTGCGCCATGTCCATCAGGGCATAGAGGATGTGGTTGCAGACGAAGGTCCCGGCGGTGTTCGACACCGCCGCCGGCAGGCCCGCCTGGCGCAGCGCGGCGACGCAGGCCTTGATCGGCAGGGTCGCGAAGTAGGCCGGCGGGCCATCGGGCACGACCGGGACGTCGATCGGCTGCGCCCCGTCATTGTCGCGGATCCGGGCGTCCTGGACGTTGATGCCAACGCGCTCCAGCGACAGCTCGGCGCGGCCACCGGCCTGGCCGACGCACAGCACGAGGTCGGGCTTCACCCGGTCGATCGCGGCCCGCAGCACGCCGGCCGAGCGCGCGTACGAGGTCGGCAGCACGGCCGTCTCGACCGCCAGCGACCCGATCCGCCGGGCGAGCCGCGCCACCGCCTCGGAGGACGGGTTGACGGCGTCGCCGCCGAACGGGTCGAAGCCCGTGACCAGTGCCTTCATCGTGTCCCGCCAAATGAAAAGGGCGCCCCCTCGCGGGAGCGCCCTCGACGATAGTGGTTCGGCGACGCGACGGCTACTTGGCCGCGTCGACCGCGCGGCGCGCCATCACGTTCACCAGGTGCGCCCGGTACTCGGCGCTGGCGTGGATGTCGCTGTTCAGCCCGTCGGCCGGGACCTTGATGTCCTTGATGGCGGCCGAGGAGAAGTTCTTGTTGAGCGCGTCTTCCATCGCCTTGACGCGGAAGGCGCAGGCACCCGCGCCCGTCACCGCGACGCGCACGCCGGCGGCCGTCTTGGCGACGAACACGCCGACCATCGCGTAGCGCGAGGCCGGGTTCGGGAACTTCACGTAGGCGGCCTTCTCCGGCTTCGGGAAGCTGATCGAGGTGATCAGCTCGCCGTCCGTAAGCGCCGTCTCGAACAGGCCCTTGAAGAACTTGTCGGCCTCGTGCTTGCCGGTGTTGGTGGTGATCGTGGCGCCGAGCGCCAGCACCGCCGCCGGGTAGTCGGCCGCCGGGTCGCTGTTGGCCACCGAGCCGCCGATCGTGCCGCGGTTGCGCACGGCCGGGTCGCCGATGTGACCGGCGAGGTCGGCCAGCGCCGGGATCATCTTCTTGACGTCGGCCGAGGTCGCGACGTCGTAGTGACGGGTCATGCCGCCGATCACGACGTTGTTGCCCTCGACCTTGATGCCGGCCAGTTCCTTGATCCCGCCGAGGTCGACGACGTCGCTGGGACGGGCCAGGCGCTGCTTCAGTGTCGGGATCAGCGTCATGCCGCCCGACATCGGCCGCGCCTCGTCCTTGCCCTTCAGCAGGTTGGCGGCATCGGCCAGCGTCTTCGGCCGGTGATAGTGGAAATCGTACATCTCAGAACCTCCCCTTACTCGGCCGCCTGGCGCTGCGCACCGTTGATCGCCTGCCACACCGTCAGCGGGGTGGCGGGCATCGGCACGTGGGTGACGCCGAGCGGCGCCAGCGCGTCATGGACGGCATTCATCACGGCGGCAGGTGCGGCGATCGCACCGGCCTCGCCGCATCCCTTCACGCCCAGCGGATTGTGCGGGCAAGGCGTGACCTTGTAGCCAAGCTTGAACGACGGGAAATTGTCCGCGCGCGGCATGGCGTAGTCGTTATACGAGCCGCTCAGCAGCTGGCCCGTCTCCTTGTCGTAGACGGCGTTCTCGAAGAGCGCCTGGCCGACGCCCTGCACGATGCCGCCATGGACCTGGCCCTCGACGATCATCGGGTTGATGATGTTGCCGAAATCGTCGACGGCGGTGTGGGCGATCACCTCGACCACGCCGGTCTCGGGGTCGATCTCGACCTCGCAGATCTGCGTGCCGGCCGGGTAGACGAAGTTCGCCGGGTCGTAGAAGGCGTTCTCGTCCATGCCCGGCTCGAGCTCGTGGAGCGGGTAGTTGTGCGGCACGTAGGCCGCGAATACGCACTGGGCGAGCGGCACGTTCTTGTCGGTGCCGGCCACCTTGAAGGTGCCGTTCTCGAACACGACGTCGGCGGCCGATGCCTCCATGAGATGGGCGGCGATCTTCTTGCCCTTGGCGATGATCTTGTCGGCCGCCTTCATGATGGCCGAGCCACCGACCGCCAGCGAGCGGCTGCCGTAGCTGCCCATGCCGAACGGCGTGGTCGCGGTGTCGCCGTGGACCACCTCGATGTTCTCGAGCGGCACGCCGAGCTTGTCCGACACGATCTGGGCGAAGGTCGTCTCGTGGCTCTGGCCGTGGCTGTGCGCCCCGGTCAGGATCTGGACGTTGCCCGTCGGGTTGAACTTGATCTGCGCCGACTCCCACTGGCCGACGCCGCCGCCCAACTGGCCGATCACTTGCGAGGGCGCCAGGCCGCAGGCCTCGATGTAGGACGAGAAGCCGATGCCGCGCAGCTTGCCGCGCGATTTGGCCTCGGCGCGGCGGGCCTCGAAGCCCTGATAGTCGGCGATCTTCATCGCCTCGTCGATGATCGGCGGGTAGTTGCCCGAGTCGTACTGCAGCGCCACCGGCGTCTGGTACGGGAAGGCGTCGGCCGGGATGAAGTTCTTCCGGCGCAGCTCGGCCGGGTCCATCTTCAGCTCCGACGCCGCCTTGCTGACGATCGTCTCGACGACGAAGGTCGCCTCGGGACGGCCGGCGCCGCGGTAGGCATCGACCGGCGCGGTGTTGGTCAGCGCCGCCTTGACGTTGGCGTAGATCACCGGCGTCGTGTACTGGCCGGCCAGCAGCGTCGCGTACAGGTAGGTCGGCACCGCCGTCGAGAAGGTCGACAGGTAGGCGCCCATGTTGGCGATCGTCTCGACCTTGAAGGCCAGGAACTTGCCGTCCTTGTCCATCGCCAGCTCGGCGTGGGTGACGTGGTCACGGCCGTGCGCGTCGGTCTGGAACGACTCGGTGCGCTCGGCGGTCCACTTGATCGGCCGGCCGACCCGCGAGGCCGCCCAGCAGACCATGGTCTCCTCGTTGTAGCAGAAGATCTTGCTGCCGAAGCCGCCGCCGACGTCGGGAGCGATGACGCGCAGCTTGTGTTCCGGGATGCCCAGCACGAAGGCCGACAGGATCAGGCGCAGAACGTGCGGGTTCTGCGAGGTCGACCACAGCGTGTAGTTGCCCGTCCCCTTGTCGTACTCGGCGGCCGCGGCACGCGGCTCCATGGCGTTGGGGATCAGGCGGTTGTTGACCAGGTCGAGCTTGGTGACGTGCGCCGCCTTGGCGAACGCGGCTTCGACATCGGCCTTCACGCCGATTTCCCAGTCGTAGATCAGGTTGCCGGGCGCCTCGGCGTGGACCTGCGGGATGCCCTTGTCGAAGGCGCGCGCAAGGTCGACGTTGGCCGGCAGCACGTCGTAGTCGACGTGGACGTTCTCGGCCGCGTCCTTGGCCTCGTCGGCCGAGTTGGCGACGACCATCGCCACCGGGTCGCCGACGTAGCGCACGACGTCATGCGCCAGCACCGGGTGCGGCGGCGACTTGTGCGGCTCGCCGTGCTTGTCCTTGACCACCCAGCCACAGATCAGGCTGCCGACCTTGGCGTCGGCGATGTCCTTGCCGGTGAAGATCTCGACCACGCCCGGCATCGCCTTGGCGGCCGAGATGTCGACGTTCTTGATCCGCGCGTGGGCGTGCGGCGAACGCACGAAGTACGCATAGGTCGGCCGCGCGAGCGGCAGGTCGTCGACGTAGCGGCCGGTGCCGGTCAGGAAGCGCTGGTCTTCCTTCCGCTTGACCCGGGCGCCAATTCCGGTTTGCGCGGTCATGGCTACACCCCCGCTGACTTCATGGCCGGCGCGGCGGCCAGGATTGCCTTCACGATGTTGTGGTAGCCGGTGCAGCGGCAGAGGTTGCCCTCGAGCTCGCGGCGCACGGTGGCTTCGTCGAGCTGGTAGTTGTGACGCTTCACCATGTCGATGGCGCTCATCACCATGCCGGGCGTGCAGAAGCCGCACTGCAGGGCATGGTGCTCTCGGAAGGCCTCCTGCATCGGGTGCAGCTTGTCGGCGCTCTCGGCGAGACCCTCGATCGTGGTGACCTTGGCGCCATCGGCCTGGACGGCCAGGATGGTGCAGGACTTCACCGACTTGCCGTCGACGTGGACGACGCAGGCGCCGCACTGGCTGGTGTCGCAGCCGACGTGGGTGCCGGTCATGCCGAGGTGCTCGCGCAGGAACTGGACCAGCAGCGTGCGCGCCTCGACCTTGCCCGAGACGGACTTGCCGTTGACGGTCATGGCGACGGAAATTGTCATGTACTCTTCTCCCTCAAGATTTGTTGGTTGCAGTGCAGGCGCGCGGCCGCACGTACAAGGCATTGCCGGGACTGTCGCAAGGGGGTCCCGCGCCGGTCAAGCGAATTGCTGATGACCACGGAACCGGTGCGAAAAAGAACGCGCCCTAGCGATTGAACAGGAAGATCAGGACCAGGGCGGCCGCCCCGATTCCGATGATCAGCCAGTGGCGATAGCCACGCTGCGCTGCAGCAGGCGGCGGCGTCGGCGCCGCCATCGTGTCGGTGCCCGGCGGCGGCGTCGAGCCACCGACCTCGGCCGCAGCGTCCGGCGCGGGGCCGCCGACCATGGCGGCGAACTTGCCGAAGAACTCGTCGGCCAGCTTGCGCGCCGTGCCGTCGATCAGGCGGGCGCCGACCTGGGCGATCTTGCCGCCGACCTGGGCGTCGACGTCGTACTTCAGGACGGTCTCGCCGGCATCCTCGGTCAGCGCGACGACCGCGCCGCCCTTGGCGAAGCCGGCGGCGCCGCCCTGCCCTTCGCCGGAGATCCGGTAGCCGTTCGGCGGGTCGATGTCGCTCAGCGTCACCTTGCCGGAGAACGCGGCGCTCACCGGGCCGATGCGCATGCGCACCTTGGCCTTCAGCTCGGTGTCCGAGACCTTTTCCAGCGACTCGCAGCCCGGGATGCAGGCTTGCAGCACGGCCGGGTCGTTCAGCGCCGCGAAGACCTTCTCGCGCGACGCCGGGATCCTGTACTCGCCCTTGATTTCCATCCGATTACTCCTGGCCCGCCTGCAGACGCCCTGCCCCTACCACTTGTTGGTATAGGAGTCCGGCGGCGGTTCTGCCAGTGGTTCGCGCAGGGAGACGTAGATCGTCGCCAGGTAGGGAATCGCCATCAGGATGGCGATCGCGGCGAACCAGTTGGCCTCGGTGTTCCAGAACAGGGTACCGATTACCCAGCGGCCGCCATCGACCGCGCGCAGGCCGCCCGAGCCGCCGTCGTGCAGCTTGATGGCGCCCTCGGTGACGACCATCACCACGGCCCACAGGATGAGCAGGCTGGACAGCACGATCTCCGGCAGGATCGGGCGCAGCCGGTCGTAGGTCCGGTCCATGTGCACGTAGCCCTTGCTGCCGTCGTAGCCCAGCAGCCGGCCGAACGACAGCGCCTTGGCCCAGCGGTGCGCCCGGGTCACCTGCTCGTGGCGCAGGATGGTCAGGGTCTTCCAGGCCATCAGCACGACGCTCGGGATCGCGAAGCTCCAGATCGGGAAATCGCGGTAGCGGCCATCGATGGCGATCTGGCGGAACCACGTACCGATGCGGATCACGCCGTCGTACCAGTCGATGCTGATCACCACGAGGTAGAAGATGCAGAGCACGGTCAGCACGAGGTACAGCATCTGCGCCATCAGGTCGGCGCGCTGCAGGATGCGGTAGCGCGGCAGGGCGCGCCAGGCACGCCACGCCTCGAGCACGCGGGCGCCATACAGCGACGGGTCGGCCATTCGGCCGGTCAGGCTGTCGGCGATGCCGCGCAGCAATGCGTAGCTGAACAGCGCCAGCAGCACCGCCCAGAACACCACGCCCATCATCTTCTCGAAGTAGAAGACGCGCGTCAGGTCGATCCAGGTCGTCTGCACGTAGCAGGTGGCGATCAGCTGGGCGAACACCGCGAACACCACGATCGCCCGGTAGGTCGACTGGCGGCGCAGGCCGATGAAGGCGGCCAGGATCAGGCCCGACGCGAGGCTCGACAGGAAGAACAGCATCGGCCAGTTGGGCTCGGCCGACACCGGCTTGCCGAGCTGGAACTTGTCGTGGCGCTGGGCGTCGAGCAGGCCCCAGGCGGCGCCGACGGTGCCCTCCTGGCGGGCCTTCCAGTACTGGTCGAACGCCTCGACGATGTTGTAGTCGAACTTCTCGCGGTCGGCGAGGTCGCGGAACACCGAGAAGTAGCGCACCTGCTCGACCCGGCCGGGACGCGCGTCGGCCCGCATGCGGCCGTCGCTCGGCCATCCGGTCTCGCCGATCACGATGGTCTTGCCGGGGAAGCGGTCCTGGACTTTCTTGTAGATGTCGCGGATGTGCTTCTGGATGGTCAGCGTGCCGTCGGGCTCGCGCCGGTCCATGCCGATCGGCACGTCCTCCCAGTAGGGCAGGATGTGGATCGTGATGAAGTCGACCTCGTCGGCCAGCGACGGGTTGCGCAGCCAGAACTCCCAGACGTCGGCATAGGTCACGGGCTGCGTCACCCGCTGCTTGACCTGCCGGATGTAGCTGCGCAGCTGGGCCGCCGTCAGCTCCTTGCGCAGCAGCACCTCGTTGCCGACGATCACCCGCTCGACCGTGTCCTTGTACTTGTTGGCATGGTCGATCAGCAGGTTGATCTGCTCGAGGTTCTCCTTGTCGTTGTCGTTCAGCCAGGCGCCGTGCCAGACCTTCAGCCCGTACTTGCCGGCGCGCTGCGGCACCGTCTCGAGGTTCTCGCCCGACGAGTAGGTGCGGACCGACTGGACCTTGCCCTGAAGGCGCTTGAGGTCTTCCTCGATCTGGTCGGGCGTCGGGAACACCATGGTGAGCGGGCTCTGCCCGGGCCGGTAGGGCGCGAACGAGACGCTGCGGAGCGGCGCGCTGGTCCAACCGGCGATTTCGACCGGCTTGTTGGGCCACCACCACCAGAGAAGATTCAGCGCGGCGACCGCCACGAAGGCGATCAACGCCACCAGGACACGCATGGCGAGCTATTTAGCAGGAACCGCCGCCGGGCGTGTGGCTTTTCACGGGCAGTTTTGTCCCCAGAAGCGCCGGGTTTCGCCCTACAGCGCGCCCTTCTGGACGCCCGCCACGGCCTGCCGAACCAGCTGGTGGCCGCGGAACAGCACCGCTTCCTTCCAGTCGTCGGTCTCCGGGTAGAACTGGCGCCGCATCGCCGCCCGGATCGGCCCGGCCTCCTTGCCCAGCGGGTCGCCGTACTTGTGCAGCCAGGCGTCGGCGCGGAAGGCCTTCTGGCCGCTCTCGCGGTCGAAGGTGCCGTACTCCAGGGTGCACATGGTGAGACGAGTCGCCGGCTCGGTCAGGACGCGGTTCAGCCCGTAGTGGCCCAGCCCGTCGCGGGCCTGCGAGGCGGTCTGGCCCCGTTTCGACTCGGTGACCGATTCGCCCCAGAAGGCGCGGACCCGCCGCGACCCCGGGGTGCCGATGTCGTAGTGCGTGATCGGCTCGCCGTAGCCGTAGGGTCCGAGGCCAGTGTGGAAGTCGATCACCGCGACGTCCGCCCGCCCCTTCAGGAAGCGGTCGGCGATGGCATGCAGGGTGCGGTTCGACCACGACGGGCCGCCGCCGCCGAAGAACAGCCCGTCGGGGTGGCTGTACTGTCCGCCCGAGACGGCGCGGAAGAAGGCGATGTCGCCGACCTTCTTGCGGTAGGCGCCCAGCTTCTCGTCGGCCGCCGCCAGGGTGGCCGGCGACAGGTCCTTCGGCACCAGGAAATCGGCGATCTCGAGGTAGCCCTCGTTCGCCGGGTAGGGCTTGCCGTGGTCGACGTAGTTGCGGTTGAGGTCGTTGCCCTCTTCCGTGACGCGGCGCGTCCAGGCGAAGCCGTAGGGGTTGATCGCGTGCACCCAGAGGGCCGCCGTTCCGGCCGGCAGGCCGGCGGCGCCGACCGTGGCCAGCCAGTCGACCTGGAAGCCCGAGCCGCAGTAGCCCTCGACCCCGTGGGTCGAGGAAATGGTCACCACCACCTTGGTCGCGTCGTCGGGTCCCAGCCAGGCGACGTCGCACGACAGCGCCTCGCCGGCCGGTCCCCGGGACGGGTTGTCGAACCGGGTCGTTGCCGCGCCGGCGATGCGGGCGGCGGCCAGGAACTTGTCGCGGGCCTCGGCGTAGCTCGCGGCGAACGAATGGATGGTCGGCATGGGTCCCCTAGGTTCTCAGCGTCAGGCCGCCGTCGACCACCAGTTCGTGGCCGGTGATGAAGTCGGCCTCGTCGGAGGCCAGCAGCAGCGCGCCGCGGGCAATATCGATCGGCTGTCCCAGCCGGCGCAAGGCCGCCTTCTTCTCCCACACCGCCCGGATCTCCGGATTGTCGAAGTTGTTCCGCGTCATGCCGGTGTAGATGGCGCCGGGGCAGACGTAGTTGGCGGTGATGTTGAACTTGCCCAGTTCGAGCGCCAGCGTGCGCGTCAGGCCGCCGACGCCCGCCTTGGAGGCGCAGTAGGCCGCCAGCCCGTAGTCGGTATCGAAGGCCATCACCGAGGCGGTGTTGACGATGCGCGCCCGGCCCTTCTCGCGGGCCCGCGTCTTGAGCGCCGGGATGGCGGCGCGGCACATCCGGAACACCGCCCGCACGTTGACCGCGTTGACCCGGTCCCACTCGGCGTCGGTCATCTCCTCGACGAAGGCGCGGCCGCTGACGCCGGCATTGTTGAACAGGATGTCGAGCCCGCCGAAACGCTGCACGGCGGCGTCGACGATCCGCGCCGGCGCGTCGTCACCGGTGAGATCGCAGCCGAACGGCGCGATCGCGGCGATCCCGGCATGCGCCTCGTCGATCGCCGGTCCCGGCCGGTCGACCGCCAGCACCTGCGCACCCTCGTCGGCGAACAGCCTCGCCGATGCCGCGCCGATGCCCGACGCCGCCCCGGTGACGATCGCGATCTTGCCCTCGAGCCTGCCCATGACCTTCCTCCCTCAATCCATCGTGAGTCCCGTGGCCGCCGCCACCCGGCGCCACACCGCGAGGTCGGCCGCGACCGCCTCCGCGAGGGCCCGCGCCCCCTGCCCGACCGGGTCGGCGCCGAACAGCCGCAGCCGCTCGCGCACGTCGGGCGACGCCACCGCCTCGTCGAAGGCCCGTTCGAGTTGGCGGACGACGACGCGCGGCAGGCCGGCCGGCGCCATGATGCCGGCCCACAGCGGGACCTCGGCGCCGGGCAAGCCGGCTTCCGCCAGCGTCGGCACGTCGGGCAGCGACAGCGCGCGGCCATGACCGGTCACCGCCAGCGCGCGGAACTTGCCGGAGCCGAGCATCGGCGCGGCCACGGCGGTGGTGACGAACGCGGCCTGCACCTGGCCGGCGTGAAGGTCGGTGAGCGCCGCCGCGTTGCCGCGATACGGCACGTGCTCGACCTCGATCCCCGCGACCAGCTTGAGATTCTCCATCACCAGGTGCGACAGCGTGCCGACGCCCGTCGAGGCATAGTTGAGGGCGCCGCGGCGGTCGCGCGCCTGACCGACGAAGTCCGACAGGCTGCCGATCGTCGACGCCGCCGACACGACCAGCACCATCGGCATGTCCGCGAGGTAGGCGACCGGCGCGAGGTCGCGGGCCGGGTCGAGGTTCGGCGTGCGCAGGATGGCGGCCGGGACGGTGACCTGCGCCGGGGTCGCCAGCAGGAGCGTGTAGCCGTCGGGCTCCGCCCGCGCGACAGCCGCGGCGGCCGGCACGCCGTTCGCCACGGTGCGGTTCTCGATCAGGATCGGCTGGCTGCCGAGCGCGGTGGCGGCCGAGCGGGCGACCAGGCGGGCCAGCATGTCGCCCGGCGTGCCCGGCGGGAACGGCACGACCAGCGAGACCGGGCGCGCCGGGAAGTCGTCGGCACGCAGCGGCGTCGGCGCCAGCGAGACGCCGAGCAGGGCCGCGAGTCGACGCCGCCCGAGCATGCCCCGGCTCAGGCGACCGTCAGGACGACCTTGCCGGTGGCCTTGCGCGACAGCAGCGCGTTCATCGCGTCGGCCCCCTTCTCGAGCGGGAAGCGCATCGAGATGTGCGGCTTCAGCTTGCCCTCGCCGTACCACGCCAGCAGCTCGTCGAAGTTCTTGCGCGCCTCGGCCGGCTCGCGACCGCGCCACGCGCCGTAGAACACGCCGCGCACGTCACAGCTCTTGAGCAGCGCGAGGTTGGCCGGCAGCTGCGGGATGCGGCCCGCCGCGAAGCCGACCACCAGCAGGCGGCCGTACCAGGCGATGCAGCGGATCGACTCGTCGAAGGCGTCGCCGCCGACCGCGTCGTAGACGATGTCCGCGCCGTGGCCGCCGGTCAGCTCCTTGACCTTGTCGCGCATCTTCTCCTTGGCGTAGTTCACGAACATGGTCGCGCCGTACTTGCGGCAGATCTCCATCTTCTCGTCCGAGCCCACGGCGGCGATCACCTTCAGCCCCATCAGGGCGCCGAGCTCGACCGCCGTCAGGCCGACGCCGCCCGAGGCGCCGGTCACCAGCAGGAACTCGCCCGGCTTGGGGTCGCTGCGCTGCTTCAGGGCGTAGTACGAGGTGCCGTACGTCATGGTGAACGCCGCGCCGTCCTCGTAGCTCATGTTCTTCGGCATCGGCAGCAGCTGGATCTCGTCGACCACGGCCTCGGTGGCGTAGCCGCCATGGCCGATCATGCCGATCACCCGGTCGCCCTTCTTGTACGCGGTGATGCCCTCGCCGACCTCGACGATGTCGCCGGCGATCTCGTGGCCCGGCGCGAACGGGCGCGGCGGCTTGAACTGGTACTTGTCCTGGATGATCAGGGTGTCGGGGAAGTTCACCCCGGCGGCCTTCACGGCGACGCGGACCTGGCCCTTGCCGAGCGGCTTGGACGGCATTTCCACGAGCTTGAGGCTCTCCGGGCCGCCCGGCGTTTCGCTGATCAAGGCGCGCATGCGTTCGCTCCGTCTCGGTGTTTCCCTGCGTCGGGGCATTGATACGATGGCGGGCGGGCCAGCGTCCATCCGTGCTAGAAGGGCGCGTTCGCGGGGAGGAAAATGGCCGGGCTGTATTTCGAGGAGTTCTCCGTGGGCCAGGCGTTCGACCATGCCTGGACCCGCACCGTCACCGAGATGGACAACGTGCTGTTCAGCTCGCTGACCATGAACGTCCAGCCGCTGCACCTCGACGAGGAGTTCGCCAAGGGCACCGAGTTCGGCCAGCGCATCGTCAACAGCCTGTTCACGCTGGGCCTGATGATCGGCATCACGGTCAACGACACCACGCTCGGCACCACCGTGGCCAACCTCGGCATGACCGACGTGCGGTTCCCCAAGCCGGTCTTCCACGGCGACACGCTCAGGGTCCGCACGACCGTGCTGTCGCTGCGCGACAGCAAATCGCGCCCGGATGCCGGGATCGTCGAGTTCTCCCACGTCGCCCTCAACCAGCGCGGCGAGACCGTGGCGCAATGCACGCGCCAGGCCCTGATGCGCAAGAAGCCCCGGAGCTGAAGTCCCGATGCGTTCCTTCCTGTTCGTTCCCGCCGATTCCGAGCGCAAGCTCGCCAAGGGTCCCGCCTCCGGCGCCGACGCCCTGATCCTCGACCTCGAGGACTCCGTCGCGGCCGACCGCAAGCCGGTGGCCCGCGACATGGCGCTGGCCTACCTGAAGGCGTCCGACCGGCGCGGCCCCCGGCTCTACGTCCGGGTCAACGCGCTCGACACCGGCCTGACGCTCGGCGACCTCGCAACGGTCATGCAGGGCAAGCCGGACGGCATCGTGTTTCCCAAGTGCGTCGGCCAGGCCGACCTCGACAAGCTGGCGACCTGGCTGGACGCGCTGGAAGCCCGCGAGGGCATCGCGGCCGGCGCTACCCGCATCCTGACCATCGCCACCGAGAGCGCCGCCGCGGTGCTGGCGCTGGCGGCCCAGCCGGCGCGCCATGCCCGGCTGGTCGGTCACTCGTGGGGCGGCGAGGACCTGATGGCCGACCTCGGGGCGTTGGCCAAGGGCCCCGCCCCCGGCCAGTACGACGACACCTTCAAGCTGGCCCGCACCGTCAACCTGATGGCCTCGGTGGCGGCCGGCGTGGTCGCCTATGACACGGTCTATCCCGACATCCGCAACGTCGAGGGCCTGCGCGCCGAGTCGCGCGACGCGCGGCGCATGGGCTACGGCGGCAAGATCGCCATCCATCCCGACCAGGTCGCGATCATCCACGAGGTGTTCACCCCGTCCGATACCGAGGTCGACTGGGCAAAGCGGGTCGTGGCGACCTTCGCGAACAATCCCGGCTCCGGCGTGCTGACGCTCGACGGCAAGATGCTCGACCGGCCACATCTCGTCCTGGCCGAGCGCCTGCTGGCGCGGCTCGGGGGATGAAGGACAACTTCGGACTCGTCGACACGCTCGACCGGCTGTTCGCCGGCGACTCGCGCTCGCTGCTGTCGCTCGACGAGTTCCTCGACGGCCTGCAGGGTCGGTCCTATGCGTTCGCCATCGCCGCGCTGAACCTGCCCAACTGCGTGCCGACCGGCATCCCGTGGCTGTCGACCATCACCGGCCTGCCGATGGTCTTCCTGCTGGTGCAGTACTTCGCCGGCCGGCCGGTACCGTCGCTGCCCGGCTTCGTCGGCCGCCGCGGGCTGAGCCGCGGCCACCTGCAGCGCTTCCTCGACCGCACGCGGCGCTTCCTCGGCTGGCTCGAGCGGACGATCCATGCCCGCGCCGAGGGTTGGGTCAACGGCCTGCCGCGCCGCGCGCTGCTGCTGGCGCTGGCGGCCAACGTCGTGATCCTCGCCCTGCCGATCCCGTTCGACAACTTCCTGCCGGCCTGGGCCATCCTGTTCTTCTGCCTCGCCCTGATCGAGGACGACGGGGTGATGGCGATGCTGGGCTGGCTGTTCACCGTTCTGACCGCGCTGTGGACGGTGTTCCTGCTGATGCTCGGGCATGCCGCAATTTCGACCGTCTCCGGTGCCATACGTCGGTTCCTGTTCGACTAGGCGGGAGCCGCGGCATGACGACCGACATCGACGATCTCGACACCCAGTTGGCGGCGCTCGACCGCGGCCACTCCCTGCCCGCCCGCTGGTACACCGACCCGGCGCTGCTGCCGCTTGAGGACGAGCGGATCTTCCGCAAGGCCTGGGCCTATGTCGGGCCGCTGGCCGAGCTGGCCGAGGTCGGCAGCTACGTCACCGGCATGGCCGGCACCGTGCCGGTGGCCGTGGTCCGCAACGCGCGCGGTCTCGCCGGCTTCGTCAACGTCTGCCGCCACCGCCGCCACGAGGTGCTGTCCGGCCGTGGCAAGGCGGCGATGCTGCAGTGTCCGTACCACGCCTGGACCTACGACCTCGAGGGCGCCCTGAAGCGTGCGCCGCGCGTCGGCCCGGCCTCCGGCCTGCGCCTCGAGGAACTCTCGCTGCTGCCGATCCGGGTCGAGGCGCTCGGACCGTTCGTGTTCGTCAACCTCGATGCCGACGCGCCGGCGCTGCACGATTGCTACGGGCCGGTGCTCGAGCGCATCGCGCGGAGCGGCGTGGCGCTCGATACGCTGCAGCTGCACGGCCGCGAGGACTGGCAGGCGCGCGCCAACTGGAAGGCGATGCTGGAGAACTACCTCGAGTGCTACCACTGCCCGGTCGCCCATCCTGGCTTCAGCGTCGCGATCGACGTCCGGCCGGATGTCTACGAGCTCGCCGTCCATGGCTGGTTCTCCAGCCAGGCCGGGCCGGTGCGGCCGGCGGCACTGGACGGCAGCGGCGGCAAGGCGCCGCCCTACGACGTGCGCGGCGCGGTGCGCGAATCGCAGTACCACTTCCTGTGGCCCAACCTGACGATCAACATCAACCCGGGCTTCCCGAACCTGTCGATCGACGTGTGGCGGCCGGACGGGCCGAATGCCGCTCGCGGCTTCTCCGAACAGTACTTCGCGCCCGGTGTCGCCGCCGACTTCGCCCGCGACCTGGTGGCCTTCAACCGCCAGGTCGCCCTCGAGGACGACCGCCTCACCGACTCGGTGCAGCGCGGCCTTATCGCCGGGCTGCCCGAGCGCGGCCGCTTCGTCGCCGACAGCGAGCCGCTGGTGATCCACTTCCAGCGCATGGTCGCCCGCGCGCTGGCCGGGCGGCCGCCGCTCTAGTACGAGCGCGGCAGGCCGAGCACGTGCTCGGAGATGAAGTTCAGGATCATGTTGGTCGAGATCGGCGCCACCATGTAGAGGCGCGTCTCGCGGAACTTGCGCTCGATGTCGTACTCCTCGGCGAAGCCGAAGCCGCCGTGGGTCTGCACGCACATGTCGGCCGCGGCCCACGCCGCCTCCGAGCCCAGCATCTTGGCCATGTTGGCCTCGGCGCCGCACGGCAGGCCGGCCTCGTAGAGCGCCGCCGCCTTGCGCACCATCAGGTCGGCGGCCTCGGTCTGGGCATAGGCCCGCGCGATCGGGAACTGCACGCCCTGGTTCTGGCCGATCGCCCGGCCGAACAGGTTGCGCTGCTTGGCGTAGTCGGTCGCCTTCTCGATGAACCAGCGGGCATCGCCGATCGTCTCGGAGGCGATCAGCACGCGCTCGGCGTTCATGCCGCTCAGGATGTAGCGGAAGCCCTGGCCCTCCTCGCCGATCAGGTTCTCGGCCGACACTTCCATGTTGTCGAAGAACACCTCGGTCGAGTTGTGGTTCATCATGGTGCGGATCGGCCGGATGGTGAGGCCGTTGCCCAGCGCCTTGCGCATGTCGACCAGGAACACCGACAGGCCCTCGGTGCGCTTCTTGGTCTGCTCGCGCGGCGTCGTGCGCGCCAGCAGCAACATCAGGTCGGAGTGCTCGGCCCGGCTGGTCCACACCTTCTGGCCATTGACCACATAGGTCGAGTTGTCCTTCTTCACCGCGGTCGTGCGCAGCGCCAGCGTGTCGGTGCCGCTGGTCGGCTCGGTGACGCCGAACGCCTGCAGCCGCAGTTCGCCGCTGGCGATCTTGGGCAGGTACTTTTCCTTCTGCTCCTTGCTGCCGTGCCGCAGCAGCGTGCCCATGATGTACATCTGGGCGTGGCACGCCGCGCCGTTGCAGCCGGCGCGCTGGACCTCTTCGAGGACCGCCGCCGCCGCCGAGATGCCGAGCCCCGCGCCGCCGTATTCCTCCGGGATCAGGATGGCCAGCCAGCCGGCCTCGGTCAGCGCCTTGACGAACGCGGTGGGATAGCCGCGCTCGCGGTCGAGTTCGCGCCAGTAGGCGCCGTCGAACTTGAGGCACAGCTGGCGGACCGCATCGCGGATTTCGGGGTGCGTCGGAGCGTAGGGGTTTTCCATGGGCGGCGAACCTAGTCCGCCGCCTCTCCCCGTGCAATGCGACCCAGTTCATCGACCAGCGGGCCGTGAACGTCCGGCCCGAAGCCGTCGACCGTCGCCTCGCGCCGCGCGGTCACGCCGTCGACCGCGCGGGCCCGCTCGACCACGGCGCGCGTCACGGCGAGGTCGCGCGCCGCGTCGAGGAACGTCGCCAGCGTGGCGGCCCATGCCGGTCGCACCACCGCCAGCGCCGCCATGAGGCCGTAGGCGCCCCAGTTGGACACGCCGGCCACCACGAGGTGGTCGCACGACGTCACGCAGGCGATGGTCTCGCCGTTCGGCACCTCGCGCGCGATCAGCCCGGCCGGCAGGCGGCCCATGCCGATCTCGTTGCCGCCGTCGCCCACCGCGAGGCGCGTCCAGGGACCGCCGAGGAACAGGTCGTCGAGCGGCGCCGTCCACGCCCCGACATCGACGCCGCGCATGTTGCGCGGCCGGCCGTCGGCGCTGCGGCCGCAGCGTTCGATCGAGACCGCGTGGCTGAGCGCCGAGTCGCGCCATGCCGCCACAAGGCGGTCGAGGCCCGGCCGGTCGTCGACGCCGACCTCGTCGACCCCCACCGGCTGGCCGGTCTCGGCCACCGCCGCGCGCACCGCGTCGGCGCAGGGCGTGTCGACGGCGATGCGGGCCGGCACGCCGCAGGCCGCCAGCCCGGCGGCCAGCAGCGCCGTGCCGACGGGTCCGTCGGTCTCAGGCGCGCGGACCTCGCCGCGCGGCACGAAGAAGCCGGTGATCAGGCCGACCGACGTGGCGCCGGCCAGCGATCGCGCCGCGGCCTCCAGTTCTCCCGGCGTCGCCGCGATGAGCGCCGCGGTGCCGCGGCCGACATCGCGGCAGACCAGGGCGACGATGGCCGCGATACGCTCGGCCTCACTTTTCCTTGGCGACATACACTCCGGTCCACTCGGGCGGCGAATCGTCGATCAGGCTGTCGACGCGCTCGCGCATCATCTCGTAATAGCCTTGCTGCCAGCCGACCGCATCCGCCAAGGCCTCGCAGGCCGGCAGCAGGTCGAGCGCCTCGGCGAAGCCGCCGGCCCGGTACTGGTCGAGGAAGGCGGACTGCGCCTTGACCAGGTCGGCGTAGGCCGGGTCGCGCACCACCTCGGGGCCGCCGATCAGCGCCCAGATGCGCTCCGGCTCGGTCTTGCCCTTGACCATCACCGAGTCGAGCTCGATCGCCGCCATGTCGGGCACCAGCTGGCGCGTGTTGTCGCCGATGATGATCTCGACACGGTAGGTCTTGCACTGGCCTTCGAGGCGCGAGGCGAGGTTCACCTCATCGCCGAGGCACGAATAGGTGAAGCGCTGGGTCGAACCGAAGTTGCCGACCGAGGCGTTGCCGGAGTTGAGGCCGATGCCGATCTTCACCGGGATGTGCTCGCGTCCCTCGGCCTCGGCTTCCTTGCGCCAGTCCTCGTTCAGGGTGCGCAGCTGGGCGTGCATCGCCAGCGCGGTCTCGCAGGCGCGCGCGGCATGGCCGTCGATCGCCAGCGGTGCGTTCCAGAACGCCATGATGGCGTCGCCCATGTACTTGTCGATGGTGCCGCGGTTGCGCATCACGACGTCGGTCATGGGCGTCAGGAAGCGGTTCATGAAGCGGGTCAGGCCGGGCGGGTCGAACTGCTCCGAGATGCGGGTGAAGCCGCGCACGTCGGTGAACATCACGGTGATCTCGCGCTGCTCGCCGCCCAGCTGCAGCAGCTCCGGCTGGCGGGCCAGCCGCTCGACCAGGTCGGGCGACAGGTAGAGGCCGAAGGCGCCGCGGATCGCCGCCCGCTCCCGCTCCTCGCGCATGAAGGCCAGCGCGGTGCCGCTGACGTAGATCGCGAACAGGGTGAGCGGCGGGTAGATCGGGTCGAACAGCAGGCGCTGCTCGGTGAAGGCGAACCACGGGACCGCGACTCCGACCGCGATGAAGATCAGGGCGACCATCGCCATGCGGGCCGCGCTCAGCCGCGGCAGCAGGATGACGAACATCAACCCGATGACGGCGAGGTAGATGAACTCCAGCCCGTCGGCGAAGTCCGGCCGCGCCAGGAAGACCTGCTCGAGCATCTGCTCGGCCAGCTGGGCATGGACCTCGACGCCCGGGACGGCTTCCTCGGTCGGCGTGTTGCGCAGGTCCTTGAGGCCGATCGCGCTGGTGCCCACGAACACGACGTGGTTCTCGATCTTGTTCTTGGCGGTTCCCTTGATCACCGCCGCGGCGGAGACGTAGCGCTCGGGCTCGTGGCCGGTGTCGTAGAGCGCCATGCGGCCGCGCGCGTCGGTCGGCACCTCGATGTCGCCGGTCTTGACCGCGACGATGCCGCTGTGCACGCCGAACGCCTCCTCGCGGTTGGCGCCCGACGACTTGACCACGTAGGTCTTGGCGTCCTGGGCGACCCGCATCGCCTCGATCGAGAGCGCCGGGAACACCCCCTCCTGCCCGGCCAGCCGGAACAGCATCGGCACGCGCCGGATGACCACGCTGTCGATGTCGGTATTGACGCTGCCGTTGCCCTTGGCGGCCGCCTCGAGGATCGGGATGGCCTTCACGACGCCCTGCTGCACCGGCAGGTACTCCATCGGGTTGTCGCCGGCGAAGGCGACGCCGTGGCGCTGCTTGGGCGGCGTGGTGCCGCCCTTGAGGTCGAAGCCGAAGCCGAGCACGACATTGGCGTGCGACATGGCGTCGGCCAGCACCTGGTCGTTGTCCTGGACCGCCGCGGCCAGCTTCTGGACCGTCTCGGGGTCGGTGTAGGCCACCAGGTCGCGCACCATGCGACTGATCGACGAGCGGTCGGGCTCGGCGAACACCACGTCGAAGGCGATCGACAGCGCGCCCTGCTCGGCCAGCTTGTCGACCAGCCGGGCGACCACGGTGCGCGGCCACGGCCACTGGCCGAACTCGGCCAGCGCTTCCTCGTCGATGTCGACGATCCGGACCGGGACCTCGGGATTGTAGGTCCGCGGCAGGATGCGCTGGTAGCCGTCAAACGCGAGGTCGCGCAGGCGCGAGATCTCGGGCGGATCGACCGCCCGGAGCAGCAACGCGTTCAGCAGTACGAGCAGCGCGACGATCCACGGCGCACGCACGTTCCCCCGGCCGAACAACCAACTCATGCGCATGATGCGATGTTCTCCCCCGCCGGATCACTGTACTAGGGATGCCCGCCCCGCCATAGAGCACACCTTGTCCCTGGTCCCGGCTACCCATTCCGCCCTGATGGGCGTCTACCTGAAGCTCGGCGCGATCGTGCTCTTCTGCACGATGGACTCCATGGTCAAGGCGCTGGGCGGCACCTACGACGCCTTCCAGCTCATGGTTTTCCGCAGCGCCATCGCCCTGCTGCCGGTGGCCTACTTCATCCGCCGCGCCGGCGGCCTGCGCTCGCTGCGGCCCAACCGGCCATGGCTGCAGGGGCTGCGCATCCTCGTCGCCTTCGGCAGCACGCTGGGCTTTTTCTACGTCTTTCCCCGCATGCCGCTGGTCGACGCCTACGCGATTTCCTACGCCGCGCCGCTGTTCATGGTCGCCCTGTCGGTGCCGATGCTGGGCGAGCCGGTCGGCTGGCGGCGCTGGACGGCCGTGATCGTGGGTTTCGTCGGCGTGCTGATCATGCTCGACCCGTGGGGGATCGAGTTCCACGCCATGTCGCTGATCGTGCTGGGCGCGACCTTCTGCTACGCCCTGTCGACCGTCATGCTGCGCCTGCTCAGCCGGCACGATTCCGACGTCGTGGCCCTGTTCTGGCTGTCGATCGTCACCACCGCCGCCGCCCTGGTGGGCGCCGTGCCGGCCTGGGTCTGGCCGACCCCGATCGACTGGCTGTGGCTGTGCGTGATGGGCCTGCTGGGCGGCACGGCGCAGATCCTCAACACGCGGGCCTGGCGGCTGACGCCGACCGCGGTGCTGGCGCCGTTCGACTACGCGTCGATCGTGCTCGCCATGCTGTTCGGCTACCTGTGGTTCAAGGAAGAGCCGTCCTGGACGGTGTGGTTCGGCCTGCCGCTGGTCATCGGGTCGGGCCTCTACATCCTCCACCGCGAGCGCGTCCGGGCCCGCGAGGCGCGCGCCCGGGTGGCCTGAAAGCCCTTATTTCCTCAATGTTTTTGAGGGTTTACCGCCTTGGATTCATTCTACACAGCATTGACGAACGGCCCGACCAACCACATCTTGTAGTCATGAGCGAGCAGGCTTTCTCCGTCAGCGACAACGCCGCCAGGCGCATCGCTTTCCTGGCGTCGAAGGAACCGAAGCCCGTGATGATGCGGGTGGCGGTGCTGGGCGGCGGCTGCTCCGGCTTCCAGTACAACTTCTCCTTCGAGGAACAGCGCAACGACGACGACCTCGTCATCGAGCGCGACGGCGCGGCCGTGCTGGTCGACAGCACCTCGCTGGAACTGCTGAAGGGCAGCGAACTCGACTACGTCGAGGAAATGGTCGGCTCGTCGTTCCAGGTGAAGAACCCGAACGCCACCTCGTCCTGCGGCTGCGGCAACTCCTTCAGCGTCTGACCCGCCTTCCCCCACTGCGCCCACTGGGGGGATGTGGCATCCTCCGGCGATGAAGATCGCGACCTGGAACGTCAATTCCGTGCGCAAGCGCACCGGCAACCTCGTGGCCTGGCTGGAACAGGCCAGGCCGGACGTCGTCGTGCTGCAGGAGATCAAGGCGCAGGAAGCGACCTTTCCCCGGCTCGAGATCGAGGCCGCCGGCTACCGCGCCGAGATCGTCGGCCAGAAGGGCTTCAACGGCGTCGCCCTGCTCTCCCTGCACCCGGTCGAGATCACCGCCCGTGCCCTGCCCGGCGACGCCAGCGACGAGCAGGCCCGCTACATCGAGGGCCGGGTCGCGACGTCCGCCGGACCGCTGACGGTCGGCGGCCTCTACCTGCCCAACGGCAATCCGATCGGCACCGAGAAGTTCACCTACAAGCTGGCCTGGATGGAGCGGCTGCAGCGGCGCGCCCGCGAGCTGCTGGCCCGCGAGGAGATGTTCGTGCTGGGCGGGGACTACAACGTCTGCCCGACCGACCGCGACGTCTACGACCCCAGGGCCTTCGCCAACGACGCGCTGTGCCAGCCGCAGTCGCGCGCCGCCCTGCGCGCCCTGCTCAACCTCGGCCTGACCGACGCCGTCCGCGCCTTCGATCCGGAGTCGACCTGCTACACCTTCTGGGACTACCAGGCCGGCGCGTGGGCCAAGGACTGGGGGCTGCGCATCGACCACCTGCTGCTGTCGCCGCAGGCCGCCGACCGGCTGGCCGGCGTCGGCATCGACAAGCCCGAGCGCGGCCGCCCCGATCCCTCCGACCACGTGCCGGTGTGGTGCGAACTGGACGTCGCGGCCTGACCGCTCACAGCATCGACGGGTCGGTCGGCAGGCCGAGCACCACGCGGCCCGCCACCTCGTAACTGGGCGGCGCGACCATCATGTGCTGCGTGATGACGTGGATGTCGCGGAACCGGCGCTGCAGCGGACTGGTCCGGTAGACCGAGCTGCCGCCGGCCAGCGTGTAGCAGGCATCGACCGCCTTCGCCGCCGCCTCGGTCGCGTGGGTCGCCGCCAGCCGCAAGGCCATCCGCTGCTCGATCGAAATCGCCGTTCCCTGCTCGGCCTCGCGCCACGCCGTCGCGATGGCCTCCAGCAGGAAGGCCCGCGCCGACCGCACGCCGGCCTCGGCCCGCGCGATGTCGGCCTGGGTGGCGGTCCGCTCGGCCAGCGGCCGCCGCGCCAGGGTCGGGACCTTGGCCCCCGCCAGCGTCACGAGGTCGTCGATCGCGCCGCGCGCGATGCCCAGCGCCACCGCCGCGCAGCCCATCGCCAGCAGGCCGAACACCGGGAAGCGATAGAGCGGCGCATCGACCCGCGGCCTGTCGCGGACCAGCGACAGGGCGTGCGCCGACGGCACCGCGAGGTCGTCGACCGACATGTCGCACGAGCCGGTGCCGCACAGGCCCGAGACGTACCAGTTGTCGGCGAACTTGATGCGGTCGCGTGGCAGGTAGACCGTCAGGACCTCGGGGACGCCGTCGCGCAGCATGCGCGGCTTGCCGTCCTCCCAGGCGATGCAGCCGGCCTTCATCCACTGCGCCTGCGCGTTGCCCGAGGCCCACTGCCAGCTGCCGCTGACCCGCCAGCCGTCGCCCTCGCGCACCGCCTTGCCGCGCGGCGCGAAGATGCCGCCGGTCACGGCCTGCGGCGAACCGTGGATCAGGCGCGCCGCCTCCGGCGCGAGGTAGGCCGCCGTCGTGCCGGAGGTCGCGCCGATCATGATGTTCCAGCCGACCGAGCCGTCGGCCCGCGCCGCCGTCTCGATCGCCTCGAGCAGCACCAGCGGGTGGGCCTCGCTGCCGGCGAGGTCGCGCGGCACGCACAGCTTGAAGACGCCGGTCGCGACCAGGTCGGCCGCGAGGTCGGGCGGCAGTTGCCGCGCCTGCTCGATCTCCGCCGCCCGCGCCGCGATGCCGGGCAGCAGCGGCGCGAGGCGGTCGAGGACCGGGTGCATGGCCGGGCGGGACCCTACTCGGCGCCGGCGCCGATCACGCCGCCGTCGGCGATGATGCACTGGCCGCACACGAAGTTGCCGGCCTTGGACGCGAGGAACACCGCGACGCCGCCGATGTCGTCGGGCTGGCCGATGCGCTTCAGAGCCGCCTTGCTCTCGTTGGCCTTGCGGATCTCCGGGTTGTCCCACAGCGCCTTGGCGAAGTCGGTCTGCACGAGGCCCGGCGCGATCGCGTTGACGCGGATGTTGTGCTTGCCCCACTCCATGGCCAGCGACTTGACCAGCGACAGGTCGGCCGCCTTGCTCATGTTGTAGGCCGCGATGTGGGCCGAGCCGATCAGCGCGCCGATCGACGAGATGACGATGAACACGCCGTCCTTGCGCTCCGCCATCTCGGGGCCGACCATGTTCATCAGCCACAGGTTGGACATCACGTTGTTCTGCATGATCTTGGCGAACACGTCCTCCTTCAGGCCGGACAGCGGGCCGAAGTAGGGATTGCTCGCGGCGTTGCAGACCATGATGTCGATCTTGCCGTAGGCCTTGCGCGCGCTGGCCACCAGGTTCTCGAGCTGCGCCTTGTCGGAGATGCTGGCCGCCACCGCGGTCGCCTCGCCGCCCTTCGCCTTGATGCCCTTCACGACCTCCTCGCAGGCCGGCAGCTTGCGGCTGGAGACCACGACCTTGGCGCCGTGCGCCGCCATCTGCTCGCAGATCGAGCGCCCGATGCCGCGGCTGCCGCCCGTCACCACCGCCACCTTGCCGGTCAGGTCGAACATCATCTCGTCGTCTCCTCGTTCCAGGACCGTTGCTTGCCTGGCCGACCTTTACGGCCGGCGGCCGAACAGCGCAATCAGCTCGACGTGCGGCGACCACAGGAACTGGTCGATCGGCAGCAGTTTCTCCAGCCGGTACCCGCCGTCGACCAGGGTCCGCGCGTCGCGCGCGAAGCTCGCCGGGTCGCACGAGGCGTAGACGACGCGACCGACCTTGCTGCGCGCCAGCTCGGCGCTCTGGATGGCGGCGCCCGCCCGCGCCGGGTCGAGCAGCACGGAATCGAACTTGTCGAGCTCGGCCGGCGTCAGCGGGTTGCGGAACAGGTCGCGCCGCACGGCCTCGGCCCGGCCGCCGCCCAGCCGGCGGACCGCCGCGTCCGCCGCCGCGACGGACGCCGGATCGCTCTCGTACAGCACGGTGCGCCCGGGCCGGCCCAGCGACAGCGCGCCGACGCCGGCGAACAGGTCGGCGAGCCGCGTGTCCTCGCCCAGCCACGCCGTCACGGCCGCGCGCATCGTCAGCTCGGCCCGCTTCGTCGCCTGCAGGAAGGCGCCCGGCGGCGGGTCGATCCGCGCATCCCCGAACAGCAACAACGGTGTGCGGCGGACCGCGACCGGTTCGGCCGATGCGCGGTCGCCCCAGCTCACCCGCGCGAGGTCGGCGCGCTCGGCCAGCGCCACCAGTGCCTGGCGACGCTCCAGCGCGAGGTCGAGGCGCTTGTGCGGGCGCAGCAGCAGGTCGATCCCGCTGTCGGTCTCGTTGGCCACGGCATCGACGGCCGCCCCGTCCGGCAGCAGTCCCGGCAGGGCCTCGCGTAGCGGGGCCAGCAGGCCGGCCAGCGCCGGTCGCAGGACCGCGCATTCGGCGATGTCGACCAGGCGCGGGCTGCCGCGCTCGTGGAATCCGCCCAGCACGCGGCGGCCCTGGCGACGCAACACGAAGTCGACGCGGCGGCGCTCGCCCGGCGCGCCGGCCAGCGCCGGCTCGAAGGCCGGGGCCGCGACGCCGCGCTGTGCCAGCGCCCGCGCGACCTGCTCGACCTTCCAGGCGGTGTAGGCGTCGGCCCGCCAGTGCTGCAGGGCGCAGCCGCCGCAGGTGCCGAAATGGGCGCAGGGCGGAGCCACGCGATGACGGGACGGTGCCAGCACCTCGACGAGCTCCGCGGCGATGCCCTCGCCGCGCTTGTCGCCGGGCTCGGCCTCGACGGTCTCTCCCGGCAGGGTCAGCGGCACGAAGTAGCGCCGGCCGTCCAGTTCGGCCACGCCGTCGCCGCGTCCACCGATCTCGGTGATGTCGAGCGTGAGTGTCATTCAGTCCTTCATTGTCTTCCTCACTGCGCGCCAGCGCGGGGAGGTGTCCGCGAAGCGGACGGAGGGGTCATGAGCCCCTCGACGTTTGCCCTCGACCCCTCCGTCGCCGAAGACGGCGACACCTCCCCGCGCTTGCGCGCAGGGAGGAAAGAAGGCCTAGCCGAGCCAACTCTTGGCGGGACGCATCTCGCCGACCAGCAGGCCGACCACGTTGCGGATCGGCGGGTGCAGCAGTTCCTCGTGCTTGTCCGCCGGCAGCACGCCGAGGTGGGACAGCAGGCTGGCCATCGCGACCTCGGCGGCGCGCGCCGCGCCGTCCCACATCTTGATCGCGACTCCGAGACCCAGGGTCGGCAGCATGCCGCAGAACACGCCCTCGGCGCCGGTCTTGACCTGGGCGACGCCCGGCAGCGCGCCGTTCACCAGCGTGCAGAAGCGGCCGCTGCCCGCGACCATGAAGGGCTCGGCGTTCATCGCCGCGCGGATGCGCTGCGCGGCGTCGGCATGCTTGCTCGACAGGCCCGACGGGTCGGCCATGCTGGCCATCGCGCGGGCGAGGCTCCTGAGCGGCGTGGCGAGCGTGGGAATGCCGCACCCGTCGGTGCCGTAGGCGAAGCCGTCGGCGTCGACGCCGCTCAAGTCGCTCATCACGGCGCGCAGGCGCTTCTGCACCGGGTGGTCGTAGCCGATGTAGCCCTTGGTCGGCTCGCCGTATTGAACCGCCGTCGACAGGAAGCCGCTGTGCTTGCCCGAGCAGTTGTTGAAGGCCGGCGTGGCGTGCTGGCCCTCGCGCACGAGGTCCTCGATCGAGGACTGCAGGCGCGGCGCGTGCGTGCCGCACTCGAGGTCGGCCTCGGACAGGCCGATCTTCGCCAGCCAGGCGCGCACCGTCTCGACGTGGCGCTTCTCGCCGCTGTGCGAGGCGCAGGACAGCGCGATATGCTCGTTGCCCAGCCCGAACCGCTCGACCGCGCCGCTCTCGACGAAGGCCATGGCCTGGATCGGCTTGTTGGCCGAGCGCGGCATCACCGGGTGGTCGATGTCGCCCCACGACGCGACCACGGTGCCGTCGGCCTTGACCACCGCCGCGATGCCCTCGTGTCGGCTCTCGACGATCGGACCGCGCGTCACCTCGATGACGACCGCCTGCTTACTCATCTCGCACGCTCCAACTTGACCACCGTGACGTTGTCCTGGTGTTCCCTGCCGACCGCCAGCACGGCCTCGACCAGCCCGGCCGCCGGCCGGATCGCCGCCGCGGCGATCTCCGGCTCGCGCAGCGTCTCCACGCCGTCGCTGCACAGCAGCAGCTTGACGTCGGGTCCCAGCCGCCGGCTGCCCTTGTCGGTCAGCGACAGCGGCTGGCCCATCACCGCCTCGCGCAGCGTGTGCCGCCCGGGATGGTTCTCGGCCTCTTCCTCGGTCAGCATGCCGCGCTTCACCAGGGCGTCGATCTGCGGCGCCATGGAATGGTCCTCGTTGATCCGCTCGAGCGCACCCGAGGCCACCAGGTAGAGCGGCGAGTCGCCGACGCTGATCCAGCGGACCTCGTCGCCGCGGACCAGCACCGCGACCAGCGTCGTGCCCATGCCCGACAGTTCCGAGCGGCCGGCCGCGGTGCGCCCCACCGCGTCGTTGGCCTCCTTCAGCCCGTCGGCCAGAGACCCGCCCTGCTCCATCGCCTGCACGAAGGCCTCGACCGCGACCTTGCTGGCGGTGGCGCCGCCGGCATGGCCGCCCATCCCGTCGCACACGATGGCAAGCAACGCGCCGTCACCCAGCGTGCGCATCATCCAGCTGTCTTCCTGGTAGGGGCGCCCGCCCTGGTGCTGCGCCCCCTCGCCCTTCCAACCCGTCGTCATGGACCGGTCGACCCTCAGTGCCACACGGCCGGCAGGCGGCTCAGGCCGCGCAGCGTAAAGCTGTGGCGCCGCGCCGGCCTGTCCCGCTCCGGCAGGGTGAGGTTCGGCAGGCGCTCGATCAGCGCGGTGAAGACCAGCTCGGCCTCCAGCCGCGCCAGCTGCGCGCCGAGGCAGTGGTGGATGCCGCCGCCGAACGACAGCGGCCGGATCTGCTGGCGGCCGACATCGAGCCGGTCCGGGTCCGGGTACTGCGCCGGGTCGCGGTTGGCCGCGCCGAGCAGCGTGATCACGCTCTCCTGCGCCGGGATGGTCACGCCCGACAGCACGACCTCGGCATTGGTCACGCGACCGCTCAGCTGCACCGACGAGTCGTAGCGCAGCAGCTCCTCGACCGCGTTGGGGATCAGCGACGGATCGGCCTTGAGCCGCTCCCACTGGTCGGGATTGCGGTGCAGCGCCAGCAGGCCGTTGCCGATCAGGTTGGTCGTGGTCTCGTGCCCGGCGCCGAACAGCAGGCCGATATTGGACTCGAGTTCCTCGGGCGAGAGCTTGTCGCCCGCCTCCTCGGCGCGCACCAGCGCGGTGGTCAGGTCGTCGCCGGGTTCGCGCCGCCGCAGGTCGCAGAGCTGGCGGAAGTAGATCGCCGCCATCTGGGTGTTGGTGTTGGCCTGGTCCATCTCCTCGCGGCTCATCGGCACCGGCTCGAGGATGCGTCCGTTGACGTTGCTGGCGGCGAGGAATGGCCCGCGATGTGCCTCGGGGATGCCCAGCATGTCGCAGATCACGATGACCGGCAGGCGATGCGCGAGGTCGCGCATGACGTCCATTTCGCCCTTGTCGATCACGCGGTCGATCTGCTCGTCGACCAGCTGGCGGATGCGGCCGCGCATGTCGGACACCCGGCGCGCCGTGAAGGCCTGGTTGACCAGGCCGCGCAGCCGCGTGTGGTCGGGCGGGTCGAGCACCAGCATGGTGCGCGACAGGCTGGCGACCGCCGGCTCGCTCAGCCGGTTCTCGCCGTAGCGTCGCGTCATGTTGCCGGCGAAGTCCTTGCCGAAGCGGCGATCGCGCAGCGCCAGCGCGACATCGTCATAGCGCGTGATCAGCCAGAAGCCCTGCGGCGTCTTGTAGACCGGCGCCGCCTCGCGCAGGCGATGGTAGTAAGGATAGGGATCGGCGATGAAGCCCGGATCGAGCGGGTCGAACTTCAACGGATCGGCCGCGGGCGGCGTCATGTCGTTCATGGAGGGTCCTTAGCATGAAGCCGAAGTCGGGGCGACGAACCTCGCCGCGCCGCGACGCCCCTGCCGGGACCGCGCGCGATGACGGGGCGAAGCGGTGTCAGGAATCCTGGCGACGGGCGTGCGGAAAGATCAGGGACTGCAGGAAGCTCAGCACGAACCACACCGCGAGGAACGCCACGCACTCGAGCGCGAAGCTCTTGAACTTGAAGAAGAACTCGGCGATGCCGAAGGCGATCAGGAACGGGATCGCCTCTTGCCTCGCCGCAACCGTCAGCCCAAGGTCCTTGATCAGTGAGAACACGTGAATCCCCCGCTCTGGTAACCGCACCGGACCGGTATTGAAGTCGCCCGGACCGTCGAATTCAAGCCCATCCTCGCCGCCATTCCGCTGACCCCATGCCGCCCATTCCCTATTTCGACTGGATCGCCCACCATGCCGGCCGCCGGCCGGCGCAGCCCGCGCTTCACGACCTGCACACCGGCCGGAAGTTCACCTATGCCGAGCTCGACCGGCGCATCGACCAGCTCGCTGGCGCGCTGGCCAGCCGCGGCGTCGGCCGCGGCGACCGCGTCGCCCTGCTGGCGCCCAACGGACCGGAAACCTTCGAGTTGCAGTTCGCCTGCGGCCGGCTCGGCGCGATCATGCTGCCGCTCAACTGGCGACTGGCCGTTCCGGAACTCCAGTACATCCTGGGCGATTCGACGCCGTCCCTGCTGATCCACGATTCCGGGTTCGCCGAGGCGGCGGCGCAGCTGGCCGAGCGGCGGCTCGAGATCGACATCGAGCGGCCGGACAGCGACTACGAGCGGGCCCTGCTCGAGGCCCCGCCGCCGCCCGCGCCGTGTTGAGGACGGCGCCCACCCCGGTGACGGTGCTGCAGCCGAGGAGGGCGGCCTGCGGGAAGGGGAGCTCGCGCGGCACACGGACGAGCTGGTTCTCGTGGACCAGGCACTGCTCGGCGAACGCGGCGGTGCCCAGCGCCGCCGTCACCGGCGAGCCGTCGGCCCGCGTGAGCCGCGGCGGCTCGTCCGGCCGGCGGAGCAGATCGGACCGGCGGGTGCACCGGTAGGGGGCGCCGCCCTCGCACTCGGGGCACGCGCCGCAGGCCCGCACGAGCGAGCCGACGACGTGGTCGCCCACGACCACCCCCGTGGCCTCCGGGCCGGTCGCGGCGACGACTCCGGCGAACTCGTGGCCGAGCACCATCGGCAGCGGGGTGCCGAAGTCGGTCTCGGCGAAGCTGAGGTCGGAGTGGCACAGCCCCACGGCCCGCACGTCGACGAGGACCTCGCGACCGCGCGGGACGTCGATGACGAGCTCCTCGACGTCGAAGCCGCCCCCGATCGAGGAGACGACGGCGGCCCTCACGGTGCCGCCGGCGCAAACAGGTAGAGCGAGTCGCGGCGCAGGAACGGCTCGAGCCCCTCGGGCCCGTTCTCCCGCCCGGACCCGCTGGCCTTGATCCCGCCGAAGGGCGACGACATGTCGGGGCGGTAGCCGTTGACCCCCACGGTGCCCGCCTCGATGCGGCGGGCGAGGGCAGCTCCGCGCTGCTGGTCGCCCGTCCACACGGACCCGGCGAGGCCGTACGGCGAGTCGTTGGCGATCCGGACCGCGTCGTCCTCGTCCGCCGCACGGATCACGCACACCACGGGCCCGAAGATCTCCTCCTGGGCCACGGCACTGCTGTTGTCGACGTCGTCGAGGAGGGTGGGAGCCACGAAGAAGCCGTCGCCGGGCACCTCGGCATCGAGCCCGCCCGCGACGAGGACGGCGCCGTCTGCGAGCCCCTGCTCGATGAACCCGCGGACCCGGTCGCGCTGCGCGGCCGTCGCCAGGGGCCCGAACGTGGTGGCCTCGTCCGACGCGTGGCCGAGCACCTGCGCCCTCGCCCACGACGCGAGGCCGTCGACGACCGCGTCATGCACGCCCGGCGTGGTGATGATCCGCGTCTGCGCGAAGCAGGTCTGCCCGCTGTTGCGGAACGCGAGCGGGCCCAGCGCGGGAATCAGTGCGTCCACGTCGGCGTCGTCGAGCACGATCGCTGCGGACTTGCCGCCGAGCTCGAGGTTGCAGGCGCCGAGCCGCTCGCCCACGACCGACCCGATCCGCCGGCCGACCGCGGTGGACCCGGTAAAGGCGACCAGCGACACCCGCGGGTCGGCGACGAGCCCGGACCCGAACGCCGCGTCGCCGACGACGACGTTGAGCACCCCCGGGGGCACCTCCGCCTCGTCGGCGAGCTCGCCGAGGATGCGGGCTGTCAGGGCGTTCTCGACCGGCGGCTTGAGGACCACGGTGCAGCCGGCTGCCAGCGCCGGCCCGATCTTGGTGGCCATGAGCTGGCAGGGGTAGTTCCAGGGCGCGATCGCCGCGACCACGCCGACCGGCGCCCGGCGCACCACGACCGACCCGTCGAAGGACATCGGCGTGCGCTGCTCCTCGGCGTCGAGCGCACGTGCGATGTCGGCGTAGTAGCGCAGGGTCGCCGCCGCACCGGTGCCGTTGGTGAGCCGCGACATCGTGATGGGCATGCCCATCTCGCGGCTCACCGTGGCGGCGATCTCCTCGGACCGCCGCAGCCACGCAGCCACCAGCCGGTCGATGACCTCGGCGCGCTCCGCGAAGCCCGCCGCGGACCACGCCGGCAGCGCGCGCTCGGCCGCCGACACCGCTGCGTCGACGTCGGCCGCGGTGCCCATGGCCGCCGTCGCGATCGGCAGCCCGGTCGAGGGGTCCGTGAGGACGGCGGTCGCGCCCTCGGCCGGAGGGACGAACCGGCCGTCGAGGTAGACGGTGCCCAGATGCATAGCCCGGCATCGTCGTCGGCCCGGAGGCTGCGCGTCGGCGTCGTCTCGCTCACCGGAACGCGCCGGCGGCGCGTCCGACAGGCACGGGTCTACCGTGCGCGGGCGTTCAGCATTCCGAGACGGCGTTCCGGAGAGGTGCCCATGACTGCGGTGACCGACCAGCTGCTCGAGAGCAAGCGATCCGTGCTCGGGCGCGTGTTCGACATCCTCGAGTGCTTCTCGGACGAGGCGCCCGAGCAGACGATCTCGTCGCTGTGCACGCAGACGGGTCTGCCGCCTGCCACGGTGCACCGGATGCTGGCGACGCTGACCGAGTGGGGCGCCGTCGAGCGGGCCAGCAGGGGCCGCTACCGGCTGGGGATGCGGTTGTGGCGCCTGGGCTGGAGCGTGCCGGACGCGCGGGTGCTCAAGGACGTCGCGCGGCCCTACCTCGTCGACCTGCACGGTCTGACGGGCGAGGTCGTGGTGCTGTGCTCGCGCGACGGCGACGACGTCATCGTGGCCGACAAGATCGGCGGCAGCGCGGCCATGGCCCGCTGCCCGCTGCCGCGCCGGCTGCCCCTGACGGCGGCCGCGGCGGGGCACGCCTTCCTCGCCCATCTGCCGGAGGCCGACGTCGAGCGGGCCGCGCTCCGCGCCCGGCGCTCGGACCCCTGGCCGACCTCGGAGCTGCCGCGTCGCCAGCTGCTCGACGAGGTGCGGCGCCACGGCTTCGCGGTGACCCGTGCCTCATCGGCCTCCGGCACGGCCTGGGTCGCAGCACCGGTCTTCGACGAGCTCCACGAGGTGCGTGCGGCCCTGGCGGTGCCGGTGGCCGAGGACCGGCTCAACGCGCTCGGGCTCGGCCGGGTCCTCGTCCGCGCGGCGCGCGCGGTGACCGCCGAGCTCGGCCGGGCAGCGGCATCGGCGTCCTGATCCGCCATGTCCGTGCTGGAGAAGTCCGCCCAGATCATCGACGTCCTCGGCCGCGCCGACGGCCCGGTGCGGCTGGGCGCCGTGGCCGAGGCCGTGGCCATGCCCAAGTCGTCCACCCACCGGCTGCTCGGCGAGCTGGCCCGGCTCGGCGTGGTGAGGACCCGCGGCTCCGGCCACTACACGCTGGGCTACCGGCTCGTGCAGTGGGGCGCCCTCGCCGACAGCCGCGTCGAGCTGCGGGCCGTGGCCGAGCCCGCGATGCGGAGGCTGTCCGAGGCGGTGGCGGAGAGCGTCCACCTCCATGTGCCGGACGGGATCGAGCGCATCTGCGTGGCCGGTGTCCCCGGCCCGCATCTGCTGCGCCCGGTGATCGACGTCGGGACGGCGCGACGGCTGGGCAGAGGGGCGGCGGGCAAGCTCCTGCTCGCCTTCGCCGACGGCGCGACCCGACGTCGGGCCGTGGCGGGCGAGAGCGGTCATCCGTCGGACGCCGAGCTCGACGCCATCCGGGGACGGCGCTGGGCGGCATCGGTGGGCGAGCTCGAGCTCGGGCTGTCGGCATGGGCGGCCGCGATCCGCTCCCCCGACGGGCGGGCCCTCGCTGCGCTGGCCGTCTCAGGCGCGAGCTCGCGTCTGCCCGCCGAGCGCGGTCCGG
>Ga0102832_1000582_pt2 | contig 50635 bp, 43 predicted proteins | sample EBPBio282013_DNA_FD_88942 | JGI IMG/M metagenome (GOLD analysis project Ga0102832, IMG submission 88942) | Wastewater treatment Type I Accumulibacter community from EBPR Bioreactor in Madison, WI, USA - Reactor 2_5/28/2013_ DNA (Illumina Assembly) | ecosystem: Engineered > Bioreactor > EBPR >...
GCATATTGCGGAAACAACTTCGCCATTCGGATCGGCCGGAAAGCAGGAGAAACGCTGTGCATCAGGCGGGCTTCATCGTACCCAAGTTTGGACTGGAAGCGCTCGGACTCAAGAACCTGAGCAATGTCTATTGGAACCTCCAGGTTCCCGCGCTCTACCAGGAAGCGGTGCGGCGGCACGAAGGCGTTGTGGCGGATGGCGGTGCGCTGGTGGTGCGGACCGGCATCCATACCGGGCGCTCCCCCAACGACAAGTTCATCGTCGAGGATTCCGAGAGCAAAGGCCGCATCGACTGGGGCAAGACCAACAAGCCGATCACGCCGGGCCAGTATCGCGCGCTCTACAACCGCATGATCGCCTATGCGCAGCGGCGCGATCTCTTCGTGCGCGACTGCTGGGCCGGCGCCGACCCCGCGCATCGCATCGGCGTGCGCGTGGTCAACGAGACGGCGTGGCACAATCTGTTCGCCCGCAACATGTTCCTGCGTCCCAAGCCCGAGGAACTCGAGGGCTTCAAGCCGGAATTCACCATCCTGAACCTGCCGGGCTTCCAGGCCGATCCCAAGCTCGACGGCACGGCCTCCGACTGCGCCATCCTGGTGAACTTCACCGAGCGCGTCGTGGCGATCTGCGGCACCTGGTATGCCGGCGAGATCAAGAAGTCGGTGTTCACGATCCTGAACTACCTGCTGCCGGACAAGAACGTCCTGCCGATGCATGCCTCCGCCAACGTGGGCCCCAACGGCGACGTCGCCGTTTTCTTCGGCCTGTCGGGCACCGGAAAGACCACGCTGTCGGCCGATCCGACGCGCACGCTGATCGGCGACGACGAGCATGGCTGGGCCGAGGACAGCCTGTTCAACTTCGAGGGCGGCTGCTACGCCAAGGTCATCAAGCTCAGCCGCGAGGCCGAGCCCGAGATCTATGCGACCACGGGCCGGTTCGGCACGGTGCTGGAGAATGTCGTGATCGATCCGGTGACCGGCCGCCTCGACCTCGACGATGGCGCCTATACCGAGAATACGCGCGCTTGCTACCCGCTCGACTTCATCCCGAACACCTCGGCCACCGGCATCGCCGGCACGCCCGAGAACATCGTGATGCTGACGGCCGACGCGTTCGGCGTGCTGCCGCCGATCTCGCGGCTCAGCCCCGAGCAGGCGATGTACCACTTCCTGTCGGGTTACACGGCGCGCGTCGCCGGCACCGAGAAGGGCGTGACCGAGCCGCAGGCGACCTTCTCGACCTGCTTCGGCGCGCCGTTCATGCCGCTGCACCCGACGGTCTACGCCAAGATGCTGGGCGAGAAGATGGCCCGGCAGCACGTCAAGTGCTGGCTGGTCAACACCGGCTGGTCGGGCGGCGGCTTCGGCGTCGGCCAGCGCATGTCGATCCGCCACACCCGCGCGATGGTGCGGGCGGCGCTCGACGGCACGCTGGCCTCGGCCGCCTCGGCGCCCGACCCGCACTTCGGCATGCAGGTGCCGACCGCCTGCCCGGAGGTCCCGCACGAGGTGCTGAACCCGAAGAACACCTGGAAGGACAAGAAGGCCTACGACACCGCCGCGCGCGACGTCGCCAAGCGCTTCGAGCAGAACTTCCAGCAGTTCGAGAGCCACGTCGACGGCAAGGTCAAGAAGGCGGCGATCCGCGCCGCTGCCTGACGCCGCAGAAGCACCGGCGGCCGGTTCGTCGTATGATGGACCGGTCGTGACCGTCGAAACCTCCACCCCGGGCGCCGCGCGTCGGCGCCTGCGGATGCCCCTGATCGCCGCGCTGGCGCTGGCCTTCGTGTCGTTGTCGCTGATCTCGGGCGTCGCCTACATCGTGGTGCTGGCCGGCGCGACCAACACCGCCGAGCGGCTGCTGGTGGACCGCGCCGCGCGCGTCCTCGAGAGCCAGGTCGCCGCGATCCGCGGCAAGCTCGACCCCGTCACCGAGCATCTCGAGATGATCGCCGCGCTGGCCGCGGCCGGGCGCCTCGACGTCGACTCGCCGGTGGCGATGCGCGAGGCGCTGTGGGTCATGATGACCCAGGTGCCGGTCGTCTCGAGCGCCGGCTTCGCCACCCTCGACCTCAAGTTCGAACGCATCGCCCGCCTGCCCGACGGCCAGGTGATCCGCGACACCATCGCGCTGGAGCGCCAGCCGCGCGGGCTCGAGCGCTTCCGCGAGCTGCAGGTCGCGCACCGCACCTTCTGGGGCGCGCTGTTCTGGAGCTCGGCCCTGCAGCAGCCGGTGCTCAACGTGCGCACCCCGGTGCGGCGCATCGACGACGCCTTCATCGGCGGCCTGCTCGCCACCGTGGCGCTGGGCGACCTGTCGGCGCTGATCGGCGAGGCCAGCCAGGCCAGCGGCGGCCGCTACTTCATCCTGGTCGGCAAGGAGCGCGTGCTGGCGCATCGCCGGCTGGTCGATCCGCGCGGGCTCGGCCTCACCGAGGAGCGCGAGCTGCCGACCATCAAGGAGGTCGAGGACCCGGTGCTGGCGGCGATCTGGAACCCGCCGGTGCGCGACGCCCAGATCGAGCGGGCGCTGGGCGACATCGGCCATGTCGAGCGGATCGACGGACGGCTGTGGGTGTTCGTGTACCGCGAGGTGCGGGGCTACGGACCCGAGCCGTGGCTGATCGGCCAGTATTTCCCGCTGGAGGAGGCGACCTCCGACCTCGAGCGCCTGACCAACGGCGCCATCGTCGGCGCGGTGACGCTGGCCGTGGCGGCGGTGCTGGCGCTGGTGATCGGGCTCAGCATGGCGCGCTCGATCCGCACCATCACCTCGGCCGCCGAGGCGATCGAGCGGCTGGAGTTCGACACGCCGCTGCATCGCCAGTCGCGGCTGCGCGAGATCGACGACGCCAGCCTCAGCCTCGACAAGGCGCGCGGCGCGCTGAAGTGGTTCGGCGCCTACGTGCCGCGCCGCCTGGTCTTCCGGCTGATGGAGCTGGGCGAGGAGGCGGTGCGCTCGCGCCGCCGCACCGTCACGGTGATGTTCACCGACATCGTCGAGTTCACGCCGCAGGCCGAGGACCTGCCCGAGCAGGACACCGCCGAGCTGCTGAACCATCACTTCGCGCTGCTCGGCGCCTGCATCGAGCACGAGCACGGCGTGATCGACAAGTACATCGGCGACGCGGTGATGGCGGTGTGGGGCGGCCTGCAGCGCATGGAGGACCATGCCGACCGCGCGGTGCGCGCCGCGCTGGCCATCGCCCGGGTCATCAAGGAGGACAACGCGGTGCGCCGGGCGGCCGGCCTGCCGCCGATCCGCGTCCGCATCGGGCTGCATTCGGGCCCGGTGGTGGTCGGCAACATCGGCGCGCCGGGCCGCGTCAACTTCACGGTGGTCGGCGACACGGTGAACATCGCCCAGCGCTTCGAGCAACTCGGCAAGGAGTTCATGGCCGACAGCGACGAGGTCGTGGTGCTGGCCAGTGGCGACACGCTGGCCGCGCTGGTCGACCGCGAGAGCCTCGACCTGCAGCACGGCCCGCCGGTCCTGCGCCCGGTCAAGGGCCACGACACCCCGGTCGAGGTCTACCGGCTGGTCTAGGGTTTTCCTCCCTGCGCGCGAGCGCGGGGAGGTGGCCGCGCAGCGGCCAGAGGGGTCATGGGCAACGCGACGGGTGGCCCATGACCCCTCCGTCGCCGAAGACGGCGATACCTCCCCAAGCTGCCGCTTGGGGAGGAAGAGCGAGCAGGCGACATCGTGCCCTTCCTCAAGGTCCGAAATGGCACCAGTTGGGAGCCCGCCGCTCTGGACGCGCCATCCCCTCGACATGTAGTGTGGCACCCCCGAACAAGGCACAAGAAAAGGGCCTCCCCATGAAGCGGCGTCATCTCCTCGGCTGTTCCCTGGCCTTGGCGCTGGTCCCCGGCTTCGCGGCCCGCGCCCAGGACAGCAAGCAGGCCTTCACGCCGCAGCAGCTCGACCAGTTGCTGGCGCCGATCGCGCTCTATCCCGACGCGCTGCTGGCCCAGACGCTGATGGCCGCGACCTACCCGCTGGAGGTCGTGCAGGCGGCGCGCTGGTCGAAGGACAATCCCAACCTCAAGGGCGACGCCGCCGTGGCGGCGGTCAAGGACAAGGACTGGGACGTCAGCGTGAAGTCGCTGGTCGCCTTCCCGCAGACCCTGTCGATGATGAACGAGCAGCTCGACTGGACCCAGAAGGTCGGCGACGCGATGATCGGCCAGCAGAAGGATGTTGCCGACGCCGTGCAGCGCCTGCGCGCCCGCGCCCAGGCCGCCGGCAACCTCAAGTCGACGCCGCAGCAGACCGTGACCACCCAGAGCTCGGGCGGCCAGAACGCCATCGTCATCCAGCCGACCAATCCCGAGGTCGTCTACGTGCCGTACTACAACCCGACCTGGGCGTACGGGCAGTGGCCGTACCCGGCGTACCCGCCGGCCTATTACCCGCCGCCGCCGAACTACGGCGCCGCCCTGTTGTCCGGCATGATGTTCGGGCTGGGCGTCGCGGCGACCGCCTCGATGTTCGGCGGCTGGCACTGGGGCTGGAACGGCAGCAACTGGGGCGGCAGCTACTCGACGGTCAACGTCAACCGCGCCGTCAACATCTCGGGCAACAACTTCAACGCCAATCGCTACGCCGAGGGCCGCTGGAACTTCGACGCGGCGCATCGCGACGGCGTGCCCTACCGCACCCAGGCCGAGCGCCAGCAGTACAACCAGGTGCGTCCCGACGCGGCGCAGCGCGAGCAGTTCCGCGGCCAGCTCGAGGGCCGCGGCGGCGCCGGTGCCGGCGTCAACCGCCCGAACGTCGAGCGTCCCAACGCGGGGGCCGAGCGCCCGCAGGTGATGCGCGGCGGCGAGGGCGGCCGGCCGAGCGCCTTCGACGGCGTCGAGCGCGGCGGCCAGGTCAACCGCGACTACAACCGCGGCAACCAGTCGTGGGGCGACCGCAACTTCGACCGCGGCAGCTACCAGCGTGGCGGCGGCGGCTTCGAGCGCGGCGGCGGCAGCTTCAGCCGCGGTGGCGGCGGCGGGTTCGAACGCGGCGGCGGAGGGTTCCGGCGATGAGCGCGATCCTGCGACGCGGCCTCGCCCTGGTCGTCCTCGGCCTCGCGACGGCGACCCTGGCCCCGGTGCCTGCCGCCCTCGCGCAGGCGCCTGCGCCGGCGGCGAGCGCGACCGCGGCCGTCCAGACCTTCCCGACCGCCGAGGCGGCGGCCGACGCGCTGATCGACGCGGTGCGCAAGAACGACCGCGCCGCGCTGGCGAAGCTGTGGGGCAGCGACTGGCGCGACCTCGTGCCGGGCAAGGACGACGACGTCGAGCGTCGCCGCAAGGCCTACATCGCGGCGTGGGACGAGAGCCACAAGATCGTCGCCTCGGGCGACGCCAAGGCGCTGATCGAGGTCGGCAAGTCGGGCTGGACGCTGCCGGTGCCGATCGTCAAGGACGGCGCGGCGTGGAAGTTCGACGTCGCCGCCGGCCTCAAGGACATGGTGCTGCGCCGCATCGGCCACGACGAGGCGGCGGTGGTGCAGACCCTGCTGGCGATCGTCGACGCGCAGTTCGACTATGCCGCGGCCGACCCGATGAAGACCGGCTCGCCGGTCTACGCCCGCCGCCTGCTGAGCGCGCCGGGCCGCAAGGACGGCCTCTACTGGGACGCCAAGCCGGGCGAGCCGCAGAGCCCGCTCGGCCCGGCGGTCGCCAAGGCGCAGGCCGACGGCCAGTCGCCCGACGGCCACTACGGCTACTACTTCCGGCTGCTCTACGGGCAGGGCCCGGACGCGACGCGCGGCGCGCGCGACTACCTCGTCAATGGCCGCATGATCGGCGGCTTCGGCGTGATCGCTTGGCCGGTGCGCTACGGCGATACCGGCGTGATGACCTTCATCGTCAACCAGGACGGCGTCGTCTACCAGCAGGACCTCGGTCCGCAGACGGCGCAGAAGGCGGCAAGCATCCTGACCTTCAACCCGGACAAGGGTTGGGCGAAGGCGGACATGACGCCCCCGTGACGGGGGTACTTGAGCAGGAGAGAGAGATGATCAAGGCAAAGATCGTGGCGCTGGTCGCCGTCGCCGGGTTGCTTGGCGGTTGCGAGAACATGACCATGGGACAGAAGGGCGCGATGACCGGCGCGGCGCTGGGCACCGGCATCGCCGCGGTGTCGGGTGCGAGCTTCGGCACCGTCGTCGGCGCCGGCCTGATCGGCGGCGCGGCGGGCTACCTCACCGGCAGCGCCATCGGCAGCAAGTAGGAGATCGCCCCATGAAGACCCGCATTCTCGCCGTCGCCGCTTCCCTCGTCGCGCCGCTGCTGGTGGCCGGTGCCGCCCAGGCCCAGATGCCGCCGCTGAACTTCGACCAGGCGGCCTACATCACCTGCAAGGAAGCGCACGCCATGAACCCCGCGGCGCGCAAGGCGCTGGGCGAGTACCTCGCCGAGCACGTCGCGCGCTACCGCGGCGTCAAGATCCCGGACGGCCAGCAGGGTGCCGAGCTGGCGCTGCTGGTGCGCGGCGGCTGCACGCTGGCGCCCGACGCCTACCTGTTCACGGTGATCGACCGGGCCGTGCTGGCCGAGAAGGACAAGCTGCCGAAGCGCTGAGCCCAGCGTCTCGTCACAAGAAAGAAGGTGCGACCCGCGAGGGCCGCGCCTTTTCATTGACGGGAAAGGTCCCTCGCTACGCTCGGGATGACAGGCCTTTCCTTGTCATCCCGAACGCAGCGAGGGACCTTTTCAGGTCAACTTCACCATGATGTTCTTGGCATAGGCCGGCCGGTTGGACAGCCGCTCGTACCACTTGCGCAGGTTCTTCAGCTCCGGGCGCTCGATGTCGAGCGCGTACCAGCGGTAGACGAAGCAGCCGACCGGGATGTCGCCCATCGTCAGGTGGCCGCCGGCCACGTACTTGCGGCCCTCGAGCCAGCCGTCGAGCCGGGCGAACAGCTTGCCGGCTTCCGCGGCGGCCTTGCCGATCGCGGCCATGTCGCGCTTGTCCGGCGGCGTGCGCACGAGGCCCCAGAAGGCGATGCGCATCGGGTCGGCGATGGTCGAGAGCTGCCAGTCCATCCAGCGGTCGGCCTCGCTGCGCTGGCCGGGATCGTTCGGCCACAGCGTGCCGGCGGCGTACTTGGCCGACAGGTAGCGCACCGCCGAGTTGCTTTCCCAGATCACCCGGCCGCCGTCGTCGATCGTCGGCACGACGCCGTTCGGGTTCATGTCGAGGTACCACTTCTGGTCGTTGCCGCCGAAGGCGCCGCCGACATCGGTGCGCTCGTAGGCGATGCCGCATTCCTCGGCCGCCCACAGCACCTTCTGGACGTTGATCGAATTGGCGCGTCCCCAGATCTTCATCGCGAACTCTCCCCTCGGGTCTCTCTCAACATTCCCACTCGATCTTGCCGGCGCCGATGCGCAGCAGCTGCCTGGTGTTCGGATCGTCGTCCGGCTGCGGCGGCGCGCCCTCGAAGCGCACGTGGCCCTCGTCGACCCAGACCGGGCGCGGCCGCAGCAGCGACTCGGGCTTCGATCCCTTGCAGGACGGCATCGACTCGATGCGCGTGACGCGCGGCGGATGGACCGACAGGTCGACCAGGTCGAGGTCGACGCCGTTCATCAGGTTGGACGACAGCGCGATCGCGCGGCGGCCCGACGGCGAGGGCACCGGCACGGCGGCGACCCGCGTGGTCGTGCCGTCCTTCTCCGACACCAGGTAGGCCAGCCCGTCTTCGTACAGCCCGACCGCCACGACGTAGAGGCCGAGGTTGGGCCACCACGCCGCCAGCCGGTGCTGGCGGTAGCGGTCGGCCTCGCAGGCGGTCTGGTCGGCGCAGTCGGTGATCTTGAGCGTGCGGCCGTCCGACAGGCGCAGCCGCAGGATGTCGCCCTCGCGCGACGCCCGCGGCTTGCCGGCGGCATCGCGCGCCGCGGTGAACACGGCGGCCTCGCGCGGGTCGGCGCCGCGGCTGCCGGGCGCGCAGCACGCTTCCTTCTCGACCGTCATCTTCGAGCCGAACAGCAGGCCCTTGCTGGGCGTGCCGGTGCGGGCCTGCGGGTCGGCCTGGGCCCAGGCCGGCGCGGCGGCCGGGATCCCGAACGCGCCGGTGAGGGCGAGGGCAAGAAGGGCGATACGCAACGCTTGTCTCCCGGGGATCAGTGGGCGGCGGCCCAGTTGTCGCCGACGCCGGTCTCGACGACCAGCGGCACCGACAGTTTCGCCGCGCCTTCCATGACCTCGCGGGCCACGCCGCGCAGCGTGTCGACCTCGCCGTCCGGTACCTCGAACAGCAGCTCGTCGTGGACCTGCAGCAGCATGCGCGTCGCGAGCTTCGCCGCCCGCAGGGCGGCCGGCAGGCGGATCATCGCCTTCTTGATGATGTCGGCGGCGCCGCCCTGCAGCGGCGCGTTGATCGCCGCGCGCTCGGCGAAGGCCCGCATGCCCTGGCTGCGGTCGTTGATGTAGCGCAGGTGGATCTTGCGGCCGAACGGCGTCTTCACGTAGCCGTTCTTGCGCGCGTACTCCTTGGTCGTTTCCATGTAGTCGCGGATGCCGGGATAGCGCTGGAAGTACTTGGCGATGTACTCGCGCGCCTCGGGCTGGCCGATGCCCAGCTGGTTGGCCAGGCCGAATGCCGAGATGCCGTAGATGATGCCGAAGTTGATCGCCTTGGCGCGGCGGCGGACCATCGGGTCCATGCCCTTGACCGGCACGCCGAACATCTCGCTGGCGGTGATGGCGTGGATGTCGTCGCCGCGCGCGAAGGCCTCCTTCAGCGAGGCGATGTCGGCGACGTGCGCGAGCAGCCGGAGCTCGATCTGGGAATAGTCGGCCGACAGCAGCTTGTGGCCCTTCTCGGCGATGAAGGCCTCGCGGATCTTGCGGCCTTCCTCGGTGCGCACCGGGATGTTCTGCAGGTTCGGATCGGTCGAGGCCAGCCGCCCGGTCGCCGCGCCGGTCATGTGGTACGAGGTGTGGACGCGGCCGGTCCTGGGGTCGAGCTCGCGCACCAGCGCGTCGGTGTAGGTGCCCTTCAGCTTGGCGATCTGGCGGTGCTCCATGATCTTGACCGGCAGGGCGTGGCCCTGCGCGGCGAGATCCTCGAGGATGCTGACGTCGGTCGCCCACGAGCCGTTCTTGTTGCGCTTGCCGCCGGGCAGCTTCTGCTCGTCGAACAGGATCTCGCCGAGCTGCTTGGGCGAGCCGACGTTGAACGGGCGGCCGGCGATCTTGTGGATCTCCACTTCGAGCTCGGCCATCCGCTTCTCGAAGTCGGCCGACAGCCGCTTGAGCAGCGGCGCGTCGACCTTGATGCCGGCCCGCTCCATGTCGATCAGCACCGGGATCAGCGGCCGCTCGATGGTCTCGTAGACGCCGACCATGTGTTCACGGGCGAGCCGCGGCTTGAACAGCGCCCACAGCTGCATGGTGACGTCGGCGTCCTCGGCGGCGTAGTCGCGCGCCTTGTCGATCGCCACCTTGTCGAAGCTGACCTGCTTGGCGCCGGTGCCCGCGACCTCGCCGAAGGTGATGGTCTTGTGGCCGAGGTAGCGCTCGGAGAGCTCGTCCATGCCGTGGTTGTGCTTGCCGGCATCGAGCACGAACGAGATCAGCATCGTGTCGTCGACCGGCGCGATCTCGATGCCCAGCCGCCGGAACACGCAGACGTCGTACTTGATGTTCTGCCCGACCTTGAGGACCGACGGGTCCTCGAGCAGCGGCTTCAGCTTCTGGAGCGCCGTCTTCATCGGCAGCTGGCCGGGCAGCAGCGCGCCGTCGCCCCCCGCCGCGCCATCGCCGGCGAGGTCGAGCGCGCCCTGCGCCGGCCCGGCCGCCGCGCGGTGGGCGAGTGGCAGGTACGCGGCGCGCCGCTTGGTCGAGTTGACGTTGCCCCACGGGCCCTGCAGCAGCGCCAGCGACACGCCGACCAGGCCGGCGTTGTTGGCGTCGAGCGCGTCGGTCTCGCAGTCGAAGGCGACGGTGCCGGCGCGGCTGGCCTCGGCGATCCAGGCGTCGAGCGCCTCGACGCTGTCGATCAGCTCGTACTCGGCCCTGGTGAAGGGCTCGTTGCTGCGCGGCGCGGGCGCCAGCGTCGTCGGGCCGGCCCCAGGGATCGGCGCGGCCGGCTTCGTGGCCGGCGCGGCGGGGGCGACCGGCGCGGTGGCGGCGCCCAGCTCGCTGGTGTAGCGCGCCAGCAGGCTCTTGAAGCCCTGCTGTTCCAGCCACGGCAGCAGCACGTTGGGATCGGGCCGGCGCTTGTCGAAGCTGTCGGGATCGGCCGGGGCGGGAGCGTCGTCGCGCAGCTTCACCAGCTCGCGGCTGAGGCGCGCCATGTCGGCGTTCTGCTGCAGCGACTCGCGTCGCTTGGGCTGCTTGATCTCGCCGGCGCGGGCCAGCAGCGTGTCGAGGTCGCCGTACTCGTTGATCAGCTGGGCGGCGGTCTTGACGCCGATGCCCGGCACGCCCGGCACGTTGTCGACCGAGTCGCCGGCCAGCGCCTGGACGTCGACCACCTTTTCCGGCGGCACGCCGAACTTCTCCATCACCGCCTCGGGCCCGAGCCGCACCTTCTTGATCGGGTCCATCAGCTCGACGCCCGGCCGCACCAGCTGCATCAGGTCCTTGTCGGACGACACGATGGTGCAGGTCGCGCCGGCTTCCAGCGCCAGCCGCGCGTAGGTCGCGATCAGGTCATCGGCCTCGAAGCCGTCGAGCTCGCAGACCGTGACGTTGAAGGCGCGCGCCGCCTCGCGGATCAGCGGGAACTGCGGCACGAGGTCTTCCGGCGGCGGCGGCCGGTTGGCCTTGTACTTGTCGTAGATCTTGTTGCGGAAGGTGTCTTCGCTCGAGTCGAGGATCATGGCGATGTGGTCGACCTCGGGATTGTCGAGCAGGTCGGCGACCAGCATGCGGCAGAAGCCGAACACCGCGTTGATCGGCGTGCCGTCCGGCCGGGTCATCGGCGGCAGCGCGTGGTAGGCGCGGAACAGGTAGCCCGAGCCGTCGACCAGGTAGAGGTGCTTGATCGGCTTGTCGTCGCCGCCGGCCGTCCCGGCCTCGGCCTTCGCCTTCGCTTTCGCCATCCCCAAGGCGTACCACGCGGCCCGCCACTCCGTCATCCCGACCGAGGGGCGAAGCCCCGAGCGGAGGGACCTTTCCCTACTTCTTCACCGACTCCAGCGTCGGCAGGCGATACCGGTCCTCGGGGTCGTTCCAGCCCTTGAAGTTGGGCCTGCGCTTCTCGGCGAAGGCGGCGCGCGATTCCATGAGGTCGCTCTTGGCGCCATGATCGTGCAGGGCGGCGGCGAGCTTCTGCAGGTCGGGCGTCGGGGCCGGGCGCATCTGGCGCATCATGTGGACCGTGTTGACCCGCGCCGCCGGCGGCAGGGTCAGCAGGTGCTCGGCCATGCGCAGCGCCTCGGGCATCAGGTCGGCGGCGTCGACCAGCCGGTTGAGGAAGCCGACCTCGTGGAAGCGCTGGGCGGTGAAGCGGAAGCCCAGCGCCATCTCCATGGCGATCGGGTAGGGCAGGTTGGCGATGTGGCCATGGTTGTAGCCGCCCAGCAGCCAGCGCTTGGCCTCCGACACCTCGAACACCGCCTCGCGCACGGCGAGCCGCAGGTCGGTGCGCTCGACCAGCATGAAGCCGCCGCCCATCGCGAAGCCGTTGACCGCGGCGATCACCGGCTTCTCCAGCGCGCCGGTCATGAACGGGTCTTCCTGGGCCGGCCGCTTGCCGCCCGGCGTGCCGTGCTGCAGCGTCTCCTTCATGTCCTCGCCGGCGCAGAAGCCGCGGCCGGTGCCGGTGAAGATCGCGACCTCCAGCGCCTTGTCGTGGCGGAAGTCGGTCCAGATGCGCGCCAGCTCGGTGCGCATCTCGGTGTTGAGCGCGTTCAGCCGCTCGGGCCGGTTCATGCGCACCACCAGCACCTGCCCGTGGCGTTCGGTCTCGACGACGGCCATTTCCTGTCCCTGCGTGTTCGTGAGCGAGGCGGCAAGTGTGCCGCCGCGCGGCGGCCCGCCGCAAGCGTCAGGCGAAGCCGAGCTTCCGCCGGGCCTCGCGCCCCGTCGCGTCGGTCAGCCGCGCGACCAGCGCCTCGGCTGCCGCCGGGTTGGCGGCGCGGCGGGCGATGCCGCAGGTGTAGGTGGTGGCGAGCGCGCAGCCGGGCGGCAGGTCGGCGACCAGCGTGATGCCCGGCGTCGACAGGATCTCGGTCGCCTGTGTGCAGCCGATCGGCCGCTGCGCGGTCGAGGCGGCCAGCGCGCGCATCGCGGTGTTGCCGTTGGGCGCCGCCTTGAGCCGGGGCGTCAGCGCGTCCCACAGGCCGAGGTCGCGGGCGACGCGGGCGAAGTGGATTCCGGCGGTCGACAGCACCGGGTCGGGCACGTGGACCTCGTCGGCGGCGGCCAGCGCGGCCGCGAGGTCCTGCGCGGTGGCGAGCGGCGGGGCGGGATCGCCGGCGCGCACCGCCACCGAGGTCGGCACCGCGCCGATGTCGCGCATCGAGGCCGCCACGACGTGACCGGCCCCGGCCAGCTCCTCGACCAGGGCGCGACTCAGGATCAGCAGGTCGGCCGGCGCGCCGTCGAGCAGGCGCTGCTTCATCGCCCCGACCGCGCCGAAGGTGCCGGCGATGGTGCAGCCGGCGGCCGCCTCGAAGGCGGCGCGCTGGCTCTCGACCAGGCCCTGCGCCGCGCCGCCGCTCAGGATGTGCAGCGTTGTCATTGGGCCTTGATGCCCGCCTGCTGGATGACCTTGGCCCACTTGTCGATGTCGCCCTTCATGTAGGTCGCGAACTGGGCCGGCGTCATGGTCATCGGCACCGCGCCCTGCTTCGCCCACGCCTCGCGCAGCGCCGGCCGCGCGATGATGCGGCCGATCTCCGCGTTCAGCTTCTCGACGATGTCGGCGGGCGTGCCGGCCGGCGCCATCACGCCCAGCCAGATCGTCGCCTCGTAGCCCGGTACGCCGGCCTCGTTGGCGGTCGGCACGCCGGGCAGCACGGCCGACCGGGCCAGCCCGGTGGTCGCCAGCGCCCGCACCTGGCCGGCATCGACGTGGCCCTTCATGGCGGTGACCGCGTCGATCATCATCTGCACGTGGCCGCCGATCACGGCATTGCGCGCGTCGGCGCTGTTCTTGTGCGGCACGTGCAGGATGTCGGTGCCGCTCATCGCTTTGAACAGCTCGCCGGCCATGTGGTACGGCGTGCCCGGTCCGGACGAGGCATAGGCGAGCTTGCCGGGCTCGGCCTTGGCCAGCGCGAGGAACTCCTGCAGCGTCGCGGCCTTGAGCTTCGGGTCGACCACGATCACGAGGTCCGACGAGTTGACCGGCGCGACGGGCGCGAGGTCGCGCATCAGCACGTAGGGCCGGTTCGCCAGCAGCGTCTCGTTGGTGGTGTGGGCGTTCGACATCATCAGCAGCGTGTAGCCGTCGGGCGCGGCCTTCGCGACGATGTCGGTGCCGACCACCGCGCCGGCACCCGGCCGGTTGTCGATCACGAACTGTTGCTTGAGGCTCTCGGCCAGTTCCTGCCCGATCTGCCGGGCGAACACGTCGGCCGGCCCGCCCGGGCCGAACGGCACGACCAGCCGCACCGGCTTGGTCGGCCAGGCCTGGGAACGGGCTGGGAAAGGCAATGCGGGCGCGGCTGCGACAGCCAGCGATGCGGCGAGCATCCGGCGACGGACGAAGCCAGTCATGACGATCCTCCCTGCGCCCCGTCGTGCCGCGGGGCTACAGCCGTCATGCCATGCGGTCCTTCCGCGCGCTACTGCTGCTGCTGTTCCTGCGCCGGACCTTTCGCGTCGCCGCCGCTCCAGCCCTTCTTCTCGGCGTCGAAGAACGAGGCGAAGACCTTGCGGATCGTGCTCTCGCCGATGTCGCGGGTGATGAACACGACGCGGCTCTTGCGGTCGTCGCCTTCCGGCCAGGCTTCCAGCGTCGCCGGCGGGTGGAAGACGTGCTGCACGCCGTGGATCACCACCGGCTTGTCGGTGTCCTTGACGTTCAGGATGCCCTTCATGCGCAACAGGTCGGGGCCGCGGTAGGTGACCAGCGCGTCGAACGCCGCCGCCACCGTCGCCCAGCTCATCGGCTCGTCGAAGGTCAGGCAGAAGGCGCGGATGCGGTCGTCGTGGCGATTGACGTTGTGCGGGTCCTGCTCGCCGTGCTCATGCCCGTGATCGTGGCCATGGTCATGGCCATGCTCGTGACCATGGTCGTGGCCATGGTGATGGTGGTGATGGCCGCCGTGGCCGTGGTCGAACGCTTCCTCGCGCAGCCAGCGCTTGACGTCGGCGCTCTTGGTGTCGGGGTTGTAGAGGCCGGCATTGAGGATCTCGTTGGGATCGATCTCGCCCGACGAGATGGCGTGGAACGGCGCGCCGGGATTGAGCTGGTGCAGGCGGCCCTTCAGCGTCTCGAGCTTCGGCGCGTCGGCGATGTCGCTCTTGGTCAGCAGCAGCCGGTCGGCCACCGCCGCCTGCTTCACCGCCTCCTCGTGGTTGTCGAGCGTGCTGGCGCCGTTGACGCCGTCGACCGTGGTCACCACGCCGTCGAGCCGGTAGCGCGAGGCCAGCAGCGGGTCGGTCATCAGCGTGTGCAGGATCGGCGCCGGGTCGGCCAGGCCGGTGGTCTCGACCACCATGCGCTTGAACGGCGAGACCTCGCCGCGCGAGCGCTTGAGGAACAGCTCGCTCATCGTCCGCACCAGGTCGCCGCGCACCGTGCAGCACAGGCAGCCGGAGTTCAGGGTCACCATGCCCTCGTCGTCCGACTTCTCGACCAGCAGGTGGTCCAGCCCGATCTCGCCGAACTCGTTGATGATCACCGCGGTGTCGGCCAGTTCCGGCCGGCGCAGCATCTTGTTGAGCAGCGTGGTCTTGCCGCTGCCCAGGAAGCCGGTCAGCACGGTGACCGGGATGCGCTGCTCGGCAGCCGTCTGCGTGTCGCTCATGGAACCCTCGACCCCTTCGACCTTCGAACCCCGGTCGACGGGACCGGCGTCACCAGAATGTTTCGGCTTTCCGGAACGACTGCCAGGCCTGCTCGATCTGGCGGCGGCGGCGCTTGTCGCCGGCCTCCGCCTGCTTCGACAGGCGCTTCAGCGGCTTCTTCACGTCCTCGGTGGGACGGGCCGCCGTGGCGAGGTCGGCCAGCACGTGGCGGGCGACCGCGCGGTCGTTCAGGGCGCCGAGCGCGCCCTGCAGGCGCACCGTCGCCTCGATATAGGGCTTGACCGCGGCCGAGGCAAAGGCCGGCCGCAGGAACTCGGCGGCGTAGCGCAGCTTCTTCAGCGCGATGCGCAGCTCGTGCAGCCCCTCGATGTCGAGCTTCTCGATGCGGCGGCCGCGGCGCAGCGCCTTGGCGTGGCGGCCGGCCAGCGCGGCGCGGGCGAAGCGGTCGAGCCGGTCGTCCTCGTCCGGCGCCGGGGCGAGTTCCATGAACCGCTCGAGCTTGTGGTCGAAGGCGTCGAAGCGGGCGCTGCCCAGGGCGGCGCGGGCGCGCTGCAGGTAGGTCGCCTCCAGCCGGCCGGCGATGCGCTTGATCTCGGGGGGCACCTCCTCGACCGTCTCGGTCAGGAAGACGTGCAGGTCGCGGGCGGGGCCGCATTCGCCCGCCAGCCAGCGCGCCTCGGCGTTCAGCGAGCGGACCAGCGGGCCGTCGACGGCGGCGCGAAACAGGCCGAGCGCCGCCCGCATCTTGCGCAGCGCCACGCGGGTCTGGTGGACGCCGACCGGGTGCTTGCTGCGCAGCATCCGGGCGCGGTTCTTGCGCAGGTCGGCCTGGCAGGTCGCGAGGATGCGCCGCAGGGCCAGCGCGGGCGAGGTGGAGGGGGCCAGTCCGGTATCGAGGGGCGCCATGCGCCTGCGACCGTAGCGGGCGAGGCCGGAGGGGCAACCGCAAAGCGGGTCAGGCTGGTGAAGCTTTTATGACGGGCGTTCCGCCGCCACCGCGGGGCCGGCGGCGATTTCGCTGGCCGGCCCGTAGGTTAGCGGCCGGAGCGGCGCTGCCGTTTCCGGTGGCGGGCGGGGACCCGGCTGCCATATGGTCGCACCATGAGTATCGATCCGGCGGCCTTCAAGAAAGGCATGCGCCACCTCGCCGCCAGCGTCACGCTGATCACCACCCGCCACCGCGACCGCCGCGGCGGGCTGACGGCGACCGCGGTCTGCTCGGTCTCGGCCGACCCGCCGCAGCTTCTCATTTGCGTCAACAAGTCGGCCAGCGCCCACGATTCGATCGGCGAGGCCGGCCTGTTCTGCGTCAACATCCTGTCGCCCGAGCATCGCAAGATCGCCGAGCGCTTCGCCGGCATGGACGGCGTCGAGGGCGACGAGCGGTTCGTCGGGCTGGGCGAGTGGTCGAACCTGTCGACCGGCGCGCCGGTGCTCAAGGGCTGCCCGGTGTCGTTCGACTGCCGGCTGGTGACGCGCGTCGCCGCCGGCACCCACACGATCTACATCGGCGAGATCGTCGACATCGCGCTCGAGCCGCAGGCCCACGCGCTACTCTACGCCGACGGCAACTTCGTGCACGGCGAACTGCTCAAGAAGGCGCTGCAGGCGGCCTAGCCGGGCGCCCGAGGGGGTGACCGATTGGCGCTTTGCGCGGTCGCCGCGAGCCCTTATGTTCCGGCTCCGTTGGGGCGTCGCCAAGCGGTAAGGCATCGGTTTTTGGTACCGACATTCCCAGGTTCGAATCCTGGCGCCCCAGCCAGCTGATTGGCGGTCTTTGCCGCTCTTCTGAGACTGCTGGAAAAAGCCCGCGTGTCGCGGGTTTTTTCATGGTCGCATTTTAGCTGGGCCGGTCTCTGGTTGAAGTCGTCGCGCTTTCGGGCGGGTGTCTCTGGCAGCCGATGCGCGGGGTTAGGGTCGTGTTCCGTTCCGGCAGGGGATAACTCGCTTGTTCGATGCCCGGAGCGGCCGCAATTACGCCGGCCGGCCAGCCTTCAGATGAAGGTGAGCTGGGCTTCCCACTCGAACGGCAAGGGCTTGCTCAACAGCATTTTAAGCGTGCCCTTCAATCGGCGCCGGCCATCGAGGAGTTGCCGAGTGAGATCTGGTGCCAGGAAGGCTAGCGGCAGTAGCTTGCGGACGTAAGCCTGCGTCATTCCGGCTCTTTGCGCGATGGCTTCATACGATGTGACGTCGCCGCGTTCGAGCCAGCGACGCCAGAGATGGGCGCGCGCCAGCGCCTGCAGAAGGACAGGGTCGGGGGCAGACTTGCCGTCATCCAGGATCTTCGCCCTTGCCCGTCGCGCGAGCGACACCGGCACCGTGATCATGCGATTGGGCGAAAGTGCTTCCTCGTCACCTTGGCCTGGCGCCTTGAAGATCTCGACGCGATCCTCGCGCAGCACCACACGTTCGATCTTAGCTGCAAACTCTGCGTCCAGCGTCTCCGCCGGCGACAGGGCCCGCGCCACCAGCCGCTCGATCGTTTCCGCCGGGACACGCGGCACCGCACCGGCCTGGCTCTTGCGGCTTTGCAGCAGGGCTTGGCTGACATAGTAGGCATAGCGGCGACCATTCCTCTTGGTCGTCCAGCTTGGGCTCATGGCATTGCCAGCAGCATCGAACAGCAGTCCCAGCAGGGGCCGGCCGGAGGCGCGATTGGCCGCAGTATGTCGATCTCGATGAGCCGACAACAACGCCTGCGTTCTCTGCCACAGCGCCTCGCTCACGATCGCCGCGTGTTGACCGGCATAGATCTTACCCTTGTGCCGTACCTGGCCGATGTAGACCGGATTGCGAAGCAGCCAGTATAGCGCCCCCCGGCTGAAGGGAACGCCACCCCAGGTTCGGCCGGTGACGGAGGTCCAGCGCTTGCTGACGACCCCCCGTCGCTTGAGATCTGCCTGGAGGGCCTCGACGGTCCCGAGTGCCCCATAGGTCTCGTAAATGCTTCGTACTGTTGTCGCCTCGGCCTCGTTCACCCAAAGCGCCCGATCCTTCACGTCGTAGCCCAGCGGTACCGTGCCACCCATCCACAAGCCTCGCGCCTTCGAGGCCGCGATCTTGTCGCGGATGCGCTCCCCCGCTACTTCCCGCTCGAACTGGGCGAACGACAACAGCACGTTCAGTGTCAGCCGCCCCATTGAGGTGGTGGTGTTGAACTGCTGTGTTACCGACACGAACGAGGCGCCATGGCCGTCCAGTATTTCGACGATGCGGGCGAAGTCGGCCAGCGAACGCGTCAGCCGGTCAATTTTGTAAACCACGATGGTCTGGATGCGGCCTGCCGCCACCTCGGCGAGCAAGCGCTTAAGGGCAGGGCGCTCCATTGTTCCGCCCGAAAAGCCGCCATCGTCGTATTCGGCTTTGACCAGCTTCCAGCCGGCATGGGCCTGGCTTCTGATGTAGGCCTCGCAGGCTTCACGCTGGGCATGCAAAGTGTTGAACGCTTGGTCCAGCCCTTCCTCGGTCGATTTGCGGGTATAGATGGCGCAGCGCACTGAAGGGCGGGGAGGGGTCACAGTACGCGCTTCTGCTTCAGGCCGAAGAAGCGCGGGCCCGACCAGCGCGTGCCGGTAATGCGGAACGCCACGTCCGACAGCGAGGAGAAGGTTTGGCCATTCCAAGCGAAGCCCTTCTCCAGCACCATCACCCGATGGGTCTTGCCCGCATGCTCCCGCTGCAGCACCGCGCCCGGCGGCAAGCTGCGACCCGCGGGCGCAATGTCCGGAGGCCTGGTGCTCAGCCGCGTCGATGCTTTGTCGAAGGGACGGCTCAGTTCCCGCAGACGGCGGCGGGTCGCTGTATCGAAGCCAGCATGCGTACGAGCTTGGAGCTCCCAGCCGAGCCAGCGCCGCATTAATTCTGCACTACTAACTACGGGCGGGGTTCCGCCCAGCCGCTCGCGCCAGACCTGCCGCAGATCCTCCAGCCCGAAGTCGCCCAGATCGGCGATCCCGGCTGTTGTGTCGAATTGCACGGGGGGCTCAGCTGGCGATCCGGTAGTAGCGCTCGCCCTTTGTCTTCTCGCTGACGATAGCGAAGCCGCGCTTCTTCAGCGTCCCTGACATCGCGCCTCGCACACTATGCTTTTGCCATCCCAGCGCCTCGCCAAGCTGCGCCACCGTTGCTCCCTTCGGGCGACGCAGCAGCGCTTCCAACCTCGAGAGTTTGCTCGCTGCCCGGCCCGAGCCCGTTACAACTGGGGCGGACTTGATTCTCTCTGCGTCGCGGTTTGCAGGTTTGGACCTGGTGATCCCGTCGTTCAGCGCCGTGCCGCCTTCGCTTGTTCCTGAAGCGGAGGCCTGCGTCAGCGGCTTCAGCTTCGTATTCTTCATCATCGCCGTCTTCTTCGAGCCCATGATTTGCTCCGTGTTGGTCGCCGGCACCATGCCAGTGCCACTACACACGCTTGCGGGCGCGCCCTTCTCAAGTGCCAACTCGGAGCATTCCATGGCGTCTTTGGCGTGCCGCGAGCAATGGCATGATTCTCAAACGCACGACGATTGAGGTGGGAACGCCGAGTTGCTGCGGTCAGTCGCGGCCTGTAGTGACTGCGCGGGGCGCGTTCCCTTGCCTGGAATTGGGGATAACTTGGAAAGCGCGCGGCCGTGCTGGATTGTCGTTGTGGTGATAGCCCCAAGCGTCCCCGTACCTGATCCCTGACGAAACCTCTGAAGGACCATTCACGATTAAGAGTTCGAATCCTCTCGGGGACGCCACTCCCGAACAAAAGAGAGTCCCATGTCCCCCTATCTCACCGCCACCCTAGTCTACACGTCCGCCGCGCTCGCTGAGATCGCCGGCTGCTTCGCCTTCTGGGCGTGGCTCCGCATGGACAAGTCCGTATGGTGGATCGGGCCCGGCATTGTCTCGCTAATCGCGTTCGGCTACCTGCTGACCTTGGCGCCTGCCGAACATGCCGGCCGCGCCTATGCCGCTTATGGCGGCATTTACATCGTCGCGTCGTTGCTCTGGCTGTGGCTGGCCGAGGGACACCGGCCCGACCGATGGGACCTGACAGGCGGAGGGCTCAGCCTCCTCGCGGTCGCGGTGATCCTCTTTGCGCCCCGCGGATCTGCGTCCTGACAGGGCAGCCGCCGCCCCAATCTCGCGAGCAGTCGGAAAACTAGAAACGCCCGCCCCGATAAAGGGGCGGGCGCCTCTCAGGTCGTAGCCGTCAGACTGCTATTCGTCGCAGCAGGGGCTCGCCTCCTCGCAGCAGGGGCTGCCTTCGTCACAGCAGGGCTGTGCCGCATGCGCCGCCGCTCCGAAGGCGAACAGCAGGACGAGCGTGGAAAGAATCGTACGTAACATGTTGTTTCTCCGTTGATTGAAAAGAGACGCGTTACGGAGATCGCTTATCGCGGCGGTGGCTCGGCGGGCGCGGGATCGAGACCGGTGACGTAGACATCGCTTGTCTCGATCCAGGCCGCTGTGAAAGTCCTGCAGGAAATCGGCAAGCCGCCATCGACCGGGGTGGCGGCCTGACACCCGGGACACGCCACGATCGGTCCGACCGTGGCGGGACCGTCGCAGCAGGGACACGCTTCGCCCTCGACATGCGCGGCTCGCGGCGACGCGAAGACCGCCGCCGGCAGGACGATCCAGGCCAACGCCGCGAAAAGGACGAAAGCCGAAACGATGCGGGAGAAGAAGGCGCTCACGCTCCGACGATAGGCGATCGGGCCGGACCTGTCAGCTCCGTCGGGGGTCATTCGGCCGGGACGGCAGGCCGCGCCGCGGGTTCCCGAAGCAACGGTTTGCGCAGTTCCGACAAAGCGTGCCGGCAGATCTGCCACGCACCCGAAAGGGAGAGCAGCGCCTTGATCGAGCCGACCGCGAGATCGGGCCAGCCGGTACCGCTGCAGACGTTGTAGAGCGTGACGCCCAGGATCCACACGCCGAAGACGCCGAGCGTCGCGCCCTTCAGCAGCGAGGCGCGCGCCCGCCAGGCGAGCGCCATCCCCGCCACGCCTAGGCTAACACCGTAATTGGCGGCATCGCCCAGGAAGTCGAGCGCGTCGGCCTGCAACGACACCGAGCCTGCAGCCGCGCCGGCGACGATCTCGATCACGAAAAACGAGGCATTGATCGCGAGCGCGATCCACAGCGCGCGCCGCCAGCGCGGGCTGTTGAGGCTTTGCGAACTGGGGCATTCCGCCGACTGACAGCAGGCCATGACGCACCTTGACGACGTTTGCGACCGGCCCAACGTAGAGATTGTAGTTACTAGAGGGTCGAGCCGGGATGGACAGTTTCACGATCGGCAAGCTCGCAGCCGCCACCGAGACCAAGGCCGAGACGATCCGCTACTACGAGCGCATCGGCCTGTTGGCACCTCCGGAGCGGACAGGGGGCAATTACCGCGCTTACTTCCCCTCGCATCTGGCGCGGTTGCGCTTCATCCGCCGCTCGCGCGCGCTGGGCTTCTCGCTCGACCAGGTGCGCGCGTTGCTGCGCCTCTCCGACGATCGAGCCTGCTCGTGCGGCGAGGTCGACCGGATCGCCAACACGCACCTGAAGGAGGTCGAGGACAAGATCGCCGATCTCAAGAAGCTGCAGTCGGAGCTGCAGGACATAATCGGCCAGTGCCGCCGCGGCACCATCGCCGACTGCCGCATCATCGAGGCACTGGGCACTGCAAGTCTGCGGGGGCAATCTCGACGATAACTGCATCGACTTTATTCAGCAGCGCCAACAGAGGATGGTGTCATCAGCCGGCGACAGACGCCGATTACATGAACGGTCCGAGGCGCAACGCCGCACGATTGACTGCGTGATTGTATAACACAGTACATTCCTACATATATGGCGCGTGGCTACCTTGGCACCCACTTGGCTGGCACTCATATTTCGGCGGAGCGCTCGCTTCGTTCGGATGCTCTGTGTCCTGTCGCTTGCGGTTGCCAGCGTGCTCCATATTGCGAACGACTTTCGAGTAAATAGTTTCGACTTGGGACAGAGGGTGGCTTCCGCCGCACCGAATGACGTTGGTGATGATGGTGGTAAGGCCGCCGAGGCTTGCCACATTTGCTCTGTAGCTTCCCATTTTAGTGCCGCAATTTTGGTGTTCGTTGCGTCGGTTTCTTCAGCCGTACCTGAAGGCCGGCTGATCCAAGTGTCCGACTTCTCGCGACGCATAGCAGGGCCACCCCCCAAGAACTGATCCCATCGTGTTTCGTTCGTCGTGCCGGCTTTTCCGGCGCGGGGTGCCGATGAACGCTTTTCTGGGATCAAATCATGTCAATCCGCGTAGTGGGAGCGGTGTGCGCAGCGCTGCTCGTTGTCACGCATGCAAACGGAGCTTTGTCGCAGGCGACGCCTGCGGCTGCGCAGCGCATGCCGAACGGGGTGCTTACTCTTCGACAGGCTTTGCAGCAGGCGGTGAACGCCAGCCCGCGCATCGACATAGCTGATCGCAACCTTGGCATGGCCGATGGTCGCCGCCGTCAGGCCGGCGCGATGCCCAATCCAACGATCGGCTTCGAGATCGACAATTTTGCCCCCGGCAATTCTGAGAATGTTGGCGGCGCGGAGACAACACTAATGCTCAGCCAGCTTATTGAGCTTGGCGGCAAGCGCGACGCGCGTGTGTCGGCGGCTCTCGGCGACGCCGATGCCATGCGATGGGAGAAGGACGCAACCCGTCTCGAACTCCTTTCGGAGACGACACTCGCCTTCGTGGAAGCCCTATCGGTGCAGCGGCGCATCCAGATTCTGGAACGGCAAGCTGCGACCCTGGAAAAGCTCGTGCCATTGATGCAACGCCGCGTCGAAGCCGGCGCATCCTCGCCGTCGGAAGTCACGCGAACCCAGACAGCGGTTGGTGTGACGCGCCTAGAACGTGATCGCGCGCGATTGGCCTTTGCCGTAGCTCGGAGGGATCTCACCGGGTTGATGGGCCGCGATCTGCCCGACTTTACGTCCGTTTCCGGAGACTTCACCCGCCTGGTCCGGCCGGCACCGCTCGAAGCACTGATCAAGGCGATCGACGACAATCCGCAGCTCATGCGCTGGACGGCTATACGCGCTCAACGAGACGGAGAGCTGCTGGTCGCCCGACTGAAGCCCATCCCAGACATCACGGCCAGCGTGGGCTGGCGCTACTACTCCGACACCCAGCAGAGTGCCGTCCGACTGGGCGTTTCGATGCCGTTTCCGGTGCTGGACAGGAACCGCGGCGGTATCCAGGAAGCGCAGGAAAATTCTCGCAAGGCCCACTCCGAAAGGGCCTCGAACCGGCTGGCTCTGATCACCGTCGTAGCAAAAGCGCACGATACCGCGAGCAACCAGCTTATCCAGCTCGACCTCATCCGCAAGACGATCCTGCCGGCGGCGCGGCAGACCTACGCTACCATCGAAGCGGGGTACGGACAGGGGCGCTTCACGGTTCTGGAGATTTTGGACGCCTATCAGACCGTCGCTGATGCGGAACTAAAGGAACACGAAGCGCTGACGAGCTTCCATTCAGCCGTTGCCACAATCGAGGGTCTCACCGCGAGTCCCGTGAACGTTACGAGGGCACGATGATGAACTTTATAAAAAAGGCACTGGGCTATCTGACGGTGGCAATCGTTTGCGCGGGCATCCTGGCCGCTGCCGGCTACTACGTCTTCGATGCGCGATTTACCAACCAGTCAAAGGCTGCTGGCGCCAAAGGTGGGCATGCGGAGAAGGAGGGCGACAATCATGACGAGGGCGTGAAATTGACAGACGCCCAGGTGACTGCCGCAGGCATAGAGCTGCTCAAGGCGGGGCCCCTAGAACTCCGCGATATTCTGCAACTGAACGGCACGGTGCAGCCCAATCAGGAAACGCTGGTGAAAGTGACCCCGCGCTTCCCCGGCGTGATCCGAAGCATGCGCAAACGGCTGGGCGACATGGTCAAGAAAGACGATGTTCTCGCGACCGTCGAGAGCAACCAGAGCCTGACCGTTTATGAACTCAGGGCAACGATCAACGGTACCGTGATCGATCGTGATGGCACGCTAGGCGAGTTCGCGTCCGAAGCGCGGCCGATTTTTACAATCGCCGATTTGTCGACAATGTGGGTCGACTTCGCTGTTTTCCGGAAGGACTTCTCGAAGGTCCGGATCGGGGACGCCGTTTCCATCGATGTTGGCGACGGCGGTGCACCCATCGAAGCCAAGATCGACTATCTCTCTCCGATCGGCGCCAGCGATACCCAGTCGGCCATCGCACGCGCAATCGTTCCGAACAGCGGACGGTTGCGCCCGGGCTTGTTCGTGGACGGAAAGGTCATCTTGTCAGCACGGCCAGTCGATGTAGCCGTCAGTACAAACGCCCTTCAAACACTTGAGGGCAAGAACGTTGTCTTCGTGCGCAACGGCGACATGTTCGAGGTGAGAGAGATCGAATTGGGCAATCGGGATGCCGACTGGGCCGAAGTCATGTTCGGCCTCGTCTCAGGCGACATCTATGCAGCAAAGAACAGCTTCGTGATTAAGGCGGAGATCGGCAAGGCCGGCGCCGCTCACGAGCACTGACGCGGGATCAGACATGATCAACAAGATCCTGGAATTCTCCATCCAGAACCGATGGTTCGTCATTATGGCGGCCATCGCAGTTGGCGCGTTGGGTGCGTGGAACTTCACGCGCCTGCCGATCGATGCGGTGCCCGACATCACCAACGTTCAGGTGCAGGTCAACACCGTTGCGCCGGGTTACTCTCCGTTGGAGGTCGAGCAGCGCATTACTTTCCCATTGGAAACCGCAATGGGTGGCCTGCCGAAGCTCGAATACACGCGCTCGCTGTCGCGTTACGGCCTGAGCCAAGTCACTGTCGTGTTCAAGGACGGAACGGACATCTACTTTGCCCGCCAGCTCGTGAACGAGCGCATTCAGCAGGCGAAGGAGCAGCTTCCGCCCGGCACGGAGACCGCGATGGGACCCGTATCTACCGGTCTCGGTGAGATTTACATGTATGCGGTCGAGGCCAAGCCAGGAGCTAAGCGGCCCGACGGCGAACCATATTCAGCGACCGACCTGCGGACGATCCAAGACTGGATTATCAAGCCGCAGCTCCGCACCGTGCCGGGCATCGTCGAAGTCAATACGATCGGCGGATACGAGAAGCAATTTCACGTCCTGCCCGATCCGGCGAAACTTATGGCTTATCGCCTCGCGTTCCGCGACGTGATGCAGGCGCTGGCCACACACAATGCCAATGTCGGTGCCGGCTACATCGAACGCAACGGTGAGCAGTATCTGGTTCGCACACCGGGCCAGGTGAACACGTTGCCGGAGATCCGCGATATCGTCATCGGGACGCGCGGTGGGGTGCCGATCCGGATTTCGGACGTGGCGGAGGTCAAGGAAGGGACTGACCTGCGGACTGGTGCTGCGACGCTCGATGGCAAGGAGACCGTAATCGGGACGACGATGTTGCTGATCGGTGAGAACAGCCGGACAGCCGCACAGCGCGTGAGCGCGAGGCTGGACGAAATTGCGCGTTCGCTGCCGGACGGCGTGGTCTCGCGCGCGATCTACGACCGGACCAAGCTCGTCGAAGCCACAGTCTGGACCGTCGAAAAGAACCTGCTGGAAGGCGCACTGCTCGTTGTGGTCGTGCTGTTCCTGATCTTGGGCAATTTTCGCGCGGCCTTCGTCACAGCCTGCGTCATCCCGCTGTCAATGCTCTTCACCATCACGGGAATGGTCGAGAACCATATCAGCGCCAACCTGATGAGCTTGGGCGCCATCGACTTCGGCATCATCGTCGATGGGGCGGTGATCGTCGTGGAGAACTGCCTGCGCCTGCTTGCTGAAGAGCAACACAAGCGCGGTCGTTTGCTGACACGGAACGAGCGCTTCGCGACGATCCTTGCCGGTGCACAGGAGGTGATCAAGCCGAGCCTGTTCGGGACTGTGATCATCGGCGTGGTCTATTTGCCGATTCTCACGCTGACCGGCGTCGAAGGGAAGATGTTCATGCCCATGGCACTCACAGTGCTAATGGCGCTACTGGGCGCGGCCATACTGTCGATGACCTTGGTGCCTGCCGCCGTGGCGCTCCTGGTGACCGGGAAGGTCTCCGAGAAGGAGAACTTCTTCATGCGTGGCGCGCTTCGTCTTTATGCGCCGGCGCTCGAAAGCGCAATCCGGCTACGCTACGTCGTGGTCGCGATGGCCTTCGTCCTGGTCGGTGTTGCAGGCGTGGCAGCCTCTCGGATGGGCGGGGAGTTCATTCCCTCGCTCGACGAGGGAGACATCGCTATGCATGCGATGCGCATACCCGGTACCAGCCTGACCCAGTCGGTACAGATGCAGGAAGCGCTTGAGAAGGCGATTCTGGAGTTTCCGGAAGTCAAGGAAGTAGCGGCCAAGATCGGTACGGCGGAGGTGGCCACCGATCCCATGCCGCCCAACGTCGCCGACAACTTCATTATGCTGAAGCCGCGTTCCGAATGGCCAGATCCCAACCGGTCCAAGGCCGACTTGGTGGCGGCCATCGAAAAGCGGGTCGAGCAGATCCCCGGCAATAACTACGAGTTCACCCAGCCCATCCAGATGCGCTTCAACGAGCTGATCTCCGGTGTCCGGAGTGATCTCGGCATCAAGATCTTCGGCGACGATCTCGATACGCTTCTGTCGATCGCGACCAGGGTCGAAGCTGTGGTTCGGGCCGTGCCCGGCGCTGCCGACGTCAAGACTGAGCAGGTGAGCGGACTGCCGATGCTTACAGTGAAGCCCAACCGTGCGGCTCTCGCGCGCTATGGCATTACGCTGGCGGAACTGCAGGAAGTGGTGGAAATTGCCGTTGGTGGCCGAGAGGCGGGGCTAATTTTCGAGGGCGACCGCCGCTTCGACATCGTGATCCGGCTACCCGAGAGAATGCGCGTTGACGTCGACGCCCTGGCGTCGCTGCCAATTCCCATTCCCGCGCAGGTGGCCGGAAAGGAGAATGGAGCCAAGGACAGTCGCGCGATCGTGCAGACGGGCCTCGGTGTGGCGGCCCCGTATGTGCCGCTCTCTGCCGTGGCCTCTATCGACATCGCGCCGGGTCCCAATCAGATCAGCCGCGAGAATGGCAAGCGCCGCATCGTTGTTTCGGCAAATGTACGCGACCGCGATCTTGGTTCCTTTGTCAGCGAGGTGCAGAGCCGCGTCGCCGCACAGGTCAAGCTACCATCGGGCTACTGGATCGGTTGGGGTGGTCAGTTCGAGCAGCTCGTCGGCGCTACAAAGCGCCTGGCGATCGTCGTCCCGGTCGCGCTGCTGCTGATCTTCGTCTTGCTCTGCATGAGCCTTGGTTCGCTCCGCGACGCGCTCCTGGTCTTCAGTGGTGTGCCGCTGGCCCTGACTGGCGGTGTGGCTGCCCTCGTACTCCGGGATATTCCACTCTCGATCAGCGCCGGCATCGGCTTCATCGCATTGTCTGGCGTGGCCGTGTTGAACGGTCTCGTCATCATCTCCTTCATCCAAGGACTAAGAAGCCAGGGACGCTCGGTGGCAGAAGCCGTGCGCGAGGGAGCCATGAAGAGGCTCCGTCCCGTGCTCATGACTGCGTTGGTGGCGTCCCTGGGCTTCGTGCCTATGGCAATCGCGACCGGCGCTGGCGCCGAAGTGCAGAGGCCTCTGGCCACCGTCGTCATCGGCGGAATCATCTCGTCGACGATCCTGACGCTGGTGGTTCTACCGGCTCTGTACGCCCTGTTTCACCGAGACAAACCCGTTCAAAAAGAGGAGATGGCATGAAGAAGTTCGTGATTGTGGTGGCGTTGATGCTGTGGGCCGGCGTAGCCGTCGCGCAGCATAATCACGCGGCCACCAAGGGCCCCAATGGCGGGCCGGTCCATGACGTGGCTGGGGTGCACGCCGAGCTGGTCATGTCCGGCAACACGGTTACCATCAATTTGCTCGACGAAGCGAACAAGCCCACGTCCGCCAAGGGTTTCAGCGGTTCCGTGCTAATTGTTGCAGGTTCCTCGCGTGAAACTGTGCAGCTTGCCGTTTCCGGAGACAATTCGCTGAAGGGCGACGCCAAGGCCGCCATTCCGTCGGGTGCACAGGTAACGCTCGTGCTGAAAAACGCCGCCGGCAAATCCGGCCAGGCAAAATTCTAAGTGGATGAGGCGCGGCTGCCCTGCCGGGTGGCCGCGTCTTGCATCGTGTTTGGAGCAGGGCCGCTGTTTTTGTCGGTGCGTCTGCCCGGAATGTGTTCGTCAAAATGCTAGACCTTGCCTCGGAGGACCTCCTGATGAACGCTGAGCGGCGACGCTGGCATCGTGAGCGTCGGTCGGCTTGGCTGCGTCTGGTGGCGCTCGCGATTTTGGTCGTCAACCTTAGCCTTGCTGGGACGCAGGACAGTGGGATCGTCCACGCGAATGTCGTAGTCGCTTACGGCGCCCTGACCACCATAGCCTTAGTGCTCGCGGAACTTCGTAGAGGTACGAAGTGGCTCTCTTGGGTCTACGTGGTGTTCGACGCCCTGCTGGTCGTCGTTTTGTTCCATGACCACCTTTTTGCACCCGGCAAGGACCTTGATCACGCGCTAACAGCGCCATCACTCGCTATCGGATTTGTACTGTTAACACATGCTGCGATGCGCCTACGACCGATGCTCGTCTTCCTGTTTTCAGGGATTGTCATTCTTGGTTGGCTGGCGCTGCTGACAGTCGCCGTGGAGGCTCATCTTGGCAAGGGCGCGCCTCATGCGCTGGATTGGTCGGCATTTCTTACAGAGGCTGCTCTCGCAGCGGCATTCGGCTTCGCGGCGTTGGTATGCGGTCTGCTCACACACGATCACAATGTTCTCTTGAAAACGGCCGTCCTGGCCGAGCGGCGGCGGGCCAATCTCAGTCGCTTTTTCTCACCGACCGTCCTGACGGAGCTGCAAGCGACAGGAACATCGTTGGCCCTCGGCCGCCGCGAAGTGGCGGTGATGTTCGTCGATTTGCGGGGGTTCACTAGCCTGAGTGAGTCTATCCCCCTGGAAACGCTGGCCAGGCTCCTAGCTGAATTCCGGGAACTGGTGACGCGCGAAGTGTTCGCGCATGGAGGAATGATTGACAAGTTCATAGGCGATGGTGTGATGGCGGCTTTTGGCCAACCGAAGTCAACAGCGGACGACGCCGCGCGAGCATTGGAATGTGCCGTCCACTTGAGAAGCATGTTGCAAGATTGGGCCGAGATTCGGCGGCGCCGGGGCGACGTGGATCCTCGCGCTGGCATCGGCCTTCATTTCGGTACCGCGATAGGCGGCGTTCTCCGTAGCGGATCGCATGATGAGTTCACCCTTGTCGGTGACGCGGTCAACGTTGCTCAGCGCCTGGAAAGACTGTGCAAGCCACTGGATGCGTCGGTCGTTGCGTCGTTGGAGGTCGTTGAGGCAGGCAGCGGACAAGACTTGGTCAACTGGCGGTACGAAAACGGGGTTGAAATCGAAGGGCGGAGCAAGCGAATGCGCATCGCTTACGTCTCCAACGAACAGGGGAGAGCGACGGGGGAATTGATTCAGCAAGGAGTCTGTCGATGAAAGCGCTTGTCTTGATTGCCGCGTTGATCCTCTTCTCGAACGCCTCGTACGCCCAGCACGGCAGAGACATCGTCACTGGTCCTCATGACGGCAAGATGCAGGACGTCGCCGGCGTTGAGGTCGAACTGCTGGTAGGAGAACGGGACGTAACGCTGTGCCTGTATGAGCGGAACGTGCCGATTGATGCCCGCAACTACAAAGCCATCGTCACTATCGTTTCGGGATCGAACCGGGAGCGGATCGAGCTTCGGCCAACCACGACCGGCCGATTGACAGGTAGCTCTACATCGGCGCTGCGGCCGTATTCCACCTTATCGCTGGAGTTGGCCCCGCCCAATGGCCCATCCGCCACTATTAAGTTCTAGGAAGACATTATGGCGACCCAGTCCCCGACGAAGAAAACACAGAAGCCGCATTCGCATTCTCATGCGAGCGATCGGCACGAAGAGCAAGGGGGCGAGCACGCACATTCCCATGGGGGGGTCTTTGGCCAGTATGCCGAGCTGGTATTTTCGCTTGTCTGCGGCCTGCTGCTCGGTTTTGGCTTCGCTGCCGAACAATTGGGCTGGGCGCCGGAAGGGGTGTCGGTGGCGCTCTATTGTGCGGCATACCTAGCGGGCGGCTTCTATACGGTGCGAGAAGCCTTCGCCAACATCCGGCGTGGCAAGCTCGAAATCGACACACTCATGCTGGTGGCGGCTGCAGGGGCAGCGATCCTTGGCGCTTGGGCCGAGGGCGCATTGCTGCTGTTCTTGTTCAGTCTTGGCCACGCGCTTGAGCACTTCGCGATGGGACGCGCTACGCAGGCCATTGAGGCTCTCGCAAAGCTGGCGCCTCAGACAGCGATCGTAAAGCGAGAGGGGAAAACGCAGGAAGTGCCGGTCGATCAGTTGATTGTCGGAGACCTAATCATTGTACGGCCGAACGAACGTCTACCAGCGGATGGCTTCGTGGTTCAAGGACAATCGAGTGTTAATCAAGCACCTGTAACCGGCGAAAGCATTCCGGTCGACAAGCAGCCCGTCCCAGACGCTAACGTGGCTCGCACCAGGCCGGAGATCGTTGCCTCTTTTTCCCGCGTCTTTGCTGGAACGATCAACGGTTCTGGCGCTCTTGAAATCGAGGTCACGCGTAAAGCAGGGGACACCGTATTGGCGAGGGTCGTCAAAATGGTGAGTGAGGCGGAATCCCGCAAGTCACCGACACAGCGCTTCACGGACAGATTCCAGAAGTTCTTTGTCCCGGCAGTCCTAATTCTGGCTGTCGTGCTTCTTGGAGCCGGGCTGATCGTTGACGAGCCCTTCGCCGCAAGTTTTTACAGGTCGATGGCAGTTCTGGTCGCCGCCAGTCCCTGCGCGCTGGCCATCGCTACGCCCAGCGCCGTGCTATCCGGGGTCGCACGTGCTGCACGAGGTGGTGTCCTTATTAAGGGCGGAGCACCACTCGAAGCATTGGGGGCCGTCCGCGCCATTGCGTTTGATAAGACGGGCACTCTTACTGAGGGAAGTCCGCGCATCACCGATGTTGAACCGTTGGAGGGCATTACTACCGAGGAACTTCTGGCAGTAGCTGTGGCTGTCGAATCCATCAGCGACCATCCCTTGGCGCTCGCAATCGTGCGCGATGGCAGTCAACGCCTTGGTAACCGGAAACTGGACCCTGCCAGCGATCTTCAGAGCCTCACCGGTCGCGGGGTGCGGGCCAAGATCGGAACAGATGTCGTCTGGATCGGTAAGGCAGAGATGTTCGGTGCCGACGACGTGCCCGCAATCGGTGAGGAAGCTAAGTCTGCGATCTCATTGTTGCGCGCATCGGGGCGCACGACGATGGTCGTCAAAAAGGGGACTAAGGATCTCGGTGTGATTGGGTTGATGGACTCACCTCGGGCGGCCGCACGCCAGGTGATTGCTCGTCTGCGCGAACTGGGCATTGGCCGCATGGTGATGCTCTCCGGAGACAATCAAAAGGTAGCAGACGCGATCGCCAGAGAAGTTGGCCTTGATGACGCCCGCGGTGATCTCATGCCAGAGGACAAGGTTAAGACCATTGGAGCACTTAAGGAAGAAGCACGCCTAATTGCGATGGTCGGCGACGGTGTGAATGACGCTCCGGCGATGGCTTCCTCGACCGTTGGCATTGCGATGGGCGCCGCAGGTTCTGATGTGGCACTGGAGACCGCAGATGTTGCATTGATGGCAGACCGTCTGGAACATCTACCATTCGTCGTCGGTCTTAGCCGCTATACCCGCTCGATCATCCTGCAAAACTTATTTGTCAGCCTTGGGGTGGTGGCATTGCTGGTGCCAGCGACAATCTTCGGCCTGGGAATAGGTCCGGCAGTCGCGGTCCACGAAGGATCGACGCTTCTTGTCGTCGTGAATGCGCTGAGAATTCTGGCGCACCGGGGTGATCTCCCGTGAAGAAAGCGGTTCGCCCCGACCCCGGGTCGTCAAAAACACCCGTCGTCGAGCCTCGCGTCAGAGATCTTCTAGATGAGCATGTGGGGCAGCAGCTCCGTCGGCGGCGCCTCGCCCTTGGAATTCGTTTAAAGAAATTCAGCAAGGACGCTGGCATAAGTCAAAAGCAAATCCAGAGATACGAGAGTGGTGAGAACAGGACAATTGCCCGGCGCCTGTTCGACTTCGCTCGTTTGCTTAACGTTTCTCCCGAATACTTCTTCGAGGGATATGGAGAGCCTTCAAGCAAAAGCACTTACAGGCGCGCGCCACATGAGGAGGCTGCGCTTGCCATGGGATATGCTTCTCGGGAGTCGCTGGCACTCCTGCGCCCGTTCCAAAACGTGGAGTCCCAGCCTGTTCGCCAGGAGGTCCTCCGCATGATCTTGGACCTTGAGGGCATGTAGATGCCTCAGCCTGCGGGATGGTAGATTTCACACAAGACTTGGTGCTGGAGAACAACATGAGACAACCAATCTGCTGTATTTTGCTCCTCTCACTGGTCGGATGCTCCGGCACGGTGCCGGCGTCAGGCGGTACCTCTGACGGAGAGCAGTTCGCAGGAACCTTTAGCAAGCGCTCTGATGGAATTTCAGGCGTGGTGAAGCTTAACAGCGACAGGGGCACCGCCTGCGAAGGTCGGTGGCATCTAGACGAGGAGTATACGGGCTCTGCTGTCATGACCTGTAGTGATGGTCGAACCGGCACAGTTGAGCTCTTGGTGCAGCCGGAAAGCGGCACAATGCAGGGGATGCTGGGCGGTAAACCCTTCAAGGGAATTTTTCAAGATCCAGTGCGCTAGACCACGAGATAGGCGTCGCTTGCCGGCGATACTTATCTAAACGCAAAGCGTTTCTCGGTAGTCTCAGGCTTCACAATTCATTCCAATCCGCTATCCTGCACTCTGTAGTCACTACAGAAGCATGCCCTGATGTTCACCATTGGAGAACTTTCAAAACAAACCGACGTAAATATCGAGACCATTCGCTACTATGAGCGCATTAAGCTCGTGCCCGCACCGTCTCGGACTGAGAGCGGACGTCGGCTCTACGATGATAAGGATGTCCGGCGATTGATGTTTGTCCGACACGCACGGGATCTCGGCTTTGAAATCGTCGTCATTAAGCGGCTATTGGCGTTGCAAGAAAAGCCGGAAGCATCCTGCAAGGACGTGACCCGAATCGCGAGCGATCAACTCGAATCAGTCGAGAGCCGAATTAGGCGCCTTGTTAGCCTGCGGAAAGAACTGACTCGCATGGTTGCCGCTTGCTGCAACAACAAGGTTGCGACGTGCCGAATTATCGAGGTGCTGACTGAATCCAATGAGTCTCGTCGCCTCAAAAGAATCCCCGGTGGGCGAAGGGTATCTCTGTCAGGCAGCAAGAAGGGATAATACGCTCTCAACGCCAAGGACAGAAACGCGTTGGCCGAAAAAAAGGCTTGCTCCTGCAGTCGCTACAGGTCGTACGACGCGAGTGGTTCTAATTTGCACGGACAATAAAAATGCCCTCGCTGCGGTCGGTCTTGGCCTGCGGATATCATTCTTCTTTGGCGCGCACCGGGATGAAGGCGCTTCTCGCCGCGGTCTTAATGTCAAGCCAGGTCAGTGCGCAGGACAGGGATGTTCAGACGATTTGGCGCCTGCTGGATTACATCGCTGTCGATTACGCAGCTGCTATCACCGACGGCCATGTCGTAAGCCAGGCTGAATATAACGAAATGGTAGAATTCTCCGGGCAAGTCGAGACACGGCTTGGCAGTCTGCCAGACAAGTCAATCAATCGCCTGACGGCCCATCCTTGGTGCCGGCGGGAAGCGCTGCTCGAGTGCTACCACGGCCTTCAGTGCCGCCGCATCGCCACCGCGAAAGCGTGCGAGCTGGCTCACATTCCAGGCGAGCGGCGCAAGCGACAGCGCGGCGAGCACGATCGCGACGCTGCGTGATTTCGTCAGCGACGCGCCCAGCAGCAGGCCCCAGGCCACCGCGAGCCACGGCATGACGTTGAGCTGCATCTGCGGATCCTGGGGCTGGGAATATAGATTCAGGACCTGCCCCGCACCCAGGGTGCCGAGGAAGACGATGCCGATGGCACGCAGTCGTGGATCGGCGCGCCGCGGCCACAAGAGGACGATGGCGACCGCCAGGATGGCGGCCTGAACCAGCACCGAGATGACGAGCGGCCAAGCCGCGCGCTTGGCCGACAGCGGATCCACCCAGCCGCCGACGATCAGGAAATAATTACCGACGCCCGACAGCATCATCCAGGCCTTGTCCCAGGAAAGACCAGCCCAGCCGGTCGCCACACCCTTGCCGGTCCACAGCATGTCATGCAGACCGACAGTGCCGGCATGCCCTTCCCACAGGAGCTGCACGACGCCTGACACGACCAGGATCGACAGGATCAAGCTGCCGATCAACGCCAACCGACGCATCCACCATCCGTCCGACAGTGCGAGCGCGACGAGAAGCGCGGGCAGCGTGGGGAACATCAACCGCCATTCCACCAGCCAGCCCAGGGTGAAGAGCGCGCCGACCAGCACGACGCGGCCGTGACTCGGCCGGTCGAACCACAGGCCGGCCAGCGCCATGGCGCCCAGCACCAGCGTGTAGCCAGGCATGATGTCCTCGCTGATTACCGAGAGCAGCAGCACGAAACCGGAGCCGAAGTGGAAGCAGGCGGCCAACGCCGCCACCCGGGCGTTTGCTGTCACGCAACGGACGAAGGCGTACACGATGACGGTGCAGAGGCTGGCAAAGAAGGCATTGAGATAGGCGAGCTGCCGCCACGGCACGCCGCGCTCGATTCCCACCCAGTCCAGCAACCGGCAGAGCGCGCCATGCAGCGGAAAAAGAAGGTAATTCGAAGGATCAAGCGGCGCGTGATCATAATCGGCGATCCAGGGCTCGGCCTGGATGCTCTTGTACATACCGTTGGCGGTGATGATGTGGACGTTCTGTAGCCAGCCGATCAGGCCGCAGAGCATCACCAGGGAAAGCGTGAACGCCAGCAGGAGATGCCAGGCTGGTCCGCTCTTGTCGTTGTGAGGAATGGCTATATCCATCCGAAAAGAATCACCGGCCTTCTGGGCCGTGATTCTCCGAAGGCGAGCTGCCACGCGTCGGGGCCCGATGGTCGCGCGGCCGGTAGGTCGTGGCCTTGCTGCCGTAGGTGATCTTAATCTCGCCTTGCGCCACTATCGCCCGCACGTGGTGTCGCAATATTTATGGCCTTTCTGCCGCAGAACTTCTCGCTTAATTTCAAAGTGGGCGAAACATCCTGCCTTCGCAGTCGTTGGGCTAGGGCCTCTCACTCATGGAGCGTGCGATAAGGAGTATCGCCTTTATCGCTCGAATGCCGACAGATCCATTCAAAAATGTCGGGCAAGGCGAATTCCAGGGCAAGAATAGTGGCCAATCCAGATGGGACCTCGTTCTGGGAAGAACGGCCAGGGTGGTTCGTCGAGATCCTTGATTCTGGAGTGACTACAGGATGTATGGTGGTCGGAAGAGTAAGGAGCAGGCTCGGAGCCAAGGCCGATACTACGCCAAGGAGATAATAATGTCTGCTGATGCCGCGACGATGAGCACGTCAAGTTCGCTGCGCTTCAAGGTTGACGGCTTGGACTGCCAAAATGAGGTTCGTGCGCTTCGTGCCGCCGTGGGGCCAATTGTCGGCGGCGACGACAAGCTGTCCTTCAGTACCCAAGCTGGTGTCATGGAAGTGGCATCCGAGGGTGCTGCGACAGTCGATGACATCCAGCGGGCGGTCGCGACCACCGGCATGCAAGCTCACCTCCTGCGCACCCCTAAGCAGCAGCCTGCACCGGCATTGCTGTTTCGGGTCGAGGGGCTCGACTGCAAGAACGAAGTCGCCACGCTCAAGCGTGAGGTTGGTCCGCTCGTTGGGAGCGAAGCCTGGCTGTCGTTCGATACGGCGAAAGGGCTCATGACGGTCGCGCCACAAGGGCAAGCGACAGTCGAAGAAATCGTCGGCCGCGTCGGGCCGACCGGCATGCACGCTTCCCTTGTTGAGGACGGCGCGGCGGAAACGTTGCTCTTCCGCGTCCACGGCCTCGACTGCAAGAACGAAGTAGCCGCGCTCACACGTGAACTGGGTCCGATCGTCGGCGAGGACAAGCTCGCATTCGACACGGCGCAAGGCATGATGACCGTGGCTCCCCAAAGCCGAGCGGCGCCTGACGCGATTCAGGAAGCCGTGGCCCGAACCGGTATGCGCGCCGAGCCCTGGTTGCCGCCGGCGGTTTCCCTCAGCGCGCCTGTGCCTGCCGGAGCACCTGAAGGTCTTGCGTCCAGCGGTGCTGCAGAGCCGCAGGAAACGCTCACCCCGCCGCTCCCGACCCGCTTGGCCGGCCAAGTTGTGTTTCGCATTCACGGCATGGACTGCGCCGACGAGATCGCGGCGCTGAAGCGCGAGGTCGGGCCGCTCGTCGGCGAAGACAAGCTTGCCTTCGATCTCCTCAATGGGCGCATGTCGATCGACATGACGCCGAACGCGGCGCTTGAATCCAAAGTCGAGAAGGCCGTGGCGCGCGCTGGTCTGCGCGCCGAGCCCTGGATTGAAGGCGGCACCAGCGAAGCCGCGCAGGCCGAAGAGCGCCGCAGGCGGGTGCAGTCGTGGCTGACGACAGCGAGCGGCGTGCTCACGGCGCTCGGCTTCGCGGTCCATGCTTGGTTGGGCGGCGGCGTCATCGCAGCTTTCGAGGCGGGCGAACACGCCTTGGGGTCGACGCCGCTGCCGAGCATGGCGCTGTACACGCTCGCCGTTTTGTGCGCGGCGCGCTACGTCGCGCCCAAGGCTTGGCTTGCGGCCAAACGGCTTCGTCCCGACATGAATCTGCTGATGATGGTCGCCGTCGCGGGCGCCATTGGCATCGGCGCCTGGTTTGAGGCTGCCACGGTCTCGTTCTTCTTTGCGTTGGCCCTGGCGCTCGAGGCTTGGAGCCTCGGTCGCGCGCGCCGTGCGGTTGCCGCCCTCATGGAACTCGCGCCGCCCACAGCACGCGTCAAGCTTGAAGACGGCTCCGAGCGCGACCTCCCGGCCGCCGAGGTTCGGGTCGGCATGCATATCATCGTCCGGCCAGGAGACAAGGTACCGCTCGACGGCCGGGTTGCCGCCGGCGAAAGCGAGATCAATCAGGCGCCGATCACCGGCGAAAGCGTCCCCGTATTGAAGGCGGCGGGCGACGAGGTCTTTGCCGGCACCATCAACGGCGAGGGTGCCCTCGATGTCGTGACCACCAAAGCGGCAAGCGACACGACACTCGCCCAGATCATCCGGATGGTCGGCTCGGCACAGAGCCGACGCGCCCCCAGTGAGCAGTGGGTGGAGAAGTTTGCGCGCATCTACACGCCCGTCGTGATGGCGCTTGCCGTCGCAATCTTTCTGGCTTCGCCCCTGCTCCTGGGCGGCGCCTGGGACGTCTGGTTCTACCGCGCGCTGGTGCTCCTCGTGATCGCTTGCCCCTGCGCCCTCGTGATTTCGACGCCAGTGACGATCGTGGCTGCACTCGCCGGCGCAGCAAAACAGGGGGTCCTGGTGAAGGGCGGCACTCATCTCGAAACGCCCGCGCACCTCAAGGCCATCGCCATGGACAAGACCGGCACACTCACCGAAGGCCGACCGCAGGTGGTCGAGATCGTGCCGCTCGGTGGCCGCAACGAAGCCGACGTACTCGGCTTGGCGGCGGCCCTGGAGGCGCGCAGCGGGCATCCGATCGCGCGCGCCATCCTGGCGAAAGCTGCTGAATTCAAGATCGCCGCTGAACCCGCCGAGGCCGTCCAAGCCATCGCTGGCCGAGGCGTCACCGGGCGAGTGGCCGGTCGTGAGACGTGGCTCGGCTCGCGCCGCTACCTTGCGGAGCGCGGCATCAGCTCGGATGCAGTTCTGCAGCAGGCCGATGCACTTTCAAGCGCCGGTCGCACCATCGTCGGGGTTGGCGATGGTCAGGAAGTCTGGGGCCTCGTGGCCGTTGCCGATGCCGTCAGGCCGGAAGCGAAGGGCATCGTTACGGCGCTTCACAGCGCCGGCGTCAAGCACGTCGTGATGCTCACGGGCGACAACCGGGCGACGGCAGAAGCGATTGCGAAGCAGACGGGCATCGACGAGGTCCGGGCGGAGCTTCTACCGGCCGATAAAGTGGCGGCTGTCGAGGATTTGGTGCAGCGCTACGGGTCGGTTGCCATGGTCGGCGACGGCGTCAACGATGCTCCCGCGATGGGTCGTGCCAATCTCGGCATCGCCATGGGCGCCATGGGAAGCGACGCCGCCATTGAAACAGCCGACGTAGCGCTCATGTCCGACGATCTGTCGAAGCTTCCTTGGCTGGTGCGCCATTCACGCGCGACTCTGGCCGTGATCCGCCAGAACGTGGCGTTTTCCATTGCCGTGAAGCTCGTGTTCACAGCACTGACGGTGATTGGTCTCGCATCGCTCTGGGGCGCCATCGCGGCCGATGTCGGTGCATCACTGCTGGTCGTTCTCAACGGCCTGCGCCTGCTGAACCGTGGCCAGATGACGGGCGGCCCGTCGGCGGGATCTGGAGTTCCGACGCGCGTGCATCAGCGGCCCGCGGTTGCAGCAGCAGGCCCAGCGCGCTGATCGTGGCATACAGGCACTCGACCTCGATGATGACAATCCGCAACAATCGTCACTGCGGTGGACGGTGCGTGGCATCCGGATGAGGACGCATTGACCATGCGATCTGGAACGTTGACCCATCGAGCCGTTTGGACTGGCGTTGCTTTTGGCATCGCTCTCGCGATCGACTTCGTGACCAAATGGCTGATTGTCAACCTTGTGATGGTGCCGCCGCGCACGATCGAGATCGCACCATTTTTCAATCTGACGCTCGGCTTCAACACAGGCGTCAGCTTCGGGATGTTTCGCGAGCTTTTCTTTGAGCGTCCGCTGCTGCTCGCGGGAATCAGCGCGGTCATGGTGGCGGGATTACTGGTCTGGGCCATCAGAGTCGAAAAGCGCCTTGAGACGATCAGTGCCGGCCTGATTGCCGGCGGTGCTGCCGGCAATGTGTTGGATCGACTGCGTCAGGGTGCGGTGACCGATTTCCTCGATTTCCATGTCGGTGACTGGCATTGGCCGGCCTTCAATATGGCGGACGTACTGATCGTCATCGGCGTCGTTCTGTTGATCACTGGCTCGCTCTGGCGGACGAGGTCAGTTCAAGAGGGCCTTGATCGAGCACGGGCCCGCTGAATGAGACGATGAGGACCCGATGACTTGACCGGGGCCGGCCGGTTTCTCGTATGCCGCTCGAGGCTCGCTGGTTGAGCCTTATAAGAAAATCAACAGGAAAGGACCATTCCATGTCAGACACACCGATGACCGCGCCGCGACCGAAAGCCCCAGGCATGTTGTGCCCCCAGTGCAAGATCGATCTCGTCATGGCAGATCGCCAGGGCGTCGAGATCGACTATTGCCCCAGCTGCCGGGGTGTCTGGCTCGATCGAGGCGAACTCGACAAGATCATCGAGCGCAGCGCCGCATATGAGGCGCGCACGCCCCCGCCGCAGGGGACGGCCCAGCCGGGCAGCTTCCTGCCTCAAGGCGGCACTCCCTTCCTGCCGCCTCAACCCGCGCCACTCCCGCAAGGCAATCAAGGCGGCCACTATGACCAGCGCGGTTACGATCGTCGCGATGATTGCGATGATCGCGGGCGCCGGCGCCGCCGCGGGTTCCTCGGAGACTTGTTCGACTGATAATAGGAGCGGATGACGCGATTGTCCGGACGCGTCATGGCCCGGTGCCAATTCGTCAAATTAACGCCGGCGATTGGCACTGGGCCCGGCCTTCATCGGGTCACGAGACGCTCCACAAAATTGCTTGTCTCCCGACAGGTTCCGCGGCCCGCAGGGACACGTCCACTCAAACGTCCGCGCCTGCTCCTATACCGCGGGCCAATGGTCGATGATGGCGCTTGTTGGCGTGACCCTTATTCCGCTCGTTTTGGTGCGGTTCTTCGGAGTCGGCGGCGGCTCGGCTGAGCGCGCGGTCGCGTCAGCGTTGCGGATCGATCGGCACATTGGGCGCTCAGCCGGGCGCTCGTACTCCACACATTCGAACCGCCATTCGCTAGTTAGAGGAGCCTGCATGACGGAAGCGTGTACTCAGGGCGTCGACACCGGATTCGTGGCGTTGGGTTATGCAAAGGTCGCCGTATTGGGCGTCGTGCAAGGAATCACCGAGCTGCTGCCAATCTCCTCGACAGCGCACATGCGGATCGTGCCGGCTCTGCTCGGTTGGCAGGATCCCGGCTCCGCGTTCTCAGCCGCCATGCAGCTCGCAGCACTCGCTGCCGTCATAAGCTATTTTTGGAGCGACGTGACGCAGTTGGCCACGAATTCTTTCCACGCCGTCGTGCATCGGGATTTCCGAGACCGACATTTCCGCTTCTCTGTTTGGATTATCCTTGCGACGATCCCGATCGGCGTGGCGGGCCTGTCTTTGTCGGCGGTGCTGAACGCCTGCGGTTCCCCGTTGCGGACCCTCACAGTGATCGGCTGGGCCTGTATCGTCATGGCCATCCTCCTCGCGCTCGCGGAGCTTTACGCCCGCCACAAACGGACGCTAGAGAATGTATCGGTCATCGATGCAATGATCGTGGGCATCGCTCAGGTCGGCGCCCTGATCCCGGGAGTGTCGCGCTCCGGCTCGACTTTGACCGCAGCGCTGGCGCTCGGGTTCAAACGAGAAGAGGCGGCACGCTTCTCGTTCCTCCTGGGCCTGCCGGCAATCGCCCTGGCTGGCTTCAAGGAACTGTGGGAGCTTCATAAGGTTCAGCTATCTCTCGACGGCTGGTCCATCCTTCTTGTCGGGCTGGTGGTGGCCTCTGTCTCGGCTTTCTTCGCGATTTGGGGACTGATGCGCGTGCTCGAGCGTTTCTCGGCGTGGCCCTTCGTGATTTATCGTGGCGTGCTCGGCGTCTTTGTCATCTCCGCCGTTGCATGGGGCCGAATCACTTGATTTCCAAACGTTGGAATCTCGTATGAGTGAGCACCGGGGCTAATCCTGCTCGATTGACCTCCCCACGCGCGAACCATCAAAGTATCGACGCTGCTGTTGGCAAGCGGCGGCGTCATCTTCTGCGAGGCAATCGACACCCTGACGTCGTCGACACCCGGTACTTTGCGTGCTGCCCCTTCGATCTTGGTAGCACAGGACAAGCAATCCATGCCCGTCAACCGCTACCGCACCGGAGCTCGGCGGTTGTCGTGTTCATATGGCTTGTCCTTGTCTCATGCCGAATAAGCATACATCCTGTAGTAGCTACAGAAACAAGGGGCTGTTGCCATGATGTCCATCGGTACGCTTTCAAAGCAGAGCGGCGTCCACATTGAGACCATCCGCTATTACGAGCGCGCTGGCGTATTGCCGAAGGCGCGCCGCGCCACCAACGGCCGCAGGATCTACGGAAAAGAGGATGCGGGGCGGCTGGCCTTTATTCGCCACGCGCGCGAACTGGGATTTGAGCTCGTTTCCGTACGGGCGCTGCTTGCCCTGCAGGAGAGGCCCGAATTGTCGTGCAAGGCCGCGTCTGAACTGGCTTCTGCTCAGCTTGCAGCCGTCGAAAGCCGCCTGAACCGCCTGACCATACTGCGCGACGAACTGAAGCGCATGGTGCGGGCGTGCAAGAATGGGCGTGTCGTCGACTGCCGTGTGATCGAGGCTCTCACTAATATGCCCTGATCCTCGGTGGGTTGGCTCAGTTCTCAGCTGCAGGCAGCTCGATCTTTATCGTGCTCGGGTCGACAACGGGTGCCGGCGCCCGCGTCACAATTTGCGGTACCGCAATGAGAAGCCCGACCATCAAAACCTGCAGAACCAGGAACGGCACCGCTCCCCAATAGATCTGCGATGTAGGAACGGAGGACGGCGTCACACTTCGAAGGTTATAGAGCGCGATGCCAAACGGCGGATGCATGAACGAGGTCTGGAGGTTGACGGCGAGCAGGACCGTGAACCAAACCATGTCGATGCCGAGGTGTCGCGCGATGGGCGCGATCAGCGGCAGCACGATGAAAGCGATCTCGAAGAAATCCAAAAAGAACGCCAGGAAGAATATCGCGATGTTGACGAATACGATGAAGCCCACCTGGCCTGCAGGCAGAAAGTTGAAGAGCGATTCGATCCAGAGGTGGCCTTCAAGGCCGCGAAAAACCAACATGAAAAAGGATGCGCCGAGCAGTAGAAAGATGATGCCGGAACACAGTATGCCGGTGACGTCCATTGCTTGACGAAGATTGCGCCCGGTCAGCTTTCGCGCCGCGAGCGCGAGCAGCAATATGGCGACGACACCGATAGCCCCGCCTTCGGTCGGCGTTGTTACACCAAAAAAGATCGCAGCCAGGACGGCAGCCACGATACCAAGAGGCAAGCCGGCTGCGCGCACAACTTCAAGGAACACCTGCGGCTGTGGCAGGACAGCCGTTCCTGCAAACGTGGAAGGGGCACGGTCAGGCGACGTACGCGTAACGAGGAAAATGTACGACAAATACAAGACGACGAGCAGCGCTGCCGGCAGCAGTGCGCCTCGATAGATCTCGAGAAGTGACACTTCGAGCTGCTCTGCCAGGATGATGAGGACTAGACTTGGCGGAACGACCTGGGCGAGCGTGCCGGCCGCGGCAATCACGCCGGTGGCAAGTTTCGGATCGTACTTGGCGCGCAACATCACGGGCAGCGATATGAGCCCGATGGCGACGACCGACGCCGACACGAATCCGGTGATCGCAGAGAGGGCAGCGCCAACAATTATCGTTGTGTACGCCAACCCACCGGGCAGCCGTCCAAAGAGACGATTGAGGGCGACGAACATATCCTCCGCTATGCCGGTGCGCTCAAGCAGCATTCCCATGAAAATCAAGAGCGGCAGCGCCAGCAGATTGTCGTTGTTGAACGTCCCCTGTATGCGGAAGAGCATATTGTTCAGGAAAGTAACGTTGAAGTGCCCCGTTGTGACGCCGATGACACCGAATACGCCAGCGACGGCTGCAAGAGAGAAAGCGACTGGGAACCCGGCGAAGAGAGCCACCACAAGGCAGATGAACATGGCCGGTGCGAGAAATTCCGTCATATCAACGGTCCTCGATCAACCTATGCCGCTGCACCGGCCGCGGAAGAATGCCCCTGAGACTGGCAACGCAACGGATTGCTTCAGCGATGCCCTGCAGAGCGAGCAGCAAGAAACCGGCAGGAATGAAGCCCTTTATGATCCAGGCCGGAATCTCGCTCGTGCTTTCGCGCGTTGCTCGGCTCTCACCGGAAATAACGGAGATCATGAATTGCGGCAAGCTGACCCATACGAGCGCTGCGCACACCGGCAGAAGAACGAGGCAAATTCCGATGAGATCGAGCCAAGCAAGGCCTCGTTCACCCAGCCGGCCGGCGAAGATATCGATACGTACGTGCTCATCTCGTTGAAAGGTGTACGCTGCCATCAACAAGACAACGGCGGCGAAGAATTGCCACTGGAGATCGAACGCCGACGCAGAGGCCAGCGAAAAGAACTTTCGGCTCAGCGCATTTGTCGTGATGAGAATGGCGTTCGCGAGCAATCCCCAGCGCACGAACCGGGCAACGGTTCTATTCAGACCGTCGATTGCGTGAGCGAGGCCAAGCAACATCCGCATATCGACCGTCCGGCCTCCAGGCTCTTAGGCAGCACCGCTTGGCCGCCAATATCCGATGGTGCAACCTGTAGCCACTAAAGGATCAAGCACGAAAGTGTTCTTATTCTTCGCTTTATCGCTTCACTGCTACTGTTGACCTTGGAGGCCCAGTGACTGACCCGTCACACCCGAGGCTGGATAATCGCAGCGGCAGATCAATCTCGGCCTTCGGTGAGGATCTACTTCGACTTCGAGAAGCGCAAGCGCTCTTGCGAACTGTCGGCGGCGGAATTTCCAAATCATACGACCCTAATCCGTACCTGCGGTCGGCTTCCACATTGGCGCGGCCAGCGTCTCGGCAAAGCTCCTGAACATGAGATTGAACGCGATACTGATGCGCTCGGTCGTGCCTTCGTTGGACGGAACGTGGTGCCGGAGCCAGGACGGAAATATCACCATTCGGCCCGGCTGGGCTTGCGTGACGGCAGCGTTGGCCGTGATGCGGCTGAGCTTGGTCCGGGGCGTAATCATGACGGGCCGGGGATCCTGGAATACGAGGTGCGTGCCGGTCTCGGGTACGGCGACATAGTGAACGCCGCTCAGGTAGTTGTTCGGGTGATTGTGGGTGGGGTGATAAGTGCCGGGCGGATTGATGTTGGCCCAGCAGCCGGTAATCATCATCGGAAATTGCTCGACCTCCAGGTACTGCGCGCGCGACCGTACCATTCACCACGGTCGTGGGCAGGAGTCCATTGCCGGCCAGTGTTCCGGACGGACCGACCACGATGCCGCTCGAACTCGTCAGGTTTCCGTTGGCCACCAGAGTGCCTTGCCGCACGTCAGTGCTGCCCGTGTAGCCGGTGGTGCCGCTGATTGTCAGCTTGCCGCTGCCGGTCTTCTCGAGTGCGCGCGCTGCGTAGACGCCATTGGTTAGCACCGTGTCGGAGGGAGCGGAATCGTTGTCCGCTAGGCCGAAGCGCAACACCGTCGCGGTCGGGAAGTAGGTCGTCACGTCGGACAGCATCCAAGCACCACGGCCCAGCATGCTCATTGCCAGGACGTCGACCGTCGGGTTGTAAGCCATCTGGTAGACGATGGTGTTGGGTAGGTTCGATCCGAACAGCCGCCAGTTAGAGAGGCTGCCTGCGGCGTCGCTGTCGGCGACCGCCACCGGGCTTTGGCCGCCGCCGACGGCGTTCACACCACCGACAAGCAGCGCATTGACCCCGTTGCCGCGGATGAACTCCAGCGAGGACGGCATGATGACGTTGAGGCCGGCGAGGTTGGTCGACAACGTGTTCGTGAAGGACGCGCCGGTGTCCGTGGTCGACCACAGCGAGGTGCGATCGACCGCATAGAATCGACTATGCGTGCGCGGGTCGAACAGCACCGAAAGCGGCTTTTCGCCGCCATAGGCCGTCGGCAGCAGCGAACCGGCGGTGCCGGTCGAACTAAACCAAAGTCCCTTTCCGCCCGTGCCAAGCGTTGGTTCGAGGCCGGCCAGCAGCGCGTTCGGCGCGTCGGCGGTCCCGTAGGCAAGCGCCGTGATTTCGTTGCTGCCACCTGGCGCTATCGTGGCGAACGGCGTGCCGACCGCGTTCAGCACTTGCGTCCTGCTCTCGGCGTTGGTGTCCGTCGTGGTGTAGACATAGTTGGTGCCGAACGCGATCATGCTTGGATTGGTCTTGTTCAACTCGATCTTGCTGGGATTCGGCACGCAGTTGTTGGTGCCGCCGCCGCAACTGGACGTGAAGTCGTCGGGCCGGAAATTGAGCACGCCGGGTGAGGTGCTGTAGGTGGGGAAGACGTGGCTGTCGAGGATCACGCCCTGCGCATCCACGGTCCAACGCGTGAACGAGCCGAGGTTCTGCGACGTTGTATAGATCGCGCTCTCGTTGGCGCGGGTCCGGTCGTTAACGGCGGCGGCATTGTGGCCGTCGCCGCCGCTCAGCGCGGTGTAGAGCTTGCCGTTACGTTCCTTTTGATAGGCAACACCGATATCCTGCGATGCGACCACCATGCGCTTGCTTACGGCGTCGAAGGTGACGCCGTACGGCTCCGCCAGCTGGAGATTCGCCCCATTCAGGCCGGTCCAGGTCCCGCTATTGTCCTGCCGGCTGGTGCGGACGTAGATGCCGCCATCGGTCGTCAGGTACAGGCGTCCGCTGGAGTCGAAGGCAAATTCGCGCGCATCGGCGTGCGGACTCGAACCGTTGGCAGTACCATCGAGCGTCAGGGGCTGAACGGTGGCAGCGCCGGTGGTGGCGTCAGTTACCACGATCCGCACGGCCGCCACCGAGAAGGTGTCGTTCACATTGAGGTCGGAACTGGCGATGTAGAGGACATTCGGATTGGTGGGATCTATCGCTACCGGTAGGAGCCGGTTGGCGTAGTTGCCGGGAAAGGTCAGCGATGTATCCGGCGAGGTCGTGTTGGGCAGGGGTACAGTCAGCGTGACGAACGGATTGCCGTTCTGCGACAGCATCACGCTTTGCATCGTGGTGTTGCCGGCGCAGGTGCTGCAGGTGTAAACGGCCGCGGCCACGGAATTGTTCGGCCCTGTCGCAAGCCGCGCGGTCGTTCCGACGGCGAGCGCCTGCATCAGCGACCAGTTCTGGCCGGAATCCGTGCTGGTCCAGACGCCGTTCTGCGCGGCGTCATTCGACAGGACGGCGGCATAGAACGTCGTCGGCGTGGTGCCAGCCGCAAGCGACGTCACCGCGACCGCGCCGTTGGCGCCGAAAGTCGCGCGTTGGAATGTCCCGCCGTTGACGCTGCGGAACAGGCCGCCGACGGTCGGCGTCTGGCCGAACGGGTCGGATGCGGCGGCAAGGATTGTGTTTCCGCGCACTGCGACTCCGACGATGCTGGAATTCGGCAAGCCGCTGTTGGCGACGCTCCACGAGGCGCCGCCATTGGTGCTGACCAGGACGCCGATCTGTGGTCCACCGATAGACGAGCTGGAAGTTATGCCCGTGCCGGCAACCACCGAATGGAAGTTCGCCGGATCGACGCCGAGGCTGGCGATCGACAGGGAGCGTTGGTTGTCGCCCAAAGGCCGCCAACTCGAGCCACCGTCGGTGCTTGACCACACGCCACCGTTCACACCGCCGACGTACATGTTGGCTGGATTACCCGGGTCGATCACCAGCGATTGTATGGCGCCAACCGAGGTGCCGTTGGGAGGTGCGTCGATACTTTGCACGTTGCGCGCCGCGCCGAAGATCGGCGTAGGCCCTTGCGGTGAAAAGGTTTGGGCGGTCCCTGGTGTCGTCTCTGCAAGAGCAAACAATGCCGCCGCCAGCGCGATTGGTAGCGCGCGGTGCGGTGACATACGTGAGTAGGGCGCAGCTTGTTTGATCACCTCGACAAGTGAATCAGCATGGACTGCTGATCCTGTCGAATCACAAGGCGCGAACCGGTACCAGTCTGAGGTTTAGAGATCCGGCTATTTTGGGCTTGAGAGGAGCACGAGACAGCAAGGAAGGACTACACGCCGGAGCAGGTAATCGAGATGCTGCGGGAGGCCGAGGTGGGGCTGAGCCAGGGGGAGAAGATGGGCAAGATCTGCCGGACCCTGGGGATCGGATTCGACGGCTACTTCACGGGGCTGGCGATGTGCTGCCGTTTCTGCTCGTATTTGCAGTCTAGGGAACCGCTGACGAACATTGTTCGTCCAGCTGAGCTCGCAGTTCTCTCCATTTTCTCCTCCGGCATACTAGTATCCGATGGCAAGGTGGCGTCCAGCGCTAATGGACGGTTCCAAAGTCGCTCCTCTCCGGGCCAAGCTCAGTTCGTCGCGCTTCTCTCATTAAGCGGCCCGGCTTGGCGCTTCACAAACTCGGCGGTGGAAATTCCATAGCGTGCCCAATTTTCTCGGCGGTACGTGAGGCCGTAGACGACGCCTGCAACCGCATCTGCGCAGTCCTTGCTGAAATTCTGCGGGTGGTCGATCAGCCCGGACTGCGGATTGCGCTCCAGCCGGACAATTTCTGATAGAGCCTTGTCATGTTTCGGGGCCCACACTCGCCCATCATAGAACGCGGTCTTCATGACCTCGTATGGAAGCGCGGTCTTGTCCATGGATACCTTGCCGGTGATGAATCCCTTCTGCCTGAGAATCTGCAGGCTGTCCGCTGACTGGTAGCTGTCGAAGCTGATCCACTTCACGTTCATGCCCTGCTCGCGGAGCGCGTAGAATAGCTTGCGAATATTCTCGAACTCGATCTCGCCATTGCGAGGCGGTGCCACCTCCAGGATCAGGTCGATGTTGATCAGGGGCATCATCTCGACGGTGTCGTCCGATCGCTTCACCGGTGTGAAACCCTCCACGAAGCCCATGGCGATGCCGGCGCTATCCCCAGTCAGGCCAAGATCGACATGAGCAAGGCGCGGTTCGTCCGGCCTGATGATTCGACGCGTGAACAGGTTCGGCCGGGACGTCGCATAATCGGTCCGCTCGACGTCAAGGATTGACGGGCGCTTCCCGAATGCTTGGGCTACCGCCTCTGTGTTAACGATGAATGGATGCAGGGCGAACGTCGAACTGCCGGCGATGTCCCGGATGGCTGAGAGCATGTCCCGTTCGAATTCGGAGCGGAACTCCTGCGGCACCTCAATGACCAGGCCGGCGTCCTCCGGTGGTACCTCGTCCCCGTCGCCAAGGATTCGTGGCTTGCGGTTCACGTCGCCGAGGAAAAGGCTGAACCGGGCGGCGCCGTAAGCCCCCTGCGGCTTGATCTGCCACAGGGTGCGATCATAGACGAAGATGCTGGTGCTACCGGTCCGCGCCTGTTCCTGGCGCGCCTCGATCTGCTTGCGGTCGGTGAACTCGCCGGGATAACGCTTGGACGAGACGAGGCAGATCATTCCGGGGAGACGGCCTCCAGCAGCCATGAAGCGCGACTTCCGCCTGCGGACGATCGCGTTATACATCTCCGTGGCCTGGTCAAACGCGCCACCATCAGCTGCGCGCTTGGACTCCTCGACCCGCGCCATGAAGTTTACTTCGTCGAGGATCGCCCCGAGAATGTTCGTGCCGATGGCGGCGTTGACGTTCCCCGAGAGAGGGCGAACTACGATGTTCTTCGGGAAGATCATCTCGGATCTGATCTTCTTCCTGAAAGGGAAGTGGCGATTGAAATATGGAGAGCCATCGATCATAGACCGGAAGCGATCATAGTCGACTGACCGTGCCAACGCCCCGGTCAGTGACTGGAGAGCGAACACTATCTCCGACGCGGGATCGAGGCCGAACAGCCTGTGTGGGTCCTTCAGGCAGGACAGCGTGTAGAGCTGGTAGGCAGTCGTGAACAGGGCAATGGTGCTCTTGCCGGTGCCGATCGCCCCTGTGAGGACGGCTTCGACGTATTGCCCGGAGTTCAGCTCGCGAAGTGCTTCCATGACCGCCGGGTACAGCACGCCTCTGCGGTCGAGGAATTCGGGGCTCTCGACGAAGGTCTGGACGTCGACCGGCAGCACGACGTACAGGTCCCGATCGGGCGCCAGCGCTAAGAGGTGCTGGGCTGCCTTCCGCAGGAATTCGCCGCGCTGGTCGACGGGCAGACGCGCTGCATGTCTGAGGACGGCACGCCCTGACAGCGGCGCCTTCGTGATGATGTCGTAGGCGTTGGCCGGCGACAGGTCCGGGAGTGGCGTCATTTCAGGATACGCCCTTCAGGAGCTTGGCTTTCGATACGACCGCCACTTCCTCCGGCGACAATTCGAAGGACGAGCAGCCAGCCATCACCTCAGCGATCGAGCCAATTTGGGGGCTCTGGCCGTAGGTCTTGAGCATCTCCCACACAAGTTTCAGGGCCTTGTGGTCGCCGTTGGCGGCCATGGACATAATCTTCGACAACAGCGCCTCGATCGCCGGCACCTTGGTCGCCTTGCCATTCTGGGTGACCGTAACCGGCTTGAAGAGCAGCTTGCGTATCAACTCGTCAGGATTGGTCGAGCCCTTGGGGCGCCCCTTCGGGTTGCCCGATTGGCCCTTTTGGAACTGGGTCTTCTTGGGCGGCTTGCCGTAGCCAACCGGGTAGTCCGACATGGTCTGTCCCCGTTACTCGACCACGGCGCCGCGCTGGGCGGCCAGCTGCTCGAACGTGAGGCCACTTTCGACATGGATGGCGCGCGCACCGGTCATCTCCTGCCAGCGGCGGATCGCGACATCCACGTAGTGGGGATCGAACTCGATGCCACGGCCGAAGCGTCCCGTCTTCTCCGCGGCGAGCAATGTCGTGCCGCTGCCGAGGAAGGGATCGAGCACGATGCCCGAGCGGCGGGAGCAGTCCTTCAAGGCATCCACGACCATTGCCAGCGGCTTGACGGTCGGGTGGGCCTCGAGCTCCGCCATTCGGCCGTGCTTGAAGGTGTTCACGCCGGGGTAGACCCACACGTTCGATCGGTAGCGCCCGCGACCGCCCAGGCCGAAATTGTTGATGTGGCTGGCCGTGCCGACCTTGAACACGAACACGAGTTCATGTTGCGAACGGTAGAAAGCGCCCATGCCGGCGTTGGTCTTGCTCCAGACGCACAGGTTCTTTGGCGTGCCGTAGATTGGGGTGGCGGCGGCCAGCATCTCGCCCATGTGACGCCAGTCCATGCAGATGTAGTGAATCGCACCGTCCACGCTGAAAAAGCTCGACAGGCGCATCGGCGCGCGCAGGAACTCCACGAACTGGGCCGCCGACATCTCGCCGGATGCCATCGCGAACTCGGCATGCTTGACGGAGCCCAGTCCGCAGACGTGGCCGTCAATCTTCACGTTATACGGCGGGTCGCTGAAGACCATCTGGACGCGGTCGTCGCCCAGCAGGCGTCTGTAATTTTCTTCTTCCAGGGCACTGCCGCAAATCAGGCGGTGGGTGCCGAGCTGCCACAGGTCCCCCGTCTTGCTGACGGCCGGCTGGTCGCGGTCGACCTCGGCCACTACCTCCTGCTGTGCTGCCGGGGTGGACGCCGCCGCGTCGAGCTTGTCGAAGTCGACGGTGTCGAACCCAGTGATCTCGACGTCGAAGTCCAGATCGAGGGCAAAAAGCTCGCCCAGTTCGGCCCCTAGCAGCTGGTCGTCCCAGCCGGCAAGCTGGG
>Ga0102832_1000584_pt1 | contig 50598 bp, 17 predicted proteins | sample EBPBio282013_DNA_FD_88942 | JGI IMG/M metagenome (GOLD analysis project Ga0102832, IMG submission 88942) | Wastewater treatment Type I Accumulibacter community from EBPR Bioreactor in Madison, WI, USA - Reactor 2_5/28/2013_ DNA (Illumina Assembly) | ecosystem: Engineered > Bioreactor > EBPR >...
ATGGTCCGGGCACGCGGGATATCCCGGCGCCGGGCGGATGCCGCGATACTGTTCCGCGATCAGCGCTTCATTGCTCAGGCTCTCGCCCGGATCGTAGCCCCAGAATTCCTTGCGTACCCGCTGATGCATGCGCTCGGCGAAGGATTCTGCCAAGCGGTCGGCAAGCGCTTTAAAGAGGATCGCGCTGTAATCGTCTTGATCGCGCTCGAACGTGGCGACCTTGTCATCCGTGCCGATGCCCGCCGTCACGGCGAAGGCGCCAATATAGTCGGCGATGCCGGTCTCTTTCGGGGCAATGAAATCGGCCAGCGCCGCGTTGGCGCGATCCGAGCTGCCTTCGCGCACCATTTGTTGACGGAGCGTGTGAAAGGTCGTCAGCACGGTCTTGCGGGTATCGTCGGTGTAGATTTCGATATCGTCGCCGACCGCATTCGCCGGCCAGAAGCCGATCACGGCGCGGGCCGTCAGCCATTTTTCGCCCACCAGACGCTGCAGCATCGCCTGCGCGTCGTTGTAAAGGCCGCGTGCCGCCTTCCCGATCGTGGCGTCTTCCAGGATGTTCGGGTATTTGCCCGCCAGCTCCCACGTCTGGAAGAAGGGGGTCCAGTCGATTGTGCGTGTCAGCTCCGCCAGATCGTAGTCGTCAAACCGCACGAGACCGAGTGTCCGCGGGCGTTCGGGCGTGTAACCGTCCCAGACGATCTTTGTCCTGTTCGCGCGGGCGGCCGCAATGCTCTGGCGCTTCTTGCTCTGCTGCTGGCGTGCATGCGCCTCGCGCATCTTCTCGTAGTCGGCCTTCACGCCGGCGACGAAGCCGTCGCGCAGTTGATCCGACATCAGGCTGCCGGCGACGCCGACGGCGCGTGAGGCATCCTGCACGTAGACCACGGCGTTCTTGTATCCCGGGGCAATCTTCACCGCGGTATGGACCTTCGAGGTCGTCGCGCCCCCGATAAGCAGCGGCACATGGAATCCCTCGCGGTCCATTTCCCGCGACACGTAAGCCATTTCATCGAGGCTCGGCGTGATGAGGCCCGAAAGCCCGATGATATCCGCCTTCACGTCGCGCGCGGCCTGCAGGATTTTCGCCGCCGGCACCATCACGCCGAGGTCAACGACCTCGTAGTTGTTGCACTGAAGCACCACGCCGACGATGTTCTTGCCGATGTCATGCACGTCGCCCTTTACGGTGGCGAGTAGAATTTTACCATTGGTCTGGCGCTCGTCCGTGATTCCGGCGGCGGCCTTCTTGGCTTTTTCTTCTTCGATGAAGGGGATCAGGTAGGCGACCGCCTTTTTCATCACGCGCGCGCTCTTCACCACCTGCGGCAGGAACATCTTGCCGGCGCCGAATAGGTCGCCGACGACATTCATGCCGTCCATCAACGGCCCCTCGATGACGTCCAGCGGGCGGCCGCCCTTTTTCTCGGCTTCTTTCCGCGCTTCCTCGGTGTCCTCGTCGATGAAGTCGGTGATCCCGTTCACCAGCGCGTGGGTCAGGCGCTTGTTCACGTCGTTTTGACGCCATGACAGGTCGGCGGCCGCTTTCGGTCCGCCGCCGGCCTTGTACTTGTCCGCGATCTCCAGAAGGCGGTCCGTTGCATCGCCGCGCCGGTTCAGGATCACGTCCTCGCAGCGCTCTTTCAGCTCGGCTGGAATGTCCTCGTACACCGCGAGCTGACCGGCGTTGACGATGCCCATGTCCATGCCCGCCTTGATGGCGTGATACAGGAACACCGAGTGGATCGCTTCGCGCACGGGTTCGTTGCCGCGGAAGGAGAACGACACGTTCGAGACGCCGCCCGAGACGTGGCAATGCGGCAAAGTCTGTTTGATACGCCGCGTCGCCTCGATGAAGTCCACGGCATAGTTGTTGTGCTCTTCGATCCCGGTCGCGACCGCGAAGATGTTCGGATCGAAAATGATATCCTCGGGCGGAAAGCCCACTTTTTCGGTCAGCACCTTGTAAGACCGAGTGCAGATTTCGACTTTACGCTCTTGGGTGTCCGCCTGGCCTTTTTCATCGAAAGCCATCACCACCACGGCCGCGCCGTAGCGGCGCACTTTTTTCGCCTGGGCGACGAAAGCCTCTTCGCCTTCCTTGAGGCTGATGGAATTGACGATCGGCTTGCCTTGAACGCACTTCAGCCCGGCCTCGATCACGCTCCACTTGGAGCTGTCGATCATGATCGGCACGCGGCTGATGTCGGGCTCCGAGGCGATGAGGTTCAGGAACTTCACCATCGCGGCTTCGGAATCCAACATGGCTTCGTCCATGTTGATATCGATGATCTGGGCGCCGCTTTCGACCTGTTGACGCGCGACGTCCAGCGCCGCTTCGAAGTCGCCGGCGAGAACGAGTTTCTTGAACTTCGCCGAGCCTGTGACGTTCGTGCGCTCGCCGACGTTGATGAACGTTGCCGTTTGCTTCAGGGCGGCGCCCTCGGTCGCCGTGCTCATGAGGCGATCTTGAACGGCTCGAGGCCCGAGAGGCGCATGGCCGGCTCGCAGCGGGGAACCACCCGCGGCTTCACGCCTTTCACCGAGCCCGCGACCGCGCGGATGTGATCGGGCGTCGTTCCACAGCAGCCGCCGACGATATTGACGAGTCCGTCTTTTGCCCAACCGCCGAGATGTCCCGCCGTGGTGTGCGGAAGCTCGTCGTATTCACCAAACGCATTGGGAAGTCCGGCATTCGGATAGGCGCAGATATAAGTGTCGGCCACGCGGCTGACCTCCGCCACGTAGGGCCGCAAAAGGTCCGCGCCGAGGGCGCAGTTGAAACCGATGGTCAGCGGCTGCGCGTGGCGCACCGAGTTCCAAAAGGCTTCCGCCGTCTGGCCCGAAAGCAGACGTCCGGACTGATCGGTGATCGTGCCGGAGATCATGATGGGCACGCGTTCACCGCGCGCTTCGAACAATTCGTCGATGGCGAATAACGCGGCCTTGGCGTTCAGCGTATCGATGATCGTCTCGACCAGCAGAATGTCGGCGCCGCCGTCGAGAAGGCCTTTTGCTTGCTCGCCGAACGCGGCTTTCAGCTCGTCGAAGGTGATGGCGCGGAATCCCGGGTCGTTCACGTCCGGCGAAATGGAGGCTGTTCGATTGGTGGGCCCCAGCGCGCCGGCCACGAAGCGCGGTTTGTCGGGATTTTTCGCCGTCGCGGCGTCGGCGGCCTCGCGCGCCAGCTTGGCGCCGGCGACATTCAACTCATAGGCCAGCTCTTCCATGCCGTAGTCGGCCTGGGCGATGCGCGTCGAGGAAAAGGTGTTGGTCTCCAGGATGTCGGACCCCGCATCGAGATATTCGGCGTGAATACCTCTGATGATGTCGGGTTGCGTCAGCGAAAGAATGTCGTTGTTGCCTTTGATTTCGCGCGGCCATGTGGCGAAACGGGTGCCGCGGTAGGCGGCCTCGTCCAGTTTGTGGCGCTGGATCATGGTGCCCATTGCACCGTCGAGTACCAGAATGCGGGAGCGCAGCGCTGCGTTCAGCGCCTCCAACCGGTCAGCGCGGGTGGCCATAGATTTATCCTTGGCTTTCATCCTCCGGGCCTGCAGGACCCCATGCCCTGCGGTGTCCGGCTGATGAAATCTTGTGACTACTTAATGAAAACCGCCCCGCAAAGCAAACCGGGGGGCCGCCCGCGTTCTGCAGGCTCAAAGCCCGTCCCGACTCGGACTGTTTGAAAGCCCCAAATATGCCGCAGAAAAACTAAAAAAGCCTTGACGGCGGCGAATTGGTTTCGACGCAGTTCTATCTAATTTCAACTAAATATAATAAAATCAATTGGATAAGCATCTTCGGCCATGCCCTTTTTTGTAGACTCCCCTTGTCTTTTGGATGGTTTTCTATTAATAATTTTTCCTACGCAGAAGTGCGTTGAATTTTTTTTTCATCGGCCAGAAGGGGCGATGAATGACTGAAGTGGTCACATCCTACGCTGCATCCCCGCAGCTCAACCTGTTAGCCCAGCGGCAACAGGGTTTCGGTATTTCGGCGTCCTCAATCGCGCAGCCCGATGCGCCCACTGCGGAGTCCAACGCTCTGCAGAGCGCGCTCGCCGCCTCCGATAAGGCCGACGACAAATCCTTCGCCTCCGAGCTTCCCCACCGCGATGCCTCGGCGAGCCCTCATAACGGCAGTGGCCCGTCGCGTCCGCGCGTTGAGATCAAACAATTCGACGTCGGTTTGTCCGCGGCCGAAGTCGTCGGCACGCAGGATGTGCTCCAACGCTTCGATGCCAACGGCGATGGCCGCGTCGACACCCTTGAAGCCGACAAGGCTGCCTTGGTCCGCCAGAAAGTCTTTACATTTGCGGGTCTCGCGGCCGCGCCTCACGGGGCGCCGCAGACTCCGGCCGCCGGCCCCACGCTTTCGGAAGATGAAGCGCCTGCGCTTGCGCGCGAAACCGGGGCCGCCATTGCCGCGCTGTCGACCTATGACGAAAGCGGCCTTCCGAAGAAGTTCTCGGCGTCTATCGTCCAGGACCCGGGCGCGAAGAAGTTCTTCTCCGAGGTCGCCGAGCAGGGCGCGCCGGCCGGCGTTGCCGATGCGCCGAAGAAGTATTACGGCCAGGGCGCCGAAGTCGTTGTTGCCGGCCAGGCCAATAACGGCACGAACCCGCCGGTTAAATACGCGGACCGCGCGCCGGTGAAGGACCTGTCCGTGAGCGAGGAAGGGACGGGAGAAGTGAAGTATTACGATCGCGTGGCGCAGGCCGAAGGCGGCGACACCGGTGCGGGCGCCGAGTCCGAAGGTTTCGGAAAATACTCGGAAAAGGCCGAGGAAATCGCCGCCGCCTATGCCGCTCTGCAGGACGGTGCGCCCGCCGAAGCGCCTGCGGTCACGGCCGTCACCGCCTAACGACGCCCCTGGGGCACTGGAAAGCCCGGCTGACGAGCCGGGCTTTTTTTATGCGCGGTGGTATCCAGCCGATCCGGCTCGTCCTATATCAGGGGCCCTGTAACACCCCGGATCTCCCCCTTGCGTCATCTGAGCACACCACCCGAGGAAGCCGTCCGCAAACGCAGCGATTGGCAGGTTCTGCGTTCGCTGCTGCCGTTCCTGTGGCCGCCGCGCGGCGTGGAAGGGGCTGGCGACATCAAGACCCGCGTTGTCGTTGCGCTCGTCTTCATCGTGTTTGCCAAGATCGCGACGGTCCTTGCGCCGATCTACATGCAGCGCTCGGTCGACGCCTTGGCGCCCGCGGATATGTCGTCGGATATCGCGGTCCCGCTTGCCCTCATTCTCGCCTACGGCGCCGCGCGCTTTCTGGGCCTCGCGTTCGCGCAGTTCCGCGACGCCATTTTCGCCAAGGTCGGCGTGCGCGCGGTCCGGCGCTCGTCGGCGGTCGTGCTCGCGCATCTGCACCAGCTTTCCTTGCGCTTTCATCTCGACCGCAAGACCGGCGGCCTCTCGCGCATCATCGAGCGTGGGCGCAACGCCATCGAAAGCCTGCTCTCCATCTCGCTCTTCAATCTCTTCCCGACGCTGCTCGAGGTCGTGCTTGTCTTCGCGATCCTCTGGAAAGCTTTCAGCGTGTGGTTCGGTGTCGTCGCGCTGGCCTGCGTTGTTGTTTACGTGATCTTCACGGGACTGACGACCGAATGGCGCCTCAAATACCGTCGCGAAAGCAATGCGCTCGACACCAAGGCCAATACGCGCGCCATCGATAGCCTGCTCAACTATGAAACGGTGAAGGCGTTCGGAAACGAGAAGCTGGAAGTCGAGGAATACGACCGGGTCATGGGTGACTACGAGCGCGCCGCGGTGCGCACGCAGTCCTCGCTCGCGCTGATGAACGTTGGCCAGGCTTTCATCATTTCGGTTGGTCTCGCCGCCTTGATGTACATGGCCGCGGCGGGCCGCGCGGCGGGCGAAATGACCGTGGGGGATTTCACCCTCGTCAATCTCTACATGCTGCAGCTCGCGGCGCCGCTCAATTTCTTCGGTTTCGTCTATCGCAATATCAAGCAATCGCTTGTCGATCTCGAGAAGATGTTCGACCTCATGGAGGTCGCGCCTGAGATCAAGGACAAGGTGAACGCTCCGGTGCTGAACGTCGTCGGCGGTGAAATCCGCTTCGAGAATGTCACCTTCGCCTACGACCCGCGCCGCCCAATTCTCAAGAACGTCTCTTTTGCCGTGCCGCCCGGAAAAATGGTCGCCATCGTCGGGACCACCGGCTCTGGCAAATCCACCGTCGCGCGGCTCCTGTTCCGCTATTACGACATCGACGGCGGCGCCATTCGCATCGATGGTCAGGATATCCGCGACGTGGCCCAGGACAGCGTGCGCGGGGCCCTCGGCGTCGTGCCGCAGGACACGGTGCTGTTCAACAGCACCATCCGCTATAACCTTTCCTACGCGAAGCCGGACGCATCGGACGCCGATATCGCCCGCGCCGCGGAACTCGCGCATATCCATCATTTCATCGCGTCGCTGCCCGACGGCTACCAGACCCTCGTGGGCGAGCGCGGACTCAAGCTCTCCGGCGGCGAAAAGCAGCGTGTGGCCATCGCGCGCGTGATTCTTAAGAATGCGCCCATTCTCATCTTTGACGAAGCGACGTCGGCCCTCGACACGCACACCGAAAAAGAAATCCAGGCGAACTTGCGTGAGGTCAGCGCGGGGCGTACGACGCTCGTTATCGCGCACCGCCTTTCTACCATCGTCGATGCGGATCAGATCCTGGTGCTTGAAAACGGCGAGATCGTCGAGCGCGGCAGTCACGAGCAGCTCTTGGCTCTGGACGGCGCCTACGCGGCCGCCTGGACCAAGCAGCAAAAATTATCAATCGAAGAAGAAGCGGAGCCGATCGTTGCCGAGTAACGCCAATACAACCGTGTCCATCTACGCCGCGCGCGCCGCCGACCGTAATCCAAGGGCCATGCAGGGCGCCTTGGAGCTTGGCGGGTTGATTGCCAAGCGGTTCAACCTGGACGCCCATACCGTTGCCGCGCCGGAAACCGTGCATGAGGGCGGTTGGGAAAGCCAACTCCGCGTCGCCACGCCGACGCTCACCCGTCTTGCAGCTCACCTCGACAATATCTTTGCGCAAGGCGGGAAGGGACTGCTTATCAACGGCCGGTGTGCCGCCAGCATCGCGACGCTGCCGGTCCTCGCGCAGCGCCATCCCGACGCCGTGTTGGTGTGGTTCGATGCCCACGGCGACATCAACACGCCGGCCGATCAGAATTTCAACGAGTTCGCTTATCTTGGCGGCATGGTGATCACCGGCGCCTGCGGGCATTGGGACACGGGGCTCGGCGCCGGTCTCGATTTCTCGCGCGTCGTGCTCGCCGGGTGCCGCGACCTCGATCCGCCGGAAGTCGACAAGATCCGCTCGGGGCAGATTACGCTCGTCGAAAGCGGAAATGGATTTGCGCAGCGCCTGCTCGAAGCCATCGGCGGCCGTCCGATCTATGTGCATTTGGACTGCGACGTGATATCCGCCGGCCTCGTGCCGACCGAGTATCAGGTGCCCGACGGTATCGATTTCGCGGCGTTGAAGGCCGTCTTCGAAGCCTTGAGTCAGTTGCGCGTGATCGGCCTCGAAGTCGCGGAGTACGAGGGTGTATGGCCGGATGGCAGATCGGGCGATGTGAATGCGCTCCTCGATGCCATCACGCCGCTCGTGCGTGCCGTCGCGACTTAATAGCCGAGGTATTCCACGCCGCCGCTCACGCCTTTCTGCTTGTACGCGTCGTGGCACTTCCGGCAGCTGATCTGATCCGTGTACCAGATCACCTGGTTCAACGAATTGTGCTTGGCGGCTTCGATGGCCATCGCGACGGCGGCTTCGAATTCCTGCATGTGGCGGGTGTAGCCGGCCCAATCGTCCCACAGGTACGGCTGCGATGTGCCGCCCGGTGCGCGTTTCTCGAAACTCGGTAGCACCATGCGTGCGGTGATCAGCACTGTCTCGAGGTGTGATTTCAGATTATCGGCGGGGCCGTCGAAGGCGATGATCCCCGCCAGCGCGTTGAACTGCGCTTCCAGGGTTTTCATGATCTCCTTGCGATAGGCGATAGCCTCTTGATCGATGGGAGCTTCGCTCGCCGCCGCCGGTGCGGCCAATAACGCGATGCTCACGAATGCGGCGTGAAAAAGCGCGTGACGGGTCATGATGTTATCCTGCGCTGGCCTGTTCGCGCACCGCGGTCTCGCTCATCGCGGCGCGCCGATGTTTCGCATCCTCGAAACCGTGCAGTCCAAGATGCCACTGAAGAGCTACGACGAACCCTTTCACGGGCTGCAGCAAGCCGAGCGCGCCGAACAGCACCAAGGGCATCCACAGCGTGAAATGCACCCAGTAGGGCGGGGTGTAGGCAAGTTCCACGATCAAGACGCCGGCGAACACGAGTTTGCCGATCAGGAAGATCACGATGTAGGCCGGGTAGTCGTCGGCCTGATGATGGTGAAGCTCTTCGCGGCAGACGTCGCAGCGATCGAGCACCTTCAGGAAACGGCCAAACATGCGGCCTTCCCCGCAGCTTGGGCACTTCATCGCGAGGCCGCGTCCCAGGGCCCTCACGAGCGAAACCGAATGTCTTTCCTGCGCCATCTCTCGACTCCTTGACCTCAATCAGTATCCATACAATAACGACGGTGTATCCAAACAATCAAAGACAATAGGGAAAATTGTATGGATTGGGTCCCTGCATTATCCGAATGGTCCGGGCCGGTTTTTACACGGATTGTCGATGCACTTGCAGCCGATATTGCGGGAGGCAGACTTGTGCGCGGCCAGCGTTTGCCCACCCATCGTTCGCTTGCGAAAGCGCTCGGCGTCGATCTCACCACTGTTACACGCGCGTATGGCGAAGCGCGCCGGCGCGGCCTGATCGATGCGCGGGTGGGGCAGGGGACTTTTGTGTCCGAAACAACCGCCCGTAATAAACATGCGCCGGTCGTTACCAAGATCGACCTTTCGATGAACATTCCGCCGCAGCCGGTGGAAGCCAATCTCGATCTCCGGATCGCGCAGGGGCTCAAGTCCATTCAAGACGATTATGGCTTCAGCGCCTTTCTCAACTATCAGCGCGCCGGGGGCGCTCTGAACGACACGGCGGCCGCCGTCAAATGGCTGCGCAAGCGTGTGCCGCATGCGGACGCGGCGCGGCTTGTCATCGCGCCCGGGAATCAATCGATCATTTTCAATACACTTCTCGCGCTTACGTCCCGCGGTGACGCCATCGTGACCGAGGCCTTGACGTTCCCCGGCATTAAAGCCGCCGCGGCACAGCTCGGTTTGCGATTGATCGGCGTTCCGATGGATGCCGAAGGGGTCTTGCCCGACGGTCTCGCCAAGGCCTGCAAGGCGCACAAGCCGAAAATCGTTTATCTCACGCCAACGCAGCATAACCCCACGGCCGCGACGATGGGCGCGCAGCGGCGCGAAGCTGTGGCGGATGTGATTCGCCGCAACGACGCGATTCTTATTGAAGACGATGCGTACGGTGCGCTCGAACCTGGTATTGCGCCCATTGCGGCGCTGATCCCTGAGCGGACGTATCTCGCGGTCGGGCTCGCGAAGTGCATCGCGCCGGCGCTGCGCGTTTCATATGCGCTTGTTCCCGGCGAGGCCGCCGCCGCGGCGATGCGCAACGCGCTCCAGGCCACGGTCCTGATGCCGCCGCCGCTGATGGTCGCGTTGGCGACGCATTGGCTGCAAACCGGCATCGCCGACAAGATCGTCCAGGCGATCCGTGCGGAAGCGCGCGGGCGCCAAGCGCTCGCCGCAAAAATCCTCAAAGGCATCCCCTACAAGTCTCAGCCGCACGCGCATCACATTTGGCTGCCGATGTCGGCGCCCGTTTACGGCGCGCTGCACCGTGGATTGGCGGTCGTCAACGATACGGCTTTCGCGGTGGGAGCCGCGCCGAGCGGCGTACGTGTGTGTCTCGGCGCGGCCCGCAGCCGCGACGAACTCGCGCAGGCGCTCGCATTCCTCGCCGAGACGGCGAGGAATGCGAGTCAACCGATGCCTGTGGTTTGACCGAGAGCGCGTCCCGGTGAGGTGGGCCGGTTCGCCTTAGAACGTGCGGCCCGGCGGAACGCGAGGGCGCGTTGACGTCAAAACGCCCTAGAACAACCGGAAGATCGACTGTTCGGACCGCTGCGCGATGGACAGCGAGATCGTGCCGAGTTGCTGGCGCGTTTGAAGCGACAGAAGGTTCGCCGATTCTTCGTTGAGATCGGCATTCACCAGCAGCGCGGCGCCCGAAGCCAGCGCGCTGATCATGCTCTGCGTGAAGTCCATGCGAAGCTCCAGCAACGAAGCATTGTTGCCGAAGCTCTGCGCGGACGTGCGGATGGTCGTTAGCGCCGAATCCAGGCCGCGGATCGCCGCGTTGATGGCCGTGACCGCCGCGGTGCCTGTCTGGCCCCATACCGTCGTGTCGCCGGCGGTCCCCGTCGCGACAACGGCGTCGTGAACGATCTTTTGGTACTCGGTGTTGGCCAAGCCCGCGATCACGACTTGATTGAGCGCGGACGCTTCGGTTCGTTCGTTGAAGTTGACGGTCAGATCGTCGCCGCCGCCGGTGAAGGCCGCGGTGCTGCTCTTGAGCAAGTTGACGCCGTCGAAGCTGGCGTCTTCCGCCAGGTTGTCGACCTGGCTGCGAAGTTCATTGAATTGGCTGGCGAGCGCCGCGCGCGAGTCCGAGTCCGTAGCCGAGATCGCCGACTGCGCCAACGCTTTCATCTGCGAGACGAGGGCTTCGATCGACTCCAGGGCTTTGACGGCGGTTGTAACGATGCCCACCCCGTTCGCGATTGTGCTTTTGATGTTGGTCAGGTCGGTGGCGCGGTCGTTCAGGTTGCGCGCGGTGAAGAACGCCACGGCGTCGTCGATCGCGCTGTTGACCCTGCGGCCGGTGGCGAGACGTGTTTGTGTGACGTCGATCAGCGACTGCGTGCGCTGTAACGACGATATATTGGTGCGTGTTGCAGAACCGACTGCGATGTCGCTCATTGCGATTCCCCTTCGAATTCCCCCCATCACGGAGGCGCTCGATCCTCCTTCTCGGAGGTGATGGAACCGCGTTCTGCGGCAGATGCTACTTAGGCGGGCATCTTATTAACTTTTTCCGGGAAGTGCGAGAGGTCGTTAACATTTCGTTAATGCTTTGATTTTTATCGCCTTATTGCGACTTTTTAGACACAGCCCCTTCGCGGACCGGCAGCTTGAACACACTTTTTTAACAATTTTCGATTACGAGAACGCGTCGGGCTTTACGTCCGTGGCGCGTGTCGCGGGTGCAAAACCAACGCGCGGCGCATAGCGCGGGATGCTTTTGATCGTTGCGGGTCGCGCGGATTTTGCGCGGTAGCGATGGGCATGAGCGGGCTCCGGTGCCGAGCCCGGGGCCCTCCCCACACTTTCTTAACGTTCGTGGCCTTACTCTGCAGGCTGGTGGATCGGGCCTGCGATAATGCACGCCCGCACTCATTAATATGAGCCCGGCGTGAACGTCTGAATGAGGCCGGGACGGGGACAGGTACCGATGGCTCAGGATCTTCACGATGACGGCGCGGTCGATTCCGATGCGCCGATCCATGTCGAGAACAAGTCGTCGCGCGCCGCGCGCATCAAGAAGCCGCCCTTCGGCCTGAAAGCGCCGCCGGGTGTGGCCGGTATTCCTGCGATTCCCGAAACGCCGTCGGAGCTCGGCGCGGCGCCGGCGCCGCAGGCGCCGCCCGCCGCAAGCTGGTGGCACGAGGCCGGTAAATCCGTCCTCGCCGGTGCCGTGATCTCCGGCGCGTGGGGCGCGATATTCGCCATCTACATCACCGTGGCCGTCGGCTGGGGGCAGTTGTTCACCCTTCTGCCCGACCAGTTCGGTAGCCTTACCGCGACGTTCGTGCTGCCGCTCGCCTTCCTGTGGGTGGTCATCGCATATCTCGATCGCGGCCGCGAGCTGCGCCGCGAGAGCGCCGCGCTCCGCGCCCATCTTGCACAGCTCACGTATCCGTCGGCCGAGGGCGAAGCGCGCGTGAACGCGATTTCGGAATCTCTGCGCGCCCAGGCAAACGCGCTCGTCGCGGCGAGCGAGACCGCCGTACGTCAGATGCAGAAACTGCAGTCTGGATTCCTGCGCGACACCGAGAAGCTTGCGACCGTGACGGGGACCTTGGAAGCGGGCGCGACTTCGGCCGCCGCCGCGGTGACCGATCAGGTGACAAAGCTTCAGGCGGTGATTGATTCTGCGGCCGACGTGAATCTCAAGATCGAAGACGGGCTGCGCCGCCAACACGAATTCATCCGCTCGGCCAGTCAGAAGACCCTGGCCGAAGTACACAGCATGGGCCAGACCCTCGCCGGTCAGGTGAACAGTTTGTCCACGGCGACCGAACGGGCCCGCGGCCAAAGCGCCGCGATCGCGCAGCAACTCAACGAGCAGGAAAAATCGCTGGCGAAAGCCGGCGAGGCCGCGAGACACTATGCCAATGAAATGGGCAAGGCCGTCGCCGCCAATGCCGAACAGGTCGAGGAGGCCGCCAAGCGCGCGGAAGCCGTTGTCGGCGAGATCGCCGATAACCTTTCCAGCAAGGCGGGCGGCCTTGAGCATCTTTTCGATCGTCAACGTAGCGAACTCGCGGCGGCCGGCGACCGGATTGAAGACCAGGCCACCAAGGTCAATATGCGCCTCGGCCAGCAAACCGCGAACCTCGATCAGGTCATGGAGCGCGTGCTCAGCCGCGTGAAGATCGTCGAGGAGGCCCTCGCGATCCAGACCAAGGAACTCAGCGCCGCGTCCGACGGCGCGGTCGCCAAGCTTCGTACCGTCGAAAGCATGGTCAAGAAGCAGGCCGATACGGTGGGCGAAGCGGCCGACCGCGTCGAGAACCGTCTCCAGGCCTCCGCCGACGAATTCAATCTCCGTTCCAGAATCGTCACCGAGAAGTTCGAACGCGCCACCGCCGATCTCGAGAAGGCGTCGGCCGTCGCGATTGGCCGCGCCGAGGCCATGGGACAGATCTCCGATACCGTCATCCAGAAGATCGATACGGTCGGCGCGCGCGTGCGCGAGCATGCCGAGCAGCTTGCGAACTCCGCGACCCGTGCCTCCGTGCAGGCGGACAATATCCGCGACACCCTGCGCCGCCAGAACGACGAAGTCGAAATGGCCGCCAATACGCTCACGACCCATGTGAAACTCAGCGAAACCGCGCTGGCCCAGCAGGCGCGCCAGATGGGTTCGACGTCGGAGCAGGTGCTGTCGCACGTCCGCTCGATGTCGGACGTCCTCAGCCAGAACTCGTCCGAGCTTATGCAACTCTCGGCCCGTGTCACCAAAGAGCTGGAGTCCATCCGCGAATCCCTGGAAGCGACCTCGCAAAAAGTCTCAGACACCGTTTCGCACTCGGTCGCCAAGACCAAGGACGTCAGCCGCGAGATCGGCGCGGAGGTGTCTTCGTTGTCATCCGTCGCGAGCAACGTTTCGAAGGATATGCAGTCGGTCCTCAATCAGCTCGATACCGTGAAGGATTCTCTGCGGTCGGCGTCCGACGTCGCCTCGGCGCGGATGAAGAACGCCTCCGAAGACTTCAACGATCACGTCTCATCCATCGATAAAGCCGCCTCGCGCGCCACCGATGTCATGGCTATGGTCGGCGACGGTCTGCGCCAACGCGCGGCCAATATCGATTCCACGGCGGACGACGCGCAGGTGCGCCTCAACGGCTTCCGCGATGCGCTCCAAAAGCTCATGCTCGATTTCGAGGACGCCACCAACCGCGGCGCCGCGCAGGTCGCGGTGGCCGGCGACAAGATGCGTCAGTCCCTGGGCGAGTTCGCCGATACGTCGGAAAAGATCGCCGGCGGCACGCGCGCCACGGGCGAGGCGTTCCGGCAGCAACTCCTCACGCTCGGCAAATCGGCCGACGAAGCCGTCAACCGTGTCGAAGTTGTTCTCAAGACCCTGCGCAAACACGCCGACAGTCTTGTCGAGGCGTCCAACGGCATCACCGAGCAGACCGGAAAGGCCGGTCAGGTCTTCGCCCGTCAGGTCGACCAGCTCATGGTCTCGGCCACGAAGGCCGCCGACACAGCAAAACAACTCGAGGACGTGCACGACCGCGCGCACACCGGCAAGTTCCTCGAGAACACGACCTATGTCATCGAGCAGTTGCACTCCATCGCCGTGGATATCGCCCGTATCTTCCAGCCCAGCGTCGAGGAAGAACTGTGGAAGCGCTATTACAAGGGCGACCAGGCGGTGTTCCTGCGCCACATCACCAAGACTCTCAGCCGCCAGAAGTTCGAAGCCATCCAGCAAAAGTACAAGGCCGACGAGAAGTTCCGCTCGTACGTCATGCGCTATCTCAAGGAGTATTCGGCCCTGGTCAAACACGCCCGCGCCACCGACCGTGCGGAGGTGCTCACCACGACCTTCTCCACCTCCGACATGGGTAAGCTTTACATGCTGCTCAACAAGGCGATGGACGCGGCAATCACGCCCGATACCGGCAACGAGCCGTAGCGGGCGGAGTCGGATTCAAGCTCGGGTTGGTTAGAGCCAGCCCGACTTCTTGAAGCGCCAGTAAAGGAAGGCGCAGGCGCCGGCGATGATGAAAAGCGCCATGGGATAGCCGTAGTACCATTCGAGTTCAGGCATGTGCTTGAAGTTCATGCCCCACAAGCCCGCAAAGGCCGTCGGAACCGCGAACATACCCGCCCAGGCCGCAAGGCGCTTGGTTACCTCGTTGTCTTCGATGGTCACCATGGCCAGATTGGCTTGGAGCGCGGCTCCAATCGTATCGCGCAAACTGTCGAGGGACGAGTTCAGCCGCGTCAGATGGTCGTACACATCGCGGAAGTATTCTTGCGTGTTGTAGCACACCAGCGGCACGCGCCCGCCGTACAGCTTGCCGCTGGCTTCCATCAGCGGGAACACGGCGTGTTTCATCACCATCACCTTCTGCTTCAGGGCATAAAGGCGCTCGGTATTCTGGCGCGCTAGTCCTTTCGCGAAGATGGCCTCTTCGATGGTTTCAAGTTCCGTCTCGAGCATATCGATGATGGGAAAATAGCGGTCGACCACCGCGTCCATCAGGGCGTACAGCACGAAGCCGGAGCCGTGTTTCAGAAGGTGCGGTTCGCGCTCGGCGCGGTCGCGGATGCCCACAAAACTTCTTTGGCTGCCGTTACGGACAGACAAGACATAGTTGTTGCCGACGAACACGGCCACTTCGCCGACATTGATTTCCGTGCCGATCTCTTCCACCAGGTGAAACACCGCGAAGATGGAATCGCCGTACTCCTCGATTTTCGGCCGCTGGTGGCCGTTGCGGGCATCCTCGACCGCAAGTTCGTGCAAACCGAACTCGACGCGCATTTCCTCCAACTCTTCGTTGGTCGCGTCTTTCAGGGCGACCCAGACGAAGGCGTCGGGAATGGCGAGATACTTGCTGATATCCCCGACCGGGATTTCGGCCAGCTTCTTACCGTCTTTATAGGCGATGCAATTGATGAGCATGGAACGACCTATTCCCCCAGATACGCGCGCGGTGGGGTCCCGAGACTGAGATCGACGCGGAGATTACGTCCGTTTCCGTGCCCGGTCTATCCGCGATGACTGGCGGCGATGCCGATCAGCGCGGCCTCCAGTTTGCGGCAGAACGTCTCGATCTGAAAGAGAGGCTGCGAAGTAAGATTGGTCGCGAGGCGATCCCGTGCGGCCGTGAGCGCCGACGCCTTGGTGGCCAGGGTGACGGCCCGTTCCTCGAACTCCAGCGCGTTGCGGCAGATCAAATCGGGCATATCCAGCGCTTTGAGGAAGGAGGTCGCGATCCGTGACGCGAAACGCGGGCCTGTAACAGTAAGTACCGGCAGGCCGGCCCACAGGGCGTCCAGCGCCGTGGTCGATGCGTTGAGCCCGAGCGTATCGAGGAACAGGCCGGCGTGGCGATGGCGCGCGAAATGAACGCTCTTATCCGGCACGCGCGCGGCAAACACCAGCCGGTCGCCTTTAATGCCGCGCGATTCGGCTTCTTTGCGCAGATTCTCAACGATGCTTTTGCTTTGTGTGATCGAAAGCCAGAGGACGCTCTCCGGCACGCGGCGCAGGATGCGCATCCACAGATCGAATGTCGGCGTATCGATTTTTTCCGGATTGTTGAAGGCGCAGAACACGAAGCCGCGCTCCGGCAGGCCTGCTTCGGCGCGCGAAATGTCCGGGCCGATCGGATGCGGCGAAGCGGGATGATAGGTTCCCGGCACGCGTACCGTCTTTGCCCGGTAAAAGGCTTCCTCGCCGTGTGGGATCACGGTCTCGTCGGCGAGGATATAATCTATGCCGTCGATCTCGCATCCTCCGGCGTGGCCCAGCCAGTACACTTGAATCGGAGCGGGGCGCCGCGCGATGACCGGCAATAGGAAGGTCGTCATATAGCCGTCGAGATAGACAAGGATATCCAGGTTCTCGCGCGCGATCGCGCGCAACATCGCGGCCGGTTCTCGTTCGACGTGGAATCGTTCGGCGCCGGCCTTGATCTGGTCGGTGTACGGATTGGCGTCGCCCGCGGGGTAATAAAAGACGTGGGCCTCGATCTTGGCGCGGTCGTGCGCGGCGAAAAGCGCGCTGGTGACGTGGCCGATGGGATGATCTCTAAAATTGTTGGACAGGTACCCGACGCGAAGGCGCCCGGTGGATTTAGGCTGCGCCGTGGCGAGAGGCCCAAACGCGGCGGCGAGGGTGGCAATCTGTGTATTGAGGGCCGTCGTGACGGCCTTCTCGACCGACGGCGTCAACGGCCGCATGATCGCCTGGTATGCGATCATGGCCAGGTTGTTGTGGTGGATGGTCAGGAGATCGATCGTCTTTAGAGCGCGGATCAGGAAACGCTCATGCCGGTCGGCGTCGCCGAGCCGTCCCTCGAAGCCGTCCATCGCCAGGAGGCGTGTCAGCGCGAGGATCGCCAGCGGGTATTGATGCAGTACCGCTTCGTAGTTCTCGCGGGCCTCGTCCCAGGCGCGCAGATCGTCGGCGTTTGATGCCAGCTTCAGCAGCATTTCCATCGCCGCGATGGCGTCTTGCACCTTGGCCGTGGCTTCGGCGTGGGTGGGGTCGATGCCCAGGATCCCCTGATATACCGTGGTTGCGTCGGCGGGGCGGTCGAGGTCCATCAGCGTTTCCGCAAGGACCCGCAGAAGCTCGATATTCCGCTGCTCCCGCGGCACGACCGGCCCGATGAGATCGAGCGCCTGCTGGGCCTGTTCGCGCGCCAGCATGTCCCGCGCCGTTTTGATGATTTCGCTCGTATCCATGGCCCCGTTATATCGCCCTTTTCCGCCTCGACGCCCGCATTTCCGCCGGGATATCGTCTTTACCAACGCATCCGGGGGAGCGCACGTACAATGAAGATCATTGGCGTCGATGTCGGCGGGACTTTCACCGACCTTGTCTATTGCGACATGGCCTCGGGCGACCTGGCCGTCCATAAAGTCTCCACCACGCCGGACGATCCCTCCCGCGCGATCGTGCAAGGGACCTTGGAATTGTGCGGTATCGCGAAGGTCGATCCCGCGACCATCGCTTTCCTTCTGCACGGGACGACCACGGCGACCAATGCCGTTCTTGAGCACAAGGGCGCCGAGACCGGGATGGTCACCAATCAGGGTTTCCGCGACATCATTCATATCGCGCGCCACCAGCGCGTCGAGCACTACTCCATCATGCAGGAACTGCCGTGGCAGAACCGTCCGCTGGTGAAGCGGCGCCACAGAAAGGTGGTCAAAGGCCGCCTTGTCCCGCCGCGGGGCGCTGAACTCGAGGCTCTTGACGAAGCGGCCGTGCGTGCCGCGGCCAGGGCGTTGAAGGCCGAAGGTATACAAGCCGTCGCCGTATGCTTCCTTTTCTCGTACCTCAGTCCCGTGCATGAGGACCGCGCGAAGGAAATCCTCCAGGAAGAGATGCCCGGTGTGTTCGTCACCACCTCATCCTCCGTGTCGCCGCAATTCCGCGAGTTCGAACGGTTCACCACCGCTTGCCTGTGCGCTTTCATCGGCCCGAAGATGGATACCTACATCCGCCGTCTCGACGGCGCGCTGAAGGACGCGAAGGTCAAAGCCGATGTGCGCATCATGGCGTCCAACGGCGGCGTTGCGACGCCCGCGATGGTCGCCGACAAACCGGTCATCACGCTGCTGTCCGGCCTCGCGGCCGGCGTGCTCGGCGGGGCCTGGATCGGCGGTCTGAGCGGCCGCTCGAAACTCATCACCTTCGATATCGGCGGTACGAGCGCGGATATCGGGATCGTCGTCGATGGCCGGTTTGTCGAAACGGACCCGCGTTCGTCCTCCATTGCAGGCTTTCCGCTGCTGCTCCCGATGATCGACATCCACACCATCGGCGCGGGCGGCGGTTCCATCGCCTATATCGACCAGGGCGGCGCGTTCAAAGTCGGGCCGCGCAGCGCCGGCGCCGTGCCCGGGCCCGCTGCATATGGCAAAGGCGGCGGCCAGCCCACCGTGACCGACGCGAACGTCGTCTTGGGCCGCCTCGATGTGAACGAATTCCTGGGCGGGTCGATGAAACTGGAGTCCTCGCCCGCGCACCGCGTCATCGAGGACCTCGCGCAAAGCCTTGGCATGGATAAACGCGAAGCCGCCGAGGGCGTGCTCACCGTCATCAATTCCAACATGGCCAATGCCATCCGCTCCCGCACCGTCCAGAAGGGCATCGATCCGCGCGAGTTCGCGCTGGTCGCGTTCGGCGGCGCGGGGCCGCTCCACGGCGCCGAAGTCGCGATGATGCTCGAGATCCCCGAGGTCATCGTCCCGCCGTATCCCGGCATCACCTCGGCGATGGGGCTTCTGACCACTGACCTCAAGTACGACGCCATCCGCACCCAATTTCAGGTCAGCGGCAAGGTCGATCTCAAGCGCATGAACGCCGACTTCCGCGCCATGGAAGACCAGCTGCGCAAACAATTCGCCGCCGACAACATCGACAAGGTGACGTTCGTGCGCGACGGCGATCTGCGTTATGTCGGTCAAGGTTATGAACTCAAGATCGCCTTCCCGGACGGTGAACTCGACGAACGGGCGCTCGCGTTGGTGTGGGACCGGTTCCACGACGCCCATCAGCGCGAGTACGGGCATTGCTTCCGCGCCAATGCCATCGAGGTGGTGAACATCCGTCTCAGCGGCGCCGGGGCCATGCCGAAGATCAAGACCCTCACGGCGCCCCAGGGCACGAGCCTCGAAAAAGCGAGGGTGCGGACAGGGGCGTGCGTCTTCCGAGTCGGCTCCGAATTGAAGCCCCTGGAGACGGCGTTCTACCGGCGCGACCGGTTGCCGGTCGGGGTCTCGTTCGAAGGGCCCGCGATTGTCCTGCAGAAAGACAGCACCACCGTCGTTCCGCCCGGCTGGATTGCCGCGAACGATAAGATTGGTAATCTCATTCTGACCCGGGCCCAGGCTCGCGACGGAGGAAAGTGATGGATACCGTCCTCAAGTCCAATCACAGGCTGCCCGCAACCCGCGTTGACGCCATCACCGGCGCCGTCATCCAGGGCGCGCTCGAGAATATCGCTATCGAGATGGGCCACAAACTCATGCGGATGAGCTATTCGAGCATCATCCGTGAGTCCGAGGACTTCGGCGCGGCGCTCACCGATGCGGAGGGCCGCCAGCTCTGCGAATGCAAAATGAGTACGCCGCTCCAGTCCGGCCCGATCCCCGGCTACATCCGCGGCATCCTCGAGCGGCTGAAAGCGCGCGGCGAAACGATCCGTCCCGGCGACGTCATCATGCACAACGACCCGTACGGCGGCGCCTCGCACGGCCCCGATGTCGGCTTCGCGGTGCCGGTGTTCGACGGCGGCGAGCTCCTGGGATTCTCGATGACCACGGCGCACCACCTCGATATCGGCGCCCATACGCCGGGCAGTTGCGGCATCGTCGATGCCGTCGACACCTACGCCGAAGGCCTTCAGTTCAAGGCCATCAAGGTGATCGAGCAGGGCAAGCGCAACGAGATGGTCTGGCACATCATGCGCGACAACATCCGTATCTCCGATCTCGTCGTCGGCGATATGGAAGCGCAGATTTCGGCGGCTCAAATCGGGGCGCAACGCTTTCTCGATCTTGTGAAGCGTTACGGCCGGGCAACGGTCAAAAATGCCTGCGAAGACCTGATGGATTACTCCGAGCGGTTGATGCGCGCCGCCATCGCCGCGATTCCGGACGGCGTCTACAGCGCAAAGACCTTCATCGACGGTTATATCGACGATCCGGACCCCGCCCGCCGCGACCTTCCCATCGCCGTGACAATCACGGTCGCGGGTGAGGAAATGACGGTCGATCTCGCCGGCACCGCGCCGCAGGTTTCCGACCGTCCCATCAATATGCCGCTGATCGGCACCGTCGACTGCGCCATCTGGATGACCGTGCGCTCGATCCTTCTCGATAGCGCCACCTACGGAAACATCCCGCAGAACAGCGGACTCACGCGTCCCATCAAGATCGTCGCGCCGAAAGGCTGCCTCGCGAACCCGATTTTCCCGGCGCCGGTCATCGCGCGCTTCTGTCCCGGCAATGCCGTCGCCGACACGGTGATGAAGGCGCTCGCGCCCGCGGTGCCGAGGCAGGTCAGCGCCGGCATCGGCAACCTGCGCGTCATCGCGTTCTCCGGCGCGGTGAACGATCAGCCGTGGGTCCACATGGAGATCCTCGAAGGCAGCTATGGCGGCCGCTACGGCATGGACGGCATGGACGCGGTCGATACGCTCTACGCCAATACCCGCAATAACCCGATCGAGGACATCGAATCCCATCTGCCGCTGCGCGTGGACCGCTACGAGCTGCGCGAAGGCGTTGTCGCGCCCGGCGAATGGCGCGGCGGCATCGGGACGGTGCGCGAATTCACCTATCTCAGTGACGGCGGATTCTCCATCGAAGGCGACGGCGTGAAGTACAGCCCGTGGGGCTTCGACGGCGGCATCGATGGCACGCCGGCTTCGCTCCAGCACGAGAGCCAAGGCAAGTCGGCGGCGTTGCCTTCGAAGGAGCCTTACCAGAAGGCGAGGAACGGCGACCGCATCGTGACCTATGGACCGTCAGGCGGCGGTTACGGCGATCCGTTCAAGCGCCGGGCCGAAGCCGTGCTTGATAATGTGCTCGATGGTCTGATTACGGTGGAAATCGCACGCGATCACTATGGGGTCGTGATCGCCGCCGGTAAGGTCGACGGGGCGGCGACGGCGAAGCTGCGGGCGCGCTAATAAGCCAGCGCGTGCATCGCCGCGGCGAGCACGCGGATACCGGCCACGATATCCTCGATCGAGGAGAATTCCTCGATCGTGTGGCTGCGTCCATCCTTGCTGCGCACGAACACCATCGCCACCTTCGCGATCGACGCCATTTCCTGTGAATCGTGGCCCGCGCCGCTCGGCATGGTCATCGCCGGGATACCTTGCGCTTTCGCCGCATCCTGCAGCGTCTGCACGAGGCCCGGGTCCGACAGACAGGGCTCATGATTGACCGCGACGTCCCATTCGATCTTGAGCCCGCGCCGCGCCGCGACCTCTTTCATGAGCGCTTCATGCCGCGCGTACATTTCCAGGCGCGCTTTCGGGTCCGGGTGACGCGCGTCGATCACGAAGTTCACTTTGCCGGGCACCACGGCGGGGAAGTTGGGCTCCACCATCACGCGGCCGATGGTCGTGACGGCGGGCCGCCCCATTTTCGTCGCCGTGTCGATCACGCCGGCCGCGATCTCGGCGAAGCCCGCCATGGGGTCCTGACGCAGGTCCATCGGGAAGGCGCCGGCATGATTTTGTGTGCCGGTCAGTGTCACGCGGTAATGGCGCAGGCCCGTGATCGCGTCGACCACGGCGACCTGATACCCGCCGTGCTCGAGGATCGGGCCTTGCTCGACGTGAAGTTCCAGGAAGGTATCGATGTCGTCCCGCTTGGCGTCCGGGATGCGGTCGGGATCGAGGCCGATAGCCCTCATGGCATCAGCCATCGTTTCGTCGGCATACCCCTTCATCTTTTCCGCGGTGCCGGGCGCGATATGGCCGGTGATGGCGCTGGACCCCCAGAAATTCGTGGTGGGGAAGCGGCTGCTTTCCTCCTCGCAGAAGGCGACCGCTTCGAGCGTGCGCTTGGGCCGTCCGAATTGCTCCTTGAGCGCCCGGATCGCGATCAATGCGGCCAGAAGGCCGAGCGCGCCGTCGTAACGTCCTCCGGGGCGTTGTGTATCGATGTGCGAGCCGGACACGATGGACTTGCCGCCCGCCGAGCCTTTCAGCACGCCCCAGACATTGCCCACCGCATCGTGGCGGGCCGTAAGGCCGGCCTCTTCGCACCACGCCGCGAATTGTTTCGTCGCGCCGATCCACGCCGGCGAATACACGGTCCGCCACACGCCGGTCTCGCCGTGCGCGCCGAACTTGGCCAGCTCCATGATGTAGCGCTCGACCAGCGCCGGATCGATTTTGATCTGCATGGGACCATTCTGCGCTAGTATTCAAATCGGGCCAACAGGGCAGGCCAAGAAGGAGGAATGCATGATCCGGGCTGTTGTGGTCGCTGGTCTCCTCGGTTTGGCCGCGGGGCCTGCCGCGGCGCAGGCCGGCGATGCCTGCGAGGTTGGGCGCACCTACATCGACCTTGTCCAGAAACGGGAATTCGCCGCCGTCGCCGGCCTCTTCGCGCCCGACGCGGTGGTCTACGCGCCGACGGGGAAGGTCTATCGCGGCGCCGCCGAGATCAGGCGGTTCTACACCGTCGAAGCCGCGAAGCTCACGGGACTGGTCGTGCGCCCGCAAGGTTTCGTCGGCAGCGCGACGGAATGTTATTTCGAGATCTGGGCGCGTGCGAAGAAGGATGCGGACGGCGTCTATGTGCTCGATCCCGATGGCGAGTTCGTGCGCAACGCCATCGACCACTTCACGCTCGACGGGCAGGGCCGTGTCATCGAGATGGTCGCGCACAGCGCGCCCACCGCGAACATGTTCAAAGGGAGCGGCGCGCGGCCTTAGCGCCCAGGTTTAGCGCGCCGATGTAAACCTGCGTTAATTAACGGGCCGGGCGGTCTACCTATGATGAGGGATGCCCAAATCGCGTAAGCCTCCCGTTGTCCTGACCGCTGCGCAAAAAGAGCAATCTTTGCTCAGCCGCGCGGGAAATCTCCGCGCGATCGCGGCCAGCTCGCGTGATCCGTCTGCGCGCAAAGTGCTGCTCGCGCGGGCCGAGGAGTGGGAAAGGCGGGCGTACGCGGTCCGGGCCGATGCGGCGTCGCCGCCCACGGAATCTTCCGAGCCGGCGTGACGGGCCTAAATCGAACGGCCTCCTGCGGCGCCTTTTAGGACACTGTCCGGATGCCGCCGCCGGCCGGAATTTTCGATTGTCTATCGCGCGGCGCGTTCAGGCCGCGGCGCGGTTTCATCCGTTGCCACCGGCTTATCCGGATGGATGATGTACGCGCGGGCGAACTGCACGTCGATGGCGGCCGACAGGGCGGTGTTGTGCCCTTTCTCGTCCGGATAGCCATCGGCCAGCTTGGCGAACAGGCGCCACAGCGACGGCGAGGACAACTGGCCATAATTGGTGTGGTGCGTGGACCAGCCGGAGTTCATCTGCAGGTACCACGCCCAAGCGTCCGCATAGCCGCCGATATAGCCTTGCGCATAGTCGCCGGTCAGTTTCAGTTGAAAACGCGCGCCCTTCATCACATGCACGCCCGTGGAATCGAACGCGATGGTCAGCGGCAGCCGTAGATCGGCGGTTTCCGTCGTCAGCGTCCCGTCGACGATCTTGCCCTTGAACGTGCTGATGAACTCCTTGCCGAAGCGCGCGTCGACCCGCTGCGTGCCGCCCGGAAGGAAGTTGTTGCCGGTCGCGTCGGCCAGAAGATTGTCGAGGCCGCGGTACGTCGTGACCGTCACGTCCGGATCGTTGGCCAGATCGTCCACGTCGGTGATTTCGATCAGGACCCGGTTGAAATTGTTGCGCCGTGCGGCATTGCCTTCGAAGAAGGTCATGTAGGGCTGCGAATTGTTGTAGCCCGCGATACAGCCGATCGCGCGGTACAGCTGGTTGTCGATGCCTTTCTCGCCGTCCGGGCTCACGAAGTCGTTCGGTCCGGTCTTGCCGTCGAGATTGAGGCCCTTGCTGACCTTGCCCTCGACCTGGCGATATTCGTACGGCTCCGGCGTCAGCGTCGGATGCCAGGTTTCGCCTTCCCACTTCAATTGTGTGTCGATCACCGAGCGCTGCACGCCGTCTTCCGGATACAGGATCTTGAACTGTTCGCGCTCGCCGTCGTTGACGCCGTGCGGGCATTCCTGCTTGGCGCCGGGCGTGCGGTAGATCGACCACTCGCGCAAGGTCATCACATAGCCAATCGTACGGTTCGTGATGCCGGCCTTGGCTTGTTCCGCGGCGAAGGAGTCCCCGGCGCCGAGGGCGCCGAAAGCGAGCGAGGCAAGCGCTACGCCGAACCGGTATTTCATGGCCTTCTCCGTGGGATCGTCTGTGAACCCCAGTCTATCAAGCTGTTGGTCGAGTTGCCCTAAAATGTTTTTTAGCGCCGCCAAACAATAGCGTCTGCAACGGGTTACACATCTATTTGCCGTAGGCGTGACCGTCCCGGCCCTCTATGCTCCCAGAAGGTCTAAACCGAGGAACAAGCTATGAAGCGTTTTGGGTACGTCGCGGCGGCAACAGCCTTGCTCGCGTCCGGTGGCATGGTGTCGATGGCTCACGCCCAGGCCGAACGTTACCGTCCGCCGGTGGCCGACCTCGAAGCCTATTCGCCGGAACCGCTTCCGCCGGGCTTTTCCGTCCAGCACACCGACGTCGACGGCCCGGTGTTCGTCGATCAGAACGGCATGACTCTTTATAGCTGGCCGCTGAACAATCTGCGCAACGGCAATGCCGGCGACCGCAAGGACGAACCGTCTTCTTGCGCCAACGAAAAGCGGACGGTGACCACCGGCCTCATGAGTTCCTATCCGGGTGGCCTCTTGCTGCCCGATCTCGAAACCCGCCCGACCTGCCAGGAGGCGTGGCCGCCGGTGTACGCCGCCGATGATGCGAAGCCTGTCGGCAAATGGAAGATCGTCCAAAACGCCGACGGCAAGAAGCAGTGGACCTACGAAGGCCTGCCTGTGTACCGCTCCGCGCTCGATCATAAGCCGGGCGATGTCGTTGGCTCATCGCGCCGTTGGAACCGCGGTGATTCGGGTTCGCATCGCGAGATCATCGGCCCGTCCCCCGACGCGCCGCCCGCCTTCGTCGTCCGCACTGTCGCCACCGGGCGCATCCTTTCCACCGACGTCGGTGGAAAGGATGCGCCCGGTGGCGACAGTGCGGACGACGAAGGCGGGCGGCGCGTCGGGGGACGGGCCGATGATCTCGCGATGCGAACCCGAATCACCGCGGTTCCAACGGCGCGATGAGCCAACGACATCGCCCGGCTTATGATCGAGCGCGGAGCGGTACACAGGCAGGCCTTCGTAGGTCCACTGCTTCTTGCCGTCGGCGTTTTGGACGATCTTCCATTTGCCGACAGGCTTCGCATCATCGGCGGCGTACACCGGCGGCCACGCCTCCTGGCAGGTCGGGCGGGTTTCGAGATCGGGCAGCAAGAGGCCACCCGGATAGGAACTCATGAGGCCGGTGGTCACCGTCCGCTTTTCGTTGGCGCAAGAAGACGGTTCGTCCTTGCGGTCGCCGGCATTGCCGTTGCGCAGATTGTTCAGCGGCCAGCTATAAAGAGTCATGCCGTTCTGATCGACGAACACCGGGCCGTCGACGTCGGTGTGCTGGACGGAAAAGCCCGGCGGAAGCGGTTCCGGCGAATAGGCTTCGAGGTCGGCCACCGGCGGACGGTAACGTTCGGCCTGGGCGTGAGCCATCGACACCATGCCACCGGACGCGAGCAAGGCTGTTGCCGCCGCGACGTACCCAAAACGCTTCATAGCTTGTTCCTCGGTTTAGACCTTCTGGGAGCATAGAGGGCCGGGACGGTCACGCCTACGGCAAATAGATGTGTAACCCGTTGCAGACGCTATTGTTTGGCGGCGCTAAAAAACATTTTAGGGCAACTCGACCAACAGCTTGATAGACTGGGGTTCACAGACGATCCCACGGAGAAGGCCATGAAATACCGGTTCGGCGTAGCGCTTGCCTCGCTCGCTTTCGGCGCCCTCGGCGCCGGGGACTCCTTCGCCGCGGAACAAGCCAAGGCCGGCATCACGAACCGTACGATTGGCTATGTGATGACCTTGCGCGAGTGGTCGATCTACCGCACGCCCGGCGCCAAGCAGGAATGCCCGCACGGCGTCAACGACGGCGAGCGCGAACAGTTCAAGATCCTGTATCCGGAAGACGGCGTGCAGCGCTCGGTGATCGACACACAATTGAAGTGGGAAGGCGAAACCTGGCATCCGACGCTGACGCCGGAGCCGTACGAATATCGCCAGGTCGAGGGCAAGGTCAGCAAGGGCCTCAATCTCGACGGCAAGACCGGACCGAACGACTTCGTGAGCCCGGACGGCGAGAAAGGCATCGACAACCAGCTGTACCGCGCGATCGGCTGTATCGCGGGCTACAACAATTCGCAGCCCTACATGACCTTCTTCGAAGGCAATGCCGCACGGCGCAACAATTTCAACCGGGTCCTGATCGAAATCACCGACGTGGACGATCTGGCCAACGATCCGGACGTGACGGTCACGACGTACCGCGGCCTCGACAATCTTCTGGCCGACGCGACCGGCAACAACTTCCTTCCGGGCGGCACGCAGCGGGTCGACGCGCGCTTCGGCAAGGAGTTCATCAGCACGTTCAAGGGCAAGATCGTCGACGGGACGCTGACGACGGAAACCGCCGATCTACGGCTGCCGCTGACCATCGCGTTCGATTCCACGGGCGTGCATGTGATGAAGGGCGCGCGTTTTCAACTGAAACTGACCGGCGACTATGCGCAAGGCTATATCGGCGGCTATGCGGACGCTTGGGCGTGGTACCTGCAGATGAACTCCGGCTGGTCCACGCACCACACCAATTATGGCCAGTTGTCCTCGCCGTCGCTGTGGCGCCTGTTCGCCAAGCTGGCCGATGGCTATCCGGACGAGAAAGGGCACAACACCGCCCTGTCGGCCGCCATCGACGTGCAGTTCGCCCGCGCGTACATCATCCATCCGGATAAGCCGGTGGCAACGGATGAAACCGCGCCGCGGCCTGAACGCGCCGCGCGATAGACAATCGAAAATTCCGGCCGGCGGCGGCATCCGGACAGTGTCCTAAAAGGCGCCGCAGGAGGCCGTTCGATTTAGGCCCGTCACGCCGGCTCGGAAGATTCCGTGGGCGGCGACGCCGCATCGGCCCGGACCGCGTACGCCCGCCTTTCCCACTCCTCGGCCCGCGCGAGCAGCACTTTGCGCGCAGACGGATCACGCGAGCTGGCCGCGATCGCGCGGAGATTTCCCGCGCGGCTGAGCAAAGATTGCTCTTTTTGCGCAGCGGTCAGGACAACGGGAGGCTTACGCGATTTGGGCATCCCTCATCATAGGTAGACCGCCCGGCCCGTTAATTAACGCAGGTTTACATCGGCGCGCTAAACCTGGGCGCTAAGGCCGCGCGCCGCTCCCTTTGAACATGTTCGCGGTGGGCGCGCTGTGCGCGACCATCTCGATGACACGGCCCTGCCCGTCGAGCGTGAAGTGGTCGATGGCGTTGCGCACGAACTCGCCATCGGGATCGAGCACATAGACGCCGTCCGCATCCTTCTTCGCACGCGCCCAGATCTCGAAATAACATTCCGTCGCGCTGCCGACGAAACCTTGCGGGCGCACGACCAGTCCCGTGAGCTTCGCGGCTTCGACGGTGTAGAACCGCCTGATCTCGGCGGCGCCGCGATAGACCTTCCCCGTCGGCGCGTAGACCACCGCGTCGGGCGCGAAGAGGCCGGCGACGGCGGCGAATTCCCGTTTCTGGACAAGGTCGATGTAGGTGCGCCCAACCTCGCAGGCATCGCCGGCCTGCGCCGCGGCAGGCCCCGCGGCCAAACCGAGGAGACCAGCGACCACAACAGCCCGGATCATGCATTCCTCCTTCTTGGCCTGCCCTGTTGGCCCGATTTGAATACTAGCGCAGAATGGTCCCATGCAGATCAAAATCGATCCGGCGCTGGTCGAGCGCTACATCATGGAGCTGGCCAAGTTCGGCGCGCACGGCGAGACCGGCGTGTGGCGGACCGTGTATTCGCCGGCGTGGATCGGCGCGACGAAACAATTCGCGGCGTGGTGCGAAGAGGCCGGCCTTACGGCCCGCCACGATGCGGTGGGCAATGTCTGGGGCGTGCTGAAAGGCTCGGCGGGCGGCAAGTCCATCGTGTCCGGCTCGCACATCGATACACAACGCCCCGGAGGACGTTACGACGGCGCGCTCGGCCTTCTGGCCGCATTGATCGCGATCCGGGCGCTCAAGGAGCAATTCGGACGGCCCAAGCGCACGCTCGAAGCGGTCGCCTTCTGCGAGGAGGAAAGCAGCCGCTTCCCCACCACGAATTTCTGGGGGTCCAGCGCCATCACCGGCCATATCGCGCCCGGCACCGCGGAAAAGATGAAGGGGTATGCCGACGAAACGATGGCTGATGCCATGAGGGCTATCGGCCTCGATCCCGACCGCATCCCGGACGCCAAGCGGGACGACATCGATACCTTCCTGGAACTTCACGTCGAGCAAGGCCCGATCCTCGAGCACGGCGGGTATCAGGTCGCCGTGGTCGACGCGATCACGGGCCTGCGCCATTACCGCGTGACACTGACCGGCACACAAAATCATGCCGGCGCCTTCCCGATGGACCTGCGTCAGGACCCCATGGCGGGCTTCGCCGAGATCGCGGCCGGCGTGATCGACACGGCGACGAAAATGGGGCGGCCCGCCGTCACGACCATCGGCCGCGTGATGGTGGAGCCCAACTTCCCCGCCGTGGTGCCCGGCAAAGTGAACTTCGTGATCGACGCGCGTCACCCGGACCCGAAAGCGCGCCTGGAAATGTACGCGCGGCATGAAGCGCTCATGAAAGAGGTCGCGGCGCGGCGCGGGCTCAAGATCGAATGGGACGTCGCGGTCAATCATGAGCCCTGTCTGTCGGACCCGGGCCTCGTGCAGACGCTGCAGGATGCGGCGAAAGCGCAAGGTATCCCGGCGATGACCATGCCGAGCGGCGCGGGCCACGATTCACAGGAAATGGCGTCGATCGCGAAGGTGGCGATGGTGTTCGTGCGCAGCAAGGATGGACGCAGCCACACGATCGAGGAATTCTCCTCGATCGAGGATATCGTGGCCGGTATCCGCGTGCTCGCCGCGGCGATGCACGCGCTGGCTTATTAGCGCGCCCGCAGCTTCGCCGTCGCCGCCCCGTCGACCTTACCGGCGGCGATCACGACCCCATAGTGATCGCGTGCGATTTCCACCGTAATCAGACCATCGAGCACATTATCAAGCACGGCTTCGGCCCGGCGCTTGAACGGATCGCCGTAACCGCCGCCTGACGGTCCATAGGTCACGATGCGGTCGCCGTTCCTCGCCTTCTGGTAAGGCTCCTTCGAAGGCAACGCCGCCGACTTGCCTTGGCTCTCGTGCTGGAGCGAAGCCGGCGTGCCATCGATGCCGCCGTCGAAGCCCCACGGGCTGTACTTCACGCCGTCGCCTTCGATGGAGAATCCGCCGTCACTGAGATAGGTGAATTCGCGCACCGTCCCGATGCCGCCGCGCCATTCGCCGGGCGCGACAACGCCTTCGCGCAGCTCGTAGCGGTCCACGCGCAGCGGCAGATGGGATTCGATGTCCTCGATCGGGTTATTGCGGGTATTGGCGTAGAGCGTATCGACCGCGTCCATGCCGTCCATGCCGTAGCGGCCGCCATAGCTGCCTTCGAGGATCTCCATGTGGACCCACGGCTGATCGTTCACCGCGCCGGAGAACGCGATGACGCGCAGGTTGCCGATGCCGGCGCTGACCTGCCTCGGCACCGCGGGCGCGAGCGCCTTCATCACCGTGTCGGCGACGGCATTGCCGGGACAGAAGCGCGCGATGACCGGCGCCGGGAAAATCGGGTTCGCGAGGCAGCCTTTCGGCGCGACGATCTTGATGGGACGCGTGAGTCCGCTGTTCTGCGGGATGTTTCCGTAGGTGGCGCTATCGAGAAGGATCGAGCGCACGGTCATCCAGATGGCGCAGTCGACGGTGCCGATCAGCGGCATATTGATGGGACGGTCGGAAACCTGCGGCGCGGTGCCGGCGAGATCGACCGTCATTTCCTCACCCGCGACCGTGATTGTCACGGCGATGGGAAGGTCGCGGCGGGCGGGGTCCGGATCGTCGATATAACCGTCGATGAAGGTCTTTGCGCTGTAGACGCCGTCCGGAATCGCGGCGATGGCGGCGCGCATCAACCGCTCGGAGTAATCCATCAGGTCTTCGCAGGCATTTTTGACCGTTGCCCGGCCGTAACGCTTCACAAGATCGAGAAAGCGTTGCGCCCCGATTTGAGCCGCCGAAATCTGCGCTTCCATATCGCCGACGACGAGATCGGAGATACGGATGTTGTCGCGCATGATGTGCCAGACCATCTCGTTGCGCTTGCCCTGCTCGATCACCTTGATGGCCTTGAACTGAAGGCCTTCGGCGTAGGTGTCGACGGCATCGACGATGCCGCAACTGCCCGGCGTATGGGCGCCGATATCGAGGTGGTGCGCCGTGGTCATCGAGAATCCCAGGAGCTCGCCGCCGTCGAACACCGGCACCGCGAAGCCGACATCGGGGCCGTGCGAGGCGCCGCCGTACGGGTCGTTGTGCATGATGACGTCGCCGGGACGGATCGTTTCGCCGCGCGCTTTCAGCCGCTCGAGGATGCCGCGGATGTAGCCGGGGATCGGGCCGGACTGGAGCGGCGTACTCATTTTGCATTCGCAGAGCTGGCGGCCCTCCGCATCGGTGAGCGCCGCGCCGAAGTCCTCGGACTCACGGATGATGCTCGAATAGCTCATCCGCATGAGTTTGTGGCCCATCTCGATAGCGATATTCTCGAGCGCGCCCTGGATGACGGCGCCGGTGATGGCGTCAACGCGGGTTGCGGGCAGCCTGTGATTGGACTTGAGGACGGTATCCATCACTTTCCTCCGTCGCGAGCCTGGGCCCGGGTCAGAATGAGATTACCAATCTTATCGTTCGCGGCAATCCAGCCGGGCGGAACGACGGTGGTGCTGTCTTTCTGCAGGACAATCGCGGGCCCTTCGAACGAGACCCCGACCGGCAACCGGTCGCGCCGGTAGAACGCCGTCTCCAGGGGCTTCAATTCGGAGCCGACTCGGAAGACGCACGCCCCTGTCCGCACCCTCGCTTTTTCGAGGCTCGTGCCCTGGGGCGCCGTGAGGGTCTTGATCTTCGGCATGGCCCCGGCGCCGCTGAGACGGATGTTCACCACCTCGATGGCATTGGCGCGGAAGCAATGCCCGTACTCGCGCTGATGGGCGTCGTGGAACCGGTCCCACACCAACGCGAGCGCCCGTTCGTCGAGTTCACCGTCCGGGAAGGCGATCTTGAGTTCATAACCTTGACCGACATAACGCAGATCGCCGTCGCGCACGAACGTCACCTTGTCGATGTTGTCGGCGGCGAATTGTTTGCGCAGCTGGTCTTCCATGGCGCGGAAGTCGGCGTTCATGCGCTTGAGATCGACCTTGCCGCTGACCTGAAATTGGGTGCGGATGGCGTCGTACTTGAGGTCAGTGGTCAGAAGCCCCATCGCCGAGGTGATGCCGGGATACGGCGGGACGATGACCTCGGGGATCTCGAGCATCATCGCGACTTCGGCGCCGTGGAGCGGCCCCGCGCCGCCGAACGCGACCAGCGCGAACTCGCGCGGATCGATGCCCTTCTGGACGGTGCGGGAGCGGATGGCATTGGCCATGTTGGAATTGATGACGGTGAGCACGCCCTCGGCGGCTTCGCGTTTATCCATGCCAAGGCTTTGCGCGAGGTCCTCGATGACGCGGTGCGCGGGCGAGGACTCCAGTTTCATCGACCCGCCCAGGAATTCGTTCACATCGAGGCGGCCCAAGACGACGTTCGCGTCGGTCACGGTGGGCTGGCCGCCGCCTTTGCCATATGCAGCGGGCCCGGGCACGGCGCCGGCGCTGCGCGGCCCGACTTTGAACGCGCCGCCCTGGTCGATATAGGCGATGGAACCGCCGCCCGCGCCGATGGTGTGGATGTCGATCATCGGGAGCAGCAGCGGAAAGCCTGCAATGGAGGACGAACGCGGGTCCGTTTCGACAAACCGGCCATCGACGACGATCCCGATATCCGCGCTCGTACCGCCGATATCGAAGGTGATGAGTTTCGAGCGGCCGCTCAGACCGCCGATCCAGGCCCCGCCGAGCACGCCGGCCGCGAGGCCGGACAGCAGCGTGATGACCGGTTTGTCGGCGACCATCGCGGGCGTCGCAACGCCGCCGTTGGACGCCATGATGCGCACATCGGCTTTGACCTTCGCGTCCTTCAGCGCGCCGTCGAGACGGCGGATGTAGGTATCCATCTTCGGGCCGATGAAAGCGCACAGGCAAGCGGTGGTGAACCGTTCGAACTCGCGGAATTGCGGCGACACGGAGGATGAGGTGGTGACGAACACACCGGGCATCTCTTCCTGGAGGATTTCCTTCGCGCGGTCCTCATGCACGGGACTGAGGTACGAGAAAAGGAAGCATACGGCGACGGCTTGTATACCTTCGGCCTTCAACGCCCTGGCCGCGGCACGCACGGCCGCTTCGTCAAGAGCCTCGAGTTCAGCGCCCCGCGGCGGGACAAGGCGGCCTTTGACCACCTTTCTGTGGCGCCGCTTCACCAGCGGACGGTTCTGCCACGGCAGTTCCTGCATGATGGAGTAGTGCTCGACGCGCTGGTGGCGCGCGATATGAATGATGTCGCGGAAACCCTGATTGGTGACCATCCCGGTCTCGGCGCCCTTGTGCTCAAGAACGGCATTGGTCGCCGTGGTCGTCCCGTGCAGAAGGAAAGCGATGGTCGCGGGATCGACCTTCGCGATACCGCACAATTCCAAGGTCCCTTGCACGATCGCGCGGGAGGGATCGTCCGGCGTGGTGGAGACTTTATGGACGGCCAGGTCGCCCGAGGCCATGTCGCAATAGACAAGGTCGGTGAAAGTCCCGCCGACATCGACGCCAATGATCTTCATTGTACGTGCGCTCCCCCGGATGCGTTGGTAAAGACGATATCCCGGCGGAAATGCGGGCGTCGAGGCGGAAAAGGGCGATATAACGGGGCCATGGATACGAGCGAAATCATCAAAACGGCGCGGGACATGCTGGCGCGCGAACAGGCCCAGCAGGCGCTCGATCTCATCGGGCCGGTCGTGCCGCGGGAGCAGCGGAATATCGAGCTTCTGCGGGTCCTTGCGGAAACGCTGATGGACCTCGACCGCCCCGCCGACGCAACCACGGTATATCAGGGGATCCTGGGCATCGACCCCACCCACGCCGAAGCCACGGCCAAGGTGCAAGACGCCATCGCGGCGATGGAAATGCTGCTGAAGCTGGCATCAAACGCCGACGATCTGCGCGCCTGGGACGAGGCCCGCGAGAACTACGAAGCGGTACTGCATCAATACCCGCTGGCGATCCTCGCGCTGACACGCCTCCTGGCGATGGACGGCTTCGAGGGACGGCTCGGCGACGCCGACCGGCATGAGCGTTTCCTGATCCGCGCTCTAAAGACGATCGATCTCCTGACCATCCACCACAACAACCTGGCCATGATCGCATACCAGGCGATCATGCGGCCGTTGACGCCGTCGGTCGAGAAGGCCGTCACGACGGCCCTCAATACACAGATTGCCACCCTCGCCGCCGCGTTTGGGCCTCTCGCCACGGCGCAGCCTAAATCCACCGGGCGCCTTCGCGTCGGGTACCTGTCCAACAATTTTAGAGATCATCCCATCGGCCACGTCACCAGCGCGCTTTTCGCCGCGCACGACCGCGCCAAGATCGAGGCCCACGTCTTTTATTACCCCGCGGGCGACGCCAATCCGTACACCGACCAGATCAAGGCCGGCGCCGAACGATTCCACGTCGAACGAGAACCGGCCGCGATGTTGCGCGCGATCGCGCGCGAGAACCTGGATATCCTTGTCTATCTCGACGGCTATATGACGACCTTCCTATTGCCGGTCATCGCGCGGCGCCCCGCTCCGATTCAAGTGTACTGGCTGGGCCACGCCGGAGGATGCGAGATCGACGGCATAGATTATATCCTCGCCGACGAGACCGTGATCCCACACGGCGAGGAAGCCTTTTACCGGGCAAAGACGGTACGCGTGCCGGGAACCTATCATCCCGCTTCGCCGCATCCGATCGGCCCGGACATTTCGCGCGCCGAAGCAGGCCTGCCGGAGCGCGGCTTCGTGTTCTGCGCCTTCAACAATCCGGAAAAAATCGATACGCCGACATTCGATCTGTGGATGCGCATCCTGCGCCGCGTGCCGGAGAGCGTCCTCTGGCTTTCGATCACACAAAGCAAAAGCATCGTTGAGAATCTGCGCAAAGAAGCCGAATCGCGCGGCATTAAAGGCGACCGGCTGGTGTTTGCCGCGCGCGTGCCGGATAAGAGCGTTCATTTCGCGCGCCATCGCCACGCCGGCCTGTTCCTCGATACGCTCGGGCTCAACGCATCGACCACGGCGCTGGACGCCCTGTGGGCCGGCCTGCCGGTACTTACTGTTACAGGCCCGCGTTTCGCGTCACGGATCGCGACCTCCTTCCTCAAAGCGCTGGATATGCCCGATTTGATCTGCCGCAACGCGCTGGAGTTCGAGGAACGGGCCGTCACCCTGGCCACCAAGGCGTCGGCGCTCACGGCCGCACGGGATCGCCTCGCGACCAATCTTACTTCGCAGCCTCTCTTTCAGATCGAGACGTTCTGCCGCAAACTGGAGGCCGCGCTGATCGGCATCGCCGCCAGTCATCGCGGATAGACCGGGCACGGAAACGGACGTAATCTCCGCGTCGATCTCAGTCTCGGGACCCCACCGCGCGCGTATCTGGGGGAATAGGTCGTTCCATGCTCATCAATTGCATCGCCTATAAAGACGGTAAGAAGCTGGCCGAAATCCCGGTCGGGGATATCAGCAAGTATCTCGCCATTCCCGACGCCTTCGTCTGGGTCGCCCTGAAAGACGCGACCAACGAAGAGTTGGAGGAAATGCGCGTCGAGTTCGGTTTGCACGAACTTGCGGTCGAGGATGCCCGCAACGGCCACCAGCGGCCGAAAATCGAGGAGTACGGCGATTCCATCTTCGCGGTGTTTCACCTGGTGGAAGAGATCGGCACGGAAATCAATGTCGGCGAAGTGGCCGTGTTCGTCGGCAACAACTATGTCTTGTCTGTCCGTAACGGCAGCCAAAGAAGTTTTGTGGGCATCCGCGACCGCGCCGAGCGCGAACCGCACCTTCTGAAACACGGCTCCGGCTTCGTGCTGTACGCCCTGATGGACGCGGTGGTCGACCGCTATTTTCCCATCATCGATATGCTCGAGACGGAACTTGAAACCATCGAAGAGGCCATCTTCGCGAAAGGACTAGCGCGCCAGAATACCGAGCGCCTTTATGCCCTGAAGCAGAAGGTGATGGTGATGAAACACGCCGTGTTCCCGCTGATGGAAGCCAGCGGCAAGCTGTACGGCGGGCGCGTGCCGCTGGTGTGCTACAACACGCAAGAATACTTCCGCGATGTGTACGACCATCTGACGCGGCTGAACTCGTCCCTCGACAGTTTGCGCGATACGATTGGAGCCGCGCTCCAAGCCAATCTGGCCATGGTGACCATCGAAGACAACGAGGTAACCAAGCGCCTTGCGGCCTGGGCGGGTATGTTCGCGGTTCCGACGGCCTTTGCGGGCTTGTGGGGCATGAACTTCAAGCACATGCCTGAACTCGAATGGTACTACGGCTATCCCATGGCGCTTTTCATCATCGCCGGCGCCTGCGCCTTCCTTTACTGGCGCTTCAAGAAGTCGGGCTGGCTCTAACCAACCCGAGCTTGAATCCGACTCCGCCCGCTACGGCTCGTTGCCGGTATCGGGCGTGATTGCCGCGTCCATCGCCTTGTTGAGCAGCATGTAAAGCTTACCCATGTCGGAGGTGGAGAAGGTCGTGGTGAGCACCTCCGCACGGTCGGTGGCGCGGGCGTGTTTGACCAGGGCCGAATACTCCTTGAGATAGCGCATGACGTACGAGCGGAACTTCTCGTCGGCCTTGTACTTTTGCTGGATGGCTTCGAACTTCTGGCGGCTGAGAGTCTTGGTGATGTGGCGCAGGAACACCGCCTGGTCGCCCTTGTAATAGCGCTTCCACAGTTCTTCCTCGACGCTGGGCTGGAAGATACGGGCGATATCCACGGCGATGGAGTGCAACTGCTCGATGACATAGGTCGTGTTCTCGAGGAACTTGCCGGTGTGCGCGCGGTCGTGCACGTCCTCGAGTTGTTTTGCTGTGTCGGCGGCCTTCGTGGCCGAGACCATGAGCTGGTCGACCTGACGGGCGAAGACCTGACCGGCCTTTCCGGTCTGCTCGGTGATGCCGTTGGACGCCTCGACAAGACTGTCGGCGTGTTTGCGCAGGGTCTTGAGAACAACTTCGACACGGTTGACGGCTTCGTCGGCCGATTTGCCGAGCGTGAGGAGTTGCTGCCGGAACGCCTCGCCCGTGGCGCGCGTGCCGCCGGCGATCTTTTCCGACGTATCGGCGAACTCGCCCAGGGACTGACGCATCTTGTCGCCGGCCACCGCGACCTGCGCGGCGCCGCGGTTGGTGGCGTCCTCGAAATCGAGCATGAGCTTTTGGAGCGCATCGCGGAAGCCGTTGAGGCGCACCTGCGCGTCGTCCGCCGTGGAATCGATATTGGCCGCGCGTTGGCGCAGACCGTCGCCGACCATAGCCATGACATCGGTGGCGCGCGAGGCGGCTTTATCGATGGATGAGACGTGATCGTTGAAGTCTTCGGAGGCGTTCTTCATCCGCGCCGAGGCGACGTCGGACGCCGACCGCAGAGAATCCTTCACGGTATCGAGCTGATTGAGGACCGACTGCATATCCTTCGAAACGTTGCTCGCGACGGATGACAACGAAGACACCTCCGCGCCGATCTCGCGGCTGACGTCCTTGGTCTTGGCGACCGAGTGCGAAACGGTGTCTGAGACTTTTTGCGAGGTCGCTTCCAGGGATTCGCGGATGGACTCCAGCTCTTTGGTGACACGGGCCGAGAGTTGCATAAGCTCGGACGAGTTCTGGCTGAGGACGTCCGACATCGAGCGGACGTGCGACAGCACCTGCTCCGACGTCGAACCCATCTGGCGCGCCTGCTGGGCCAGCGCGGTTTCGCTGAGTTTCACATGGGTCGTGAGCGTATTGGCGGCCATTTCGACTTCGTCGTTCTGGCGGCGCAGGGTGTCGCGGATATTGTCCGCCTGCACGGAGGCACGGGTCGCGGAGTTCGCAAGCTGCTCGGCATGCTCGCGCACGCGCGCGCCGACCGTATCGATCTTCTGGATGACGGTATCGGAGATCTGTCCCATGGCCTCGGCGCGGCCAATCGCGACGGCCGACGCCTTCTCGAGATCGGCGGTGGCGCGTTCGAACTTCTCGGTGACGATTCTGGAACGGAGATTGAATTCGTCGGCGGAGGCCTGGAGACGGTTCTCGACGCGGTCGGCCGCTTCGCCCACCGTATCGGCCTGCTTCTTGACCATGCTTTCGACGGTACGAAGCTTGGCGACCGCGCCGTCGGACGCGGCGCTGAGTTCCTTGGTCTGGATCGCGAGGGCCTCCTCGACGATCTTCACGCGGCTGAGCACGCGCTCCATGACCTGATCGAGGTTCGCGGTTTGCTGGCCGAGGCGCATATTGACCTTGGTGGCCTGGTCTTCAATCCGGTCGCCGGCCGCCGCGAGTTCGCTACGTTGACGATCGAAAAGATGCTCAAGGCCGCCCGCCTTGCTGGAAAGGTTATCGGCGATCTCGCCGACAACGGCTTCCGCGCGCTTGGCGGCCTCCTCGACCTGTTCGGCATTGGCGGCGACGGCCTTGCCCATTTCATTGGCATAGTGTCTCGCGGCCTCGCCGGCTTTCGCCAGCGATTTTTCCTGCTCGTTGAGTTGCTGCGCGATCGCGGCGCTTTGGCCGCGGGCCCGTTCGGTCGCCGTGGACAAACTGTTCACCTGACCGGCGAGGGTCTGGCCCATGCTGTGTACTTCGGCCAGGGTCTTCTGACTGGCCGAGCGGATGAATTCGTGTTGGCGGCGCAGCCCGTCTTCGATCTTGAGATTCACGTCGGCCGCAGAATCAATCACCGCCTGAAGCTTTGTCACCTGATCGGTCACCGCGGCGGCGGCCGAAGTCGCGCCCGCTTCCAAGGTCCCCGTCACGGTCGCAAGCTTCTCGGTGTCGCGCAGGAATCCAGACTGCAGTTTCTGCATCTGACGTACGGCGGTCTCGCTCGCCGCGACGAGCGCGTTTGCCTGGGCGCGCAGAGATTCCGAAATCGCGTTCACGCGCGCTTCGCCCTCGGCCGACGGATACGTGAGCTGTGCAAGATGGGCGCGGAGCGCGGCGCTCTCGCGGCGCAGCTCGCGGCCGCGATCGAGATATGCGATGACCACCCACAGGAAGGCGAGCGGCAGCACGAACGTCGCGGTAAGGCTACCGAACTGGTCGGGCAGAAGGGTGAACAACTGCCCCCAGCCGACGGCCACGGTGATGTAGATGGCGAATATCGCGCCCCACGCGCCGGAGATCACGGCACCGGCGAGGACGGATTTACCGGCCTCGTGCCACCAGCTTGCGGCGGGCGGCGCCTGCGGCGCCGGCGCCGCGCCGAGCTCCGACGGCGTTTCGGGAATCGCAGGAATACCGGCCACACCCGGCGGCGCTTTCAGGCCGAAGGGCGGCTTCTTGATGCGCGCGGCGCGCGACGACTTGTTCTCGACATGGATCGGCGCATCGGAATCGACCGCGCCGTCATCGTGAAGATCCTGAGCCATCGGTACCTGTCCCCGTCCCGGCCTCATTCAGACGTTCACGCCGGGCTCATATTAATGAGTGCGGGCGTGCATTATCGCAGGCCCGATCCACCAGCCTGCAGAGTAAGGCCACGAACGTTAAGAAAGTGTGGGGAGGGCCCCGGGCTCGGCACCGGAGCCCGCTCATGCCCATCGCTACCGCGCAAAATCCGCGCGACCCGCAACGATCAAAAGCATCCCGCGCTATGCGCCGCGCGTTGGTTTTGCACCCGCGACACGCGCCACGGACGTAAAGCCCGACGCGTTCTCGTAATCGAAAATTGTTAAAAAAGTGTGTTCAAGCTGCCGGTCCGCGAAGGGGCTGTGTCTAAAAAGTCGCAATAAGGCGATAAAAATCAAAGCATTAACGAAATGTTAACGACCTCTCGCACTTCCCGGAAAAAGTTAATAAGATGCCCGCCTAAGTAGCATCTGCCGCAGAACGCGGTTCCATCACCTCCGAGAAGGAGGATCGAGCGCCTCCGTGATGGGGGGAATTCGAAGGGGAATCGCAATGAGCGACATCGCAGTCGGTTCTGCAACACGCACCAATATATCGTCGTTACAGCGCACGCAGTCGCTGATCGACGTCACACAAACACGTCTCGCCACCGGCCGCAGGGTCAACAGCGCGATCGACGACGCCGTGGCGTTCTTCACCGCGCGCAACCTGAACGACCGCGCCACCGACCTGACCAACATCAAAAGCACAATCGCGAACGGGGTGGGCATCGTTACAACCGCCGTCAAAGCCCTGGAGTCGATCGAAGCCCTCGTCTCGCAGATGAAAGCGTTGGCGCAGTCGGCGATCTCGGCTACGGACTCGGACTCGCGCGCGGCGCTCGCCAGCCAATTCAATGAACTTCGCAGCCAGGTCGACAACCTGGCGGAAGACGCCAGCTTCGACGGCGTCAACTTGCTCAAGAGCAGCACCGCGGCCTTCACCGGCGGCGGCGACGATCTGACCGTCAACTTCAACGAACGAACCGAAGCGTCCGCGCTCAATCAAGTCGTGATCGCGGGCTTGGCCAACACCGAGTACCAAAAGATCGTTCACGACGCCGTTGTCGCGACGGGGACCGCCGGCGACACGACGGTATGGGGCCAGACAGGCACCGCGGCGGTCACGGCCATCAACGCGGCGATCCGCGGCCTGGATTCGGCGCTAACGACCATCCGCACGTCCGCGCAGAGCTTCGGCAACAATGCTTCGTTGCTGGAGCTTCGCATGGACTTCACGCAGAGCATGATCAGCGCGCTGGCTTCGGGCGCCGCGCTGCTGGTGAATGCCGATCTCAACGAAGAATCGGCGAACCTTCTGTCGCTTCAAACGCGCCAGCAACTCGGCACGATCTCGCTGTCCATCGCGCAGCGGTCCGAACAGTCGATCTTCCGGTTGTTCTAGGGCGTTTTGACGTCAACGCGCCCTCGCGTTCCGCCGGGCCGCACGTTCTAAGGCGAACCGGCCCACCTCACCGGGACGCGCTCTCGGTCAAACCACAGGCATCGGTTGACTCGCATTCCTCGCCGTCTCGGCGAGGAATGCGAGCGCCTGCGCGAGTTCGTCGCGGCTGCGGGCCGCGCCGAGACACACACGTACGCCGCTCGGCGCGGCTCCCACCGCGAAAGCCGTATCGTTGACGACCGCCAATCCACGGTGCAGCGCGCCGTAAACGGGCGCCGACATCGGCAGCCAAATGTGATGCGCGTGCGGCTGAGACTTGTAGGGGATGCCTTTGAGGATTTTTGCGGCGAGCGCTTGGCGCCCGCGCGCTTCCGCACGGATCGCCTGGACGATCTTGTCGGCGATGCCGGTTTGCAGCCAATGCGTCGCCAACGCGACCATCAGCGGCGGCGGCATCAGGACCGTGGCCTGGAGCGCGTTGCGCATCGCCGCGGCGGCGGCCTCGCCGGGAACAAGCGCATATGAAACGCGCAGCGCCGGCGCGATGCACTTCGCGAGCCCGACCGCGAGATACGTCCGCTCAGGGATCAGCGCCGCAATGGGCGCAATACCAGGTTCGAGCGCACCGTACGCATCGTCTTCAATAAGAATCGCGTCGTTGCGGCGAATCACATCCGCCACAGCTTCGCGCCGCTGCGCGCCCATCGTCGCGGCCGTGGGGTTATGCTGCGTTGGCGTGAGATAAACGATTTTCGGCTTGTGCGCCTTGCAGGCCTTGGCGAGACCGTCGGGCAAGACCCCTTCGGCATCCATCGGAACGCCGATCAATCGCAAACCGAGCTGTGCCGCGGCGGCTTTAATGCCGGGGAACGTCAAGGCCTCGGTCACGATGGCGTCACCGCGGGACGTAAGCGCGAGAAGTGTATTGAAAATGATCGATTGATTCCCGGGCGCGATGACAAGCCGCGCCGCGTCCGCATGCGGCACACGCTTGCGCAGCCATTTGACGGCGGCCGCCGTGTCGTTCAGAGCGCCCCCGGCGCGCTGATAGTTGAGAAAGGCGCTGAAGCCATAATCGTCTTGAATGGACTTGAGCCCCTGCGCGATCCGGAGATCGAGATTGGCTTCCACCGGCTGCGGCGGAATGTTCATCGAAAGGTCGATCTTGGTAACGACCGGCGCATGTTTATTACGGGCGGTTGTTTCGGACACAAAAGTCCCCTGCCCCACCCGCGCATCGATCAGGCCGCGCCGGCGCGCTTCGCCATACGCGCGTGTAACAGTGGTGAGATCGACGCCGAGCGCTTTCGCAAGCGAACGATGGGTGGGCAAACGCTGGCCGCGCACAAGTCTGCCTCCCGCAATATCGGCTGCAAGTGCATCGACAATCCGTGTAAAAACCGGCCCGGACCATTCGGATAATGCAGGGACCCAATCCATACAATTTTCCCTATTGTCTTTGATTGTTTGGATACACCGTCGTTATTGTATGGATACTGATTGAGGTCAAGGAGTCGAGAGATGGCGCAGGAAAGACATTCGGTTTCGCTCGTGAGGGCCCTGGGACGCGGCCTCGCGATGAAGTGCCCAAGCTGCGGGGAAGGCCGCATGTTTGGCCGTTTCCTGAAGGTGCTCGATCGCTGCGACGTCTGCCGCGAAGAGCTTCACCATCATCAGGCCGACGACTACCCGGCCTACATCGTGATCTTCCTGATCGGCAAACTCGTGTTCGCCGGCGTCTTGATCGTGGAACTTGCCTACACCCCGCCCTACTGGGTGCATTTCACGCTGTGGATGCCCTTGGTGCTGTTCGGCGCGCTCGGCTTGCTGCAGCCCGTGAAAGGGTTCGTCGTAGCTCTTCAGTGGCATCTTGGACTGCACGGTTTCGAGGATGCGAAACATCGGCGCGCCGCGATGAGCGAGACCGCGGTGCGCGAACAGGCCAGCGCAGGATAACATCATGACCCGTCACGCGCTTTTTCACGCCGCATTCGTGAGCATCGCGTTATTGGCCGCACCGGCGGCGGCGAGCGAAGCTCCCATCGATCAAGAGGCTATCGCCTATCGCAAGGAGATCATGAAAACCCTGGAAGCGCAGTTCAACGCGCTGGCGGGGATCATCGCCTTCGACGGCCCCGCCGATAATCTGAAATCACACCTCGAGACAGTGCTGATCACCGCACGCATGGTGCTACCGAGTTTCGAGAAACGCGCACCGGGCGGCACATCGCAGCCGTACCTGTGGGACGATTGGGCCGGCTACACCCGCCACATGCAGGAATTCGAAGCCGCCGTCGCGATGGCCATCGAAGCCGCCAAGCACAATTCGTTGAACCAGGTGATCTGGTACACGGATCAGATCAGCTGCCGGAAGTGCCACGACGCGTACAAGCAGAAAGGCGTGAGCGGCGGCGTGGAATACCTCGGCTATTAAGTCGCGACGGCACGCACGAGCGGCGTGATGGCATCGAGGAGCGCATTCACATCGCCCGATCTGCCATCCGGCCATACACCCTCGTACTCCGCGACTTCGAGGCCGATCACGCGCAACTGACTCAAGGCTTCGAAGACGGCCTTCAACGCCGCGAAATCGATACCGTCGGGCACCTGATACTCGGTCGGCACGAGGCCGGCGGATATCACGTCGCAGTCCAAATGCACATAGATCGGACGGCCGCCGATGGCTTCGAGCAGGCGCTGCGCAAATCCATTTCCGCTTTCGACGAGCGTAATCTGCCCCGAGCGGATCTTGTCGACTTCCGGCGGATCGAGGTCGCGGCACCCGGCGAGCACGACGCGCGAGAAATCGAGACCGGCGCCGAGCCCCGTGTCCCAATGCCCGCAGGCGCCGGTGATCACCATGCCGCCAAGATAAGCGAACTCGTTGAAATTCTGATCGGCCGGCGTGTTGATGTCGCCGTGGGCATCGAACCACACCAACACGGCGTCGGGATGGCGCTGCGCGAGGACCGGCAGCGTCGCGATGCTGGCGGCACACCGGCCGTTGATAAGCAGTCCCTTCCCGCCTTGCGCAAAGATATTGTCGAGGTGAGCTGCAAGACGGGTGAGCGTCGGCGTGGCGACGCGGAGTTGGCTTTCCCAACCGCCCTCATGCACGGTTTCCGGCGCGGCAACGGTATGGGCGTCCAGGTTGAACCGCTTGGCAATCAACCCGCCAAGCTCCAAGGCGCCCTGCATGGCCCTTGGATTACGGTCGGCGGCGCGCGCGGCGTAGATGGACACGGTTGTATTGGCGTTACTCGGCAACGATCGGCTCCGCTTCTTCTTCGATTGATAATTTTTGCTGCTTGGTCCAGGCGGCCGCGTAGGCGCCGTCCAGAGCCAAGAGCTGCTCGTGACTGCCGCGCTCGACGATCTCGCCGTTTTCAAGCACCAGGATCTGATCCGCATCGACGATGGTAGAAAGGCGGTGCGCGATAACGAGCGTCGTACGCCCCGCGCTGACCTCACGCAAGTTCGCCTGGATTTCTTTTTCGGTGTGCGTGTCGAGGGCCGACGTCGCTTCGTCAAAGATGAGAATGGGCGCATTCTTAAGAATCACGCGCGCGATGGCCACACGCTGCTTTTCGCCGCCGGAGAGCTTGAGTCCGCGCTCGCCCACGAGGGTCTGGTAGCCGTCGGGCAGCGACGCGATGAAATGATGGATATGCGCGAGTTCCGCGGCGCGGGCGATATCGGCGTCCGATGCGTCCGGCTTCGCGTAGGAAAGGTTATAGCGGATGGTGCTGTTGAACAGCACCGTGTCCTGCGGCACGACGCCGAGGGCCCCGCGCACGCTGTCCTGGGCCACGTCGCGGATATCCTGACCATCGATGCGAATGGCGCCGCCGTCGATGTCGTAATAGCGGAACAGGAGCCGCGCGACGGTGGATTTGCCAGAGCCGGTGGTCCCGACGATGGCGACCATTTTTCCGGGCGGCACGGCAAAAGAGACGTTCTTGAGAATTGGGCGGCGCGGGTCGTAGGCGAAGGTGACATTCTCGAAGCGGATTTCACCGCCGACGACGTTCAGCACCGGAGCGTTCACCTTGTCCTTGATCTCAGGCGCGACCTCCATGAGGTCGAACATCTTCTCGAGATCGACAAGCGATTGCTTGATATTGCGATAGACGAAACCGAAGAAATTGAGCGGCGCCGCGAGCTGCAGCATGTAGAGATTGACGAGGGTGAAATCCCCCACGGTCATTTCGCCCGCCGCGCGGCCCGCCGCGGCCATGTACATCAAGGCGGCGAGACCAACCGAAATGATGAAAGCCTGGCCAACGTTCATCAGCGCGAGCGAGGACTGCGTGCGCACCGCGGCGCGCTCGTAGTCACCCATGACCCGGTCGTATTCCTCGACTTCCAGCTTCTCGTTTCCGAACGCCTTCACCGTTTCATAGTTGAGCAGGCTATCGATGGCGCGCGTATTGGCCTTGGTGTCGAGCGCATTGCTTTCGCGACGGTATTTGAGGCGCCATTCGGTCGTCAGTCCCGTGAAGATCACGTAAACAACAACGCAGGCCAGCGCGACGACACCGAACCACACGCTGAAAGCTTTCCAGAGGATCGCGAAGACAAGCACGACCTCGAGCAGCGTCGGGAAGAGATTGAAGAGCGAGATGGAGAGCAGGCTTTCGATGGCGTTGCGCCCACGCTCGATGATGCGCGAGAGGCCGCCGGTCTTGCGGTCGAGATGAAAGCGCAAGGAAAGCTGGTGCAGATGCGCGAGCACGACCGCCGACGAGCGCCGGACCGCGCGCACGCCGACCTTGGCGAAAATGGCGTCGCGGAACTGCGCGAACGCGAGGCCCAGAAAGCGCGCGGCGCCGTAGGCGAGAATGAGGGCAAGCGGGACCGCGATATCCGACGACATATCCGCGGGCGCCAAGGCGTCGACCGAGCGCTGCATGTAGATCGGCGCAAGGACCGTCGCGATCTTGGCAAACACGATGAAGACGAGCGCAACGACAACGCGGGTCTTGATGTCGCCAGCCCCTTCCACGCCGCGCGGCGGCCACAGGAACGGCAGCAGCGAACGCAGAACCTGCCAATCGCTGCGTTTGCGGACGGCTTCCTCGGGTGGTGTGCTCAGATGACGCAAGGGGGAGATCCGGGGTGTTACAGGGCCCCTGATATAGGACGAGCCGGATCGGCTGGATACCACCGCGCATAAAAAAAGCCCGGCTCGTCAGCCGGGCTTTCCAGTGCCCCAGGGGCGTCGTTAGGCGGTGACGGCCGTGACCGCAGGCGCTTCGGCGGGCGCACCGTCCTGCAGAGCGGCATAGGCGGCGGCGATTTCCTCGGCCTTTTCCGAGTATTTTCCGAAACCTTCGGACTCGGCGCCCGCACCGGTGTCGCCGCCTTCGGCCTGCGCCACGCGATCGTAATACTTCACTTCTCCCGTCCCTTCCTCGCTCACGGACAGGTCCTTCACCGGCGCGCGGTCCGCGTATTTAACCGGCGGGTTCGTGCCGTTATTGGCCTGGCCGGCAACAACGACTTCGGCGCCCTGGCCGTAATACTTCTTCGGCGCATCGGCAACGCCGGCCGGCGCGCCCTGCTCGGCGACCTCGGAGAAGAACTTCTTCGCGCCCGGGTCCTGGACGATAGACGCCGAGAACTTCTTCGGAAGGCCGCTTTCGTCATAGGTCGACAGCGCGGCAATGGCGGCCCCGGTTTCGCGCGCAAGCGCAGGCGCTTCATCTTCCGAAAGCGTGGGGCCGGCGGCCGGAGTCTGCGGCGCCCCGTGAGGCGCGGCCGCGAGACCCGCAAATGTAAAGACTTTCTGGCGGACCAAGGCAGCCTTGTCGGCTTCAAGGGTGTCGACGCGGCCATCGCCGTTGGCATCGAAGCGTTGGAGCACATCCTGCGTGCCGACGACTTCGGCCGCGGACAAACCGACGTCGAATTGTTTGATCTCAACGCGCGGACGCGACGGGCCACTGCCGTTATGAGGGCTCGCCGAGGCATCGCGGTGGGGAAGCTCGGAGGCGAAGGATTTGTCGTCGGCCTTATCGGAGGCGGCGAGCGCGCTCTGCAGAGCGTTGGACTCCGCAGTGGGCGCATCGGGCTGCGCGATTGAGGACGCCGAAATACCGAAACCCTGTTGCCGCTGGGCTAACAGGTTGAGCTGCGGGGATGCAGCGTAGGATGTGACCACTTCAGTCATTCATCGCCCCTTCTGGCCGATGAAAAAAAAATTCAACGCACTTCTGCGTAGGAAAAATTATTAATAGAAAACCATCCAAAAGACAAGGGGAGTCTACAAAAAAGGGCATGGCCGAAGATGCTTATCCAATTGATTTTATTATATTTAGTTGAAATTAGATAGAACTGCGTCGAAACCAATTCGCCGCCGTCAAGGCTTTTTTAGTTTTTCTGCGGCATATTTGGGGCTTTCAAACAGTCCGAGTCGGGACGGGCTTTGAGCCTGCAGAACGCGGGCGGCCCCCCGGTTTGCTTTGCGGGGCGGTTTTCATTAAGTAGTCACAAGATTTCATCAGCCGGACACCGCAGGGCATGGGGTCCTGCAGGCCCGGAGGATGAAAGCCAAGGATAAATCTATGGCCACCCGCGCTGACCGGTTGGAGGCGCTGAACGCAGCGCTGCGCTCCCGCATTCTGGTACTCGACGGTGCAATGGGCACCATGATCCAGCGCCACAAACTGGACGAGGCCGCCTACCGCGGCACCCGTTTCGCCACATGGCCGCGCGAAATCAAAGGCAACAACGACATTCTTTCGCTGACGCAACCCGACATCATCAGAGGTATTCACGCCGAATATCTCGATGCGGGGTCCGACATCCTGGAGACCAACACCTTTTCCTCGACGCGCATCGCCCAGGCCGACTACGGCATGGAAGAGCTGGCCTATGAGTTGAATGTCGCCGGCGCCAAGCTGGCGCGCGAGGCCGCCGACGCCGCGACGGCGAAAAATCCCGACAAACCGCGCTTCGTGGCCGGCGCGCTGGGGCCCACCAATCGAACAGCCTCCATTTCGCCGGACGTGAACGACCCGGGATTCCGCGCCATCACCTTCGACGAGCTGAAAGCCGCGTTCGGCGAGCAAGCAAAAGGCCTTCTCGACGGCGGCGCCGACATTCTGCTGGTCGAGACGATCATCGATACGCTGAACGCCAAGGCCGCGTTATTCGCCATCGACGAATTGTTCGAAGCGCGCGGTGAACGCGTGCCCATCATGATCTCCGGCACGATCACCGATCAGTCCGGACGTCTGCTTTCGGGCCAGACGGCGGAAGCCTTTTGGAACTCGGTGCGCCACGCGCAGCCGCTGACCATCGGTTTCAACTGCGCCCTCGGCGCGGACCTTTTGCGGCCCTACGTGGCGGAGGTCAGCCGCGTGGCCGACACTTATATCTGCGCCTATCCGAATGCCGGACTTCCCAATGCGTTTGGTGAATACGACGAGCTTCCGCACACCACGGCGGGACATCTCGGCGGTTGGGCAAAAGACGGACTCGTCAATATCGTCGGCGGCTGCTGTGGAACGACGCCCGATCACATCCGCGCGGTCGCGGGCTCGGTGAAAGGCGTGAAGCCGCGGGTGGTTCCCCGCTGCGAGCCGGCCATGCGCCTCTCGGGCCTCGAGCCGTTCAAGATCGCCTCATGAGCACGGCGACCGAGGGCGCCGCCCTGAAGCAAACGGCAACGTTCATCAACGTCGGCGAGCGCACGAACGTCACAGGCTCGGCGAAGTTCAAGAAACTCGTTCTCGCCGGCGACTTCGAAGCGGCGCTGGACGTCGCGCGTCAACAGGTCGAAAGCGGCGCCCAGATCATCGATATCAACATGGACGAAGCCATGTTGGATTCCGAAGCCGCGATGGTGAAGTTCCTGAACCTCATCGCCTCGGAGCCCGACATCAGCCGCGTGCCGATCATGATCGACAGCTCCAAGTGGAGCGTGATCGAGGCCGGGCTGAAGTGCGTTCAAGGCAAGCCGATCGTCAATTCCATCAGCCTCAAGGAAGGCGAAGAGGCTTTCGTCGCCCAGGCGAAAAAAGTGCGCCGCTACGGCGCGGCCGTGGTGGTGATGGCTTTCGATGAAAAAGGCCAGGCGGACACCCAAGAGCGTAAAGTCGAAATCTGCACTCGGTCTTACAAGGTGCTGACCGAAAAAGTGGGCTTTCCGCCCGAGGATATCATTTTCGATCCGAACATCTTCGCGGTCGCGACCGGGATCGAAGAGCACAACAACTATGCCGTGGACTTCATCGAGGCGACGCGGCGTATCAAACAGACTTTGCCGCATTGCCACGTCTCGGGCGGCGTCTCGAACGTGTCGTTCTCCTTCCGCGGCAACGAACCCGTGCGCGAAGCGATCCACTCGGTGTTCCTGTATCACGCCATCAAGGCGGGCATGGACATGGGCATCGTCAACGCCGGTCAGCTCGCGGTGTACGAGGACATTCCAGCCGAGCTGAAAGAGCGCTGCGAGGACGTGATCCTGAACCGGCGCGGCGATGCAACGGACCGCCTTCTGGAGATCGCGGACAAGTACAAGGCCGGCGGCGGACCGAAAGCGGCCGCCGACCTGTCATGGCGTCAAAACGACGTGAACAAGCGCCTGACCCACGCGCTGGTGAACGGGATCACCGACTTCATCGACGAGGACACCGAGGAAGCGCGGAAAGAAGCCGAGAAAAAGGGCGGCCGCCCGCTGGACGTCATCGAGGGGCCGTTGATGGACGGCATGAATGTCGTCGGCGACCTATTCGGCGCCGGCAAGATGTTCCTGCCGCAGGTGGTGAAGAGCGCGCGCGTGATGAAAAAGGCGGTCGCCTACCTGATCCCCTTCATCGAAGAAGAAAAAGCCAAGAAGGCCGCCGCCGGAATCACGGACGAGCGCCAGACCAATGGTAAAATTCTACTCGCCACCGTAAAGGGCGACGTGCATGACATCGGCAAGAACATCGTCGGCGTGGTGCTTCAGTGCAACAACTACGAGGTCGTTGACCTCGGCGTGATGGTGCCGGCGGCGAAAATCCTGCAGGCCGCGCGCGACGTGAAGGCGGATATCATCGGGCTTTCGGGCCTCATCACGCCGAGCCTCGATGAAATGGCTTACGTGTCGCGGGAAATGGACCGCGAGGGATTCCATGTGCCGCTGCTTATCGGGGGCGCGACGACCTCGAAGGTCCATACCGCGGTGAAGATTGCCCCGGGATACAAGAACGCCGTGGTCTACGTGCAGGATGCCTCACGCGCCGTCGGCGTCGCCGGCAGCCTGATGTCGGATCAACTGCGCGACGGCTTCGTCGCCGGCGTGAAGGCCGACTACGAGAAGATGCGCGAGGCGCATGCACGCCAGCAGCAGAGCAAGAAGCGCCAGAGCATTGCGGCCGCCCGCGCGAACAGGACAAAGATCGTCTGGGACGGTTACACGCCCGAACGCCCGCGGACACTCGGTCTCGTGCGGTTTGACGACTACGATCTGGCGGAGCTGACACGCACAATCGACTGGACCCCCTTCTTCCAGACGTGGGAGCTGGCGGGCAAATACCCGAACATCCTGGAAGACGCCACGATCGGGAAGGCGGCACGCGGCCTTTACAACGACGCGCAGGCGATGCTGCAGCGTCTGGTGGGCGAAAAATGGCTGACGGCCCGCGCCGTGATCGGCTTCTGGCCGGCGAATGCGGTCGGCGACGATATCGAAATCTACACCGACGATACCCGCAAGACCGTGCTGACGACCTTTCACACGCTCCGTCAACAAATGGTGCGCGAAGGCAGCTCGGATCGCGCCAACGCGGCGCTGGCCGATTTCATTGCCCCGAAAGAGACCGGCATCGCCGACTATATTGGCGCCTTCGCCGTGACGGCGGGCATCGGCACGGATGACAAGGTCGCCACGTTCGAGCGCGATCAAGACGATTACAGCGCGATCCTCTTTAAAGCGCTTGCCGACCGCTTGGCAGAATCCTTCGCCGAGCGCATGCATCAGCGGGTACGCAAGGAATTCTGGGGCTACGATCCGGGCGAGAGCCTGAGCAATGAAGCGCTGATCGCGGAACAGTATCGCGGCATCCGCCCGGCGCCGGGATATCCCGCGTGCCCGGACCAT